>Ga0207683_10000721_pt1 | contig 30084 bp, 30 predicted proteins | sample KBSM73metaG_FD_184333 | JGI IMG/M metagenome (GOLD analysis project Ga0207683, IMG submission 184333) | Miscanthus rhizosphere microbial communities from Kellogg Biological Station, Michigan, USA - KBS M7-3 metaG (SPAdes) (version 2) | ecosystem: Host-associated > Plants > Roots > Rhizosphere >... | reverse complement strand
AAGGCGCGCCATGAAGAACCCGTCGAGGCCGCCTTCCTCTTCGAGAAGGCCGGGCAAGATGCGGACCCAGCCGTCGGCCGAGATTGGGACGAACTGAGGAAGGTCGGACGGCGGCTCGATCCGGAAATCCGAATGGCGCGCGAGGAACGCTCTGATGACCTCCTCGCCTTCCTGCGGTTCGAGCGAGCAGACAGAATAGACAAGGCTGGCGCCGGGCTTCAGCCAATGAACGGCGCGGTCGAGCAGCTTGCCTTGTAGCTCCGCGCCTTCGGCAATGACCCGCGGCTTGGCGCGGTAAAGGACTTCGGGATGGCGCCGGAAGGTCCCGGTGGCCGAGCAGGGCGCGTCGAGCAGGATCGCGTCATATTCCCGCTTGGCCTTCCACGTCAGCGCGTCGGCAGTGACGAGATCGGCCTCCAGATGCGTGCGCCGGAGATTCTCGCGAAGGCGATCGACGCGGATTGCCGAGGAATCGACAGCAGTCACCCGGTGACCGGCTGCAGCGAGCTGCATCGTCTTTCCGCCCGGCGCAGCGCAGAGATCGAGCACCTCGGTGGCGGCCGATCGAATGAGGCGCGCCGGCAATGACGCGGCGAGGTCCTGCACCCACCAGCGACCGGCTTCGAAGCCGGCAAGCTCGGTAACCGATGAGCTTTGCAGCCGGACATGGTTTGGCGCGAGCGAGATGCCGCTATGTGCTTCCGCATAGGCCTGAGCCTCAGCATCGTCGGCGAATGTGAGGTCGAGCAGCGGACGCTTCGCGATCTGCCGCCGGGCGGCCTGGACCGTCTCGTCGCCCCATGCGCTCCGCCACCGCTCCTCGACTTCAGGAGGCAGACGAGGCGCGTCAATCGGCGGCACCCCGCGCCGAAGCAGGGTCCCGAGCACGCCATGGACCAGCCGCCGCGGGCCACCGTCGACCAGCGGCAGCGCCGTCGCGACCAGCGCATGGTCCGGTGTTCCGAGACCGACTTTCTGCGCAAGGGCGAGCCGCAGCACCATCCGCGCCTTGCTGTCGTCCGGGAGCCGCTGTCGAGTCGCGCTATCGATGAGAGCATCGAGATCAGGCAGCCGCCGAAGCGCCTCCCCGGCAATTGCAAGCGCAAGCCCGTGATCAGCAGGTGAAAGTCCCCGGACGTGCGCGCCGGCAGCATCGAGCGTCTGCCCGCGCCGGAGCACGGAATCGAGCATCTGCAGCGCCGCCCGGCGCGACCCAAGTCCTTCAGTGCTTGGCATGACGCTTCGCGATGCTCATCTTGTTGACGTCATGAAGCGTCCGAAACACCTCAAGGCTCCAGCCTATTTGAGTCCGTCGCCGCCGCTGCCAAAGCCGCAGCCGCTCGAGCCCGCGCCGCCGCCAGCCGGTGAAGAGGAGCGGCTCGACCCCGCCCGCTACGGCGACTGGGAGAAGAAGGGCATCGCGATCGATTTCTAGACGCCCTCGGCTCTGGGCGGGCGAGCGAGCAAGGCGTCGAGAACCTGGTCGACGTTGGCGCGGCCGGCGATGAGCGCATCCACGGCATCGACGATCGGCATGTCGACGCCTTTTTCCTTTGCCAGACGAGCAAGCACGGGGGCGGTGAAGGCGCCTTCCGCAACCGTTTTCCGGTTCGACATCAGCTCGGCGGCCGAACGCCCTTCGCCGATCCCCTTACCCAGTGAATAGTTGCGCGAACTGGTCGACGAGCAGGTCAGCACGAGGTCGCCTAGGCCTGAGAGGCCAGCAAGCGTCTCACGCTTGGCGCCCAAGGCGAGGCCGAAGCGCGTCATCTCGGCAAAGCCGCGGCCGATCAGCGCCGCGCGGGCGTTATGGCCGAGGCCTTTGCCCTCGACCACCCCGCAGGCGATTGCGAGCACGTTCTTCACCGCGCCGCCAATCTCCGCCCCGGCGACGTCGTCGGAGACGTAGATGCGAAAGGTCGGCTGCTTGATCCGATCGCGGAGGCGCTCGGCGAGGAGGGTATCTTCCGCGGCGAGGGTCACTGCGGTCGGCAGCCCTTTCGCCACCTCATGAGCGAAGGTCGGGCCGGAGAGGACGGCGACCGGCGCGTTGGGACAGACCTGCTTCGCGACATGATTGAGGAGCTGCCCGCTTCGTTCCTCAATTCCTTTTGAGCAGAGCAGCAATGGCCTGTCGCAGTCGGAAGCGCGTTCGAGCACCGAGCGCATGTGCTGCGCCGGCGTCACCACCAGCCAGGCATCGCAATCGTCGAGTTCGGCGAGGTCGGACGTCGCGCGGATCGCCGGATTGAGCGGCACGCCGGCGAGGAAGGCCGTGTTCTCATGGGCCGAATTGATGCCCTGGACCACCTCTGGCTCCAGCGCCCAAAGCAAGGTCTCTCTCCCGCCGGCAGAGGCGACCTGCGCCAACGCGGTGCCCCACGCCCCGCCCCCGATCACGCCAAGCTTCACGCCTTCACCCCCGCTCCGCGCACTTTTTCGGCGCTCTCGTCGAGCGGCCAACGCGCTCGTGCCGGGACATCTAACGGGTCGGTGTCTCCGGCGGCAAAGCGCTCGGCCCCAGCCCATGCGATCATCGCTGCGTTATCGGTGCACAGCCACTGCGGCGGGACGCTGAACTTGCGGCCCTTTGCATCAGCGAGATCGGCGAGCGCGCTTCGGATAGCCTGGTTGGCGGCGACACCTCCGGCGACGACCAGCGCCGGCGCGTCGCTCTTCTCGAGCGCAAGCCGGGTGCGGTCCACCAGGCAATCGACGACGGCCTGCTGGAAGCTGGCGGCGATGTCCGCGGGCGCAAAGTCGCCTGAGGCGACTGCGCGCTGCACCGCGCTTTTCAAGCCCGCGAAGGAGAAGTGCGGCTCGCCCGAACCGACAAGCGGACGCGGCAGCGGCACGGCATCAGGATCACCCGTCTTTGCAAGCTCCTCGATTGCGGGGCCGCCCGGATAGGGAAGGCCAAGCAGCTTGGCCGCCTTGTCGAAAGCCTCGCCGGCGGCATCGTCGATGGTCGTCGCCAGGCGCTGATAGTCGCCAACACCTCGCACTTCGAGCAGCTGGCAATGGCCGCCGGAGACGAGCAGCAGCAAGTAGGGAAAGTCGAGGTCGGGATCCGCAAGGCGCGGCGATAGCGCGTGGCCTTCGAGATGGTTGACCGCGACCAGCGGCTTGCCGGCGGCGAGCGCCAGCCCCTTGCCGGCAAGGAGGGCTACCATCACCCCGCCGATCAGGCCCGGGCCCGCAGTTGCGGCGACCGCGTCGACGTCGTGGATCGTCATGCTCGCCTCGGCCAGCACCCGCCCGATCAGGCCGGGCAGGATCTCGACATGGGCGCGCGCGGCGATTTCCGGCACCACGCCGCCATAGGGCTGGTGCGCGCTGTTCTGCCCCACCACCGCCTGAGCGAGGACACGCCGGTCGGCAGTGACCAGCGCAGCGGCGCTGTCGTCGCAGGCAGATTCAAGGCCCAAAACAATCATTTCGCGCCCGGCCCTTTGCCTGAAGGCGCGGCGATGCACTAGGGGTGGTGGTCATGCAGGGACTTCGCCTCGGGACTCGCGGATCGCCGCTTGCGCTGGCGCAGGCGCGCAAGGTCGCCGCGGCAATCGAGACTGCGCAGCGCTGGCCGGACGGCTGGGTCCAGATCGTCGAGATCAAGACTACCGGCGACAAGGTGCAAGACCGCCCTCTCGCAGAGATCGGCGGCAAGGCGCTGTGGACGAAGGAGCTCGATCGCGCGCTGATGGAGGGCGAGGTCGATTTCTGCGTCCATTCCATGAAGGACGTTGAAAGCGAGCGGCCTCGCGAGATCCACCTGGCGGCAGTGCGCCCGCGTGGTGACGTCCGCGACCGGATCATCGGGGCGGAATCGATCGAAAAGCTGAACCAAGGCGCACGAGTCGGAACTTCGTCGCCGCGGCGTGCGGCGCAGCTCTTGCGCATGCGCCCGGACCTCCAGATCGTGCCGATCCGCGGCAATGTCGAGACGCGACTGAAGAAGGTCGAGACTGGCGAGGTGGACGCCACTTTGCTCGCCTCCGCTGGCCTTAAGCGGCTCGAGATCGACGCCGGGACGGCGATTCCGACCGAGGTGATGCTTCCCGCACCGGGGCAGGCGGTGATCGGCATGGAGTGCCGCACCAACGACACTCGGACACAGAGCGTGCTGAGCACGGTCAGCAACGGCATCACCTTCAACTGCGTGATGGCGGAACGGGCGTTCACCCGGGCGCTCGGCGGGACCTGCCACTCACCGGTCGCGGCCTTTTGCGCCTTCGAAGACGGCGATCTGAGGCTGCGCGCCCAACTGTTCAGCGAGGACGGCATCGACATGGTCGAGGGGCGGGCTGTGATGGACTGCGGCGATGACAGTCCGGCGGAGGAACTTGCGCGATCGCTGCTGGCCGAGGCGCCGGAGTCGATCCGGAGGCTCTTCGGCGCTTGACGCGCATTGTCGTATTGCGGCCGGAGCCCGGCGCCACCGCGACGGTTGATCGCGCCCGGAAGCTGGGGCTGGATGCCGTACCGATCCCGCTGTTCGAGGTCGAACCGGTCTCTTGGACGGCACCGGAGCCAGGCGGCTTCGATGGCCTATTGCTGACCAGCGCAAATGCGGTGCGGCAAGGGGGTGAGGGGCTGAAGAATTTGCGCGGGCTGAAAGCCTATGTGGTGGGCGAGGCCACGGCCGAAGCTGCGCGCGAGGTCGGGTTCGACATTGCCGCGACCGGCGACTCCGGCGTCGAACGGCTCCTCGGGTCGATCGAGCCGGAGCTGAAGCTGCTACACCTGTGCGGAGCCGACCGGCGGGAATCGAATGATGCAAAGCAACAGATCACGCCGATCATCGTCTATCGGGCCAAACCGCTCGCTCCCGATCTCAGTGCGGTGAAGGAGAGTGTGGCGCTGATCCATTCGCCGCGAGCTGGGCGGCGATTCGCCGAGCTCGTGCGCGACCGCAGTACGATTAGCGTCGCAGCGATCAGCGATGCTGCCGCCGAAGCAGTGGGCGAGGGTTGGCGAACGGTAGAGACTGCCGATCGACCGAACGACGAAGCGCTGCTGGCCCTTGCGGCGAGGCTGTGCGACAAGCCGGACCCGAAATGAACGGGACCCGCAAAGGCATGGGCTGGGGCGCGCGACTGCTGATCGCGCTCGTGTTCATTCTCGTCGGCGCAGGTGCAGCGATATGGGGCCTTGCCCATTATCCGAAGGCCGCGCGGATCGCTGGCGTCGCCTCGGCCCCGCCCTTGACGACGGATCATCTGGCGAAAGCTCCCGAGCCACCGCCTCCCGCGGCTTCCGCACCAGTTCAAGCCGACAGTGCACGGATCGCCGCGCTGGAGCAGCGGCTGTCGCAGGTCGAGAATTCGAGCCAGCGCGCCGAGGGTTTCGCCGGCCGCGCCGATGCGCTCGTCATCGCCTTCGCGGCACGGCGTGCGATCGATCGTGGGGTTGCGCTCGGCTATCTCGAGAATTTGCTGGTCGACCGCTTCGGCGCCCAGCACCAGGCGGCGGTGGCGACGATCATCACCGCGTCGCACCAGCCAGTGCGTCTGGGAGAGCTGACCACCGAATATGAAGCGCTGGGGCCGGAGCTCCGCCGTGGCGACCCGAAAGACAGCTGGTGGACCGGCTTCAAGCGGGAGATGGGTTCGCTTGTCGAGCTTCACCGCGCCGACAAGCCCGCCATGAGCGCCGAGGCGCGCTACACCCGAGCGCAACTGCGGCTGTCGTCGGGCGACGTCGACCAGGCACTTGCCGAGACGATGCGGATGCCGGGCGCGGCGCGGGCGAGCGACTGGACGCAGAAGGCGCGCCGCTACGTCGCCGCCCATCGTGCGCTCGACGAGATTGAATCCGCGGCGCTGCTCGCCGGGCCCGGGAGCAAGAACTGAAGCGCACAGCGCCCGTTCAGCCGTTTTGCGCTAAGCCGTTGCGAAGTCGAGGAAGATAGCGGATTCTAGCGACGCCATGACGTCACTTTCGAACCGGATCGGGATTACGTTGGCGCTCGCGTCGGCAGCGGCGGTCGGTGCGTCGGCAATGAGCGAGGCGCCGGATCCGCTCGCTCCTAAGCCGCAGCTAGCCGCGCAACCCCTGCCTCCGCCGCCAGTCTACCTCAGCAGCAGGATCTCCGAGCTCGGCCAGGGTTTCGACGGCCGAGTCGGCATTGCTGTCAAATCCATCGACGACGGCTGGTCGACCGGCTGGAAGGCCGACGAGCTCTATCCACAGCAGAGCGTCAGCAAATTGTGGGTGTCGATCACCGCGATGGCCGCAGTCGACGGCGGCCGGTTGAATCTCGACGATCCGGTCACGCTTACTCGCGACGATCTGACTCTCTTCCACCAGCCAATCGCGGACGAGGTGCTGAAGACGGGCAGCTTCACGACCACCTACGGCGACCTGATGCTCCGCGAGATTACGCAGAGCGACAACACCGCCAACGACAAGCTGATGCGGGCGGTCGGCGGCGCGGGCGCGGTCCGCGCGATGATCAGGGCCAAGCATCTGGGCGCTATCCGCTTCGACAATGGCGAGCGGGCATTGCAGAGCAAGATCGCGGGCCTGAAGTGGGACCCGAGCTATTCGATCGGCCACGCCTTTTTCGACGCTCGCGACGCGCTGCCGCCTGAGACCCGCAAGGCCGCTTTCGATCGCTATGTCGCCGACCCCTACGACGGCGCTTCCCCTAACGCGATCGTCAATGCGCTCGCGCGGCTGAAACGCGGCGAGCTCCTATCGCCGGCCTCAACGCAGCATCTCCTCGACATTATGAGCCACACGGTCACCGGCGCGAACCGGCTGAAGGGCGGGCTGTCCCCAGGATGGATGCTCAATCACAAGACCGGTACGGGCCAGGTGCTGGGGGACGCGCAGGCCGGCTACAACGACATCGGCATCCTGACCGCGCCCGACGGCAAGAGCTATGCAGTCGCGGTGATGATCAAGCTGACTTCGGTGCCGCTGCCGGTGCGGATGGAGTTGATGAATAATGTGGTGCGCGCGGTGATCGCCCAGCACGACATGCAGTTCGCGCCGACGGCAGTCCCTTCGCCCTGATCAGCCGAGGAGGTGACCGCTCTTCTTGCGCTTGGTCGCCAGATAGTCGGCATTGTGCGGGTTGGCCGGCATATGATGAGGTACGCGCTCGGCGACCTTGATGCCTGCAGCTTCCAGGCCTTCGACCTTGCTCGGGTTGTTGGTGAGCAGCCGCACGGTGTCGACGCCAAGCGCCCGCAGCATCGCGGCGGCATGACCATAGTCACGCTCGTCATCCGCGAATCCCAGGCGCTGGTTGGCGTCGACGGTATCGAGCCCGCGATCCTGCAGGGCATAGGCACGGATCTTGTTGGCGAGGCCTATCCCGCGCCCTTCCTGACGCAGATAGAGAAGTACCCCGCCGCCACTCTGGCCGATGATTTCCAAAGCTTCCTTGAGCTGTGGCCCGCAGTCGCACTTCAGCGAGCCGAACACGTCACCGGTCAGGCATTCGCTGTGGAGGCGTACCAGCGGCGGCTTGCCACCGAATGCCCCGACCACGAGCGCGACATGCTCCTGCCCATCATCGGAGGCGCGGAAGGCGACGATCTGCGTCGGCGGCATGTCGTCGAGGGGGAGCTTCGCGCGGGCGAGGATTTCGACCGAAGCGTCACGTTCGATGTCTTCCACCGAGATGGCGAGCTGCGCAACGCCGGGATCGAGCAGCCACAGCGCCGGTAACAGCCCGGCCGACCGTGCAAGGTCTAGGGCTGCACGTCCGGTCTGAAGGCAGTCAGGCGTGACGGGATGAAGCGGCCCCATTGGTGCCCGATCGAGGTCGCGGCCCGGATCGGCGATTGCCAGTGCGGTACCGGCATCGAGCCAGTCGGCGTGGCCGAGAACAACGGGCGCACCAGGATCGGCGGCGTCGCGCTCGTTGGACAGGTTCAGCGCGGCCGCGCGCTCGCCGCTGATCAGCAGACGCGCATCCTGTTCCGGGTCCAGCAGGTCGAGCAGCTGCTGGCTCGCGGTCTCCACCGCCAATACTGCGGTCGGGCAGGGGCCATCGATCCGAAGCGGGCGCCCGGCGCGGAGCGCTGCGATCGCGGTCCGGACGGCGCTTTCGCTCAAACCTCGATCTCGAGGATCAGCGGCACATGGTCGGACGGCCGCTGCCAGTTGCGGCACGGTTCGAGCACTGAATGCGCCTTCAGATGTCCGGCGAGCTCGGGTGAGGCCCACATGTGATCGAGCCTGCGCCCGCGGTCGTTCTTCGTCCAGTCCGGCGAGCGATAGCTCCACCAGGTGAAGCAACGCTCGGGGGCAGGGACGAAGCGACGGCCGATGTCGATCCAGTCGTGCGCGTCGCGCAGCCGGGTGAGTGCCTCGACCTCGACCGGCGTATGGCTGACGACAGTCAGCAGCGCCTTGTGGCTCCAGACGTCGCACTCCAGCGGCGCGACATTGAAATCTCCGAGAATGATGGACGGTTCCTGGAGCTTTTCCGACCAGCGCGTCATGCGTTCGATGAAGTCGAGCTTCTGGCCGAACTTCGCGTTGACCGTGCGGTCGGGAGTATCCCCGCCCGCCGGGACATAGACGTTCTCGAGCCGGATGCCGTTTGGCAGCCGGACTCCGACGTGGCGCGCTTCGCCATTGTCCTGCCAGTCGTGCTTGCCAGGGTCCTTCAACGGAACGCGACTGAGGATCGCGACGCCATGGTGCATGCGCTGGCCGTTGAGCTCGACATGCGAATAGCCCTGCTGCTTGAACGGATCGGCCGGGAAGATGCTGTCGAGCACCTTGGTTTCCTGCAGGCACAGGATGTCGGGCTGTTGCTCCTCGATCAGCCGCTCGACCAGCCCGATGCGCGCCCGCACCGAGTTGATGTTCCACGAAGCGATCTTCAGCCGTCCACTCACCGCCACGCGCTTAGCCCGCAAGCCCCATGAAGCAAAAGGCCCCCGCTCCGGGGGCATGGAGCGAGGGCCGACCGAGCGTTGTCACGCAAGGGGTGCCGTTGACCTGGGTAACAGGGGGAAACCCCGGGCACTGCAGCACCGATGTCCTATTTAGGATCCTCTCCCTGACATTGCGATGAACAAGTAGCGAACTGCAACTTTTTGTCCGCTATTTCTTCTTCTTGGGATCGGCGAAGGTGAAGGCGCCCTCCGGCACCGCCACGTTGTAACGGACGTCCGACAGCTTGACCGTGGTGCGGTGCCCCTGCGGGTCGATCGCCGTCCAGCCGTACATCTGCAGCCCGCCCGGGGCGGAGGGATTGCGCAGGAAGGCCAGAGTCAGCTGGCCGTACTGGCCGGCATTCTTGGCCCGCGCAACGACGACGCGGCTGTCGGTGCTCGGCAGGATCTGGGCCTTGCCGTTGAAGTCCGGCGAGCTGGAGAGGAGCGGACCCAGCGGAGTGCGGCCAAGCGGCCAGCTCGATTTCTGGCCGACCTGGTAGTCGAGGAAGCTGAGCTTCGACCCGTCGGCAACCAGCAGCAGGTCGCCGCCCGAATATTCGAAGCGAACCCGGCCGGGGCGCTTCAGCTGAAGCGTACCGGTGTCAGTATGCCCCTTGGCATCGGTCTGGGTGAAGTTGGCGGTCATCGTCTGGACCGCGGTCAAATGGGCCTTCAGCCGCGCGAGATCGGGCGACTCGGCCGCCGCGGCCGGAGCCGCCGCGACGATAGCGGCCGGAAGCAGGGCACGCGCGACGTTAGTTGCAAAACTCATGTTCAAAGCTCCTGGATTTTGCCCGAGTCTGGGATGTGGGCCTTGAATGCGCTCTGAACTTTCCGGTTCCGTACCGTTCAGCCTTAGATTGGGTGCCCGTCGGGATCGATGAGCACCTCGCGCCGGCCGACATGATCCGGCTGGCCTACTAGGCCATCCTTCTCCATCCGCTCAATCAGCCGTGCGGCGCTGTTGTAGCCGACGCGGAGCTGGCGCTGGAGGTAGGAGGTCGACGCCTTCTGGCTCTCGGCAACGATCTGGATCGCCTTGCGGTAGAGCTGCGTCTCGGCGTCGTCTTCGCCGGTCGGCTGGCCGTCGAACAAATAACCCCCGTCCTCCGGCTCCTCGGTGACCGCCTGGACGTAGTCCGGAGCACCCTGCCTGCGCCAATGCTCAGCGACGGCGCGGACCTCCTCGTCGCTGACGAACGGTCCATGGACACGGATGATCTGTTTGCCGCCCGGCATGTAGAGCATGTCGCCCCGACCCAGCAGCTGTTCGGCGCCCTGCTCGCCGAGGATGGTCCGGCTGTCGATCTTGCTGGTCACCTGGAAGCTGATGCGGGTCGGCAGGTTCGCCTTGATGACGCCGGTGATGACATCGACCGATGGCCGCTGCGTCGCCATGATCAGGTGGATGCCGGCGGCGCGCGCCTTCTGCGCCAGCCGCTGGATGAGGAACTCTACCTCCTTGCCGGCGGTCATCATCAGGTCGGCGAGCTCGTCAACAACGACGACGATCTGCGGCAGCACTTCGTACTCGAGCTGCTCGGTCTCATAGAGCGGCTGGCCGCTGTCGGCGTCGTAGCCGGTCTGGACGCGCCGTCCGAGCCTGGCGCCCTTGGCCTTCGCCTCGCGCACCTTGGCGTTGAAGCTCGGCAGCGCGCGGACCCCGAGGTTCGCCATCATCCGATAGCGCTCCTCCATCTGCTCGACGGTCCATTTGAGAGCTCGGATCGCTTTGCCTGGCTCGGTCACGACCGGCGAGAGGAGGTGCGGAATGTCGTCGTACATGCTCAGTTCGAGCATCTTCGGGTCGATCATGATCAGTTTGCACTGGTCCGGACCGTACCGGTACAGCAGCGACAGGATCATGCAGTTGAGACCGACCGACTTGCCCGACCCGGTGGTGCCGGCAACGAGCAGGTGGGGCATTGGTGCGAGGTCCGCGATCACCGGATCGCCGGCGATATTCTTCCCCAGAATCAGCGGCAGCGACATGTTCTGATCGTCGAATGCCTGGCTGGCGATCAACTCGCTCAATGAGACCATCTCGCGCTTCGGATTGGGAAGCTCGATGCCAATGACGCTGCGGCCTGGGATGGTCGCGACGCGCGCCGACAACGCCGACATGTTGCGGGCAATGTCGTCGGCAAGCGCGATCACACGGCTGGCCTTGATCCCGCTGGCGGGCTCCAGCTCGTACATGGTCACGACCGGTCCGGGACGGACCTCGACGATGTCGCCACGGACGTTGAAATCCTCGAGCACCGTCTCAAGCAGGCGCGCGTTGCGCTCGAGTCCCGCGCGGTCGATCTGCTGACGCGTTTCCTTGGGCGGCGGCATCAGCAGGTCGACCGTCGGCAACTGGTAGCTGTCGCCAAGCGCCAGCGTGGATTGCGCCGACGAGGGCTTGCGACCTGAGCCACGACCGGCGGGCGCAACGGCTCGCGCCGGCTCAGCAACGGCAACGGTCGGTCTCGACCGGGGAGGTGCGGCGGGATTCGTGCGCTCTTCGGCAAGCTCGGTGCGGCGGGGAGCGGCGCGGCGCTCCCGTGGAGTGCGGCGGAACAGGCCGCCGACCCAGCCGCGCTCGTCCTCAGTCAGGCCGAGCGCGAAGTAACCGACGATGAGGCCAGCTAGCGCGAACAGGATCAACGTCGCGAAGCGGGCGGGGCCTGCGACCTGCGGATTGGGAATCAGGCCGAGCGCGGCATCGACGCCATGGGCGGCAGCAAGGCCGATTGCTCCGCCCCATCCTGCCGGAAGCCCGGAAACCGACGAGGCGCTGGTGAGCCCAAGCGCTATACCGAGGAGCACTGCGCCGGTCGCGGCAAGCAGCAGGCCGCGGCCAATACGTCCGGCCGGCTCGAGCCGGATCATCCGAACGCCCGCAATCGCAACGACGGGCAGCAGCAGCGCCGAGCCAAGGCCGAACATCAACAGCAGCATGTCGCTGGAATAGGCGCCGAAGCTGCCGAGCCAGTTGGTCGGCGGGCCGCCGGCAGCAGTGCTCAGCGACGGATCGTTGGGATTGTGGGTCGCAAGCGCCACCGCGCCGGCAAGGCTCAAGCCGACGAGCAGCACTCCCCAGCTGCGCACGGCAAAGCGGCGCACCGCCTCGCGCAATGCGTCCCGCCAGTCAGGCGCCAGGTCGCGCTTGGGTGCGCGTGTCGCCACGGTTGCCATGTCCCACCCCCAAAAGTTGCCGCGTAGAATCCCCCACGCGGAGTCCCCGGTCAAGCGAGCAAGTGGCGCGGCTGCGACGAACCGGTTAGGGGGCGGCGCGATGGACCGCGCGGACGTGATCATCTTCGGCGGCGGGTTGGTCGGCCTGGCTCTTGCGAGCGCGCTCGATTCGAGCGGGCTGTCGTCGATCCTCGTCGACCCCGCCGATCCTGCGCCGATGGGCCACCCGAGCTTCGACGGGCGGACCAGCGCGGTGTCGTCAAGCTCCATGCGGATGCTGGCGACGATCGGCGTTGCTGCCCACCTGGCCGAGCCCGGCTGCCCGATCTGGCGCATCGCGGTTGCCGACGGTCTGAAACCCGGCGGGCTGCACTTCGATCCCGACGACGGCGAGCCGCTCGGCTTCATGCATGAGAACCGCAACCTGAGGGCAGCGCTCCATGCGCGCGCGGACGCGGGGAAGAACGTGTGGCTGCTTTGGAAATCGCGCGTAGCGAGTGTCGATCGCGGTGACCATAAAGTGGTGGTCGCGCTTGAAGATGGACGAAAGCTGTCGGCACCTCTGCTGATCGCGGCGGACGGTCGCAACTCGAAAACGCGCGAGGCAGCCGGCATCAACATCGCGCGCTGGAAGTATGATCATCAGGCCATCGTCTCGGTGCTCGGGCACGAACGGCCGCATGAGCATGTCGCGTACGAGATCTTCTATCCGACGGGACCATTCGCGCTGCTGCCGATGAACGACGGCGCTGCCGGGCACCGCTCCGCGATCGTGTGGTCGGTGCCCGAGGATGATGCCGCTGGCTGGCTGTCGCTGAGCGACGAGGATTTCGCCGCCGAGGCTGAGGCCGCGATGGGCGGGTTCCTCGGCAAGGTCGAGATGCTTGCGCCGCGCTCTACCTTTCCGCTCGGCTTCCACCATGCTGCGCAGATCACCGCGAAGCGCCTCGCGCTGGTCGGCGACGCAGCGCATGCGATCCATCCGATCGCGGGACAGGGGCTGAACCTTGGCTTCCGCGATGTTGCCGCGCTGGCCGAGGTGCTGGTTGAGGGTGCTCGGCTGGGTCTCGACCTCGGCGACCAGCAATTGCTCGACCGCTATCAGCGCTGGCGGTCGCTCGATGCGCTGTCGGTCGCGTTCGCAACCGACAGCCTGACCAGGATCTACGGCGTGCCGGGCAAGACCGCATCGGCGGTGAGGCGATTCGGCATGGGCCTGGTCGGACGGATCAGCCCCTTGCGGAATCGGCTGATGAGCGAAGCGCGCGGCACCAGCGGCGAGTTGCCCCTGCTGCTCCGCGGACTGCCTATCTAATTACTGCAACGTCGGCTCAATCTCGCCGCCGCCGGTCACCGCGATCCGTTGGAACTGCATTAACTGGACAAGCAGGTCGGCGCGGCCTTCGAGCGTTTCCTGCTCGAGCAGCGCCTGCTTAGCGCCGACGTCGAAAGGAGCGACCTGCGCGATCGCGTTGACCAGCATTTCGTCGTCGAGCTTGGCCACAGCCGCCCAGTCGACCGCGAGTCCCATTGCATCGCCAAGCCGCCGAGCCTCGCGCTCGACCTCGGCGCGCTGGATCATCTGCAGCGGCTCCGGCTCCTCGTCGTTGAAGGTGGTGATATCCACCTCGGCGCAGCGATAGGCGGTGTCGACGTCGGTCTCACGAACCAGCCGGAAGCGGTTCGAGCCCAGCAACACGATATTGTAGCGGCCGTCCTCCAGCTCCTCGACGCCGACCAACTCGCCGACGCAGCCCACCGAATAGAGCGGCGCCTCATTGTCGTCGTCGAGCCGGTGCGGCTGGATCATCGCGATCCGCCCGGGACCATCGATGGCGTCCTTCACCATCTCGCGATAGCGTGGCTCGAATATGTGCAGCGGAAGCTGCGAGCGCGGGAAGAGGATCGCTCCGGGGAGGGGGAAAAGCGGGACGCGGAAGGTGCGGCTCACGTAAAGAGGACAGCCGACAGGCGGCGGCGCTGCGCGCTCGACCACGGATCCTCGAGGCCCTGGGCTTCCAGGAGCTGGAGGAATTTCTGGCGGGCGGCGCCGTCGTTCCAGTCGCGGTCGCGGCGGACAATCTCCAGGAGTTCGTCGGCCGCGCTGTCTCGATCGCCCGACGCCATCTTCGCCGAAGCGAGTTCGAAGCGCGCTGCATGATCGTCGGGGTTCGCGGCAAGGCGCGATTCGAGTGGAGACGTGTCGACCGCCGGGGCCGAGGCGACTTCGAGCGCGGCGCGGGCGCGGCTGATCTCCGGCTTCTTCGCCTGCTCTTCGGTCAGACCGTCGAGTATCTCGCGAGCCTCCGCAGTTTCCCCGGCCGCGACGAGCGCGCGGGCGAGGCCGCCGATCACTTCGACATTGTCCGGCGCCATCTCGCGCACCTGCCGAAAGATGTTGGCGGCCCTGGCTGCATCCCCTTCAGCGAGCACCTGCTCGCCCATGGCGATCAGCGGCTCGATCTCGGCCTTGGGGGTGGCGCCTTCGGGCTCGACCTGAAGCTTCTCCAGCAGTTGATCGAGAGCCTTCTTCAGCTGGCCCTCGCTGCGGTAATTGGTGAGCTCGGCGACCGGCTGGCCGCGATAGATCGCATAGACGGTTGGAATTGACTGGATGCGAAACTGGGACGCGAGCAGCTTTTCCTGATCGACGTCGATCTTGGCGAGCTTGACGCCCTTGTGGGAATAGTCGGCGGCCACCTTTTCGAGCACCGGACCGAGCTGCTTGCACGGTCCGCACCACTCTGCCCAGAAGTCGAGGATGACGAGCGCCGACATCGACGGCTGGATGACGTCGCGTTCGAAGCGCTCGATCGATTCGCGCTCGGCTTCGGTGAGGCCCAGGGTCGCCACGGTACCGGAGAAACTCCCTTCAACAACAGTCCAGTGGCGCCCATATGGGCGGCTCGCAAGGCCGCCACAAGCGCCTTGCAGGAGCGCGCATCGCCATGCTAGGCGCGCGCCTCACCTCCGCCGGGCATAGCTTCCGGCGATAGCCACAGAGCGGGCGTAGCTCAGGGGTAGAGCACAACCTTGCCAAGGTTGGGGTCGAGGGTTCGAATCCCTTCGCCCGCTCCAGTCTTCCCTTCCAGATGCCAGAACGGCAGTAGTCGTTGGTGGATTCCACGACGGTCGCCGCGCTGTGCCTACTATTTGCGCTGGGGGCCGCGCTTTACTCGAGCGTCGGCCACGGCGGCGCGTCAGCCTACATCGCCGCAATGGCGCTATTCGCGGTGGCGCCAGAGGTGATGAAACCGACCGCGCTGGCACTGAACCTGCTCGTCGCGGGCTTCGGAACGTGGCGGTACGCGCGGCGCGGCCTCACCAACTGGAAGCTGGTGCTCGCCTTCGCGCTCACCGCCACGCCAGCCGCGTTCATCGGCGGCGGAATCCATCTGCCCGCATTCTATTACAAGCCGCTGGTCGGCGTTCTGCTGTGGGCTGCAGCGGCTCGCCTGATGTGGCAGCCGAAGGCACTGGCCGAGCGCGAGACGCATTCGCCGACGCTCCGGGTCACGCTTCCGGCCGGGGCCGTGCTCGGCCTTCTCGCCGGGCTGACCGGGACCGGCGGCGGGATTTTCCTCAGCCCTTTGATCATTCTCAATGCGTGGGAGAAGCCGCGGCATACATCGGGCGTGGTCGCCGCCTTCATCCTCCTGAACTCGATTGCGGGACTAGCCGGCAATGTCTCGTCGGTCGGTCATTTGCCGCACGAATTGCCGCTCTTCTTAGCATCCGTCGCAGCCGGCGCAGTGCTCGGCACGTGGCTTGGAGTCGAGCGACTCCCTCGTCCGTGGCTGCTGCGGACGCTCGGCGCCGTGCTCGTCGTCGCCGGAGCGAAGCTGCTCTTCACTTAGTCTTGGAGGTAACCTCCACACCACCCACCACCATCGTCCGGTCGACCGCCTTCAGCATGTCGAACAGGGTCAGGCCGGCGAGCGCAACGGCGGTCAACGCTTCCATCTCTACACCGGTCTCCGCCTTGGTCCGAACCTCCGATTCGATACGAAAGCCGGGCAGCGAATCGTCGATTGCGATCCGGACTTCGGCGTGGGTCAGCGGCAGCGGATGGCACAGCGGAATGAGGTCGGCGGTTCGCTTGGCGGCCATGACTCCCGCAAGCTCGGCGGTCTGGATCACCGCGCCCTTGGGCGTCGTCCCTGCGCGGACCTGATCGAGCGTCTCCGGCTGGCACGTGAGGACAGCGCGGGCGGTTGCAGTCCGCAGCGTCGAACCCTTGGCAGACACGTCGACCATGCGCGCGCGACCGGATTCGTCGATGTGGCTGAGTCCGCTCACGACGGCACGAGGTCACGCAGACGCGGCACCAGCCCGGCGAGCGAGCAGGGGCGGTAACGGCTGTCGAGCTCGTCGCGCAGCACGTGGTCCCAGCCGTCGCGGCAGGCGCCGGTGGACCCCGGCAGGCAGAAGATGAAAGTGTCGCCGATCTGCCCCGCAAAGGCGCGCGACTGAAGCGTTGAGAGGCCGACGGTGCCGTGGCTCGCCTGGTGGAACAGCACGGCGAACCCGTCCATCTCGCGGGTGCATAGCGGCTTTATGGCCTCGGGCGTGACATCGCGCGGCGCGAAGCCGGTGCCGCCGGTGGAGATGATCACGTCGACATCGGCATCGTCGGCCCAGGCCTGCACCTGACGCCGAATCGCATCGACATTGTCGGGGACGATGCGTTTGCCGGCCAGGTCATGCCCGGCGCTCGTCAGACGCTCGACCAGTAGCGCGCCCGATTTGTCGGTTTCGTCAGTCCGGGTGTCGGACACGGTCAGGACCGCAATCCGCAGCGGGTGAAATTCCAGGCTCGGGTCGATTCCCGCCATTGCTCAGCCCCAGCGGTCACGGTCGGCCAGGTCGGCCTCGGTCGGGTCGACCCACTCAGGACCAGCGTCGCCAACCTCGCGCTTCCAGAAGACGGCTTCGGTCTTCAACCGGTCCATCAGGTAGTCGGCGGCTTCGAAGGCCGCGCGGCGGTGGAGCGACGTGGCGCCGGCAAAGACGATCGGCTCGCCCGCAGGAACCGTGCCGCAGCGATGGACGACGCGCACGTGGCTGACGTCGAAGCGCTGCGCACAAGCAACGGCAATGTCCTCAAGCGACTGACGGGTGAGCGTCGGGTGATGATCCAGCACCACCGCATCGACCGCATGGCCCTCGCGCGATTCTGGGCGCGCCAAACCAACGAACGTTACGATTGCGCCATCCCCGCGCGCGGCCTCGGTCAATTCGGCGAGCTCGAACTGCGGATCGAGCGCCTGGCTTTCGAGGAGGGCGACGACGCTCATCCGCCTGACACCGGCGGGAGGAATTCCAGCGCGTCCGACGCATCGACCACTTGGTCGTCCGCGACTACGACAGCACCCATGAGAACACGGGAGCGAGCAAGCGCTTGGGCCGCGCTGGGATGGTCCGATGCAAGCTGCTTGCGAATTGCGCCAACCGACGTTCCTGCCGGATCGACGTCGATCTCCGGTCCGATGGCGTCCGCGAGGCGGCCGTAGAGCCGAATCCGCAACTTAGGTCTCCTTGCCGCATTGGTCTTGGCCCCACGCGAGCAACAGGTCTAGGGCCAGCGCATCAGGAGACACGATCATGGGCGAACAGGCAGAGCTCACCCGTCCCCAGGCATCAGCGGACAAGCTGCAGACGATCAACCCCGCAACCGGCGAACCGGGAAAGGCTTACGACCCGCATTCGATCGATGACGCCAAGGCTGCTGCGAAGGCGGCTCGGGCCGCCTATCTCGATTGGCGCAAAACCAGCTTCGATGAACGCGCCGCAGTAATCCGCAAGGCTGCGGAAGTTCTCCGCGCGCGCAAGGACGAATTCGCCCGGCTGATGACCGAGGAGATGGGCAAGACGGTCACGGACGGCCGCGCCGAGGTCGAGAAATGCGCCTTCCACTGCGACTGGTTCGCCGACCACGCCGAGGAATATCTGCGTCACGAACCGGCCGACATCGGCGGCGGCGAGGCATTCATCGCCTTCAACCCGATCGGGATCGTGCTCGCGGTGATGCCGTGGAATTTCCCCTTCTGGCAGGTGTTCCGCGCAGCCGCGCCCGCGTTGATGGCCGGCAATGGAATGTTGCTGAAGCATGCCAGCAATGTCCCCGGCTGCGCCCTGGCGATCGAGGAGGTGCTCCATCAGGCCGGCGTGCCGAAGGACCTCTTCCGGACGCTGCTGCTGCCGAGCCGCGAGGTCGAGGCATTGATCAAGGATGACAATGTCGCCGCGGTGACGCTCACTGGCAGCGTTCCGGCCGGTCGCGCGGTCGCGACAGCGGCAGGATCGGTGCTCAAGAAGTGCGTGCTCGAGCTCGGCGGATCCGATGCCTACCTCGTGCTCGAAGACGCCGACATCCCACAGGCGGCCAAGATCGCAGCGACCGCGCGTATGGTGAACGGTGGCCAGAGCTGTATCGCCGGCAAGCGCTTCATCGTCGTACGCTCGATCGTCGAGCCATTCGAGCAGGCGCTGGTCGAGGCAATGCGCGGCTACGAGATGGGCGACCCGGCCCAGGATGGGACCAACCTCGGGCCGATGGTTAGCGTGAAAGCCCGCGACGATATCCACAGCCAGGTCGAGAAGAGCATCGCCAAGGGCGCGAAGCTGCTGCTCGGGGGCAAGGTGCCCGATCGGCCTGGCGCCTGGTACCCGGCGACAGTGCTAACCAATGTTCGGCCAGGCCAGCCCGCGCACGACGAGGAAGTGTTCGGCCCGGTCGCCGCGATCATCGCGGCCCAAGATGAAGCGGATGCCATTCGGATCGCCAATGAAAGCGAGTTCGGGCTCGGTTCTGGCGTGCTGACCGGCGACACCGACCGCGGACGGCGGATCGCGGCTGACCAGCTCGAGGCGGGCATGAGCTTCGTGAACGAGAATGTCCGGTCCGACCCGCGTACGCCGTTCGGCGGGGTCAAGCATTCGGGCTTCGGACGCGAATGCGGAGTCTTCGGCATCCGCGAGTTCGTCAATATCAAGACGGTGCACGTGAAGTCCGCCGAGCACGGAACCGGCAGCCGGACCGAATAGATTTTAATCCTCGAACAAGGCGGTGCCGACGCGGACCGCAGTCGCGCCGAGCATGACTGCGACCTTGAAATCGTTGGACATTCCCATCGATAGGCCAGTGACGTCATGACGCCGCGCGAGCTCCGCGAGCAGCGCGAAATAAGGCGCAGGCTCGGACCCGAGCGGTGGAATTGCCATCAGCCCGGCGAATGGAAGCGGTGACGCGCGTACCGCCGCGATAAGGTCCCCCGCTTCGCCGATCGGGCAACCGCCCTTCTGCTCCTCGTCGCCAATGTTCACCTGCACGTAGACTCTCGGGAAGCGCTGCGCATTCTCGGCTTCCTTCGTGAGCGCTTCGAGCAGTGAAGGGCGATCGAGCGAGTGGATGACATTAAACAACTGCACCGCCTCGGCGGCCTTGTTCGATTGCAGCCGGCCGATGCCATGGAGCTTGAGGTCCGGTTTTTGAGCGAGAAGCGGCGGCCATTTGGCGAGGGCCTCCTGCACGCGGCTCTCGCCGAAGTCGCGCTGGCCGGCCGCGATCAGCGGCTCAATCTCCTCAACGCTGCGGCCCTTGGTGACCGCAATCAGCGTGACGTCGGCAGGATCGCGCTTGGCTAGCGCGGCAGCCTTGGCGATCTCGTCGAGAATAAGAATGCGTCGCTGTGCGGCGTTGCTCATGGCGTGCCGCTACGCTCCGCTCAGCAGTGGTGCTAGGTTAGAACCTGAAAGCCGTGCCGACGTAGACGGCCTGGCTGTCGCGGCGCTGATCCTGCAGCGCTGGCAGATTGTCCCGCTCGATATTGTAGCGGACACCACCCGTGACGGCGATGCGACGCGACAGCGAATAGGACGCGCCGGCGTCGAGCGAGACATTGTCGCCGCGGCGAAGCGCCGGCAGCGGGTTGCCCGATGTCCGCTCGGCGCCAACCGCGACGCGCGTGCTCAGCCGGTTGCTGAGCGAATAGCTGACGCCAAGGATGGCGCTCTCGCGACCGCCCAGGGCCGTATCGGCGCTCTTTGCCTCGGCGACGTTGCCTGCGACGGCGAATCGCTTCCAGCCGACTGCGACGCCGAGGTTGTAGCCGGTCGGATTCAGCTGATTGAGCGTGCTGGTCGGAGCGGACGCGAGTTCGGTCGGCGCGAGCGTCCGCGCCCGGATCGCGACCCGGACCTGTGATGGACGGTTCTTGGCGGCAGCCGGAGTGAACTTGAAATCTGTCAGCGCAAGCGCCTTGCCCGAGAGGGCGGCGGCAAGCTTGGGATCGGCGTTGGCCGGCGTGAAGGAGGCGACCGGATCGAAGCTCAGCGTCACCGACGGTGCGCGCTTTTTGACCGGCATGCTGGTCGCGATTGCAGGAGTCAGCACGAGACCGGCCGCGGCGAATGCCGCAACCAGCTTGGACCCCCTACGCTCGACGACTCTGAGCACAATGAACTCCTGTTGAGAGGTTGATATAGTCGGACTCATCTGAAGGTTCCATGAGCCGAATCGATTCCGTTGACTCCTGTTGCTGACTCAACACAATCGGGCTTCTGAGCGCAGATGCTTGCGAGCGTAGCTTGACCTTCTATAACGCTCGCCAAAGCCGTTTTCCGACCTTCGAGGACCCCAGATGAACCGCCTCCATACGACCGCCGCGCTGATGGTGCTGGCTCTCGCCGCCCCGGGATGCTCGCGCAACCGCACCCTGCCGAACCAGCTTGCTCCGTCGCAAGTAACGACACTGGCGATCAACTCCTATCTGTGGCGCGCGGCGATCGACACCGTTTCCTTTGCTCCACTGCTTCAGGCGAATCCGAGCAGCGGCGTGATCATCACCGACTGGTATCGCAACCCGCGCGTTCCAACCGAACGCGTCAAGCTGACGGTGGCGGTGCTGGACCCGGATCTTCGCGCCGACGCAATCCGCGTCTCGGCCGCCAAGCAGGTCTATTCCAACGGAGCCTGGAACGATGCGCAGGTGAGCGCGGCGACCGTCCAGAAGCTCGAGGACATCATCCTGACGCGAGCCCGCGACCTTCGCCGCGGAACCATTGCCCCGGACGATGGACGCCGCAAACGCTCCAGCCGACGCAGGTAAGCCTTCTCGATGAGCAGCCGGTTCAACGCGGCTGAGGCCGACCGCCGCTGGCAGGCGCGGTGGGACGAAGCGCAATGCTTCCGCGCCGACAGCGACAGCAACAAGCCCAAGGCCTACGTCCTGGAGATGTTCCCGTATCCGTCGGGACGCATCCATATGGGCCACGTCCGAAACTACACGATGGGCGATGTGCTCGCCCGTTACCGGCGGATGCAGGGCATGGAAGTGCTCCACCCGATGGGGTGGGACGCGTTCGGAATGCCGGCCGAAAATGCGGCGATGGAGCGCAAGGTCCATCCCGGCGAATGGACCTGGGCCAACATCAGGGCGATGCGCGAGCAGCTGAAGAGCATCGGCTTCGCGCTCGACTGGTCGAGGGAGTTCGCGACCTGCGATCCCAGCTATTACGGCCACGAGCAGGCGCTGTTCCTCGACCTGTTCGACGCCGGTCTCGTCTATCGCAAGGAAAGCGAGGTCAATTGGGACCCGGTCGACATGACGGTTCTCGCCAACGAGCAGGTGATCGACGGCAAGGGCTGGCGCTCCGGTGCGACGGTCGAGCGGCGCAAGCTCGCGCAATGGTTCCTCAAGATCACCGATTTCGCCGACGACCTGCTCGAGGGGCTGAAGGGCCTGGACCAGTGGCCTGACAAGGTCCGGCTCATGCAGGAGAACTGGATCGGGAAGAGCAAGGGCCTCGATTTCCGCTTCCGCCTGGTCAGCGCGGTCGGCGCGATCGATTCGGTCGAGGTGTTCACCACCCGGCCCGACACGATCTTCGGCGCCAGCTTCGTCGCCGTCGCCGCCGATCATCCGATCGCGCAGGCGGTCGCCGCGTCGAATAGCGACGCCGCGGCCTTCGTCGCCGAGTGCAAGGCCGGCGGCACCAGCGCTGCCGAGCTCGAGACGGCGGAGAAGAAGGGCTTCCGCACCGAGGTCGAGGTCGTGCATCCGCTCGATTCGGAGTGGCGGCTGCCGCTCTACATCGCGAACTTCGTCCTGATGGACTACGGCACCGGCGCGATTTTCGGCGTTCCCGGCCATGATCAGCGCGATTTCGAATTTGCGAAGCAATATCATCTGCCCATCAAGCGCGTCGTCGCGGCAAGCCCTGATCTCGCATCACAGCCGATCGGCGACGAGGCCGAGGCGATGTCCGGCGTGGCAGTCAACTCGGCCTTTCTCGACGGACTGACGACCGAGCAGGCCCAGGCGGAAGTCATTCGCCGTGCGGAAGCCGCCGGCTGGGGGAAGGGCACTGTCCAATATCGCCTCCGCGACTGGGGTGTGTCGCGCCAGCGCTATTGGGGCACGCCGATCCCGATCATCCATTGCGCGAAATGCGGTGCCGTCCCAGTGCCGCGCGAGCAACTTCCGGTCGTGCTTCCCGACGACATCGAGTTCGACAAACCCGGCAATCCGCTCGATCGCCACCCGACATGGAAGCATGTCGACTGCCCAAAGTGTGGAGGTGCGTCGACTCGCGAGACCGACACACTCGACACCTTCGTTGACTCGAGCTGGTACTTCATCCGCTTCGCCAGCCAGCCGAAGGACAGGCCGTTCGATCGGGCGGAGGCCGAGAAATGGCTGCCGGTCGGCCAGTATATCGGGGGCGTCGAGCATGCGATCCTGCACCTGCTCTACGCTCGCTTCTGGACGCGGGCGCTCAAGAAGCTCGGAAGGATCTCGGTCGACGAGCCGTTCAAGGGCCTGTTCACGCAAGGGATGGTCACCCACGAGACTTATCGTGCGGGCGACGGAAGCTGGCTGAGCCCCGACGAGGTCCGCAAGGACGGCGACGACTGGATCCACATCGAGAGCGGCCATCCGGTGATTCCCGGCCGTGTCGAGAAGATGTCCAAGTCCAAGCGTAACACCGTCGATCCCGAGCCGATCCTTGCCAAATATGGTGCGGATGCGGTGCGCTGGTTCATGCTGTCCGACAGCCCGCCGGAGCGGGACCTCGAATGGTCGGAAGCGGGCATCGAGGGCGCGTCGCGCTTCGTCCAGCGCGTGTGGCGACTCGCCGGTAGCAGCAAGCCTGCCGACGGCGAGGACATGGACCTGAAGCGCAAGCTGCACCGCACTATCGCCGCCGTCGGCGAAGCGGTCGAGGGCCTCCAGTTCAACAAGGCCGTCGCCCAACTTTACGAGCTCACCAACGCGATCGAGAAGGCGCGGCCGAGCGCGGCGCGCCATGAGGCGGTTCGCACCCTGATCCTGCTGGCTGCGCCGGCGGCCCCGCACCTGGCCGAGGAAGCCTGGGCGGCGCTCGGCGAAATAGGGATGATCGCAGATGCGGCCTGGCCGAGCTTCGATCCGGCGCTGCTGGTCGACGACCAGGTGACGCTGGCAGTCCAGGTCAACGGCAAGCTCCGCGACACGCTCAGTGCTCCGCGTGGGCTCGACCGTGCTGCCGCCGAGTCGCTCGCGCTCGCGTCGGAGAAGGTCCAGCGGCAGCTCGCCGGTTCGGCGCCGCGCAAGGTCATTGTCGTCCCGGACCGACTGGTGAATATCGTCGCGTGATGCGAGTCCTGGCCCTCTTGCTCGCCGCGGCGGCGCTTGGCGGGTGCGGCCTTCACCCGCTTTACGGCGGCAGCTCGGGAAGCACGGTGGCGGCGACCATGCGCTCGATCGCGGTCGGCCCGATCCAGGGACAGTCGGGCTGGCTGGTCCGCAACAAGCTCATCGACCGCCTTGGGCAGCCGGAATCCGGCGCGGCCGCCTATCGCCTCGACGTCACGCTCGACGATAACATCACGGCGTTCGGCCTCCGCAGCGATCGGGCCGCAACGCAGGAACGCCGCACGCTGCGGGCGCGCTACCAGCTGGTCGACACAAGGAACGGAATGGTCGTGCTCGACGCCACGGCGGGTTCTGATGCCGGCATCGATATCGTTAGCTCCGAATATGCGACGGTCGCCGCCGAGCAGACCGCGCTCGAGAACCTGTCGGACATCGTCGCTGACCAGATCGCCGCCCGGATCGGCCTCTACGCGGCTAGGACCGCCCCAAGGCACGGCGCGCCGAAATGAAAGCAACCAAGTCGAACATTGGCCGCGCGGTCGACCAGCCGGCTGAGGCGGTCCGCTTCTACCTCTTCCACGGCCCTGACGAAGGCCAATCGCGGGCGCTAGCAACCCGTCTTCTCGAAGCGCTCGGGGCGACGAAATTCGCAATGTCGTCCGGAGAGATCAAAACCGATCCGGCTTCGCTCGCCGATGAAGCCAGCGCCATGAGCCTGTTCGGGGGTAAGCGCGCGATCTGGATCGAACCGGCGTCGAAGGACGTCGAGGAAGGCGTCATCGGGCTTCTCGATGCCGCTGCGGTCGAAAGCGTTGTCGTCGCCATTGCTGGTCAGCTGCCGAAGACCTCCCCGCTCTTGAAGCTCGCCGAAGCGTCCCCACAGGCGCTCGCCTTCGCCTCATGGGCGCCGGAGGGGCAGGATGCCGAGCGGATGGTGAGCGATCTCGGCCGGCGTTTCGGGCTCAAGGTCGGCCCGCCCGTCGCAGCGCGCCTCGCGGACAGCACTGGGAACGACCAGGCGATCGTCGCGCAGGAGCTTCAGAAGCTAGCCCTTTATGTCGGCGCATCGCCCGAATCGCCACGTGACCTTGACCATGAAGCGATCGACGCCGTCGGGGCGGAGAGTGCGGAGGGAGACTTCCTTCGACTTGCCGACCTGGCGCTGACAGGCGAGATCGACGAGCTGGCTGACGAACTGGCGCGGCTCCCATCCGCGGGCAGCGAAGCTATTCCGGTGGTTCGCTCGCTCCAGCGGCGATTGCTGATGCTCGCGCCGCTCAGGGCCCGGGTCGAACGGGGCGAGCGCCCTGACGCCGTCATGACGTCAGCGGGTAGGCCATTGTTTTCAAAGGAACAGTCGAAGGTTCGGCGCATGCTGACGAAGTGGAGTGCTGGGGACCTGGCCACCGCTGCCGATCGAGCCGGGAAGCTCGAACGGTCCCTGATGTTCACACCGGCCCCCGACCGGGAGGCCCTGGGCGAAGAGTTGCTGGCGATTGCGCGAAAGGCGCGCGCTTCGGGCTAGATCGGCTCGCCCGACAGCCGCTGGCAGATCATGTCGAGCTGATCGAGGCTCGAATAGTGGAGCGTGACCGCACCGCCCTGCCCTTTGTGGGCCACCTGCACTTTCAAGCCGAGCAGATCGCCGAGTTGGCGCTCGAGCACCTGGAGATCGGCGTCTACTACGGTTGCACTGCGAGCGCTTCCTCGGCCGATGTCGGGGCCCGGACTTGGCCGGCTTCGCTCCCGCCTGGCCTTGGCTTCCGCCTGCCTGACCGACAACCCCTTTGCGATGATCTCGCGAGCCAGTTCCTCGGGATCTTCAGAGGTCGCCACAGCACGAGCGTGGCCCATGCTGATATCGCCTTTCAATAGCGATTGTCGGACGAATTCAGGAAGATCAAGCAGTCTCAACAAGTTAGCGACGTGGCTACGGGACTTATGGACGATCCTGCCGACCTCGTCCTGCGTATGGCCGTGACGCTGGATTAGCTGCTTATAGCCGTCGGCCTCCTCGAGCGGATTAAGGTCCTGGCGCTGGATATTCTCGATCAGTGCGATTTCGGACGTGGTCGACTCGTCGATCTCGCGGACGATCGCGGGGATTGCGTGGAGTCGCGCCCGCTGTGCTGCCCGCCAGCGCCGTTCGCCGGCAATGATCATAAAATCTTCGCCGTCGGGGCGAAGCAGGATCGGCTGAAGGACTCCGCGCTGCCGGATCGAGTCCGCGAGCTCGTCGAGGGCATCTTCGTCGAAATGGACACGCGGCTGGTTCGGGTTGGGCCGAATGCGCGAAACTTCAATCTCGCGCACGCCGCCGCGTGGGGCGGCGGCCTCAGAAACCGCCGGTGCCTGGCGCGCCGGAGCAGCTTCGCCCAGCAATGCCTGCAAGCCCATGCCGAGCCCCTTGGACGGCCGATCGTTGCTCATGCGGCGACCGCCAGCTGCGGCAGCCGCCCAATCAGCTCGCGCGCGAGGCGAACATAGGCTTCGGAGCCAGGGCATTTCAGGTCGTAGATCAGTGCAGGCAGGCCGTGGCTTGGCGCTTCGGACAGGCGGACGTTGCGCGGGACGATCGTATCGAACACGGTCGTGCCGAGGCAGGCGCGCACGTCGTCGGCAACCGCGGCCGACAGGTTGTTGCGCTTGTCAAACATGGTCAGGGCGACGCCCAGAATCGACAGCTCCGGGTTGAAGGCCACGCGGATTCGCTCCACCGTCTGAAGGAGTTGGCTGAGACCTTCGAGCGCAAAGAACTCGCACTGCAAGGGCACCAGGAGGTGCCGTGCCGCAACCAAAGCGTTCACCGTCAACAAGCCAAGCGAAGGCGGACAGTCGATCAGGCAGATGTCCCAGCGCCCCGGCGGTGTCGACGCGAGCGCCTTCTCCAAGCGATGCGCGCGGTCCTCCAGCGCTACCAGTTCAATTTCCGCGCCGGAAAGGTCCTGCGTCGCCGCGAGCAGGTCGAGGCGCGGAACGCGCGTGGCAATCGCCGCTTCCGATGGCGAGGCGCTACCAATCAGCACGTCATAGGACGACTGGGCCCGCTGTGCCTGCGTGACACCTAAGCCTGTGGACGCATTGCCCTGAGGATCTAGGTCGACGAGGAGCACCCGCCAGCCAATCGCGGCGAGCGCTGTGGCGAGGTTGATGCAGGTTGTCGTCTTACCGACTCCGCCCTTCTGATTTGCCACCGCGATCCGAATCATCTTCTCGCCCTCACCCCCGTGCCGACCACGATCCACGATTCGGGGTCAGTTGCGCTACGTTCCACGTGGAACGCACCTTGCCACGCTTGTTGGGCCACGGCCAGTTCCTGTTCCGCGCCCTGCCCCTTTGGGAGAACCCACAGACTTTTTCTTGTGGACAGATGTGCGGATATTTTCAGGAGCTTGCTCAGATTCGCGACCGCCCGGGCGGTGATCACGTCGTAGGTTCCCTGAGCGTGTTCCACCTTGCCGAGGAACACCGACGCGTTGAGATCGAGTGATTCGCAGACCTTGTGGAGAAATTCGGCCCGAAGGCGCCTCGGCTCAATCAATTTGACGGGACCATTGACCAGGCAAGCGACTACGATCCCCGGCAGACCGGCCCCCGAGCCGATGTCCGCCCAAGAGGCGCCGCGCGCAGGCTCGAACCGAACCAGCTGCGCCGAATCGAGGATGTGCCGTTCCCACAGCTGGTCTAGCGTCGAGGCCGAAACGAGGTTTTGGCGCTGATTCTCCTCGCGGAGCATGATCGCGTACGCCTCAACTTTCTCGAATGTTTCACGTGAAACATCGCGACCCGCGACCTCGCGCAACTGGTCGATCATGCCGCCACGCGGCGGCTCGCCGCCACATAGACCGCAGATAGCGCCGCCGGAGTAATGCCGGGTACGCGTGATGCCTGGTCGAGGGTCTCAGGCCGGGCAGCGCGGAGCCGCTCAACCATCTCGTTCGAGAGGCCGGGAATCGCTGCGAAATCAAGCGCCTGAGGGATCCACAGGCGAGAGTCGCGCTGCACGACTTCCCACTCGCGCTGCTGCCGGGATACGTACGGTGCGTAGAGTGCATCCGCCCGGCCCTCCTCCGTTTCCGCCCATTCGGGCGTCGATCGAAGTGCGAGACGTTCCTCGATAGCTGCCCGCCGTCGGTCTGAAACGCAGTTTGCGTCGAGCGCCGCCTCTCCGAGCCGCGACGTCGCATTGTCGGCTCGTAGCGACAGCCGAAACTCGGCCCTCGCCGTCATCATGCGGTAGGGTTCATTGACGCCCTGCAGCGTCAGGTCGTCGATCATCACGCCAATGTAGGACGATCGCCGGTCGAAGCGGACCTCGTCTACACCCAGCGCGACCGCTGCAGCATTAAGACCAGCGACCAGCCCCTGAGCGGCCGCCTCCTCATAGCCGGTCGTTCCGTTGATCTGTCCGGCGAGGAAGAGCCCCGGAACCTCCCGGACCTCCAGCGTCTGATTAAGGCCCCGTGGATCGACGAACTCATATTCAACTGCATAGCCCGGCCGCGCAATCTCGGCTCGCTCGAGGCCGGGGATCGAACGGACGAAAGCCTCCTGCACATCCGCCGGGAGCGAGGTCGAAATGCCGTTGGGATAGACCAAAACATCGTCGAGGCCCTCGGGCTCCAGAAAGATCTGATGGGCGCCGCGCTCCGCAAACCGCTTCACCTTGTCCTCGATGGACGGGCAGTAGCGCGGCCCCCTCCCCTCGATCGCGCCTGCAAACAAAGGCGAGCGATTGAAGTTCGCGCGAATGATGTCGTGGGTCACTTCGGTCGTGCGCGTGATCGCGCATCGCAGCTGGGGAGCTCGTGCGCCATCGTCGAGGGCCGACATCGTCCAGGCATCTTCATCACTCGGCTGCTCTTCAAGCCGTGCCCAGTCGATGGTGCGGCCGTCGAGGCGCGGCGGTGTGCCGGTCTTGAGGCGCCCCTGCCCAAGTCCGAGCCCGCGTACCTGCTCGGCAAGCGCGACCGATGCTCGCTCGTCGCACCGCCCGCCGGTTATTACCTGCTCGCCCACGAACATCCGGGCGTCGAGGAAGGTGCCGGTCGCGATCACCACCGCCTTCGCGGGCAGCAGGCCCACGTCGGTCTCGACTCCTGCAACCCGACTGCCGCGAACCACGAGCTTCAATGCCTCCGCGACGATCAGCTCGATGCCGCTCTCCTCGAGCAATTCGGCGATGGCAGCTCGGTAGAGCCTGCGGTCGGCCTGGACCCGAGGTCCCCAGACCGCCGGACCTTTGCTCCGGTTGAGCATGCGGCGATGGATTGCCGAGCGGTCCGCGGCGCGCGCCATCACGCCGTCGAACACATCGAGCTCTCGAACGAGGTGGCCCTTGCCGACGCCTCCAATGGAGGGGTTGCACGACATCTGCCCCGCATCCTCGGGACGGAAGGTCAGCAAGCCGACGCGGGCGCCCCGCCGGGCCGCGGCAGCCGCAGCTTCGCATCCGGCATGGCCGGCCCCGATCACCAGAACGTCGTGCATGGAAGCGCCTTACCGACGTTCCACGTGGAACGCTACTTTCCCAAGCAGAAGCGGCCGAAAAGCGCATCGAGCACGTCCTCGACACCGGCACGGCCGGTCAGCCGGTCGAAGGCCCCGCGCGCCGCCCGCAGATCCTCAGCCAAGAGCAGATGTTCCCACGCGAACGCCGCTCGGCCGAGCGCTGCCCCAGCCTCCTCCAGATGCGCCGCCTGGCGCCGGTTCAGCGCGATTGCATCCTCTGCGGGTAGGACAGTCCGGGCCGTCTGCTCGATCGCCGCGAGCAATTCTGCGATCCCCTGCTGCGCGAGTGACGACACCGCCAAGGACCCGTTCGGCGGCATTCCGCGACCGGCCAGGTCAGCCTTTGCATGAACGAGGATCCGCCGCGGATGCTCAGGCGCTTCCTCCGGAGCGCCGAGCCAGACCAGGACGTCGGCGAGCTCGACCAGCCGCTCCGCTCGCTCAACCCCAATTGACTCAACCTTGTCGTCAGTCGCACGGAGGCCCGCCGTGTCGGTTAGCCGGATCGGAATGCCTCCTATAGAGAGCGGGACTTCGATATGGTCGCGCGTCGTGCCGGGAACATCCGTGACGATTGCCCGCTCCTCACCAGATAAGGCGTTGATAAGGCTGGACTTTCCAGCGTTGGTTGGTCCCGCGACAACTACGCGGACGCCGTCCTTCAGCGGTTCGACGCGCGGCCTCTCAAGCCATTGCCGTAACTCACCTGCAAGCTCCACGCATCCGCGCAGAAGCGTCGGGTCGATCGTCTCGTCGTCTTCGTCATAGTCGATCGCCCGCTCGGCCTGCGCGGACAGCGCGACCAGGCGCTCCTGCCATTGCTCTATCTGCTTTCGGAGTCCGCCCTCGGC
>Ga0207683_10000719_pt1 | contig 30101 bp, 29 predicted proteins | sample KBSM73metaG_FD_184333 | JGI IMG/M metagenome (GOLD analysis project Ga0207683, IMG submission 184333) | Miscanthus rhizosphere microbial communities from Kellogg Biological Station, Michigan, USA - KBS M7-3 metaG (SPAdes) (version 2) | ecosystem: Host-associated > Plants > Roots > Rhizosphere >... | reverse complement strand
CGTTCCGCGATCAGGAGCCCGACACCGAAGCCGATCATGCCGCGCGTGGCGCCCAGCAAGACGAGCTGAGGCATGTTGAATTGCATGTTTCGCATAGTTCCTCCTCGACGGTTATCCGCTGCACGACGGATGCCGCCCGGGAGGGCCAGAATTCCCGAGTCAGCGAGGCGCTTCGGTCGTCCAGGTCACGAGGCCGCCGGCGAACTGATCGACGCCGAGGAGCAGGCGCCCTCGCGGCACCGTGGCAATGCGCTTCGGCGTCGCGGTCGAGACGTCCCAGGTGTGCGTGGGCGTGGCGACCAGCGCGCGCGAGGACAGCGGATCGAAGCGCAGCATCGCGACCGGGCCGTCGGCGTCGAACCGATGCGCGCCCGCGCTGTCGATGATCGTCGCGCCACTGGTCGATGCGTAGCCGAGCCGGCCATCGCGAGCGAACCACAGGCTCTGGATGAAGCCGCGGTCGCTGATCGCTCGCGGCCGCTCGCTGCCGGTGATCGTGAACAGCGCGGCCGAGGTGGTGAACGCGATGCGCGTGCCGTCGAGCGTCGCCGCAGCGTTGGTGACCGGGTCATGGACGACGCCAAGCTCGTGCTGCTCCGCGGGCGCAGCGGCATCGATCGAGAGCACGTGTGTGGCCGTCGCGTCGCTCACGAACGCTACGATGCGCGTGCCGGTGGCCGCCGCGACGAACCGAGAGATGTCGTTCGACGGCCGCTCGAGCACGACCGTCTGCTCGCCCGCGAGGGGCAGCGCAACGAGCAGCTCGTGCTGGCGCGTGGCATCCCACACCTGGGCGACCACGCCATCGCGCATCCACTCGAGCGAGTGGGCCAGCTTGAATGTTCCGAGATCGCGGGTCGTGCCGCTCGCGAGATCGAGCAGGATCACCCGCTGGTCCTTCGCGCCGTTCGGATCGCCCATGATCGCGGCGAGGTACCGAGCGTCCGGCGAGAACCTCATGTGCCCGAACCGCGAGTAGTCGTTCAGCGCGCGCTCACTCCCATCGACGGCGCGGATGTGCAGCTCTCCATACGCCGCGTAGGCGAGGTACGCGCCATCGGGCGAGACCTGGAAGACATCCTGCGTCGCGACCTCGCCGGGCTCGCGCGATTCGGCGAATACGACGATCGGCGCGCCACCATCGGCGGGCGTCAGCACGAGCTGTTCGGCGCGCGACCTGCGCACCGGCGCGCGAGCTCAAGGCAAGGCGGGCCGGATCGCGACGAGCTGGGTGAGCACGACGAGAGCGAGGCCGAGCGTGGTCCGCGAGGTCATACAGGTGCGACACGCGGAGATTGCGCGGGTTGCAGAGACTGCCGAGATAGCGGGGTAAGGCGGCTCACGCGGCTAACCGTCGAGCGCGGCGTGAGGGATCACTGCGACGCGCGCGTCACGTTGGCTCCGTCATACTGGACGTGATGTCGACGCCGCGAGGAGCAGAAGCGTGGCGGGGGCGGGCATTCGGAGGGAATGCGCGCTTCGAGCTCAAGCAGCTGCTCGGGCAAGGAGGCATGGGCGTCGTCTACGAGGCGTACGACCGCGAGCGCGAGATGACGGTCGCGCTCAAGGTGGTGCACGAGCTCGACGCGCACGGGCTCTACCGGCTCAAGACCGAGTTTCGCGCGCGCGGCGATCTCGAGCATCGCAACATCGTGCGGCTCGGCGAGCTGTTCGAGGACGACGGCCACTGGTTCTTCACGATGGAGCTCGTCGAGGGCTGGACCTTCGTCGAGTGGGTGCGCGCGGCGGGGATCGGCGTGCCCGCGAACGAGGGTCGGCGCGCGGTCGAGGCGCGGCTTCGCGAGACGGTGCGCCAGCTCGCCGCCGGGCTCGAGTGCCTCCACCGCACCGGCATGGTGCATCGCGACGTCAAGCCGTCCAACGTGCTCGTGACCGCGAAGGGCCGCGTGGTGCTGCTCGACTTCGGGCTCGTCGGCAGCGCGGCGCCGGGACTGCGGAGCGCGGGGCAGGACGTCGTCGGGACCGCGGCGTACATGCCGCCCGAGCAGGCGCGCACGCCGCAGGTCGGGCCGGCGGCGGATCTCTACTCGGTCGGCGTGATGATGTACGAGGTGCTGACCGGCGGGCTTCCGTTCGATGGCCAGCCCGTCGAGATCCTGCTGCGCAAGCAGCAAGAGGACGCACCGACGAGCGGGCTGCGCGGCGAGCTCGGCTCGCTGTGCCGTGCGCTGCTCAGCCGCAATCCCGAGGAGCGGCCCAGTGCCGCGGCGATCGTCGCGCAGTTCGCATCGCGCACGACGACCGAGGAGCGGCCGGTACCGTTCATCGGGCGCGGCGACGAGCTCGCGCTGCTCGATCAGGCGCTCGACGAGGTCACCGCCGGCGCCGCGATCACGATGTTCGTCGAGGGCGAGAGCGGAATCGGCAAGAGCTCGCTCGTGCGGAGCTTTCTCGGCCGCGTCGAGAGCATGCGGCGCGGACCGCTGATCCTGTCGGGCCGGTGCTACGAGCGCGAGTCGGTGCCGTTCAAGGGCATCGACGGCGTGGTCGATTCGCTCGCACACGAGCTGTTGCGGCGACACCCCGTCGATGTCGCGCTGCTGCTCACCGAGGAGGTCGAGGCGCTCGCGCGCGTGTTCCCGGTGCTGCGGCGCGTGCCCGCGATCGCGCGGATGCGTGCTGGCCGGCCGGCGTCACCGGTCGAGCTCCGGTCGCGTGCGTTTCGCGGGTTGCGTGCGCTGATCGCGGCGCTCGCGGCGAGTGCGCCGGTCGTGATCGTGATCGACGACCTGCAGTGGGCCGATACCGATTCGTTCGCGCTGCTGCGCGAGGTCGTCCACCCGCCGAATGCGCCGAACGTGCTCGTGATCGCGACCTGGCGCCGCGAGGCCGGCGCGTTTCCGGATCTGCCGGGCATCGTGCGCTCGATCGAGCTCGAGCCGCTCTCGGCCGACGAGGGCCGCGCGCTCATCACGATGTTGGCGCCCGAGCTCGAGGGCGAGGCTGCGGTGCTCGTGAGCGACGCCGGCGGCCATCCGATGTTCCTGCAGGAGCTCGCGCGGCACGCGAACGGCACGCGGACGTCGTCGTCGCGGTTCGAGGATGCGCTGTGGGCGCGCGTGCTGCGCATGGAGCACAGTGCGCGGCGCGTCCTCGAGCTGGTCGCGGTCGCCGGCGCGCCGGTGCCGCAAGGTGTGGTGGGGCAGGCGCTCGACCTCGAGCCGCCGACGCTCAACAAGCTGCTCGGCGTGCTGCGCGCATCGTCGCTGGTGCGGACCGGCGGCACGCGCGCGATGGATCTCGTCGAGCCCTATCACGACCGCGTGCGAGAGGCGATCGCGTCACGCGTGCCCGCACCGCGGCGCCGGCGCTATCACGAGTGGCTCGCGAACGTGCTGCTCGCCAGCAAGCACGGCGAGCTCGATCCGCTGGCGGTGATCCGCCACCTCGAGGCTGCCGGCGCGGTCCAGCATGCCGGCGAGCTCGCGACGCAGGCGGCGCCGCGCGCCGAGACCCAGCTCGCGTTCGAGCTCGCGGCGGAGCTGTGGGGCGCAGCGCTGCGGCTCGGGACGCACGGCGAGGACGAGCATCGCGCCATCCTGCTTCGCCGCGCCGAGGCGCTGAGCAACGCGGGGCGCGGGCCGGATTCTGCGGCGGCCTTCCTCGCTGCCGCCGAGGGTGCGAGCGCCGAGACCGGCTTTCAGTGCCGGCGGCGCGCCGCGCACGAGCTGCTCGTCAGCGGCCACGTGCACGAGGGCCTCGCGCTGACCACGCAGGCGCTCGCGGAGCTCGGCGAGCACTTCCCGGCCTCGACAGGCGCGGCGAAGCGCCAGCTCGTGTGGTCGTGGGCCAAGCTCGCGGTGCGCGGCACGCGGTTTCGCGAGCTGCCGACGAGCGCACGCTCCGGCCTCGACGAGCTTCGCCTCGACATGATGCGCAGCGCATCGATCGGCCTGTCGATGGTCGACCTCGTGCCGAGTGCCGCGTTCCAGGCGCGGTCGGTGCTGCTCGCGCTGCGGATGGGCGATCGCCGCCGCATCGCGTACGCGCTCGCGTTCCACGCGATGTTCGTCGCGTCGGGCGGGGTGCGGATCAAGCGCGCGCGCGAGCTGCTCGCCCAGTCCCGCGGGATCGCGACCGACCTCGGCAGCGAGTTCCTGCTCGCGTGGGCCCGCGCCGGCGAGGGCATCACCGAGTTCTTCGCCGGTCATCACGCCGAGGCACTCGAGGTGCTCAACGACGCGGAGACCCGGCTGCGCGAGGGCTCGGTCGGCAGCCACGCCGAGCTCAACCACCTGCGCAACTTCATGCTGTTCACGCTGCGCCGGCTCGGTGCCTACGGCGAGCTGCGCGAGCGGCTGATCGCATACGTGCGTGACGCCCGGCTCCGCGGCGATCGCTACGCGGCGACGTCGTACGTGTGGTCCTCGAACTGCGTGTGGCTCGCCGCCGACGATGTCGCGCGCGCTCGCCATGACCTCGGGTCGGTCACGTGGTCGGATCCCGCGGCGGGCCTGCACCTGCAGCACTGGTTCCTGATGCGCTCGCGCGCCGAGATCGCGCTGTACGAGGACGACACCGCGGCGATGGACGAGCTCGAGCCGCAGCTGCGGCCGTTCCTCGGGCCGGCGTTCGCGCACGTCGAGGCGGTCGCGACGGAGACGCGCTATCAGCTCGCGCGCTTCGCGATTCGCCGCCGCGATCCACGGGCAGCGCGCCGCGAGATCCGCGCGCTCGACCGGATGAAGGTGCCCTACGTGCGCTGCTTCGTGCGCGGAGTCCACGCTGCGATCGAGGTACTCGACGGCCGCGCAGACCTGGCGCGCGATCAGCTCGCGGGCGCGATCGCCGATGCCGATGCGTGCAAGATGGCGAGCATCGCGGCGCTCGGGCGGTTGCGCGCCGCCGCGCTGGCGGGCGATGCGGCTGCCGAGGCCGAGGCCCGTGCGGCGCTTGCGCGCTGCGGGGTCGTCGACGTCGACCGGTTCGCACGCGTGTTTGCTACCTGGCCCTGACGGGAGGCGTGCTACACCCGGTGCATGGCACAGGGACGAATGGCTGGCCTTTTCGTGTGCGCGGTCGTGTGTGCGGTGATCGGGTGCAAGGGCAAGGACGACGCCGCGAAGACTCAGGCGGCCGCCGCCACGCTCGACAAGCCGTGCGAGGAGATCGCCAAGGCGTGCGGCGACAGCCCCAAGCACGTCGACAAGATCATCGCCGACTGCAAGCAAGCCGCGACGACGCAGGCCGCGAAGGGCTGCACCGACAAGGCGAGCGCGCTGTACGCCTGCTACATGAAGGACACCTGCGGCACCGGCGACAAGGTCTGGGCCCTCGATGACCTCCGCGTGCTCGCCGAGCGCCACGGCAAGTGTGCCGCCGAGCGCACCGCGATCGCCAGCTGCGAAAAATAGCGCACGCCGCTCCCGTCGCTCCCTCGGGATGCGACGATACGGGTGTGCGGACCACGATCGTACCCCTTTGCTTTCTAGCCGCGTTCTCGACGCTCGCCTTCGCGGATAGCCGCGCGGACATCGAGTGCAAGAAGACCGAGACGCAGCCCGAGTGCTTCGCGCGTCTGAAGTGCCACCCGAAGGAGGAGCTCGAGGACTGCCAGAAACGCCTCGTCGCGTGTACGACCGGCAAGTCGCTCGATGCCTGCGAGAACCAGGGCGGGGCGGCCGGCACGAATCAGGGCCAGCAGGGACAGGGCGATAACGGCCGCGGTGGCGACAACGACAATGGGCGCGCGGGCGACAACGGCCGCGGGGGCGAGGGCGACAACGGCCGCGGGGAGAACGATCGCGGCGAGCGCGACCGCGGGGATCGTGGCGACCGCAGCGACCGGGATCGCGGCGAGCGCGAACGCGGGGATCGTGGCGACCGCGGCGAGCGCCGTCGTCGGCGCTTTGGGGGCGGGCACGGCGGCGGCTTCGAGGCGAACAAGACGTTCGGCCTCGGCCTCGAGCTCGGCGAGCCCGACGGCATCAACGGCAAGGTCTTCGTGTCGCGGACCGGCGCGATCGACTTCGGTGTCGGCGCGATCTACGACCACTACTATTACGGCAACGGCTTCCACATCTACGGCGACTACCTGTGGCACCCGGCGCTCCTCGCCGCGACGCCCTCGTTCGAGCTGCCGTTCTACGTCGGCGTGGGCCTGCGGCTCTGGGACTTCAACTACTGCTACATGAATGTCTGCGACTACGGCGGCAACGCGGTCGGCGTGCGCGTTCCGCTCGGCATCTCGTTCGACTTCAACAACGTGCCGCTCGACATCTTCCTGCAGCTCGTGCCGGTCCTCGACTTCCTCAGCGGCGACTACTACAACCGCTTCGGCGACCGCGCGCACTTCGGCGTCGACGGCTCGGTCGGCATTCGCGTCTGGTTCAAGTAGCGCGCGAGAGATCCGCCGCTAGAGGTCCGCTAGAGGCGCATCGTCGCGCCTGCCGTGAGCGCGAAATATTCGATGCTCTGCGGCGCGCCGTCGACGATCGTGTCGGTTCCCGGGTGGTAATCGAGCCCGATGCCGAGCGCGACCGCCGGCGTTGCCGCGATCTCGACGCCGCTCTCGACGTTCATGCCGAAGCCGGTCGCGGTTGTGGACCTCGCGAGATCGGCGAAGTGCAGGAGGTTCGTGTCGAGGCCCGCCGACACGCCGGTATGGATGACCACGCGCGAGACGTGGAGCGCCGCGCGCGCGTATGCATGGGTCTCGAGCGTCCACGCGGCGTTCTGCGTGTCGCCGGGAATGCTCCAGTACGTGTAGCGGATCATGCCGCCACCCTCGAGACCGAGGTTGCCGAGCAGGAGCTCGTAACCGCCATGCACGGTCGGCGCGACGCTGGTGTTCAGCATGCTCGCGTCGCCGCTCGGGAAGATCATCGCGAGGTCGGGCGTGATGCGCGCGCCGGTCACCGCAAACGGGGCAGGGAGGCCACCGCCGCGATTCGGCTGCGGGTCGAAGTGCGCGTCGAGCCCGTTGCCGCGGTCGACCACGGCGACCGAACCCGCGTGATAGTCGCGGTTCTTCTGCTTGCTCAGCTTCGTGACGTCGCCGGCCTTGAGCACGTGCAGGCTGCCGTCGGCGGTGGCGATCTTGTACTGGACGCCGGGTTCTTGCTCGGTGATGACGCCCTTCCAGACGCTCCCGTCGGTCGTCTCGACGACGTCGACGTACTCGAAGGACTTGATATCGACCTCCGGATCGTCGGCGTGGGCACGGGTAGCGAGCAGCGGAGCGAGGACAAGCGACGCGAGCAGGACGTTGTTGATTGCTAGGTTCATGGGCCGTCGCCCAAAGCAATGGTCGTACCACTGAACCAGCGCGCGATCTTCGGGGCTTACTCCGCCCGCGACGCGCTCGTGTCGTCACACGTGTCAGCGCTGCCGCTTCACGAACCGGCGGGCGTCGACGGCGTGCCGAGCGTCGCGTCGAGGCCGCGCGCGAGATCCTGGATCTCGGCGGGCGTCAGCTGCGATTCCTTGTGGGCCATCCGGTACTTCACCGGCGGCATGTTGCCGGTCCGCACCGACAGCCCCGAGGCCGGCGCGAGCGGAAACGCGACCTGCCATGCCGAGAAGTTGAGGACCTCGCGCGCGTTCTCGATGTCGTTCTGCACGACCCACGAGAATGGCGCCACGTTCGCGTACCACGGCCATCTCGTCTCGTTGCTGTGGCAGTCGAAGCACGCGCGTCTCGCCAGCTCGCGGGTCCGCGGCGAGTCCCAGTCGGGCTCCTTGATGACCCGCGGATTCGAGTGCGTGCGTCCGTACGGGATCACCTGCATGACCGCGAAGATCCCGACGATCCACGCCAGTCCGACGAGGAAGACCTTGAGCAAGCGCGGCACGCTCACCTTCATACAGCGTTTCGATGCACGCTCGCCGCCCGGCCAGCGGCGCCAAGTTGTCGCAGGTCAGTCGTCGAGGAGGTTCTTCGTCCAGTCGGTCGTGTCGACGAGCTCCCTCGCCGACGTCAGCTCGAGCGGCTTGGCCTGCAGCTCGTCCTCGATCATCGACATCATGCGAGCTCGCTCATCCATGACGAGCGCATAGATCAGCGATTCCCTCGGGTCGGCCGTGCGCTCGCGATCGGTCTTCACCGCACGGACCGCCGCGGCGAGGTCACGCGCCGTCGCCTTCAGCTCGTTCGCGAACATGAAGTCGGCCAGCGCCTCGCCGTACTCGCCGATGTTCGGGAACCGATCGTTGCGGTCGCGCGCGAGCGCCTTGCGGACGATCGCGTCGAGGTCGGGCGAGACATTCGGATCGATCGCGGGGAGCGACGGGATCCGCGCTTCCCGGACCTTCTGGACCGTCGCGTAGGGATCGTCGCCGACGAACAGGCGGCGGTTCGCGAGCATCTCCCACGTGATGATGCCGAGCGCGAACACGTCGGCGCGCGCGTCGACTTCCTCGCCGAGCGCGGCTTCCGGCGACAGGTAGCTGAACTTGCCCTTCACCACGCCCTCGTCGGTGTTCTCGAGCTGGCTCACCGCCTTCGCGAGGCCGAAGTCGACGACCTTCACCTCGCCGTTCTTCGACAGCATGATGTTCGGCGGCGAGACGTCGCGATGGACGATGTTGAGCGCCTTGCCGGTGTACGGGTGCTCGAGCGTGTGCGCGTAGTGCAGGCCCTTCGCCGCCTCGCTGATGATGTAGAGCGCGAGGCCGATGTCGGTGGCGTGATGAGCGCGCTGATAGGTGACGAGCTCCTTGAGATCGCAGCCGTCGACGAACTCCATGACCAGGAAGTACGTGCCGTCATCGGCCTTCGAGACCGCGAACACCTGCACGACGTTCGCGTGCTGCAGGAACAGCGAGAGCCGCGCCTCGTCGAGAAACATCGCGACGAACCGCTCGTTCGTGTTCAGGTGCGGGAGCACGCGCTTGATCGCGACGCCCTTCTTGTAGCCCTGCAGCGACTCGGAAATGCCGCGGAATACCTCGGCCTGTCCGCCGCCGCCGAGGCGTTCGAGCACCGTGTACTTGTTCTGCATCCCGCCCGGATCATCGCACGTTGCAGCCGCTCGCAGATCCCGGTGTACGAATCATGCGCAGCGCGCTTCATCCTGGATTCACGTAGGGTCGCGCATGGTAATCGCGCTTTGTCGCGGCGGCCTCTCGTCCTCGGGCCCGATCTCCTGCGCACGCTCGCGGAGGTCGAACGCGAGCACGCGCTGCGCGTCGTCGAGGCGTGCGGACGCAACCTGGCGCGGGCCGCCCGCGTCCTGGGTATCGACCGCACGACGCTGGTTCGCAAGCTCCGCAAGTGGCAGGGAGATGCATCCGCGAGCGAGCGGTGATACGCACAGCTAGATGACCACCGAGCGCCGAGGCCGCGTGCGCGTCGTCGCGAGTGGAACCGCGCGGCTGGTCGGCGATGACGGAGGCACGTTCGCGATCCGCGACCTCGCGGTCGACAGCGCGCGGCTCGTCGGGCGGGTCCCGCTCGTCGAGGGGCATCGCATCCGGCTCGAGCTGACGCTGGAAGGTGCGACGAAGCTCGTCGAGGCCGACGTCCTGCGCGTCGATCGGCAGCGCTCCGAGGCCGCCGTGATGTTCCGCAACCCGGCGCCCGAGACGCGGGCGTGGATCGAGCAGTGCGTGACCACCATGATCGAGCGCGTGCGTGCCGCCGGGCCGCCGATCGTGATCGTGTGCGGGCTTCCGGCCGAGCCGGCCGCGGCTCTCGAGCGCGACCTCGCGCGCCTCGATCATGCGATGCAGCTGTGCGTGGCCGAACCGGACGTGATGGCGGCGCTCCACGGGGCAGAACGGGTCTGCGCCGTGGTCGTCTATGCGGGCGCCGAGCAGATTGGCGATCTCGTCACGCACCTGCGCGATCAGCATCCCGCGATGCGGCGCGTGCTCCTGTTCGGCGAGCAGCTCGAGTCGCTCGACCACGAGGTGTCGCGCGGCGTCGATGCCGTGCTGCGGACCCCGTGGCGCATCCGTGCGCTCGCGCGCGCGATCGGGATCGAGTCGGCGGATAGCACCGCCGCGATGCTGCCGGCTAGCGACGACTGAAGCGCCGACGGAAGCGACGACCGATCAGGCGGCGTCGCGCGGGCGCGTGCGGATCACCGGCTGGGTGATCGGCCGGTTGCGGAGGTGCGCACGCGAGTACCACTGGCGCTGCGTCTCGAAGGCACGGGTGGCACCGCCGACGATCGCATCGGGGTGGGCGATCCCGCGCGTGGCGTAGTCGCTGGCCGTCTCGGCGAACCGGCGCAGGCGCTCGGCGGCGGCGGTGCCGTACGCATCGAGGTAACCGGAGGCGGCCATCGCGTCGGGCAGCTGGCTCGCGAGGTGGCGCCGGATCAGGCCGGCGATCAGCGTGCTGCGCTCGATCACGAACAGCCAGCCGAGCGCCTGGGCGGTGCTCCTGATCGCGATCGGCTTGCAGCGCGGGAGCGTGTCGACGTCGATCGAGCTGTGGCCGAGCTTCAACAGGTCGTCGCGCAGGCAGCCGACGCGGGCGCGAAGCCCCAGGACATGCGACGCGACCGCGGGGACCTGGGCGAGCTCGAGCTCCGCCGCCGCCTCGAAGCCATACACGCGCGCGAGGAACGTGCGGTAATCGGCCACCGAGGTGAGGTCCATCATCGCGAGGCGATCCTCGTCGGCGGGGCCGTGATGGACACGCGTCTCGAGGGCGAGTCGAATCAGCATCCAGGATGGCGCCGGCACGTTGAGCGAGCGCGTGGTGCAAGCAACGTTCGCAGTGAAGGCCGCGACGGTACGCGGAGTTAGCGGGATCCCGCGTGGCGCCCGAGCCCGCTGAGCGCGCTGTGTGTGCGAACCGGCGCGGTCACTTCGTGCAGATGTGTAAGCGGCGCGGGTGACTGCCCACCGCTCCGCGCGATCGATTACATGTCATGCGCGCGGTGGTGTGCGGGCGCGCGCGTTGCACGCCGAAGCAGCCGGGCGATGTGGAACCTGCCGAAGAAGCTCGTGGATGCGGTGGCGGACGTGACGGTCGGGACCGCGATCGTCATGGTCCACGCCGTCCTCGCCGAGCGCCAGCGCAGCCAGCGCGTGGTCTCCGTGAGGCGGGATGGGCCAATCGTCCTTGGCTACCGCGCCTGAACCGGGTTTGGCACGACGCGTGGAAGATACGCGCCGCGAGTGTCTGTGTTCACTGCACTGGTGGTAGATGCCGACGACGAGAGTGCCTCGGTCCTTCGCGAGGCGCTTGCCGACGCGGGATGTCTGGATATCGAGTGTGCGGCCTCGTCGGAGCTTCACTCCTTCACGAGCGAGTCGGCGGCTCCCGACCTGATCGTGCTGTGCGCGCGCGGCTCGCAGGTCGGTACGGTCCAGCGCGTGGCGTCGACGCTGCGCGAGGTGCCGATCCTCGCCGTGTGTGACGAGGGCGACATCGATCTCGCCTTCGTCGCCGGCGCGGCGGAGTGCGTGACGCGGCCTTTGCGCCGGCGCGAGCTCGTAGGGCGGATCCGCGAGGCGATGCGTGGCCGCAGCGAGGCGCGCCGCCGTGCGTACCGCGAGCGCAAGATGTCGGACCGCATCGTCTCGCTGCAGCGCGAGAAGCAGGACCTCGAGCGGCTCGTGTGCGTGGATGCGCTGACGGGCGTGGCCAACCGCCGCCACGCGCTCGGCATGCTCGCCGCCGAGTGGAAGCGCGCCGCGCGCGAGAACATGCCGGTCGCCGTCGTGATGATCGACCTCGACTGCTACCACGCGTACAACGAGCGCTACGGCCATCTCGGCGGCGATCAGTGCCTGGCTCGCGTCGCCGATGCAATGGTGCGCTGCCTGCGCCGGCCGTCGGATTACCTCGGGCGCTACGGCGGCGAGGAGTTCATCGCCGTGCTGCCGAACACCGACGCGGTCGGCGCGAAGATCGTCGCCGAGCGGCTGCGCGCCGCGGTCGAAGCACTCGCGATCCCGCACGAGGCGTCGGTGTGCGGGCACGTCGTGACGATCACCGCCGGGTTCGCATCGCTCAAGGTGCTCGCCGACGACTCGGAGGACCTGCTGATCGCGGCCGCCGACTCGGCACTGCTGCGCGCGAAGGCGCAGGGCCGCAATCGCGTCGGTGGCGAGGCACCGCTCGTGCGGCCGTCGCGGATCTCGGCGCAGCGCTGGCAGCGCTACACGCCGGTGTACGTCGACCCGTGGTTCGCGGATCGCATCCCGTCGTACCTCGACAGTGTGCACGAGGAAGCGCGCGGCCAGCTCGAGACGCTGCGCAGCGGCGAGCGCCGCGGTGCGACCGCGCTGGCGCGGCTCCGTCAGGGCGCGAACCACATCGGCCTCACCGAGCTCGAGCGGCAGATCGCGCGCGTCGAGAGCGCGGCACGCGATGGCGAGCTCGCCGAGATGCGCGACGCCGCCGAGGCGCTCGTCCAGTACGTCACGCACGTGCAGATCATCTATCGCCGCCCCAACGAGGCCGCGGCGGTGATGGCTTCCTGATCAGAGACCTTCGAGCCAGCGCCGGATCGCCGGCTCGGCACCGACGAGGTTCGTGCGAACCAGCGCGAGATGGCGCTGGAACCGGATCACGTTGCGGTTCTCGACGAGGCGTAACAGGCCGCCGACATCCTTGAGCGCCGGCGTGACACCGAGCAACGCGAAGTCATCGCGCACGTGAACGAACGGGATGTCCGTCACGCGGATCCAGCTCGCGCGTCCGCCGTGACAGAAGTACACGCCCCACTCCTCGGAGTAGATGTCGACGTGGAAGCGAGAGGCGCGCCGCTCGTCGTACTCGGGCTGCGCCGGGCCGTCGCTCGTGTCCATCGCGATCTCGACGTGCCAGCGCGTCGCCAGCGTCGTCGGGATTCCGCGCTGGCGCAGCCACGACGACGCAGCAAGCGCGCCCGCGCTCGACCAGCTCGAGCGAGTGGCCATTGCCTCGGGCGCGGCGGGGCGCGGCATCTTCTTTCACCACTATCACAACGCGTACGCTCCGCTCCGTATTTTCCCGTGGACTTGCGCGTGCGATTTCGTCACGTCGTGCGCTCGTGACACGGTGGCCGTGCCGGCGCGACACATGCACCGCGTGCCGACGGTGTCGACGCCCCCGCGACCTCTCCGGATCCTCTGGGTCCACTCGTGGGTTCAACCGACGCAGGGGTTGCGCGACGCACTCAGCGACGCCGGCTATCGCGCAATTCTGACGCGTGTCGATATCGAGCCCGCGCTGCAGGCCGCGATCACACGCCGCGACTTCGAGCTGGCGATCGTCGATGGCAGCGCCGGAATTGCGCGCGCGCTCGTCGAGGCGCGGTTTCGCGAGCACCACATCTTCGCGCCGGTGATCGATCACGACGCTCCGGCGACACTCGTGCGCCGCATCGAGCGAGCGATGCTGCTGTCCTAACCGAGATCTCGAGCCGGCGTCGATGTCGTCGCGCAGTCCCAGTGAACCTCGACGCTCGCGTTGCAATAGCGGCTCTGCGCGGAGGTTCGAAGCAGCGTCGTGAAGTCGCCTGGCCGCAACGCGCGGCCGCACACGCCACACGGGTCGCCGATGGATGGCGACAGGTTGCCCTTGGGCCCGTACTTCGTCAGGCTCGACACGGTCGCGACTGCATCATGCAAGTCCCGTGGCGCAGTCCGTATCGCAGCACACGACCAAGGGACGCGGCGTTACGTGGGCGCACGTGTCGCGCCCGAGCACGCTGCGCGATTACGCCCGGGCTTGGGCGTCGCGCGGCAGCTCGATCGTGAACGTCGTGCCGGCCTCGGCCGTGCTCGTCACCGCGACGCGACCACCGTGCGCTTCGGCACAACCGCGGACGAGCGCGAGACCGAGGCCCCAGCCGGCGCGGCCGCTCGCGACGGCGGAGGTCGCGCGCGCGAACGGATCGAACAGGGTTGGCTGCTCGGTCTCCGGAATCGCGACGCCCTCGTTGTGGACCGAGACGCGCGCGGTCGTCGGCAGGCCTCGCACGGTGATCGCGATCGGCCCTGCCGTCGCGCCGTACTTCGCCGCGTTCTGCGCGAGGTTCCACAGCGCGCGGCGCAGCTCGTCAGAGCTCCAGTGGCCGCGGACGTCCTCGTCGCAGTCGACGACGAAGCGATCGCCATAGAGCATGCGCAGCTCGTCGGCGACCTCGCGTGCGAGCACGCCGAGATCGAAGTGCTCCAGCTGGAGCGGCATGCGCTCACCCGCGCGGATCCGGTTGGCGTCGAGCAGGTCGCGGATCATCCGATCCATGCGATCGAGGTTCTGCACGACACGCGTGACGAGATCGGGGCGCGTCGTGCCGACCCCCTGGAGCAGCTCGGTGCCGAGCTTCGCCGCCGAGAGCGGCCCCCGGAGATCGTGCGCGAGCACCGAGACGAAGTGTTCGCGCAGCGATCGCTCGGTGCGCAGCGAGGCGATCGTGCTGGTCAGCTCGTCGAACAGCTCCGCGGCCTCGACGTGAACGACGAACTGCTCGGCGAGCGTCTCGAGCCGGTGGCGCTCGCGCGCGGTGAACGGTCGCGTCTCGGCGATCCCGACGTACAGCACGCCGGACCGGCCGCTGCGCGTGTGCAGCTTGACGCCGAGCAGCGACTGGATCCCGCGACTGCGCAGCGGCGCCGGCACCTCGAGCTCGGTGCTCTCCGCATCCCAGCCAGAGGCTGACTCCTCGCCATGCACGACGCTTGCGAAGTCGGCGTGATGCTCGACACCGGCGGTCGCGATCGTCGTCAGCTGGTGCTCGCGGTCGCGCAGCAGGACCGCGGCGGTCTGCGCGCTCATCGCCTCCATCACGAGCGCGAGCACCGGCTCGAGCGCACGCGCGCCGGCCTGCATCCCCGAGCTCGCGGTCTCGCGGAGCAGGCGTAGATAGCGCTTCTCGGTCTGCTCGTCCTCGCGCATGTGGCGCTCGAACAGGTCGCCGACCGCTGCGGTGGCCCGCTGGACCTGGCTGTGCAGGCGGTCGATATCGGCGGCGCCGGGGCGCTCGGCCGGCGGCAGCGCGAAGCACTGGTCGGCGATGCAGCGGCCGAGCAGCCAGAACTCCTCGACGATCTCGCCGAGGTGGAAACCCTGGCGCAGGCGAGTGGCCAGATGGATCTCGATGCTCGCGTGGCCGTCATCGCCGGCGCCGAGCGCCGCGAGGTAGCGCGGCATCGCATTGATGGTCGCTGGGTGATCGAGACCGCGTGCCGACGCGGCGGTCTTCGCCTGTTCGTACCAGCGCTCCATGATGGCCGCGTGCCCGCGGCTGATCACGTCCATGACAGTCGACATGGTCGGCGCCAGGATTAGCAAGCGCCTTGCCTGCCTCGCCCACACGCACGCACGCATAACTCAGCGAAGCCCCGTGCGGGCTCCGCGCAGTCACGTCACGGTGCGCTTCAGCGCACGCGGTCGCCGTGCGCCGTCGCTACGACGTACCGGTGCCGGTGCGGTTGCCGCTGATGGCAGCGGCAGGAGCAGGGCCGGGCGCGGGCTTCGGAGCGGGTGCGGGGCCCGATGCGGACGCGGGGCCCGGAGCGGGTGCGGGGCCCGCGACGGGCGTGGAGCCCGGCGCAGGAGCGGTGGCGGCAGCGGCCGGATCGGAGCCGGGGGCCGCGTTCGCGTCGCCCTCCGCCATCGGATCGGTCGGGCCTCGGAGCGCGTCGGCCTTGCGGGCCGCCTTGCGCTCGGCCTTGGCCTTCGCCTTGTCCTTCAACTTCATCTCGCGTTCGCGCTTGGCGAAAGAGGGTCTTTGGCTTCCCATTCGATCAGTCCTTTCCCCGGGGCGCGGTCGGCTTGCGTGCAAACCGCTTGCGGCCCGCCGGGCGTGCAGCGTGAAAGTGTGGTCCGTGGATCGTCACTCCAGGATAGCGCTCGCAGATCGTCTTCGCCTCGCGCATCGCGACGGCACCGGTGCTGTCGCCCTCGTGCATGATCGGGCCGCCAGCATCGGCGGGCGCGAACGAGATCGTGGAGCGACCGGTGCTCTCGTCGACCGACACGAAGATGCGGTCCGGACGGGTGTGCAGGCTCCCGGTGGCAAGCTGATTCGACATCGCGATCCCCTCGGCGGCTGAAGACGTACGCCACCGCCGCACAGCCGCGCGGGCAGGGGCGGTGAAACACGCGGCTGTCAGCCACGCTCGCCCTCGTCGAGAACGTCCAACATGCTTAGCATGCGCGGCCCGGTGCCACAACTGCGCGGAGATCCGAGGGACGATGCGTCATGACCGTTTCGTGGCAAACGCTGGCGACCGTCGGAACACCCGAAGGTCCGCTCGAGCTTCGCCGGCGCGGTGACGACTGGCTGATGATGATCGCCGGCCGCGTGCTGATGAACAGCTTCTCGCGCAGCTCGGAAGAAGAGCTCTCGAAGATGGCGGTCGCCAAGCTCGATCGCCCTCCGCAGCGCGTGCTCGTCAGCGGGCTCGGCATGGGCTTCACGCTGCGCGCGCTGCTCGATGCCGTGCCGACCACGGCGAAGGTCGTCGTCGCGGAGATCAACCCGGTCGTCGTCGAGTGGTGCCGCGGGCCGCTGGGGCCCGCGACCGATCACGCGGTCCTCGATCCCCGCGTCGACGTGCGGGTTCGCGATGTCTCGCAGGTGATCGCGGACGCGCCGGCGGGCGGCTTCGATCTGATCCTGCTCGATCTCTACGAGGGGCCGAACAGCTCGACGCAGGCGGCCGATGATCCGTTCTACGGCGCCGGCGCACTCGCCCGCTCGCACCGCGCCCTCGCTCCTCACGGCGTGCTCGGCGTGTGGTCCGAGGATGCGGACGCGCAGTTCGCGCGGCGGTTCTCGTCAGCGCGGTTCAGCGTGACAAAGCACTCGATCGGGCGCGGCGGGCGGCGGCACATCGTCTATCTGGGCCGGCGCTAGGCAGCGCAGCATCGTCTCCATCGTCGCGGGCTTCACGAGGTGATCGTGAAAGCCGGCCTCCAGCGCGCGCGTCATCGAGTCCACGCCGCAGTAGCCGGTGAATGCGACCAGACGCGTCGGCAGGTCGGGGCAGCGCTCCTTGAGTGCGTGCACGACGTCGAGGCCGGTCATGCCCGGCAGGCCGATGTCGATCAGCGCCGCGTCGGGGCGGTGCTCGAGGATCATCGCGAGCCCGCTCGGGCCATCGTGTGCGCCGACGACGTCGTGGCCGGCGCTCTCGAGCATGTGAGCGACGAGCTCGCGCGCATCGTCATTGTCGTCGACGACCACGATCCGCAGCGTGCGCGGGCTGGCGTCGAGCAGGAGCGGCTCCATGTCGCTCGTGCGGGTGCGCGGGCGCAGCGAGCTCGCCGTGCCGGCCATCGGCAGGTCGACGCGGAACGTGCTGCCACATCCGCGCCCGCCGCTCGCGACCGTGATCGCGCCGCCGTGCAGCGTGACGAGGTGCTTGGCGAGCGCGAGGCCAAGGCCAAGGCCGCCCGAGCCGTCGGAGCGCACGCGCTCCTGGACGAACATGTCGAAGATCGTCGGCACCAGATCCTGCGGGATGCCGATGCCGTTGTCCCGGACCAGGACAAACGCGCGATCGTTCTCGACGCCACACGCGATCTCGATGCGGCCGTTGGGCTGCGTGTAGCGCGCGGCGTTGTTGAGGAGGTTCGAGATCACCTGGACGATCCGCAGCGAATCGACGGTGACCGGGATCGGCACCTCCGAGATCACCTGGACCAGCGTGTGCCGGCGGTCCCCGATGCGCGGCTTGCTCGTCGTGATCGCGGCGTCGACGACCTCGCGCAGGTCGAGCGTCTCGGGTCGCAGCTCGATCTTGTTCGCGGTGATGCGCGAGACGTCGAGCAGATCGTCGACGAGTCGCGCGAGCAGCGTCAGCTGGCGATCGCCGATCTCGATCATCCGCGCCGAGAGCGGCTTCTCGGGCGCCTGCTTCGCGAGGTCGAACAGCGCGCGCAGCGGCGCGAGCGGGTTGCGCAGCTCGTGAGCGAGGATCGCGAGGAACTCGTTCTTGCGGTGGTCGGCCTCGGCAAGCTGCTCGTTGAGCTTGGCAAGCTGGAGCTTCGCCGCGGTCTCGCTCGCGAGGCTGCTGGCCTGCTCGCGCTGCCGCTCGAGCTCGAGCTCGTGCTGGACGTGGAGTCGCGCGAGCGCCTCGGTGCGCTCCTGAAGTGCGAGCAGCGTCTGCGCCTTCGCGCGGAGGATCTCGGGCGAGAACGGCTTGAACATGAAGTCGACCGCGCCGAGCTCGTACGCGCGGAGGATGTTCTTCTGCTCGCCCTCGTGGGCAGTCAGGAAGATGATCGGGACGAAGCTCGTGCGCGGGCGGGCGCGGATGAAGCGAGCGGTCTCGTAACCGTCCATCCCGGGCATCTGGACGTCGAGCAGCACGAGCGAGTAGTCCGACTCGAGCAGCCGCTTGAGCGCCTCCTCGCCGGACTGGGCCGTGACGATCATCGCGCCGAGCCCCTGCAGCGCGGCCTCGGCGGCGAGCAGGTTCTCAGGACGGTCGTCGACGATCAGGATTCGGTGCCGGATCTTGATCGGCCTCGTGATCAGGTCCTCTTCCTGAAGGGGTGGGACGCTGGCCAGGTTCGCCATCAGAGTGGTGCTTACCGATGGCAGTTTCGTGCCACTCCGATCTCCCGCAGGCCCGCGGAACCACGTCGCTACGGGAGCCTACGCTGTGGCGGACGCGCTCGGCGCGCGCGGACGTCGCGCCCGGGAGTCGGCTCTAACGCAGCTCGCGAACGCCGGTGTGCAATTTTCGTCGAAGCAGGTTCCGCAGCGTCGAGCCGTCCTCGTAGCCCACGGCCGTCGCGATCGCGTCGACGCTGTCCTTGCTGACGCGCAACAGATGCACCGCGCGCTCGAGCCGCAGGTCCTGGACGAACCCGATCGGCGGCTTGCCGAGCACGGCGCGGACGCGGCGCTGCAGCGTGCGCTCGCTCGCGCCGATCGCGCGGGCCGCCCTCGCGAGCTCGAACGGCTCGCCGAGCCGCGCGCGCACCCAGCGCTCGAACTTCTTGACCACCTCGTCGTCGTGCGCGACCTGCGACGGCGCGACGAACGGCGCCTGCGACGGGCGGTCGTCGATCAGCAGGTAACGAGCGACGGTCGCCGCGAGGTCCGGACTGCGTTCGCGGATCACGGCGAGCGCGAGGTCGATGTGCGCGAGCGCGGCGCCGGCGGTGACGACATCCTTGTCGGCGACCAGCATCGCGGCCTCGTCGAGCTCGACCGCCGGGAATGCCTGGCGGAACGTCGGGCCGAGCCACCAGGTCGTCGTCGCGCGGTGGCCGTCGAGCACGCCGGCGCGGCCGAGCACGAACGTGCCGGTACATGCGGCGGCGACGCGCGCGCGTCGGGCGTAGCGCTGCACCGTCTCGACGAGCGCGAGGACCTCCGGCCGATCGAGTGCGGCGAGGATCGTGCCCGGGTGCTTGCAGGCGAGCGCGGGGACGAGCGCGAGGTCGGTGCGAGCGGGAAGGGCAGCGACCGGCACGGTGAGGCCGTGGTGCGTGCGTACGCGGGAGCGCGGCGAGGCCACGGTGACCTCGAACCGGCGCTCCCCACCGAGCTCGTTCGCGGTCTCGAACGTATCGAGCAGCGAGCACAGGCCGGTGTCGAACACGTCATCGACCACGAGCACGCAAATCCGCATGGCGTAATTGATACCATTGTTGTCGTTCCCGCCACTACTCGGAGTGGCCCTCCCGGCGCACAGTGGCTTCACCATGAAACACGCAATCGTCGCACTGCTCGAAGCCAGGCCCGGTAAAGAGAACGAGCTCGCGGAGCTCCTGACCGGCGCGCGCGCGCTCGCCGTCGAGGAGAAATTCACCCGAACCTGGTACGCGTGGCGCACCGGCCCGCGCAGCTTCGGAATCTTCGACACCTTCGATGACGAGGCCGGGCGCAAGGCGCACCTCGAAGGCCGGATCGCCAAGGCCCTGATGGGCAAGGCGGACGAGCTGCTCGCCTCGCCACCGGACCTCCGGATGGCAGACGTGCTCGCCGCGAAGTGAGTATCGTCGGGGTGTGATCCGTCCTGCGAAGCCCGCCCTGCGCGCCGCGCTCCTCGAGCGCCTCGAGCACGAGCTCGCGACCGCGCGGGAGGCGCACGCCGCGGCGATCGAAGGCGCCACGCACGAGGAGGCGCGGCCCGAGAACGACAAGGACACGCGCGGGCTCGAGCAGTCCTACCTCGCGCGTGGCCTCGCGCAGCGGGTCGCCGAGCTCGACGCCGCGGTCGCCGCGGTGGGCAAGATGACGCTCGCTGCCGGCGAGGTCGTCGCGATCGGCGCGCTCGTCACCGTGGAGGAGGACGATGCCGAGCGTCGGTTCTTTGTCGCGCCGAGCGGCGGCGGACTCGAGCTCGGCGGTGGAATCGCCGTCGTCACGCCGAGCTCGCCGATCGGTCGCGCGCTGCTCGGCCGGCGCGTCGATGACGAGTGCGAGGTCCAGGCCGGCGCTCGCAAGCGGATATTCGTGATCGCGTCGATCAGCTAGGCGGGTGGCGTCTAGGCAGTCGGTCGCCACGCGTCGCGCAGCCCGCCGAGGAACGCTGCAGCCCAGCTGTGCGGCGTGGTCTCGGCGACGGCGGTCGCGAGCAGCTCGTGGCGGCGCTTGCGCTCGGCCAGCGGCATGCGCAGGGCGAGATCGAGATCCGCGGCGAGGCCGTCGGCGTGATACGGGTTCGTCAGCACGGCGTGGCGGAGCTCGGCGGCGGCGCCGGCGAACTTCGACAGCACGAGCACCCCGGGCGACTCCGCGCGCTGCGCCGCGACGAACTCCTTGGCGACGAGGTTCAAGCCGTCCCGCAGCGGCGTCACGAGCGCGATGTCGGCCAGCCGGTAGAGCTGGGCGAGCATGTGGTGATCGAACGACCGGTAGAGGTAACGCACCGGCACCCAGTCGGCCTCGCCGAACCGGCCGTTGATGCGGCCGACCAGCTTCTCGACGATGATCCGCAGCTCGGCATATTCGGGGACTTCCTCGCGCGACGGCACCGAGACCTGGACCAGGCTGATCTGTCGTCGCCACTCCGGGTAGTGCTCGAGCAGCGTCTCGAACGCGCGCAGCCGCTCGGGGATCCCCTTCGCATAGTCGAGGCGATCGACGCCGAGGATCATCCGGCGCGCTCCGAGCGCCGCGCGCAGCCCCGCGACCTCGGGGTCGACACCATCCTCGTCAGCCTTGAACGCGAGCGGATCGATGCCGATCGGCATGACGCCGATCTGCGGCATGCGAGGAGCTTCGCGCGAGCAGGCGCGGAAGTTGTCGGCCCACTGTTCGGTGTGGAATCCGATGAAGTCGAAGTCGCGCATCGCGGCCAGCACCTGCTGGGCCCACGGCAGCGTGTCGAAGACATCCGGCTGCGGGAACGGCACGTGGATGAAGAGCCCGATCGGTCCGCGGTAGCCGCGTTCGCGGGCGGCGCGCGCCACGAGCAGCAGGTGATAGTCGTGGACCCAGATGACGCCGTTGTGGCTCACCAGCTCCAGCGCATGGCGCGCGAACACGTCGTTGACCTTGACGTAGCTCCGCCAGTCCTCGTCGCGGTACTGCACCCGGCTCGGAAAGCCGTGCAGCAACGGCCACAGCGCGCGGTTGCAGAAGCCGCTGTAGAAGCGCTCGCGATGGCCCGCCGGCAGATCGAACGACGCGCGCACCGGGTGCGCCTCGCTGTCGATCGTGAGCGCTGCGGCGTGCTCGGCCTCGTCGCCGCTCCAGCCGAGCCACACGCCGTCGAACGTGCGCAGTGCGGGCTCGAGCGCGGAGACGAGACCGCCGACCTGGCGGTGGCGTCCGGTGACGCGCGCCGGCATGCGGTTCGACACCACGACGAGGCGCGCCCGCGCCGCACGTGATCTTGTATCCCCTGCGCGCATCGAATTGCTATGTGTTCAAACCTTATCTAACAACGCAACGCGATTGCAATGGGGGAATTTTGGTACATGCGCCCGGCCGACGACAAACCTGGCTTCAACCTTGCTCATGTGCGCACCGATGTTGACGCTGGACGAGCTGCTTTCTGATCCGTTGCTGCAGGTGTGGGACGCTGATCGCGTTGTAACTGCTCTGACTCTGGCGCTGAAACGGCGTCGCGAGGCCGAGGTCCAGCGCTGGTTCTACTTCACTGGCCGCGCATGAAGCGTGCGCACGCGCGCAGCGTGCGATCCTGACAGCGGCGCGGTAGCGTGCCGCCTATGCCGGCCGTGATCGACCCCTGGCTGTTCGCGACGCCGCCGGCGCGGCCGCGCCATCCGCAGGTCGCGCTGTTCGCGTTCGGCACCGGCCCCTTGCGCGGCGATGTCGAGCTGTCGATGCAGCGCTTCGGCGCACCGTCGCGCGAGGCGCTCGCGGCGGTGGGCGTGCAGACGGTCGCGCGCGCGCAGGACCCGGGGTGGTTCGATGCGTTTCGCAGCGGCTCGATCCGGGCGATCGCGACGCAGGACCTCGGTCCGCAGGTCGCTGAGCTCGACGCCGCCGATCACGTACATGTCATCTCGGCGGCGCCACGTGGCGTCGCCGACCTGACGTACCTCCAGGCCGCGTGGGCGCTCGTGCGCTGGCTCGGCGCGCGGGGAGCGGGGATCGTCCTCGACGCGATGGCAATGGTGTTCACGCCGATGGCGCACCTGCAGGGCGCCGGCGAGCCGCTCGATGTACGCCGCGAGGTGCGCGTCGTCTACGAGACCGACACGCTCCGGCCCGATCGCGCACACGCGCTGCACACGCGCGGGCTCCGTAAGTTCGGTGCGCCGGATCTGGTCGCGCTGTGCACGGATGCCGATGTCCCGCTCGTCGGTCAGGCGATCAGCGAGCTCGCGGATCAGGTCGCGCGTGGCATCGACCTCGCAACGCCGCGGCATGCCGTCGAGATCGCGCCGGGCGTGCGCTGGGTCGTCGTCGAGGACGAGCATCGGCTCGGCGAGCTGCTCCAGCTCAACAACGAGGCCCGCGTCCTCGTCGACGAGGCCGGCCATGACCTGATCGGCATCGCTGGCACGGCCACTGCATTTTCGTGAGTGGTGAGCCGCATCGAGCGTCTGGACGTCCAGGTCGCAAAGATCCCGACGCCTGCGCCGGAGTCTGACGGCACGGCCGAGTGGTCCTCCACGACGATCGTCATCGTGCACGCCTCGGCCGGTGGCGCGACAGGGCTGGGATATTCGTACGTCGACGCAGCGGCCGCCGCGGTGATCCGCGATGTCCTCGCAGAGCCCGTCGTCGGCGTCGATGCGATGGCGACCGCGCAGGCGATGGAGCGCATGCTGGTGGCGATCCGCAACCACGGTCGTGCGGGCATCGGCGCGTGCGCGATCTCCGCGGTCGACATCGCGCTGTGGGATCTCAAGGCGCGGCTGCTCGGCGTTCCGCTCGCGGCGCTGCTCGGCGTGGTTCGCGACCGCGTTCCCGTCTACGCGAGCGGTGGCTTCACCTCGAGTGGCCTCGATGCGCTCGCCGACGAGCTCGCGGCCTACGTCGCCGCCGGGCACCGGCGCGTCAAGATCAAGATCGGACGCGAGCCCGAGCACGACGTCGACCGCGTGCGCGTCGCGCGCGATGCGATCGGTCCCGACGTCGAGCTGATGGTCGATGCGAACGGCGCGTACATGCGGAAGCAGGCGCTCGAGATGGCCGAGGCGTTCGCGCCGTATCGCGTGTGCTACTTCGAGGAGCCGGTGTCGTCCGATGACCTCGAAGGCCTGCGCCTCCTTCGCGACCGCGCGAGCATCGCGATCGCCGCCGGCGAGTACGGCTACGACGCGTTCTACTTCCGCCGCATGCTCGAGGCCGGCGCGGTCGATATCCTCCAGGCCGACGCGACACGCTGTCTCGGCGTCACCGGCTTCCTGCAGGCCGATGCGCTCGCCGTCGCGCACGCGCTGCCGCTGTCGTCGCACTGCGGGCCGTCGATCCACGCGCACCTCGACGCCGCCGTGACGAAGCTCGCGCACCTCGAGTACTTCCGCGATCACGCGCGCCTCGAGCACCTGCTGTTCGACGGCGTGCTCGAGCCGGTCGCGGGCGAGCTCACCTGGGATCCGCGTGCAGCGGGTCTCGGCCTGACGCTGCGGGCTCGCGAGGCTCGTCGGTTCGCGGCGTAGCGTCGTCGAGCTCGGCGAGCGCGGCGGCGAGCACCTCGGCGACATGATAGGCGTAGCGCCCGGTGCCGTGCTGCAGCTGCTCGCGGCACGAGAACCCGTCGGCGATGACGAGCGTCGACTCGCGCTCGGCGCGAACCGCGGGGAGCAGCGTGCGCTCGCCGATCGCCATCGAGATCCCGTAGTGGTCGGCCTCGTAGCCGAACGAGCCGGCGAGGCCGCAGCATCCGGGCTCGGGCTCGGCGATTTCGAGGCCCATCGCGTCGAGGAGCTTGCGCTCGGCGCCGAAGCTGAGCACCGACTTGTGATGGCAGTGACCGTGGACGACGGCGCGTGCATGAACGCGCGGCGGATCGTACTCGTGGGCGACCAGCAGCTCGGACAGCGTGTGCGTGCGTTCGCGCAGGCGGCGGGCGCGCGGATCGCCGGGGAACAGGTTCGGCAGCTCCTCGCGGAACGCCGCGACGCAGCTCGGCTCGAGCCCGACGATCGGGATGTTCTCGTACGGCTCGAGCGCGCGGAACGTCTTCTCCCAGAGCCGTTCGGCGAGGTCGAGCATGCCGTAGTCGTAGAGCGCGCGGCCGCAGCACAGATGCGCATCGGGGACGATCACGTGGAAGCCGGCGTCCTCGAGGACGTCGACGGAGGCGGCGAGCGTCGTCGGAAAGAAGTGGTTGTTGAACGTGTCGGCCCACAGGATCACCGGCGCGCCCGAGCCATGGCGCGGCCGCCACGCCCGCGTGAACGAGCGCGGTGCGAACGCCGGGATCGGGCGCTCCTCGGTGAGCCCGGCGACCGCCGCGGCGATGCGGCGCAGGCCCGGCGTCTGCGTCATGAAGTTTGTCAGGTGGGGCAACGCGCTGCCGAGCCGCGCCCAGCGATGGATCCAGCCGAACGCATACGCGTGACGGGGCCGGTGATGGTGCTCGTAGTAGTGCGACAGGAACTCGGACTTGTACGTCGCCATGTCGACGTGCACCGGGCAGTCACCTTTGCAGCCCTTGCACGCGAGGCATAGATCGAGCGCGTCCTTGACCTCTTCGCTCGCCCAGCCGTCCTCGATGACCTCGCCCTGCATCATCTCGAACAGCATGCGGGCGCGGCCGCGCGTCGAGTGCTTCTCATCGTGCGTGACCGTGTAGCTCGGGCACATCACGCCGCCGTGCTCGCTGCGGCAGTTGCCGATGCCGACGCAGCGCAGCGCCGCGTGGCGGAAGTCGCCGTGATCCTGCTCGGGGTGGAAGTGTGTCGCGACCGGCGCCGGGGCGTAGCTCGCGAGCGTGAGGTTCTCGGTGCGCGTGTCGCCGTCGACGATCTTGCCCGGGTTCATCCTGTCGTCGGGATCCCAGATCCGCTTGAACTCGCGGAATGCCTGCACGAGCTCGGGGCCGAATTGCTTGTGAAGCAGCTCGCCGCGCGACTGGCCATCGCCGTGCTCGCCGGACAGCGAGCCGCCGTGCGCGACCACGAGATCCGCCGCGTCGCTGGTGAACCGCTGGTACTGCTCGCGGCCGGGCTCGTCGCGGAAGTTGAAGTTGATCCGGCAGTGCACGCAGCCCTGCCCGAAATGCCCGTAGAGCGTGGAGTCGAAGCCGTACCGATCGAGCAGCGCGCGGAACTTCCGCAGATACGAGCCGAGCTGGTCGGGCGGGACCGCCGAGTCCTCCCAGCCCTCGTAGGTGTCGGGGCTTCCGGGGATGTAGGCCGTCGCGCCGAGGCCGGCCTCGCGCACCTCCCACATCTTCTTCGTCTGGTCCGGATCGTCGAACAGCTTCATCGTCGGCGGTGCGGGGTCGCGGCGCAGCGCCTCCATCATCGCGTGGGCCTGCGCCTCGGCCTCGGCGAGCGTCTCGCCGCCGAATTCGACGAGCAGCCAGCCCTTGCCCTCGGGAAGCATCGTGATGTCGTTCGCGTGGAGGTGCGTCTTCTTCATGTCCTCGATCAGCCGCTTGTCCATGCCTTCGAGGCCGATCGGCTTGAACGAGCGCACCTGCGGGATGTGATCGCCGGCCTCGTACACGGTCGGATAGCCGAGCACGACGAGCGCACGCTCGGGCTTCTGCGGATACACCGCGAGCGTCGCCTCGAGGATCGTCACGCAGGTCGACTCGGTGCCGACGAGCGCGCGCCCCAGATGGAAGCCCTTCTCGGGGAGTAGCTCGTCGAGGTTGTAGCCGGAGACCCGGCGCGGGATCGGCGCGAACCGCGCCCGGATGAGGTCCGCGTAGCGGTCGCGCAGCTGCACGAGCGCGGCGTAGAGCTCGCCCGCGCGGCCGCCGGCGGCGATACGTGCCCGTAGCTCGACGTCGGAGGTCGCGCCGGCCTCGAGGTGCACGCCGTCGTACGTGAGCACCTCGAGCGACTCGACGTGGTCCGACGTACGCGCCCCGGGGCCGTAGAACTCGGCCATCACCGAGTGCACGCCGCACGAGTTGTTGCCGAGCATGCCGCCGAGCGTGCAGTGCGTGTGCGTCGAGGGGTCGGGGCCGTACGTGAGCCCGTGCGGCGCGAGCGCGGCGCGCAGATCGTCGAGCACGAGGCCGGGCTCGATGCGTACGCGGCGGCGCGCGGTGTCGATCTCGAGCACGCGATGCACGTACTTGCTGAAGTCGATCACGATCGCGCGGTTGACGCACTGGCCGGCGAGCGAGGTCCCGCCGCCGCGACCGAGGATCGGGACGCCGTACGCGCGGCACGTCTCGATCGTCGCGCGCACATCCTCGATGTGGCGTGGGACGACGACGCCCACCGGAACCTGGCGGTAATTCGAGGCGTCGTGCGAGTACATCGCACGCGAACCGGCGTCGAAGCGAACCTCGCCTTCGATCCGGCGCGCGAGCGCGGCTTCGAGGTCCTCGTCGACCACTGCGAGCTTCCTCGACCGCCGCATGGCGAAAGGAGCTTGCAGCCCGCGTTCCGGAGCGCCGCGTCAGTCCTCGCGATCGAGCTCGGTGATCATCAGCGCGAGCATGTGGCGAGTTGCCTCGACCACGCCGGCATCGGCCCGCGTGAGCGCGCGGCGGATCGCGGCCTCGGCGGTGCCCTTGCGCTCGCGGTCGATCTTCTCGCCCTTCGCGGTCAGCTCGAGGTGCGACCGCCGCCGGTCATCGGGGTTCACCGCGCGCTCGATCAGCTTGTCGCGCAGCAGGCGGGCGAGGATGCCGGTGAGCGTGCTCGGGTGCATGTTGAGCGCCGCCGCGATCTCGGTCGCGCTGCAGCCCGGCATCATCCCGATGGTCCGGAGCACGATCCGCTGCGGTCCGGTGACCCCGAGGTCGCGCGCCATCTTCTTGGACCGCACGTTCAGCGCGTGGGTGAGGTCCCACAACCGCTGCATGAGCTCCAGGGTCTCGCTGCTCCGCTTCACGGGGGCCCATCATAGCGAGCCCCGTGCTTGACTGTGGATATCCGGGAGATATATTGGGCATATGCCGCGCAAGACGCCGCCTCAGACCCCGCTCTACGTGAAGCTGCCCTCGACTGCCGTCGACAAGCTCGACCGGGCAGCTGCCGCGCTGGGGGTGGCGAAGAAAGATCTCGTTGCCGGACTGGTCACGAGATATGTCGATCCCGACACCCAGAAGGGCCTGTCGGCGCTCGGAGCGATGGCGAGCAAGCGCCCACTCGACACCAGCGACGGAGGCCCGATGATCGGCTCGTACTCGTTCCAGCCCTACGACCCGCCGGAGATCATGAGCTCGGAGCAGGCCGGACAGTTCCTGCAGATCGAGGAGAAGCACGTGATCGAGCTCGCCGAGGCCGGCAAGCTGCCGGGCAAGAAGCTCGGCCCGGTGTGGCGGTTCTCGCGCGAGGCGCTCGTCGCATGGCTCGGCACGCCCGACAAGCCCGAGAAGCCCGAGACCGGAGGCCGGCGATGAAGCCGCGGATGGATCTCATTCCGACGGTCATCGAGCAGACCCATCGCGGCGAGCGCGGCTGGGACCTGTACTCGCGCCTGCTCAAGGACCGGATCGTCTTCCTCGGCCGCGAGATCGATGACGAGCTCGCCAACGTGATCATCGCGCAGCTGCTGTTCCTCGAGGCGGAGGATCCCGAGAAGGACGTGATGCTCTACATCAACTCGCCCGGCGGCGAGGTCACGGCGGGCCTGTCGATCTACGACACGATGCAGCTCGTGCGTTGCAACGTCGCCACCGTGTGCACCGGTCAGGCGGCCTCGATGGCGAGCTTCCTGCTAGCCGCGGGTGTGAAGGGCAAGCGCTGCATGCTCCCGCACGCGCGCGTGATGATTCATCAGCCGCTCGCCGGCTTCCGCGGTCAGGCGACCGACATCGAGATCCACGCGCGGGAGATCCTGCGCGCCCGCGACACGATCAACGAGCTCTACGCGAAGCACACCGGGCAGCCGGTCGAGCGCATCGCCAAGGACACCGACCGCGACAACTTCATGACGGCCGAGGAGGCGAAGGCCTACGGCATCGTCGACGAGGTGCTCGCGTCGCTCAAAAAGAAACCGTGATCATCTCGGTGTCGCTGTCGCCGCAATCGGTGGACGGGAAGCCGAGGATGTACTGCGTCAGATCGAGCGTGCCGTGGATGTCGGGATCGGCGAGCTCGGTGATCGTCAGCTCGAAGTTGCCCTGCGGGACCTCGAGCGCACCTGCGGCGTAGAGGCACGTGCCTTCGCCGACGCGCTGGGCGGCCCGCACCCGCCACGTCTCGAGAGTCCGCGACGAGTAGAGGCCGAGCGAGGGCGCGGTGCCGAGGTCGAACGTGCCGGCGAGCGACGTGCCGAGCGTCGTCGTCGGGACCGTCAGCGTCAGCGTCGCGTGATCGGGCTCGGCGACGGTGTGCGTGATCATCGCGCAGCTCGCCGCAGTCGAGGTCTCGGCAAAGTTGCCGGAGAACCGCGCGGTGCACAGGATCGCGGCATCGGGCGGCGGCGCGTCGGGCTTCACCGGGTGACCACCACCGCAGGCGGCGAGCAATACCAGGAGCCGCTTCACAGGGACCTCAGGTACTCGACGAGCGCATCCTCGTCGCTCGCCGTGATCCGCGTGATGTCGCCCATCTTGCCGCGCGTCTGCTCGAGGACGTCGCGGATCGTCGGGGCGCTGCCGTCATGGAGGTACGGCGGGCTCGAGGCGAGGCCCGACAGCGACGGCGTATCGAACATGCAGGCGTCGCGCGCGTGGCCGGCGACATCCTCGTGCGCGACGTCGGGGAACGGCGCGGTCACGCACGTGCCGACGTCGTGGAGGTTGATGGTGCCGGCGAGATCGAGCGTCGGGTTGCCGTCGCCCGAGTCGGTGAACCGCGTGCCGCTATGGCACCCGCTGCAGCCGACGTCGGGGCGCTCGAAGATCGCCTTGCCGGCCGCGACGAGCGCCGGATCGGTGGTCGGCGGAACGGGCAGCGGGATGCCGCGGTTGACGTAGGTGGTGATCGCGGCGAGCAGGTCTGCCTGATCGACCGGACCGAACGTGCCGCCCTGCTCGATGTTGATCGTGTGCCAGTAGTCGGCGACCTGATTGCGATCCGCGGTGCGAAACAGAAACCCCGTGCCGAGCATGCCGCCGGCGTTCGTCGGCGTGTCGCGTGGGCCCTGCGCGAACCGCCAGGTGACCGCGTCGCTGCGGCCCTCGATGTGACAGCTCGCGCACGCGACCCAGTGGTTCTTCGTGATCGGAAACTCGTCGCTGTTCGCGCTGTAGAACAGGTGCTGGCCGAGGCGCAGCGAGGGCGGCATCGGATCGGCGGCGAGGCGCGGGATCGTGCCGTCGACCGAGAGCGCGACGTGACCGCTGGTGCGATCGATCTTCACCACGGCGACGTCGCCGGAGTTGCGCTCGTCGATGTAGGCGACGGTCTCGTCGGGCGAGAGCGCGATGCCTTCGGGCATGTGGCCGGGCAGGGGGCGCAGCAGCGCGGATTCGACCTCGTGATCGGCGTCGATCGCGAGCAGATCCTCGCTGTTGGTGTCGACGACCAGCGCGAGCGCGCCGTCGGAGGTGAACGCGATCGCGTGAGGGCCGGAGACGATGTCGCCGAACGAGCCATCGATGCCCGCGAGATCGAGCACGTCGACCGACAGCGTGACGTGGAACGCACCGCCGGCGCGCAGCACCGAGACCGACGGGAACACCGTGGACTCGAAGTCGAGATCGGGCTGCGCGGTGTCGGTGCC
>Ga0207683_10000717_pt1 | contig 30124 bp, 25 predicted proteins | sample KBSM73metaG_FD_184333 | JGI IMG/M metagenome (GOLD analysis project Ga0207683, IMG submission 184333) | Miscanthus rhizosphere microbial communities from Kellogg Biological Station, Michigan, USA - KBS M7-3 metaG (SPAdes) (version 2) | ecosystem: Host-associated > Plants > Roots > Rhizosphere >... | reverse complement strand
CTTCGGATCGTTCTGCACGTCCGCGGCGCTTCCCTCGGCGATCTTGCGTCCATAGTCGAGGACCAGCACGCGGTCGCAGACGCTCATCACCAGCTTCATGTCATGCTCGATCAGGAGAATCGTCGTGCCGTCGCGACGGATGCCCTCGAGCAGACCCTTCAGCCCCTGCGTTTCCGTCGCATTCATGCCGGCGGCGGGCTCATCGAGCGCCAGGAGCTTCGGGTCGGTCGCCAGCGCACGCGCGATCTCCAGGCGGCGCTGGTCGCCGTAGGCCAGATGCTTGGCCAGGTCGTTGGCCCGCGTGGCAACCCCGACATAATCGAGCAACTGATAGGCGCGGCTGGTGATCGCCGCTTCCTCGGCGAGCGTTGCGCGGTCCCGGAAAATCGCGCCGAAGACGCCGGCGCGGGTGCGCACATGCCGGCCTATCATCACGTTCTCCAGCGCCGACAGGTTCTGGAACAGGCGGATGTTCTGGAATGTGCGCGCGATCCCGCGCTCGGCGACTTCGTTCGGCTTCAGGCGATTGAGCGGCGCCCCGTCGAAAGTGAAGCTGCCGCCGTCCGGCTCGTAGATACCGGTCAGCACGTTGAACAGCGAGGTCTTGCCCGCGCCGTTCGGTCCGATCAGGCCGTAGATCTCTCCGTGACGGATGCTGAAGCTGACATCGGCCAGCGCCTGGACGCCACCGAAGCGCTTGCCGATATCCTCGGCGGAAAGCAGCGTTCGCTCGCTCATGGGGCCGAATCTTCCGGTGCGCCGCTCAGGCCGCTGCCTTCCGGACTTCGAGCTCGCGCTTGCGCACCGCCGACGGCCACAGTCCGGCCGGCCGGAAAAGCATGATCGCGACCAGGGCGACGCCGAACACCAGCAGGCGGATCGTCTCCGCGTCGATCAGCACGCGGCCGAACAGCCCCATCTGCAGCGGCTCCATCGTGTAGCGCAGTACCTCGGGCAGCAGGGTCAGAAGGATCGCGCCAAGGATCACGCCGGGAATGTTGCCCATGCCGCCCAGGACCACCATTGCGAGCACGATGATCGACTCGAACAGGCCGAAGCTTTCCGGACTGATGAACTGCTGCGTCGCCGAGAAGACGGCGCCGGCGATGCCGCCGAACGAGGCTCCCATCGCGAACGCCAGAAGCTTGACGTTGCGAGTATTGATGCCCATCGCTTTGGCGGCGACCTCGTCTTCGCGTATCGCCTCCCACGCCCGGCCCAGGCGCGAGTTCTGCAGCCGGAGGTTGACCACGATGACCGCGATCGTCAGCAGCAGCAGCATGTAGTAGTACTTCTGCGGCCCGGTGAAGGTGATGCCGAGGAAAGACTCGGTGCTGGCGAACGAGAACCCGCCGATGCGAAACGGATCGATCAGGTTGATCCCTTGCGGCCCGTTGGTAAAGTTTATCGGCGCATTCAGGTTGTTGAGGAAGATCCGGATGATCTCGCCGAAGCCGAGCGTGACGATCGCCAGGTAGTCGCCGCGCAGCTTCAAGGTCGGAGCGCCGAGCAGCACGCCGAACAGGCAGGCGATTCCTGCGCCGATCGGCAGGATCACCCAGAACGGCAGATGGATCCCGAATTGCGGCGAGGCCAGCAGCGCGTAGGTGTACGCTCCGACCGCATAGAAAGCGATATAGCCCAGGTCGAGGAGCCCGGCGAAGCCGACGACGATGTTGAGCCCGAGCGCAAGCATCGTGTAGACCATCGCGAAGTTGAGAATGCGGACCCATGCCTGGCCGGCCAGCGCGGCGACGAACGGCAGCACGGCCAGCGCGATCGCGACCAGAGCGACGCCGGCCCAGACCTGCAGCGGTATTCCGGTGCGACCTGCGTTGTTCATGCGCGATCGGCCACCCGTTCGCCCAGCAGGCCCGATGGGCGGAAGATCAGGACCAGGATCAGCACGAAGAACGCGAACACGTCCTGGTAATTGCTGCCGAACAGGCTGACCTGACCGTCGTTGGCTGCGCACTTCTGCTGCAGCGTATCGCTCAACGACGACAGCCCGCAGACGTTGGATACGTCGCCGATATAGCCGGCGCCCAGCGCTTCGATGATGCCGAGCAGTATGCCTCCCAGCATCGCCCCGGCCAGGTTGCCGATGCCGCCCAGCACCGCAGCGGTGAAGGCCTTGAGGCCGAGCAGGAAGCCCATGTAGTAGTGCGCGATGCCGTAGTAGGCCATCACCATCAGGCCGGCGACTGCGGCCAGCGCGGCACCGATGACGAATGCCGCCGAGATGATCACGTTGATGTCGATGCCCATCAGGCCCGCAACCTGCGGGTTCTGCGCGGTGGCCCGCATCGCCATCCCGAGGCGCGTGCGCTGCACGATCAACACGAGCCCGCCCATCAGCAGCGCCGCCAGGACGACGATCAGCATCTGCAGGTCGGTCATCGCCGCACCGAGGATGTTATGCGTCGTCGGCTGAATCAGCGTCGGGAACGTGCGGTAGTTGCGGCCCCAGACCATCAGCGCGACGTTCTGCAGCACGATCGACATGCCGATCGCGGTGATCAGCGGCGCGAGCCGCGGGGCGCGCCGCAACGGCCGGTAGGCGATCTTTTCCATGCTGTAGGCGATCGCCACGCAGATGAGAATCGCGACCAGCAGGCCGGCGAGGATGATCACGACCGCGGGAAGCGAAGTGTTCGCGCCGACCAGTCCGGTGATGACCGACAACGCGACCATCGCTCCTATCATCACGACTTCGCCATGCGCGAAGTTGATCAGGCCGATGATGCCGTAGACCATCGTGTAGCCGAGCGCCACCAGCGCATAGACGCTGCCGAGCGTGAGACCGTTGATGATCTGCTGCAGAAAGGTTTCCACGAAGCGAATCTCCCGTCGCGCCGCGGCGGCCCCCGGCTAGTGGCCGATTCTCCGCTGTGGCCAACCTCGCGGCAATCCCCCGGCGACGGCTGAAATGGAAACGGCGCCCCGAGGGACGCCGTTTCAGTGTTGCGACAGCGGACGAGCCGTGACGACTACTTCTTTGCCGGCGCCTCGGACTTCATCGCATCGGCCTTGGGTGCGGCGGACTTCATCGCATCCGGAGCCGGTGCTGCCGCCGCCGGCGCCGCCGCGAGCTTCTCGGTCTTGCCGCCGACGTTCATCGCCAACGGCACCAGCGCACCGTCCTTGACCGTGTACAGCGTGATCGCGCCGTTCTTGGTGTCGCCGTGCTCGTCGAATTCGACCTTTGCCGTGATGCCATCGTACGAGATCTTTGAAAGCTCAGGCAGATACTTCGCCGGGTCGGTCGAGTTCGCCTTCTGCATCGCCGCGACCAGCGTCATCGCCGCATCGTACGAGTACGGCGCGTAGACCTGGATCGGGCCGTACTTGGCGGTGAACCGAGTGACGAAGTCCTTGGCATTAGCCATCTTTTCCGGCGGAACGCCGGCCTGCGTACAGTACTGGCCCTCGGCCGCGCCACCGGCGAGCTTCGGCCACTCGGCGGAGCACACACCGTCGCCGGCGATGAACTTGGCCTTGATGCCGAGCTCCTTCATCTGCTTGACCATCGGGCCGCCTTGCGCGTCCATGCCGCCGTACATGATCAGGTCCGGGCTCTTGGCCTTGATCTTGGTCAGGATCGCCTTGAAGTCGGTTGCCTTGTCGTTGGTGAATTCGTGTGCAACGATCGTGGCGCCGGCCGCCTTCGCCGCCTTCTCGGTTTCTTCGGCAAGGCCCGCGCCATAGGCGGTCTTGTCGTCGATGATGGCGATCTTTTTCGCACCCAGTGTGGAAACGGCTTCCTTGCCGATGACGCTGCCCTGCTGCACGTCGTTTGCCATCACGCGAAACGCGGTCTTGAAGCCCTGCAGCGTGTACTTGGGATTCGTTGCCGACGGGGAGATCTGCGGAATGCCGGCATCGCTATAGAGCTTGGAGGCGGGGATCGTCGTGCCCGAGTTCAAATGACCGACGACACCGGCGACCTTCGCATCGACCAGCTTCTGCGCGACGATCACGCCCTGCTTCGGGTCGGCCTGGTCGTCTTCGGCGACGAGCTCGAACTTGACCTTCTTGCCATCGATCATGATGCCCTTGGCGTTGGCATCGTCGATCGCCATCCGGGCGCCATTTTCGTTATCCTTGCCCAGATGGGCCTGCGGTCCGGTCGTCGGCCCTACGTGGCCGATCTTGACGACCACCCCAGGGGCGGCAGGCGCGGCGGGCGTGGCCGCCGGGGCTTCCGCGGCCTTTTTCGGCTCTTCCTTGCCGCAGCCGTATGCGGTCATCAACGCTGCGGCGACGAGCGTCAGGCCGAGCGTGCGATTGAATCTCATGAATGTCCTCCACTAAGGGGGGTGATCGGAAAAACGGGGAGCGCGAAATTATCGTCGGGCCGGCGTATGCTGTCAATCGCGTTCCTGCGCCGGGAAAGCCTCGCGCGCGCCTTTCCGCGCGCTTCATCGCCGCTTGCGGCGACTGCCGCCCCGGGGCGGGCGTTTCGTCGGCTTTGCCTTGTGTCGACGGCTCGTGCGGGCCTAGACTCGCCCACATTTTGAATCCGGCCGCACCGGCCGGCGCATCCAATGGGCGGGACAAGGCGGCCAAAAGCCGCCACTGCCGGCCGATCGGAACGAGGGGGAGAGATACTGCTCATGGCTAGATGGTTGACGCGGCGCCGCACGATCGGCGCCTTGGTTGCGATTGCAGTCGTCGGGGCCCTCGCCGCCGCCATTGTCGTGCGGACGAGCAATCGCGCGACTGCGGCGACGGGAGACGCGCCGCCGGTCGTCCTCGAGTTCAACCAGGCCGACCTCGCCGCGGTCGAGGCTCACGCGCTTGCGCGCTGGCTGCCGGTATCCGGCGCTCTGCAGCCGGTCAACCAGAGCACCGTCCGATCCAAAGTGTCCGGCGAACTCCGCCAGGTCATGGTGCGCGAAGGCGAGACGGTCCGCGCAGGACAGGCGATTGCCCGGTTCGACACGGCCGATCTGGAAGCGAGACTGAACGACCGCATGGGCGCAATGGAAGCCAGCCGCGCACAGCTCGCACTCGCCGAAAAGACCCGGGCGCAGAACCTCACACTGCTCAAGCAGAATTTCATCTCGCAAACCGCGTACGACAGCGCGGAGAGCAACCTTTCGGTGACCCAGGGCACGCTCAAGTCCAACGAGGCGCAGGTCCAGCTCGCCCGGATTGCCTTGCGCGATGCGTCGGTGACCGCGCCTCTGTCAGGCGTCGTCGCCAAGCGGCACGTCCAGCCCGGCGAGAAAGTGCCCTTCGACGCTCCGCTGGTGACCATCGTGGACCTGACGCAGATGGAGCTCCAGGCTATGGTCCCGGCCAACGATATTCCGGAGCTCAGCCTCGGCATGAAGGTCACGCTCACGATCGACGGCTTCGGCGAGCGCCGCTTCACCGGCACCATCGATCGCATCAATCCGACGACGGAGGCGGGCACGCGAGCCATCCTGGTGTTCGTCCATGTGCCCAATCCCGACGGCGCGCTGCGCGGCGGCATGTTCGTCACCGGTCGCGTCACTCTGGCAGCGGGTGCCCCTGTGCCTACCTTGCCGGCAATCGCGGTCAGGACCGAAGCCGGACAGAACTTCGTCTGGACGATCGAGAACGGCAAGCTCGCACGCCGCATCATCACCGCCGGCCGCCGCGACGACAGCGCCGGCCTCGTGGAGATCAAGACCACGCTCCCTTCGGGCATTCCGATCCTGGCCGCTCCGTTCGACAATCTGAAGATCGGATTGCCGGCGGCAGTTCGAGCGGCGACGGGAGCGCGAAGCGGCACCGCCGGCTGACGCCGGCGCACAAGCAAGGGAAACGCCCATGTTGATTACCCGCGTCTCGATCAAGAACCCCGTCTTTGCCACCATGGTAATGGTCGGGATCGTGGTGCTCGGCCTGTTTGCCTATGCGCGCCTGGGCGTCGAGCAGATGCCGGACGTCACGCTGCCATTCTGCAACATCATCACCGTCTATCCGGGCGCCTCCCCGGAAGCGGTCGAAACCGACGTCAGCAAGCCGATCGAATACGCTGTCAACACGGTGTCGGGCGTCAAGCGCATCTATTCGAATTCGCGCGAGGCCCAAAGCCAGGTATTCGTCGAGTTCCGACAGGGCACCGACATCACCCGGGCGATCCAGGATGCGCGCGACAAGATCGCGCTCATCCGGTCGAATTTTCCCCGCGACGTCAAGGATCCGCAGGTCGTGCGCGTGGATGTCGAGGACAACCGGCCGACGGTTTCGCTGGCGGTCCTCTCCCCGACGGTCGATCTGCGCGAGCTCACTTCGCTCACCGATCAGACGATCGTCAAGGCGATCGAGAACATTCCGGGCGTCGCGCAGGTCGACGTCAACGGCCGCGTGACCCGGCAGATACTCATCCAGATCAAGCCCTCGCAACTGGCGTCGCTCGGCGTCGGCGTCGACCAGGTGATGACGGCGGTTCAAAACGCCAACCAGGACGTGCCCGCCGGCCGCATCACGCGCGGCCAGAACGACTCGATAGTGCGGGTCGAGGGCAAGATCAAGGACCCGGTGCAGTTCGGCCGGATCATCGTCGCGCAGCAGGGAGGGGGGCCCGTATACCTGTCCCAGGTCGCCGATGTGATCGACGGCGAGAAGGAGCTCGACTCGATCTCGCGCATCAACGGCCGGCCGTCGATAACCATAGACGTCCGCAAGGCGCAGGACGCGAACATCGTCGAGACCGGCCGCGGCGTCCGCGACGCGATCCAGGCACTCAAGGCGCGCCTGCCGGCGGACGTTGAAGTGAGCGTCGTGTACTCGCAGGCGGACCAGGTCGAAGCCAGCGTAAAGCGAGTCAAGGAGACGATCATCGAGGGCGGGCTCCTGACCGTGCTCATCGTGTTCCTGTTCCTGCACTCGTGGCGCAGCACGATCATCACTGGCCTCACGCTGCCGATCGCGGTCATCGCGACGTTCATCGCCCTCTATGCGTTCGGCTTCACCCTCAACATGATGACGCTGATGGCGCTGTCGCTTTGCATCGGGCTGTTGATCGACGATGCGATCGTCGTGCGCGAGAACATCGTGCGCCATCTCGGGATGGGCAAGAGCCATCCGGCAGCGGCGCGCGAGGGGACCGACGAAATCGGGCTTGCGGTCATGGCGACGACGTTCGCGATCGTGGCGGTGTTCGTGCCGATCGCGTTCATGAAGGGCATCGTCGGTCAATTCTTCTTCCAGTTCGGGCTGACTGTCGCGGTCGCGGTCCTGGTATCGCTGTTCGTCAGCTTCACCCTCGATCCGATGCTCTCGTCGGTCTGGCACGATCCGCCGGGGTCGCGCTTTTCGCGCGTGCCGTGGCTCGGCCGGTTCATGGACCGCGTCGAAGACGTCGTGCAGTGGTTCCACGCCGTTTACGGGCGGCTGCTCGAGTGGGCGATTTCCGAAAAGAGACGCCGGCTTTACATCCCGACGATCGGAATCTTCGCCGCCCTGCGCACGAGGAGCTCGACGCCGCTCAGGCCCCGCTGGGTCACGATCACCAACCGCGGCATCGTGCTATGGACCGCGCTGCTGATCTTCCTGGGCAGCTTCGGGCTGCTGCCGTTCATCGGCAAGGAGTTCTCGCCGCAGGTGGACGAGAGCTTCATCTCGCTGCGGCTTAACACGCCCGTCGGCACCAGCCTCGAATTCACCGACAAGAAGGTTCGCGAGGCAGAAGCCGCGCTGAAGCAGTTTCCCGAGATCCTGTTCGCGATGACGACCGTGGGCAACGCCTGGGATGGCCGCAACTACGCGCGGATCAATCTCAAGCTCACCGATCGCGACAAGCGTGCGCGCACGCAGAAGGATCTCGAGCGCGATATTCGCAACGCGCTCAAACCTATTCCGGGCATCGAGCTCGCAGTCGGCTACGATCGGCCGATCTGGGTCAACCTGCTGGGGCCCGATCCGGAAACGCTGACGAAATTGATCAACGAGTTCGCGGCGAAGGTGGCCAAGGTTCCGGGAATAGCGGACATGGAAACCTCGGAGAAGGCTCTGAACCCGGCCCTGTCGATCCGCCTCAACAACGATGCGGCTGCCGATCTGGGCATCTCGGTGCAGCGAGTCGGCGCGACCGTGCGTCCGCTGCTCGCCGGCGAGACCGTCACGTACTGGCTCGGACCGGACGGTCAGAATTACGAGGTCAACGTGCAGCTGCCGAGAGCAGGGCGCCAGCTCGCCTCAGACCTCGGCAACCTGTATCTGTCGACCAACAAGCGCGGCCCCGACGGGGAGCTGCGGATGGTACCGCTGCGGCAGGTCGCCGACATCGTCGAGAGCACGAGCCCGCAGATCATCAAGCGGCAGGATTTGCAGCGGCGCGTCGCGCTCTACGCCAACGCAGAGGGCCGTCCGTCGGGCAATGTAGGCGACGACGTCAAGAAGATCATCGACGCGACCGTTCTTCCGCCGGGATATCGCTTCGCCATTGCCGGCCAGCAGGAAGACACGCAGGAATCGATGTCGGCGCTGGTCGCGGCGCTGGGACTGGCGATCATTTTCATCTATCTCGTACTCGCTTCGCAATTCGCGAGCTTCACTCAGCCGGTAGCGATCATGGCCTCTCTGCCGTTCACACTGATCGGGGTGCTGCTGGCGCTGTTACTGACCGGAACCACGCTCAACATCCTGTCGATGATCGGCTTCGTGATGCTGATGGGTCTGGTCACCAAGAACGCCATCCTGCTCGTCGACTTCGCGAACCGCTCGCGCCGCGGCGGCGCATCGCTGCACGACGCGCTGCTCACCGCGGGACAGGTCCGCCTGCGGCCCATCATGATGACGACGGCGGCGATGATTTTCGGCATGCTGCCGCTGGCCATGGGCCTCGGCGAGAGCGGGGAAACGCAGGCTCCGATGGGTCGCGCGATCATCGGTGGAGTCATGACCTCGACGCTGCTCACGCTCGTCGTCGTGCCGGTCATCTACACATACCTCGACCGTCTCACCGAATGGCGCCGCGCGCGGAAGGCGCGGCACACCGCGCGTATCGCCAGCGCAGACGCGCCTGCTCCGGGCGATTGACGTGCGATAATGCGCAGCGCCGCGAGTCCGACCGCGTGATGTACGACTCGGTCATGGCCTTCATCGCGAGGAAACTGGATGGACTTCGAGCAGGCGCGGTTCAACATGGTCGAGCAGCAGATCCGGACCTGGGACGTGCTCGACCAGCGCGTGCTGGACCTTCTGTTCGAAGTCCGCCGCGAGGATTTCGTGCCGCCCGCGTATCGCACGCTCGCGTTCGCGGACCTCGAAATTCCGCTGGGAGAGGGCGAGCGCATGTGGCCGCCTAAACTCGAGGCGCGCGTCGTGCAGGAGCTCGACCTCGATCGCAACGACGCCGTGCTGGAGGTCGGCACCGGCAGCGGCTATTTGACGGCGCTGCTCGCGCGCAGTTCTGCCGCGGTGACCAGCGTGGAAATCATCACGCGGTTTTCGGCCGATGCGGCCGGCAAGCTGGCCCGCGCCGGCATCGTCAATGCGCGCCTGGAGGTCGGCGACTGCGCGCGCGGATGGGACGATCGGCAATACGACGCGATCGTGCTCGCCGGTTCGACACCGGTCCTGCCTGATTCGTGGCTGCAGCAGCTGAAGCCGGGTGGCCGGCTGTTCGCCGTCGTCGGCGATCCTCCGGTGATGACCGCACGCCTGATCCGCTCGACGGCGCCGGGCGCATTTGCGACCGAGGACCTTTTCGAGACAGTGATCGCGCCTTTGCGCAATGCCGCGCAGCCGGTGCGCTTCGTTTTTTGAATCCATTCGGGCAGCAGCAGCGGTTCCCGCGCGAGCGGCGAGCCACGGCCCAACCTGATCCTCGACCGACTGACTGGACCGCTACGATGCTGAAAAGACTTCTTGCGATCGCGCTCGGCGCTGCCTGCAGCGGCGCGCTTTCTCCGGCCGCTGCGGAGGATCTGCTGCAGGTCTATCGCGACGCGGTGGCCAGCGATCCGGTGCTCGCGTCGGCGCGCGCCAGCTGGGTGGCGACGCAGGAAAACGTGCCGCAGGCGCGCGCGGGGCTTCTGCCGAACGTAGGTCTCGCCGCCAACGCCACCTACGAGGACTTCTACGAAAGGATCCACGTCGATCCTTCGCCAACGATCCGCGAGGGGTTTCCGCAGACCGGCTACACGGTATCTGCCAGCCAGCCGCTGTATCGTCCGCAGAATTCGATCGCGCTCTCACAGGCGAGGCAGCAGGTCGGACAGAGCGATTTCGTGCTGTCGTCGGCGCAACAGGACCTGATCATCCGCGTTACCCAGGCCTATTTCGACGTGTTGCTGGCGCGGTTCAACATCGAGCTGACCGAGAGCCAGAAGGCGGCGGTCAGCGAAAACCTGGCGCAGGCCAAGCGGAATTTCGAGGTCGGCACCGCGACGATCACCGACACCAACGACGCGCAGGCGAAGTTCGACCAGATCGTCGCGCAGGAAATCGCGGCGCGCACGGACCTCGACAACAAGCTCGCAGCGCTGCGTGCAATCCTCGGGCGCCTGCCCCGGGACCTCAAGCGCTTCGGCGGCAGGTTCGACCCTCGCCTTCCGTCTCCGAACGCGCTCGAGCCGTGGATCGAGCAGGCGCTGAGCCAGAATCTCCAGGTGCGCATCGCGCAGGCCAACTTCGACATCGCGACCCTCGAAGTGGATCGGCAGCGCGCCGCGCACTACCCGACGGTCGACCTGGTAGCGAGCTTCAACCAGGCCTACGCCGGCGGGTCGGCGTCGACGCAGCTGAGTTCCTCGGCCGCGTTCGATTCGCGGTTGGCGCAGATCGGTGTGCAGCTCAACGTGCCGCTCTACCAGGGAGGCGCGATCGTCTCCCGCGTGCGGCAGGCGATCGCCAACCAGGATCGGGCGCGCCAGGATCTCGAAACGGCGCGACGCAGCGCGCAGCTCCTCGCGCAAACATCATTCTCCGGGGTGACCAGCGGCGTCGCGCAGATCAAGGCGTTCGAGCAGGCGCTGGCTTCGGCGCAGGTCTCGTACGACTCCAACAAGCTCGGTCTCGAGGTGGGCGTGCGGACCAACCTCGACGTCCTCAACCAGCAACAGCAGGTATTCCAGACGCGATTCAACCTCGCCCAGGCGTACTACAACTTCCTGGTCAACGAGCTCAGGCTCAAGCAGGCGGTCGGGACGCTGACCGAGGAAGACGTGGAGCGGATCAACCGCGACCTGAGCGGTTAAGCGCTGCGTTCGCCGCCGCCTCGAGCTGCGGCGCCAGCCAGGCCCAGAGGCGCCCGGCGGCCCCTTGATGCGTCGCATGGAATGCGCGCGCCGCCGCACCCATCGTTTCGCGGCGTGCGCGGTCGGACAGAATGGCCGCCGCGGCCGCGACCAGCGCGTCCGCATCGGCGACGACTTCGGCTGCTCCTGCCGCGACTGCGCCCGCACTCGCTTCGGCGAAATTGAAGGTGTGCGGTCCGATAAGAACCGGGATACCGACCGCCAGCGGCTCGATCAGGTTCTGGCCGCCGAGCGGCAGCAGGCTGCCGCCAACAAAGGAGAGATCCGCGGCCGCGTAATACGCCAGCAGCTCTCCCATCGAGTCGCCGAGAACGACGCGCACGTCGGCGGGTACCGGGCCATTGTCGCTGCGTCGCATGAACGGGACGCCGCGCTCGCGCAACAGATCGGCGACGGGCGCAAAGCGCTGCGGATGCCGCGGCACGATGACCAGCAGCGTGTCCTTCGACAGCGGCTTTCGCTCGAGCGCGTCGAGCAAGAGTGCTTCCTCACCTTCGCGGGTGCTCGCCGCGACCCAGACCCGCCGGGACGGTCCGAAGCGCTGCGCGAACTCGGCGCCGAGCGCACGGGCAGCCTCGGGAACCGTCATATCGAATTTGAGATTGCCGGTCACCACGGTCTTGCGCGCACCCAGCGCAGCCAGTCGCGCCTCGTCGGCCCCCGACTGCGCGGCGACGCCGGCAAGCCGCGCCAGCATCGGCCGGGTCAGCGCCGCAAAGCGCCGGTAGCCGGCGGCAGAACGCTCCGACAGGCGCGCGTTTACCAGGTAGACCGGGATATCCCGCGCGGCGGCGTGCGCGATGAGGTTCGGCCACAGCTCGGTCTCGAGCAGGAACCCGGCAGCCGGACGAAAGTGCGCGAGAAAAGCATCGACGGCGAACGGCAGGTCGTACGGCAGCCACGCCTGCGTGACGGTGTCGCCGTACAGTGCGCGGCCGGTGTCGCGGCCGGTTGCGGTCATGTGCGTCAGCACGATGGCGACCTCGGGGTAGGCACGACGCAGATGCTCGAGCAGCGGCAGCGCAGCCCGCGTTTCGCCGACCGACACCGCGTGCACCCACCAGACCGCGGCCGGCGGCTCGCCACGATAGCGACCGAAGCGTTCGCCCCATGCATGCCGGTAACCGGGCTCGCGGCGCCCGCGCCACCACAGGCGCAGCGGCAACAGAGGCAGCAGCGTTGCGCCGGCAAGCGTGTACACCGCGCGTGCGAAGTCCATCAGCAGTCCGGCAATGTGCGCAGCAACGCGCCGACGGCGGCAATCACTTCGGACGGCGCGGGAACGGTGTCGGTCCCGCCCAGGTCGCGGCAATGCGGACCGGCGCGCGCAACGCCGGCAAGCCTCGGATCGGTAGCGACGAACAGCGCCACCGTCGGCGCGCCCAACGCCGCTGCCAGGTGTACCAGGCCGGTGTCGACGCCGCAGACGATTTCAGCGCGGGCCAGCAGCGCCGCGATCTCCGGCAGCTCGCGTCGCGCGCCGACCGCGGCGCCCGGCGTGCCATCGGCAAGTCGCCGGCTGCGCTCGGCTTCTTCGCTGGTGCCCCACGGCAGCAACACCGCGAGGCCGGCCTGCGTGAAATGCGCGATCAACGCGCGCCAATGCGCTTCGGGCCAAAGCTTGTCGACGCGGCTGCTCGCATGTACGAAGACCGCATACGGCGTTTCTGGCGCTGCGACCAGCGGCGGCGGAACCAGGTCGAAGTGCGGCGGTCCGTCGAGCGGGTAGCCGAACGCGGCCGCGGCGAGCTGGCGGCAGCGATCGATCAGATGCTGTGCCGGATCGATCCGGTGGCGGCGATGGTAGCTGAAGCTCGCCGCGGGCTCGCGGATGCTTGCGCGGTCGGGGCCATGCACCGGGCCACGCGCGAGCCACGCCAGCAGCGCGCCCTTGACCTGCTCCTGCAGATCGAGCACCAGATCGTAACGATCGCGGGTCAGCGCGAGACGGAAAGCCGCGGCCTCGCGCCAGGTCGCGCGGTCGAGCACCTGGTGGCGCCAGCGGCGCAGCGCGACCGGAATGACGCGGTCGACACCGCGATGCATGGCGAGCAGCGCGGCAAAGGCTTCCTCGGCGACCCAGTCGACCACGATGTCGGGACGATGTCGCCGGATGTCGTGGACGATCGGCAAGGCATGCACGATGTCGCCGAGCGAGGAGGGCCTGATGATCAGCGCGCGACTCACCCGATACGCCTCACGAGGATCGCGGCAAGCGACGCCGCCGGTGCGTTGATTGTGGCAGGCCGGCGGATGACTTGCCGGTGCGTTGCACGTAGAATGGGCCGCGCCCTCCGCCGCATGTCGCATCGGAGACTCTTCTGCCCCGACGCCCGACGCGTTGTCCGATCTTTAGCCCCGCTTGCCCTTGCCTGAATTGAGCCTCGTGGTGATCACGCGCGACGCCGGTGCGCAGCTTGCTGCTTGCCTCGATTCCGTGCGCTTCGCTGCGGAAACGCTGGTCGTCGATTCCGGCAGCCAGGATGATACCGTAGAAATCGCCCGCGCCCGCGGCGCGCGCGTGATCGAGCAGCCGTGGTTGGGATTCGGCCCGCAGCGGCGCCATGCGGTGGCGCATGCCGCGCACGACTGGGTGCTGTGCCTAGATGCCGACGAGAGGCTCTCGCCGGAGCTCGCGATTGCCATCGGCGGGGCCTTGCGTGAGCCGGACCATGGCGCGTTCGAGATGGCGCGGCGCAACCGCTTTTTCGGTCGCTGGCTGCGCCATGGCGAAGGCTATCCCGACTGGACGATCCGCCTGTTCGACCGTCGCCACGCGCGCTGGACCGATGACGTCGTCCACGAGCACGTCGTCGCCGATGGGCCGGTCGGACGGCTCGACGGCGACTTGCTGCACGCGTCGGCAGAGTCGCTCGATGCCTATCTCGCCAAGCAGAATCGCTATTCGACGCTACAGGCCGAGGCGATGCACGCGCGCGGCGAGCATTTTTCCTGGGTTCGGCTCATAGGGTCGCCGCTCGCCCGCTTCGTGCGATTCTATCTGCTGCGCGCCGGTTTTCTCGACGGCTCGGCCGGTCTGGTCCATATCGCCATCGGCTGCTTCACCAGCTTCTGCAAGTACGCCAAGCTGCGGGGGCTCGAGCGGCCGGCGGACCTTCGATGACGACGCTGGTGACCGGCGCGGCCGGATTCATCGGCATGCATCTCGCGCTGCGGCTGGCGCGCGAGGGCGCCGACGTCGTCGGCGTCGACAACTTCGATCCGTACTACGACGTCGCGCTGAAGCGCGCGCGGGCGGATCAATTGGCGCGCGCCGGCGTACGGTGCGTCGAGCTCGACCTGACCGATCACGCGGCGACGGCGGCGCTGTTCCGCGATGGCGGATACGCGCGCGTCGCGCATCTGGCCGCGCAGCCGGGCGTGCGGTATTCGCTGCAGAATCCGGCGGCGTATATCCGCAACAACATCGATGCGTTCGCCTCGGTCATCGAGGCTTGCCGCCACACCGGCGTCGAGCACCTGGTGTATGCATCGAGCTCGAGCGTGTACGGCGCCAACCATACGCTGCCGTACTCCGAGGATCAGAACGTCGATCACCCGGTGAGCCTCTATGCGGCGACCAAGAAGGCCGACGAGCTGATCGCGCACAGTTACAGCCATTTGTACCGGCTGCCTACGACCGGCTTGCGCTTCTTCACCGTCTACGGCCCGTGGGGACGGCCCGACATGGCGGCCGCGCTCTTCACGCGCGCGATCGTCGACGGCACGCCGATCAAGGTGTTCAACTTCGGCCGGATGCGCCGCGACTTCACCTACATCGATGACATCGTCGAAGGCGTCGTGCGGGTGCTCTCGCGGCCGCCCGAGGCGACCGATGCTGGCGCCGCGCCTTACGCGATCTACAACATCGGCAACCATACGGCTATAGACCTGGAATCGTTCATCGGCGAGCTCGAACGATTGCTCGGCAAGCGCGCGGTCCGCGAATACCTGCCGCCGCAGCCGGGCGATGTGCCGGCGACGTTCGCCGCGATCGACCGCATCGCGACGGCGACGGGATTCGCGCCGACAACATCGCTCGCGGAAGGATTGCGGCGCTTCGTGGCGTGGTATCTCGACTACTATCGCGCCGACGGATCGGCTCGCGCGACATGATAGAATCCGCGCCCCGGGCAAGCACCTCGCTCGCCTTCGGGCGCATGGAGCTCGCATGATTCTGGTCACCGGCGGCGCCGGATTTATCGGCGCCAATTTCGTGCTCGACTGGCGCGCGGAAGGCCAGGAGTCCGTCCTCAACGTCGACAAGCTGACCTACGCCGGCAATCTCGGCAGTCTGGCCGCGCTCAAGGACGATTCCGGGCACCATTTCGTACGCGCCGACATCGGCGATCGCGCCACCATAGCGGCGTTGCTGGCCGCGCATCGGCCGCGCGCGATCGTCAATTTCGCGGCCGAGAGCCATGTCGACCGTTCGATCCATGGTCCGGCCGCCTTCATCGATACCAACATCGTCGGCACGTTCGCGCTGCTCGAGACGGCGCGCGCCCACTGGTCGTCGCTGCCGGAACCGGAGCGCTCGCAGTTTCGCTTTCTGCAAGTTTCGACCGACGAAGTCTACGGTTCGCTCGCGCCCGATGCGGACGGATTCTGCGAAACGACGCCCTACGCGCCCAACAGCCCGTATTCGGCGTCGAAAGCGGCTTCCGATCACCTGGTGCGCGCTTACCATCACACCTATGGCCTGCCGACGCTTACGACCAACTGCTCGAACAACTACGGACCGCTGCAGTTTCCCGAAAAGCTCATCCCGCTGATGATCGTCAACGCGATCGCAGGCAAGCCGCTGCCGGTCTACGGTGATGGCAAGAACGTCCGCGACTGGCTGTACGTCGGCGATCATTGCGCGGCGATACGCACGGTGCTCGCACGCGGTGCGCCGGGTGCAACGTACAACGTCGGCGGCAATGCTGAAAAGACCAATATCGAAGTCGTGCACACGCTTTGCCGGATACTCGCCGAACAGCGGCCCGGGCGCGACTACGCCGCGCAGATCAGCTTCGTCCGCGATCGCCCGGGGCATGACCGCCGCTACGCGATCGATTCGTCAAAAATCCGAAGCGAGCTCGGCTGGACGCCGCGCGAAACATTCGAATCGGGACTCGCCCGCACCGTGCGCTGGTACCTCGACCATGCGGCATGGCTGCAAGCGGTGAGCAGCGGCGAATACCACAAGTGGATCTCGCTCAACTACACCGGCGAGCCGGCATGACGGTCCGCAAGGGCATCATCCTGGCCGGAGGCTCGGGAAGCCGGCTCTATCCGGCGACGCAGGTGCTGTCCAAGCAACTGCTGCCGGTTTACGACAAGCCGATGATCTACTATCCGCTGTCGACGCTGATGCTCGCCGGCATTCGCGACATCCTGCTGATCTCGACGCCGGAGGACACGCCGCGTTTCACCCAGCTGCTCGGCGACGGGCAGCGCTGGGGAATCGACTTGCGCTACGCGGTTCAGCAGGCGCCGAACGGGCTGGCGCAGGCGTTCGTCATCGGCCGCGACTTTGTCGGCGGCGCGAGCTCGGCGCTGGTGCTGGGCGACAACATCTTCTACGGTCACGATCTCCAGCCGATGCTCGCGCGCGCCAACACGCGCACGGCCGGGGCGACGGTGTTCGCCTATCCGGTGGCCGATCCCGAGCGCTACGGGGTCGCGGAATTCGACGCCGAGGGTCGCGTGCTGAGCCTCGCCGAAAAGCCGCAGCGGCCGAAATCGCGCTACGCGGTCACCGGCCTCTATTTCTACGACCATCGGGTGCTCGATATCGCCGCCGACCTGAAGCCCTCGGCGCGCGGAGAGTTCGAAATCACCGATGTCAACCAGGCCTATCTTCGCCTGGGCGAGCTCGCGGTCGAAGTGATGGGTCGCGGCATGGCCTGGCTCGACACCGGCACGCATGAATCGCTACTCGAGGCCGCGCAATACATCGCGACCATCGAGCGCCGGCAGGGGCTCAAGATCGCCTGTCCGGAAGAGATCGCCTATCGCCAGGGTTACATCGACGCCGCGGCGCTGGAAAAGCTCGGACAGGCGATGGCCAACAACGGCTACGGACAGTATCTGCTCAGTCTGCTGCACGGGCCGGCGATTCGATGAAGCGCCGGAAATGAACGTCACGCCGACCGAGCTGCCGGAGGTGCTGTTGCTCGAGCCGAAAGTGTACGGCGACGAACGCGGGTTCTTCTTCGAAAGCTACAATCGCCGCGCGCTCGCCGAGGCAGGGCTCGACGCCGAGTTCGTGCAGGACAATCATTCACGCTCCGCGCGAAGCGTCCTGCGCGGCCTGCATTACCAGATCGAGCACCCGCAGGGCAAGCTGGTGCGCGTGACTGAGGGCGAAGTGTTCGACGTCGCAGTCGATCTTCGCCGCAGCTCGCCGCGCTTCGGCCGCTGGTCGTCGGCGCTGCTGTCCGCGGCGAACCGGCGCATGCTGTGGATTCCACCAGGCTTCGCGCACGGATTCCTGGTCGTCTCCGATGCCGCGGAATTCCTCTACAAGACGACCGACTACTGGTATCCGCAACACGAGCGCAGTCTGCTGTGGAGTGACCCGGCGCTCGGCATCCGGTGGCCGCTGTCGGGCGCGCCGCTGGTCGCAGCCAAGGACGCAGCCGGACGCACGCTGGCGCAGGCAGACGCCTATCCGTGAAGCGTCCGGTGATTCTGCTCACCGGGGCCGCTGGGCAACTCGGCTTCGAGCTGGCGCGGCTGCTGACGGCGCACGGCGAGGTGGAGGCGCTCGACCGCGCCGCACTGGACCTGGCCGACGCCCACGCTGTCTCGGCGGCGGTGCGCCGGGTCAGACCGCAGATCATCGTCAACGCGGCCGGCTATACCGCCGTCGATCGCGCCGAAAGCGAGCCTGCGCTGGCCGACGCGATCAATGCCCGCGCGCCGGCGGTGCTGGCCGACGAAGCGAAGCGCCTGGACGCTTTGCTGATCCATTATTCGACCGATTACGTGTTCGACGGCAATTCGAGAGAGCCTTACCGCGAGGAGGACCAGACGAAGCCGCTGAATGTCTACGGCAGCAGCAAGCTGGCCGGCGAGCGCGCGATAACGGCGGCCGGCGCCGCGCATCTGATCCTGCGCACCAGCTGGATCTACGGATTGCACGGTCAGAATTTTCTGCTGACGATGCGCCGGCTTGCCGCCACGCGTGACGAGTTACGAGTCGTCGCCGACCAGTTCGGCGTGCCAAACTGGAGCCGCGTGCTGGCCGAAGCGACAGCCAGCCTGGTAAGCCGCGGCCCGGCGACGCTGGCGAAAAAGACCGGCATCTATCACCTGAGCGGGCACGGACGCGCGAGCTGGTTCGATTTTGCGCGCGCGATTTTCGACGACGCCGATCGTCCCCGCGTCGTGCCGATCACGACAGCGGAATATCCGACGCCCGCCCGCCGACCGGCATCGGCAGTGCTCGCCACGGATAAATTCGAAGCGGCCTTCGGGTTCGCGCTGCCGGATTGGCACGAAATGCTGGCTGCGTGCAAGGCTACGGCGGTCTAGGCGCCTTCGCATTCGAGCGCGGCGTCGAAGCCGCAAACTAGAACCGATACGAATGCGCGATTGGCGCGGCGCGCGTCAGCGTTGCACCAGCGCCGCCGGTGACGATCGCATTCATCCCGAATGCGACGCCGTCCAGCAGCGCATTGTGGCGGTACCCGGCCAGGGTGCGCAGTGGTTCGAGCCCCCGCTCGAGCGTCCGCTGATCGATCGTCGTCACCTGGCAGCGGGTGCAGGGCTTGACCATTTTCAGCGTCACGTCGCCGCTGACGATCTGGTCGATGTAATCCTCGTCGTAGGGATCGACGCCGGACAGCAGCAGGTTCGGGCGAAAGCGATCGATCGGCAGCGGCGTCGCGAGCCGCGCGTTCAGATCGTCCAGCGAGGCTTCCGACAGCACCAGCAGCGGATAGCCATCGGCGAATGCGGTGTGCGCGCCGGACGCTCCGGCGTATTCGGGATTGCAGAGCCGCCGTGCCGCGGAATCGAAACGAACCAGCCGGTAAGCGCCGGCCAGGCGCGCCGAAAGCCACGCGGCCGCAGCGGGTCCCTGATCGATTCCCGGGACGGTGTCGCTCCAAACGGTCACCGCGCCGGCGACACCGGATTGATCGAGCGGCAGCTCGAGCGGCTCGGCGCCGGGTGCGGTCAGTACGAGCGAGGTCGCGGTGATCGCGGTCGCGATCGATGCCAGCCGGGGCTCGGTGCGTTGGCTGACGAACCGTCCTGCGATATCGACGACCATCCACTCGCGGTCGTGCTCGACCCCGCGTTCGGTGATCCGCGCCGAAGGCAGCGCGATGCCGCGGCAGCCCTTGACCGGATACACGAATAGCGCCGCGATCGAGGCAGTCATGTCAGGGCCGATAAAAAAGGCGGCGCGATCGCCGCCTTTGACCGTCCGCCCGTTGCACGCTCAGTGCAAGCCGGCAGCGTACTGGGCCGCCGCCGCGATCGCCCGCTCGTTCATTCTGCCGGCGATCTGCGCCATGATCCTTCCGTTGACGTCCTTGCCTTCCTTGTCCATGCCGCGCTCCCCCGACTTGAACGCGCGGAGCTGCGCCAGCGTGTAATCGGCATACTGGCCGCCGAGGCGCGGATAGCGCGAAGGAATGCCTGCACCGTCCGGTGCGTGACACGCGGCGCACGCAGGCACACCGCCGGCGGCGTCGCCGCCGCGAAACAGCTTTTGACCCGCGGCGGCGAGATCGGCGTCCTTTGCCGCCAAGCCTTTCGGTTTCTGCTGCGCGAAATACGCGCCCAGCGATCGCATATCTTCAGGTGTCAGCGTCGCGGACATTCCGGCCATCACCGCATTGTTGCGGATCCCGGTTTTGAAATGGGCGAGCTGCAGGGCGATGTAGTCGGCCTGCTGTCCGGCGAGGTTGGGATTGGCCGGGCTCGGGCTGTTACCATCGGCGCCATGGCAGGCCGAGCAAACCTGGTTGACGATCTGCTGCGCTTTGGCGAGATCCGGCTTGCCGGCGGCCTCCTCGGCACTTGCCGGTGCGCCGAGCGTAAGCGCAGCGACCACCGCCGTCAGCAACAACTCGCGTTTCATTGTTTGACGCTCCCTCGATTCGGCGGCCCCGCGGTCCAATCCGCGCATCAGGCGTCGCTTGCGCACGGATCCGATGCAAGCCGACCGCGTATTGTACCGAATCCCTCTCAGCCGGCCGAAACGCTGCCGGGGCGGCGAGTGCGGTGAAGCATCCATTCCAAAGTGCAGAGTTCTTGACGACGGCGGCGGACTGGCACCAGCTGCCTGTCGACGGCGCGCCCGAGGTAGCGTTCGCCGGGCGATCGAACGCCGGCAAGTCCTCGGCGATCAACGCGCTGGCGCAGCGGACGCGACTCGCATTCGTCAGCAAGACGCCGGGACGGACGCAGAACATCAACTTCTTTCGCCTGCGCTCGGGAGCCCTGCTCGCCGATCTGCCCGGGTACGGTTACGCCGAGGTGCCCGCCGCGATTCGGCGACACTGGCAGCAGTTTATCGCGCGCTATCTTGCCGAGCGCGTTCCGCTCACCGGACTGGTATTGGTGATGGACGCGCGGCGGGCGATAACCGACCTGGACCGGCAAATGCTCGACTGGTTCCTTCCCTCACTGCGCCCGACCCATATCCTCCTGACCAAGGCCGACAAATTCACCGTCGCCGAACAGCGACGCATTCTCGCCGGCGTGCAGCGCGAATTAGCGCAGGACTACGCGGCGTATGCGGATCGAATCAGCGTGCAGCTGTTTTCGGCCACGCGAAAGCTCGGTCTTGCCGATGCGGAGCAGGCGGTCGGGAGCTGGCTTGCCCCGTTTGCGGCGGCGGCCACGATGGTCCCGGCACAAAAAGAAAGGCCCCGACATCAAGGGGAGTGAGACGGGGCCCGAAGAACGCCCTTCGGTTGGTAGGGTTACGCAACCGAAGGGCACCCGCTCAGGGAGGAAAGCGGGAGACGATGCTATCGTCTGCGAATATGACCGGCGGCCCGACAAAAGAGTTCCACGTCCCGCTCGACGATTGTTCGATCGCGTGCGGACCGACAAAACGGACTTGTTGCCCGCGACGACGCGCGCGAGCTACGATGCGCTCGCAGCGACTTCGCGCAACCAGGGGTGACTGCTCGCTATGTCGATGAACTTTACCGGAAAATTTCCCGAGCGCCGGCCGCGAAGAATGCGCCGCGACGATTTTTCGCGCCGTCTGATGCGCGAGAATCGACTGTCCAGCGATGACCTGATTTATCCGGCGTTCGTCCTCGAGGGGAGCCGGCGCGAGGAGCCCGTGCTTTCGCTGCCCGGAATCTCGCGCAAGAGCATCGATCTGCTGTTGGGTGACGCCGAGCGCTGCGTTGCCCTCGGGGTACCGGCCATCGCGTTGTTTCCGGTGATTCCGCCCGCGCAGAAGTCGCTCGATGCGGCCGCCGCATGGGACCCGAAGGGGCTGTTGCCGCAAACCGTGCGCGCGCTGAAGGCGCGATTTCCGGCGTTGGGCGTGATCACCGACGTCGCGCTCGACCCTTATACGAGTCATGGTCAGGATGGCTTGCTGGACGACACCGGCTATGTCGCCAACGACGAGACGGTGGCGGCACTCACGCGGCAGGCGCTGTGTCATGCCGAGGCCGGCGCCGATGTCGTGGCCCCGTCCGACATGATGGACGGGCGCATCGGCGCGTTGCGCGCCGCGCTCGATCGCGCCGGACACGACCGGGCGCGGATCCTCGCGTATTCGGCCAAGTACGCGTCTGGGTTCTACGGACCGTTTCGCGATGCGGTCGGGTCGGCGTCCGCATTGAGCACCGGCAACAAATACACGTATCAGATGGACCCGGCCAACGGTGACGAAGCGCTATGGGAGGTTTATCTGGACTTGCAGGAGGGCGCCGACATGGTGATGGTCAAGCCGGGCCTTCCCTACCTGGACATCGTGCGCCGGGTCAAAGATGCGTTCGGCGCGCCGACCGCCGTCTACCAGGTCAGCGGCGAGTACGCGATGCTGAAGGCGGCCGCAGCCAATGGCTGGCTCGATGAGCGCACATGTGCGATGGAGGCACTGATCGCATTCAAGCGCGCCGGCGCCGACGCGATCCTGACCTACTACGCGCTGACTGCCGCGGCGTGGCTCAAGGAGTAACCGAGCACTAGGACGCGGGATCCGCTGCGCTGGGATTGTTCGCCAGCAGCGACTTCAAGTCGGACAGCGACAACCGTTCCTCTTCGTTGCGGCGCGGACGATTGCGGCGCTGTTGGGGCGATACGATGTCGAGGCGCACGGCGGCCGCGCCGCGCCCGGCGTTGAGACGGGCGCCCGGCGCCGCTCCGTTCGCCTGCGCCGCGGCGGTGTACTCGATTCCGGCGTTGATCAAGCCGAGCTCCACCGCCTTCGGGTCCTCTGCCTCGAGCTCGAGCCTCACATCGCTGTGCGCGGTCGCCCAGCCGGCGGCGACGCCGCCGACCAGCAGCGGCCGCCACGGCGACAGGCGCTCCATCCATTCCAGCGCGACCATGCGCTGGGCGCGCAACGAAGCCGCCTGAGCGTGCGGATGGAAGAGGTTGTTGTATTCGCGCAACGCCTGCTCAATCTCCTCGTTGGCCGGCAGCGCTTCGCGATCGCTCAAACCTAACTCGCGGCACGCCTTGCGCTTCGCCGCCGCCCAGTCGGATAGCCCGTGCTCGGCGATCAGCCGCGCCGCCGCCTGTGCTATCCGCACCCGGTTGCGGGAGGCCTGCGACGATGCGATATGCGACGCCACCGCTCAGAAGAGCTGATTGCGCACTTCGGGCGGCGCGCGGCCGCCGTCGGTCGCCAGTGCATCGTCACGCTTGCGTGGCATGAACTCCGAGAAAAAATACTCGGAAATACCCCCGCGGTCGTCGCTTTCGCGCAGGCCCGAATCGGCGTTGACCCGCGCGGTAATGACGCCTTCCGGCTGCTTGAGCGGCGTTTCGGGCACGCCCTTGAGCGCCTTCGCCATGAACGCCATCCAGATCGGCAATGCGGCAACCGCGCCGGTCTCGTTGCTGCCGAGCGTACGCGGCTGATCGAACCCTATCCAGGCAACGGCGACCATCGATGCATTGAAGCCGCAGAACCACGCGTCGACGCTGTCGTTGGTCGTGCCCGTCTTGCCGGCAAGGTCGTGCCGGCCGAGCTGGTTGGCGCGCGCTCCGGTGCCGGCGCGGACGACGTCGCGCAGCATAGTAGTCATGATAAAGGCGTTGCGCGGATCGATCGCCGGCTCGGCATTGACGCCCGCCACGGCGGGCGTCGCCTTCGACAGCACGTTGCCGCGGCCGTCGACGACTCGGTCGATCAGATAGGGAGTCACGCGATAGCCGCCATTGGCGAATACCGCATACGCTGCGACCATCTGCAGCGGCGTCGCGGCACCGGCGCCCAGCGCCATCGTCAGATACGCCGGATGCAGCTTCGGATCGAAGCCGAAGCGCGCAATATAGTCCTGCGCGTACTGCGGGCCGATCGCCTGCATTACCCGCACCGTCACCAGATTCTTCGATTTCATCAGCGCGGTGCGCAGCCGCATCGGCCCGTCGAAAGTGCCGTCGTAATTCTTCGGCTCCCAGGGCTCGCCCCCGGTCTGCGCCGCGTCGAAGTAGAGCGGTGCATCGTTGACGACGGTCGCGGGGCTGAAGCCCTTTTCCAGCGCGGCCGAGTAGATGAAGGGCTTGAAGCTGGAGCCCGGCTGCCGGTATGCCTGGGTCACGTGATTGAACTTGTTGCGGTCGAAGTCGAACCCGCCGACCAGCGACAGGATCGCCCCGTCGCTGGGCCGGACCGAAACCAACGCCGATTCAACTTGCGGCATCTGGCTGATCTGCCAGTTGCCTTTGTCGTCGCTGGCGACACGAATCAGCGCGCCGCGCCGGATCCGGCTGGCGGCCGGAGCCTTGTCGGAAAGCGCACGCGCAACGAACTTCAGGCCCTCGCCGTTGATGACCAGAATGTCACCATCGCTGCGCACGGCTTTGACCGAGGCGGGCGATGCCTCCAGGACAATCGCCGCCTCGAGGTTGTCGGCGTCGCTGACACCCTCGAAGGCGGTGTCGAGCGCATCTTCGAGGTCGGACGGGTCGGTGGGGAGGCTGATATAAGCCTCGGGGCCGCGGTAGCCATGCCGCCGGTCGTACTCGACGACGCCGCGCCGGACAGCCGCGTAGGCCGCGGCCTGGTCGTCCTTGCGCAGCGTCGTATAGACGGTCAGACCCCGGGTGTAGCCCTCCTCGCCGTAGCCCTCGATGACGATCTGGCGGGCCATTTCGGCCGCGAACTGGGCATGAGTGTCGTATTCCTGCAACGTCTGGTGGACGGCCAGCGGGGTGTTCTGGGCGACGACGAACTGGTCGTCGCTGATGTAATGGAGCTCGTGCATGCGCCGCAGGACGTATAGCTGCCGGCCCCGGGCTCGCTTGGGGTTGGCGACGGGGTTGTAGGCCGATGGCGCCTTGGGCAGGCCGGCCAGCATCGCCGCCTCGGCGATGCTGAGCTCCTGCAGCGGCTTGCCGAAGTAGATCTGGGCGGCCGCAGCGAAGCCGTACGCTCGCTGACCGAGGAAGATCTGATTGATGTAGAGCTCGAGGATTTCGTCCTTCGACAGGTTGGACTCGATCTTATAGGCAAGCATAACCTCGCGAAGCTTGCGAGTGAGTGTTCGCTCACGTGTCAGGAAGAAATTTCGGGCCACCTGCATCGTGATCGTACCGGCACCCTGCGGGGCACCCCCACTCACGTTGGCCAGTGCGGCGCGAAGCACCGACAGGTAGTCGACGCCCCCGTGCTGGTAGAAGCGCTCGTCCTCCGCGGCCAGGATCGCCCGGCGCATGACATCCGGGACTTCCTTGATTTTGACGATGGCCCGGCGCTCTTCGCCGAACTCCCCTAGGATAGCCCCTTCCGCGGAGACTATTTTGAGGGGTATCTTGGGCTGGTAGTCCGTCAGCGTCTCTAGCGACGGCAAAGTGGGATAAAGCAGTGCAAAGACAAAGGCTACCAGCAGGGCCCCGACGAGCCCCAGGCCCGCCAATACCGCCCCAAGATAGACCAGCCAGCGCTTTAGCATGAGTGAATTAAAGTTACCAGGGGGCCGGGCGGGAGCCGCGATTATATGCAGGGTTAGGAGCCAAGATAAACTTGAAAAAACAGTTTTACATGGTTTATATTTGCTGCTACTGTTTAATGTAATTTATATGAAGCGCGCCTAAAGTTCCCATGCTGAAGGAAAAACTCGATTCTGCGTTTGCATTCTTGCAAACGAAGGCGCCGCCACTGATCGGTGTGGACATCAGCTCGTCGGCCGTAAAACTGGTCGAACTCTCCGAAACCGGCAAGGGAGCCTATCGGCTCGAGCGCTACACGATCGAACCGCTCGTCAAGGATCTGGTCAGCGACGGCAATATCGTCAACCTCGACCAGGTCAGCGAGGCGCTCCGCCGCGCGCACAAGCGCCTCGGCAGCCGCAACAAGCATATCGCAATGGCGCTGCCGACGGCGATGGTCATCACCAAGAAGATCATCGTGCCGGCCGGCCAGACCGAAGAGGAGCTGGAGCTGCAGGTCGAGGCCGAGGCCAACCAGTACATCCCGTTCGCGCTGGACGAAGTGAACCTGGATTTCCAGATCCTCGGCCCGGCGCCGAACAATGCCGAGGACGTCGAGGTGCTGATCGCGGCTTCGCGCAAGGAAAAGGTCGACGACCGGGTCGCCATCGCCGACAACGCCGGGCTGCGGCCGCAGGTGATGGACGTCGAGTCGTATGCGACCGAAGAGGCCTTCCGGATGATCGCCCCGTCGCTGCCGGCAAACGCCCGCGACCAGAACGTGGCGCTGGTCGACATCGGCGCTCATGTGATGCACTTCTACGTGCTGCGTAACAATCAAATCCTGTTCTCCCGCGACCAGGCCTTCGGCGGCAACCAGTTGACCCACGACATCCAGCGCGCGTTCAACTTATCGCCGGAAGAGGCCGAATCGGCGAAGAAAAATGCCGGGCTGCCGGAGAATTATGACGCCGATGTGCTGCAGCCGTTCATGGAGACCCTGGCGCTGGAAGTAACCCGTGCCCTGCAGTTCTTCTTTACCTCGACCTCGTACAGCCAGGTCGACCAGGTTGTCCTCACCGGCGGGTGCGCGCTGCTGTCCGGGCTCGACGAGCTGGTCGCCAAGCGCGCCGGCGTTACCACGATCGTCGGCAACCCATTCGCCAGCATGACGATGTCCGATCGCATCCGGCCGCGCCAGCTCGCGGCGGACGCGCCGCTGCTGCTGATCGCCTGCGGCCTGTCGCTGCGCGGGTTCGAATAGCCATGATCCGCGTCAACCTTCTGCCCCACCGCGAGCAGAAACGCCAGGCGCGTCAGCGCCAGTTCATCTCGCTTGCCGTCGGCCTCGCGGTGCTCGGCATCGCGATCGTCGGCCTGGTCCATATCATCATTGCCGCCCAGATCGAGAACCAGAACGGGCGCAACACGTTGCTCAAGACCGAGATCGCCAAGCTCGACGAGCAGATCAAGGAGATCGACAAGCTGCGCGAGCAGACGCAGGCGCTGCTGGCGCGCAAGCAGATCGTCGAGACGCTGCAGTCGAACCGGACCGAGGCAGTGCACCTGCTCGACCAGCTGGTGCGGCAGCTCCCTGACGGGCTCTACCTGAAGTCGGTCAGGCAGGTGGGATCGAAGGTGACGCTGACCGGTTACGCACAGTCCAACGCCCGCGTCTCGACGCTGATGCGGAGCATCGAGAGCTCGCCGTGGCTGGCCACGCCCGAGCTGATCGAGATCAAGTCGGTGCCGCTCGATAAGCAGAAGGTCAACGAGTTTACGTTGAGCCTGCAGATGAAGCGCCCGGCCGAAACGCCCGGCACCGCCGTGGGCAAGCTTCCGCCCGCTGCGGCCAAGGCTACGACGCCTGCGCCGCAAGCGAAGGGGCCGCAAACATGACCCTCGACGACATCCGCCGCCTCAATTTCCGTGAGGCGGGAAACTGGCCGCTGTTGCCGAAGATCGCGGTGCTCGGCCTGCTGGTGATCCTGATCCTGCTGGCCGGTGCGTTTTTCGACTGGAAGGATCAGATCGACGCGCTCGATCGGGCCCAGGACGAGGAAGCCAAGCTCCGCGTTTCGTATTCCGAGAAGAAGGCCAAGGCGGTCAACCTCGAGCTCTACGTTCAACAGCTCAAGGAGATCGAGCAGGCCTTCGGCGCGCTGCTCAAGCAGTTGCCGAACAAGAGCGAAATGGACGCGCTGCTGACCGACATCAACCAGGCCGGGCTCGGCCGCGGCCTGCAATTCGAGCTGTTCCGTCCGGCGACCCGCGAGCGGATTGCCGAGTTCTACGCCGAATTGCCGATCACGGTTCGGGTGACGGGGACATATCATGATATGGGAGCCTTCGCCAGCGATGTGGCGCAGCTCCCTCGTATCGTCACGCTGAATGACATTGGCATTGTCAATGACAAGGGCACGCTGGTGATGGATGCTACCGCCAAGACTTTCCGCTACCTGGACGAGGACGAGATCGCCAAGCAGCGCAAGTCGGCGAAGGATGCCAAGGCCAAGAAATGAAGCCGCGACTGGCCGCTTGTGGCATCGCCGCCATCCTCGTCGCCGCCTGCGGCGGCGAAAGCCATCAGGACTTGCGCGCCTGGATGCAGGATCAGGGCAAAGGGGTCAAGGGCAAGCTCGATCCGCTCCCTCAGGTCCGGCCGTACGAGCCGTTCACGTACAACGCATTCGACCTGTCCGATCCGTTCAAGCCGCGCAAGATCGAGCCGGTCAAGGGAGGCAGCAAGCTCGCGCCGGATCTCAACCGGCGCAAGGAGCCGCTCGAAGCCTATCCGCTGGAATCGCTGCAGATGGTCGGCACGCTGCAGCGGGGCAAGAGCACGTACGCGCTGGTCAGAACGACCGACAAGGACGTCTATCAGGTCAAGGTCGGAAACTACATGGGGCAGAACTTCGGCGTCATCATCGGTATCGGGGACGGCGATATTCAGCTCAAGGAACTGGTGCAGGACGGTGCCGGCGACTGGACGGAGCGAACCAGCACGCTCCAGCTCGCCGAAGCGGACACTAGACAGGAGCGACGCAGATGAGGGCCATGCGATTCACTGAAGCGAAACGCGGGCACTGGCTGAAAGGGGCCGCCATTGCCGCCGTTGCGTCGCTGCTGCTTTTGACTGTCGGGCAGGCGCTGGCGCAGAACAGCATCGAGAACGTCGCGATATCCAAGGGCAGCTCGGGACGCACGATCGTGCGGTTCACCATGAAGGCGCCGCTGCCCAATCCGCCGGCTGGATTCGCGATCAACAACCCGCCGCGGATCGCGCTCGATTTCCCCGACACCGGCAACGGCTTGGGGCGCTCGTCGCAAGAGATCGGTGATCCGGCGCTGCGCAGCGTCAATGTCGTGCAGGCGGGCAATCGCACCCGCGTCGTCTTCAACCTGAACAAGCCGCAATCGTTCGAAACCCAGGTCGAAGGCAATACGGTTGTCGTCACGCTGAGCGAGACGGCCGCAGTTGCGGCACAAACCCCGACGGTCTCGCGCTTCGCCGAGGCACGGCCCGGCGAGGCGGCGCACGCGTTGCGCGACATCGACTTCCGGCGCGGGCGCAACGGCGAAGGACGGATTATCGTCGACCTGTCCGATACGACGACCGGCATCGACATCCGCCAGCAGGGCAAGACGCTGATCGTAGACTTCATCAAGACCTCGCTGCCGCGCAATCTCGAACGCAGGCTCGACGTCGGCGACTTCGCCACGCCGGTGATGACGATCGATACCTTCGAGCAGGCCGGCAACACGCGGATGGTCATCGAGCCGAAGGGCCTGTGGGAGCATTCGGCTTACCAGACCGACAATCGCTTCATCGTCGAGGTCAAGCCGATCCAGGAAGACCCGAATCGCCTGACGCAGGGTACGCGCGCGGGCTACAAGGGCGAGAAGCTTTCGCTCAACTTCCAGAACGTCGAAGTGCGCGCCGTGCTGCAGGTGATCGCAGACTTCACCGGTCTCAACATCATCACCAGCGACACGGTTACGGGCAGCCTGACGCTGCGGCTGAAGGATATTCCGTGGGACCAGGCGCTCGACATCATCATGCAGACCAAGGGTCTGGACATGCGCAAGAACGGCAACGTCGTTCTGATCGCGCCGCGTGAAGAGCTCGCCGTCAAGGAGAAGCAGCAGCTCGAGTCGATGCAGCAGATCAACGATCTGGAGCCGCTGCAGACCGAGATGTTCCAGCTCAACTACCAGAAAGCCGACGCGATCAAGGCGCTGATCTCGGATAAGGACGGCAAGTTCCTGTCCAAGCGCGGGACCGCGGTGGTCGATGCCCGAACCAATATCCTGTTCGTCCAGGATACCGGCGGACGCCTCGAGGAAGTGCGCCGGCTGATCCGCCAGATCGACGTCACCGTGCGGCAGGTCGTCATCGAGAGCCGCATCGTCATCGCCGACGACAAGTTCGGTCGCCAGCTCGGTGTGCGCTTCGGCATGCAGACCGGATTCACGTTGAACCGGCGCTATGCGGGCGGCATCGGCGGCAGCCTCAATACGCAGCCGGTGGTCAGCACCAGCGGCGGAACGACGACCACGCGCGAAACGCGCACGCAGACGCCGTTCGAGCTCGCGTCGGGATTGGCAAGCGCCGGCTACTCGGATGCACCTCAGCTCAACGTGAATCTGCCGGTGGTCAACCCCGCGGGCCAGCTCGCGCTGACCTTGATCAACCTGGGCAGCGGCAACCTGATCAACCTCGAGCTATCTGCGCTCGAGGCCGACAGCCGGGGCAAGGTGGTGTCCAGCCCGCGCGTCGTGACTGCCGACAACCAGAAGGCCAGCAT
>Ga0207683_10000716_pt1 | contig 30126 bp, 30 predicted proteins | sample KBSM73metaG_FD_184333 | JGI IMG/M metagenome (GOLD analysis project Ga0207683, IMG submission 184333) | Miscanthus rhizosphere microbial communities from Kellogg Biological Station, Michigan, USA - KBS M7-3 metaG (SPAdes) (version 2) | ecosystem: Host-associated > Plants > Roots > Rhizosphere >... | reverse complement strand
GCTCGGACAACACGCCCTACGAGTCCATGGAGTTGCCTGCTGCCGTCACGCTGACGCTGCTGCGGGGCAAGGTGACCGCGCGGGACGGGAAGAGCCCCGCGTGAGTGTCGAAATCAACGAAATGGCGTGTTTCACTCGCACTTTCTCGCCCGTTTGTCCGTTTGGGCGGGGTTGCGCGTGAACACCGGGACGCTTGTCACGATGCTGGTCATCGCCGCGCTGCTCGCGGTGCTGATCGCGTTCGCGATCCGGCAGATGATGCGCGGCTGGCTGCGCCGCGCCCAGCGGCAGGCGCAATTGATTGGCACGCTGCCGCCGCTGCCGGATACCGTCGGCCCGGCGCTGATCCCCGGCACCAAGGGCCTCTACGTCGGCAGCACGCTGGCGCCCAGCTGGCTCGACCGCATCGCGGTAGGCGACCTGGGCTACCGCACCAAGGCCGTGCTGACCCGCTATCCCGAAGGAATCATGTTGCAGCGCACCGGTGCAGGCCCGATCTGGATACCCGACGACGCGATCGCCGCGATCCGCACCGAGAAGGGCATCGCGGGCAAGGCGATGACCCACGAAGGCATCCTGGCCATCCGCTGGCGGTTGCCGTCGGGGGCCGAGATCGACACCGGTTTTCGCGCGGACGATCGTCGCGTGTACGCGCAATGGCTGGAGGGCGCGGCGTGACATCCAACAAAGCGGTGCTGGTGCTCGAGGACGGCCGGATCTTCACCGGTACCCCGTTCGGAGCCATCGGGCAGACGCTGGGCGAGGCCGTGTTCTCCACCGGCATGTCCGGCTACCAGGAAACGCTCACCGACCCCAGCTACCACGGGCAGATCGTCGTGGCCACGGCGCCGCAGATCGGCAACACCGGGTGGAACAACGAGGACGGGGAAAGCCGCGGCGACAAGATCTGGGTGGCGGGCTACGCGGTGCGTGACCCGTCGCCACGAGCCTCGAACTGGCGCGCCACCGGCACGTTGGACGACGAACTTGTCCGTCAAGGAATCGTCGGCATCGCGGGCATCGACACCCGCGCGGTGGTGCGACACCTGCGCAGCCTCGGCTCGATGAAGGCAGGCGTGTTCTCCGCAGACGCGCTGGCCGACCCGGACGAGTTGCTCACCAGGGTCCGCAGCCAGCCGTCGATGCTCGGCGCCAATCTCGCGGGCGAGGTCAGCACCGAGGTCGGCTACGTCGTGGAACCCGATGGGCCGCAACGGTTCACCGTCGCCGCGGTCGATCTCGGTATCAAGACCAACACGCCGCGCAACTTCGCCAGGCGTGGGATCCGCAGCCACGTGTTGCCATCGACGGTGTCGTTGGAGCAGATCGCTGAGCTCGAGCCCGACGGGGTGTTTCTGTCCAACGGCCCGGGCGACCCGGCGACGGCAGACCACATCGTCGGCGTCACCCGCGAGGTGCTCGGCGCCGGGATACCACTGTTCGGCATCTGCTTCGGCAACCAGATCCTCGGCAGGGCGCTGGGCCGGTCGACGTACAAGATGGTGTTCGGGCATCGCGGCATCAATGTGCCGGTCATCGACCATGCCACCGGCCGGGTCGCGGTGACCGCGCAGAACCACGGGTTCGCACTCGAGGGTGAGGCGGGGGAGCGGTTCGATACCCCGTTCGGACTCGCCCAGGTCAGCCACACCTGCGCCAACGACGGCGTGGTCGAGGGCATCAAACTGGTTGACGGCCGGGCCTTCTCGGTGCAGTACCACCCTGAAGCAGCGGCAGGCCCGCACGACGCGGAATATCTGTTCGACCAGTTCGTCGACCTGATGGCGGGGGAGGGTCGATAAATGGCGCGCACTCAACTGCTCGCGACCGTGCGCTCTTGTACGAATTTCCGCGGCGTGTCGTGTGCAAACACGCACGTCCCCAGCTTGCGCGTGGGCCCACGCGGCAGGAAGGACAGCTAGTGCCGAGGCGCACCGACCTGAACCACGTACTGGTCATCGGCTCCGGGCCGATCGTCATCGGACAGGCCTGCGAGTTCGACTATTCGGGCACCCAGGCCTGCCGCGTACTGCGCGCCGACGGCCTGCAGGTCAGCCTGGTCAACTCCAACCCGGCGACCATCATGACCGACCCGGAGTTCGCCGACCACACCTACGTCGAGCCGATCACCCCCGCGTTTGTCGAGCGCGTCATCGCGCAACAAGCGGAGCGCGGCAACAAGATCGACGCGCTGCTGGCCACCCTCGGCGGACAGACCGCGTTGAACACCGCCGTCGCGCTCTACGAGAACGGCGTGCTGGAGAAATACAGTGTCGAACTCATCGGCGCGGACTTCGAGGCCATTCAGCGCGGCGAGGACCGACAGCGGTTCAAGGACATCGTCGCCAAGGTCGGCGGCGAATCCGCGCGCTCCCGTGTGTGTTTCACCATGGAGGAGGTCCGTGAGACCGTCGAGGAGCTCGGGCTGCCGGTCGTCGTGCGCCCGTCCTTCACGATGGGCGGCCTCGGCTCGGGCATGGCGCATTCCGCCGAGGACGTCGAGCGGATGGCCGGCGACGGGCTGGCCGCCTCGCCAAGCGCCAACGTGCTGGTCGAGGAATCGATCTTCGGCTGGAAGGAATTCGAGCTCGAACTGATGCGCGACGGTCACGACAACGTGGTCGTGGTGTGTTCGATCGAGAACGTCGACCCGATGGGTGTGCACACCGGTGACTCGGTGACGGTGGCCCCGGCGATGACGCTGACCGACCGTGAATACCAGAAGATGCGTGACCTCGGCATCGCGATCCTGCGTGAGGTCGGCGTCGACACCGGCGGCTGCAACATCCAGTTCGCCGTCAACCCACAAGACGGCCGCCTGGTCGTCATCGAGATGAACCCGCGGGTGTCGCGGTCCAGCGCCCTGGCGTCCAAGGCCACCGGCTTCCCGATCGCCAAGATCGCCGCCAAACTCGCCATCGGCTACACGCTCGACGAGATCGTCAACGACATCACCAAGGAAACCCCGGCCTGCTTCGAGCCGACGCTGGACTACGTCGTGGTCAAGGCGCCCCGGTTCGCGTTCGAGAAATTCCCGGGCGCAGACCCCACCCTGACCACCACGATGAAATCCGTTGGCGAGGCGATGTCCTTGGGCCGCAACTTCATCGAGGCGCTCGGCAAGGTGATGCGCTCCCTCGAGACCGACCGCGCCGGTTTCTGGACCGCGCCCGATCCCGACGTGACCCCGGACGAGCTGCTGGAGGCTCTCAAGACGCCCACCGACGGACGGCTCTACGACATCGAGCTGGCGCTGCGCCTCGGCGCCACGGTGGAACAGGTCGCGGAGGCCTCCGGCGTCGACCCGTGGTTCGTCGAGCAGATCGCCGGCCTCGTCGCACTGCGCTCGGAACTGTTGGACGCGCCCGTGCTGGACGAGGCACTGTTGCGGCGCAGCAAGTACCACGGCCTGTCGGACCGCCAGATCGCCGCACTGCGACCGGAATTGGCCGGCGAGGTCGGCGTCCGTGCGTTGCGACAACGGCTTGGCATCCACCCGGTCTTCAAGACCGTCGACACCTGTGCGGCCGAGTTCGAGGCGAAGACGCCGTATCACTACAGCAGCTACGAACTCGATCCGGCCGCCGAGACGGAGGTAGCGCCCCAGGCAGAGAAGCCGAAGGTGCTCATCCTCGGCTCCGGGCCCAACAGGATCGGGCAGGGCATCGAGTTCGACTACAGCTGCGTGCACGCCGCCACGACGTTGAGCCAGGCCGGTTTCGAGACGGTGATGGTCAACTGCAACCCCGAGACGGTGTCCACCGACTACGACACCGCCGATCGGCTGTACTTCGAGCCGCTGACATTCGAGGACGTTCTCGAGGTGTACTTCGCCGAATCCGTCTCGGGCAAGGGCGGTCCCGGCGTGGTAGGCGTCATCGTGCAGCTCGGCGGTCAGACCCCGCTGGGGCTCGCCGAACGTCTGGAGAAGGCCGGCGTGCCGATCGTCGGCACCAGCCCCAAGGCCATCGACCTGGCCGAAGACCGGGGAGCGTTCGGCGAAGTGCTGACCACCGCGGGACTGCCTGCGCCGCGGTTCGGCACGGCAACCAGCTTCGAGCAGGCGCGCAGGATCGCCGCCGACATCGGCTACCCGGTGCTGGTGCGGCCCTCCTACGTGCTGGGCGGTCGCGGCATGGAGATCGTCTACGACGAAGAGACCCTGCAGCGCTACATCACCCGCGCGACCGAGCTGTCGCCCGAGCATCCCGTGCTGGTCGACCGCTTCCTCGAGGACGCTATCGAGATCGATGTCGACGCTCTGTGTGACGGCACCGAGGTATACATCGGCGGCATCATGGAGCACATCGAGGAGGCCGGCATCCACTCCGGCGACTCGGCGTGCGCGCTGCCACCGGTGACCTTGGGCCGCAGCGACATCGAATCGGTACGCCGCGCCACCGAGGCGATCGCCCACGGCATCGGGGTGGTCGGCCTGCTCAACGTCCAGTACGCGCTCAAGGACGATGTGCTCTACGTGCTGGAGGCCAACCCGCGCGCCAGCCGTACTGTGCCGTTCGTCTCGAAGGCAACGGCGGTGCCCCTGGCGAAGGCCTGTGCGCGAATCATGCTGGGCGCCAACATCGCTCAGTTGCGCGACGAAGGCATCCTGGCCAAGACCGGGGACGGCGCCGTGGCACCGCGCAATGCCCCCGTCGCGGTGAAGGAAGCCGTGCTGCCGTTCCACCGGTTCCGCAAGGCCGACGGGGCACAGATCGACTCGCTACTCGGCCCGGAGATGAAGTCGACCGGCGAGGTGATGGGGATCAATCACGAATTCGGCAGCGCGTTCGCCAAGAGCCAGACCGCCGCCTACGGTTCGTTGCCCGCCGAGGGCACCGTGTTCGTGTCGGTCGCCAACCGTGACAAGCGCTCGCTGGTGTTCCCAGTGAAGCGGCTGGCTGATCTGGGCTTCCGTGTGCTGGCCACAGCGGGCACCGCGGAAATGCTGCGGCGCAACGGCATCCCGTGCGACGAGGTGCGCAAGCACTTCGAAGAGCCCAGCCCGGACCGCCCGGAACTGTCGGCCGTCGACGCGATCCGCGCGGGCGAGGTCGACATGGTGATCAACACCCCGTACGGCAACTCCGGCCCACGCATCGACGGCTACGAGATCCGTTCGGCCGCAGTGTCGATGAACATCCCCTGCGTGACGACGGTGCAGGGTGCCTCTGCGGCCGTGCAAGGCATCGAGGCCGGTATCCGCGGCGACATCGGCGTGATGTCGCTGCAGGAACTGCACAGCGTGCTGGGGTCGTAGCCGTGGGCGGGTTCGGTCGGCGGCTGGCCGATGCGGTCTCGCGGCGCGGGCCGCTGTGCCCCGGAATCGACCCGCACAAGGAGCTCTTGCGCGCGTGGGGCCTGCCGATCGACGGCGACGGGCTCGCCAGGTTCTGCGACGTCTGCGTGGCCGCGTTCGCCGATTTCGCGGTGGTCAAGCCGCAGGTCGCGTTCTTCGAAGCGTTCGGCGCAAAGGGATTTGCGGTGCTGGAGCGCACGATCGACGCGCTGCAGGCATCGGGCGTGCTGGTGTTGGCCGACGCGAAACGCGGCGACATCGGCTCCACGATGGCGGCCTATGCCGATGCCTGGGCGGGGGAGTCACCGCTCGCCGTCGATGCGGTGACTGCCTCGCCGTATCTCGGATTCGGTTCCCTGCAGCCCCTTCTCGACACCGCCAAGAGCCATGGCCGCGGCGTGTTCGTGTTGGCCGCCACGTCGAACCCGGAGGGTGCGAGCGTCCAGCGGGCCAAGACCGACGGCGGCACCGTCGCGCAGTCGATCGTCGATGCCGCCGCCGCGGTGAACCGCGAGGCTTCGCCTGAGCCCGGTTCGGTCGGCGTTGTCGTCGGCGCCACGCTGTCCGACCCACCAGACCTCAGCGCCCTTGGCGGTCCGGTCCTGGTGCCGGGCGTCGGCGCGCAGGGTGGGCGGCCCGACGCGCTGGGTGGCTTCGGCGGGGCCCGACCCGGTCAACTGCTGCCCGCGGTGTCACGCGACGTGCTGCGGAACGGACCCGACGTGGCCGCCTTGCGTGCCGCCGCTGAGCGCTTCCGTGATGCGGTGGCCTATCTGGCATGACCGCCTATGACGTTTCCGAATGGGCGGATTTCGCGAAGACCGTTGCGGGGGGAGCGGCCGCGCTGGCGGGCCTGTTGTTCGTCGCGCTCTCGCTGAATCTCGCCGAGGTACTGAAGTATCCGGGGGTGCCTGCCCGCGCCGCGGTCACGCTCGGGCTCACCATCGCCATACTGCTGACGGCGATTTTCGTCGCGACTCCCGGGCAAGACCCTCGGGTGCTCGCCGTGGAGATCGCCGTGATCGGGATCTTCGGAGCCCTGGTGCGGGGCTTTACCAGCGCGAGGAACGGTCGCGCGCCCGAACGATGTACCTGACATTGCTGCCCCTCGTCCCTGCGGTGCTGCTGATCGTGGGCGCTGTGTCGTTGTGGCAACAGCGCGGCGGCGGCCTGTACTGGGTAACCGCTTCTGTCACAACGGGTTTTGTCGCCGCATCGGCAAACGCGTGGGTGCTGCTCGTCGAAATCAAACGGTAGCCGGCCCGGCGACCCGAGCCCGATTCCGCCTGCTACACCAGCGCGATCCCGTCGGAACGACCGCAACGCCGCAGATGTTCGCTACTACGGGTTGTAGTTGATCGCGGTTCGCGCCAGAGGCGGATAGCGATTTGGGCGGCCCAACGCGGCCTCCAGGGGACAGAACCACCGGAATCGCCGCTCCAACGCCTGACGGGCCTCCTGGATGGCCGCCAGGGCCGCCCAGGCATCCGTCCTGGACCCCCGAGAGCCGCCGAACAGCAGGTCGTGATGCATTTTGTATTCATTATGGACTTGAAGTTAGACGACCAAACTGTCAACGGACGCGTTGGCTTGAGCGCCCCGCGACACGCCCGACACGCCGTGACCAGGCAGAATTTTCTGGACCCGGCCCCACCCAGGACCCCGCACCGCCGGCCCGGGCGACCGGCGGGAAGCTGTGACGTTGCCCGGGTGCCACGAAAAGCCTTGATATGCAGGCGGTTCCGTCGAGTTTTCGGCGAAAAGCGCGTCGCCACCGCGGCTCGAGTCCACCGCGCGCGACCCGCGCGTGCGTACTACACGCTGGGCTTTTGACCCCATAACCAGGGGGTGGGGTTAGCTTTCGTCAGAATGCGTGGGTACGGTCGTCCACGCTGGCTGGTTCTAGGAGTTTCTAGGTCAGCCGAGACAAAACAGATGATGGTGACGAGACGGAGGAACCCGTGGCCCTTCCCCAGTTGACCGACGAACAGCGCGCGGCAGCGTTGGAGAAGGCTGCTGCCGCACGTCGAGCACGAGCCGAACTGAAAGACCGGCTCAAGCGCGGCGGCACCAACCTCAAGCAGGTGCTCAAGGACGCCGAGACCGACGAGGTCTTGGGCAAGATGAAGGTTTCTGCGCTTTTGGAGGCGTTGCCCAAGGTCGGCAAGGTCAAGGCGCAGGAAATCATGACCGAACTCGAGATCGCCCCGACCCGCCGGCTGCGCGGCCTGGGCGACCGTCAGCGGAAGGCCTTGCTGGAGAAGTTCGACTTCACCGCATAGGCGAATAGTGAATTCCGGCCGAGGGGCCGGACGGCGATGACACGTGTCGTCGTTCTGTCCGGTCCCTCTGCCGTCGGGAAGTCGACCGTGGTGCGTTGTCTTCGCGAACGGATTCCCGACCTGCACTTTTCCGTTTCGGTCACCACCAGGGCGCCCCGCCCCGGTGAGGTGGATGGCGTCGACTATTCGTTCGTGACCGCCGAGCGATTCCAGCAGCTGATCGATGACGGCGAACTGCTGGAATGGGCGGAGATCCACGGCGGCCTGCACAGATCCGGGACGCCCGCCGCGCCCGTTCACGAGGCGACCGAGGCTGGCAGGCCAGTCCTGATCGAAGTCGACCTGGCGGGCGCGCGGGCCGTCAAAGAAGCGATGCCCGAGGTCATCACCGTTTTTCTCGCCCCACCCAGCTGGGAGGCGCTGGAGGCCCGACTGTCCGGCCGCGGCACCGAGACCCCCGACGCGATGGCCCGCAGGCTCGACACGGCCCGTGCCGAACTAGCTGCTCAGGACGACTTCGACAAGGTCGTCGTGAACAGCGAATTGGAATCAGCCTGCAGCGAATTGGTATCCTTGCTGGTGGGCCGAGACTGACCCGAGTGCCGGGTACCACGCAAGTCCGGCCCGACAGCCACCTAAACCTCCAGGAGATTTTCTACGTGAGCACCCCGCACGCCGATGCGCAGCTGGCCGCTGTTGACGACATCGACACGTCCGCCGCCGGCACCTACGACACGCCGTTGGGCATCACCAACCCGCCCATCGACGAGTTGCTGGACCGCGCGTCTAGCAAGTACGCGCTGGTGATCTACGCCGCCAAGCGGGCGCGCCAGATCAACGACTACTACAACCAGCTCGGCGACGGCATCCTCGAGTACGTCGGCCCGCTGGTCGAGCCCGGCCTGCAGGAAAAGCCGCTGTCGATCGCACTTCGCGAAATCCACGAAGACCTGCTCGAGCACACCGAGGGCGAATAGGCTCCGGGGGCCGTCAAGTGACGGAGCGGAAGCGGATCATCGTCGGCGTCGCCGGTGGCATCGCAGCCTACAAGGCGGCGACCGTGGTCCGTCAGTTGACCGAAGCCGGTCACTCCGTCCGCGTCGTGCCGACCGAGTCCGCACTGCGATTCGTCGGCGCCGCGACCTTCGAAGCCCTCTCCGGTAACCCCGTGCACACGGGCGTCTGGGATGACGTCCACGAGGTGCCGCACGTCCGCATCGGCCAGGAAGCCGATCTCGTCGTTGTCGCGCCTGCCACCGCCGATGTGTTGGCGCGCGCGGTCGCGGGCCGCGCCGACGACCTGCTGACCGCGACGCTGCTGACGGCGCGATGTCCGGTGATGTTCGCTCCCGCGATGCACACCGAGATGTGGTTTCACCCGGCCACCGTCGACAACGTCGCGACGTTACGGCGAAGGGGCGCAATCGTTCTCGAACCGGCGTCCGGTCGACTGACGGGCGCGGACACCGGCGCAGGCCGGCTACCCGAGGCCGAGGAGATCACCACACTCGCCCAGCTGCTGCTGGCGCGCGGCGATGCACTGCCCTACGACCTGGCGGGTGTCAAGGTGTTGGTGTCTGCGGGTGGCACCCGCGAGCCCATCGACCCGGTGCGATTCATCGGGAACCGCAGTTCGGGCAAGCAGGGCTATGCGATGGCCCGTGTGTTGGCCCAGCGCGGCGCGGATGTCACCCTCATTGCGGGCAACACCGCGGGCCTGATCGACCCGGCCGGCGTAGATGTCGTCCATATCGGCTCCGCCGCACAGCTCAAAGACGCCGTGTCCAAGCATGCACCCGACGCGCACGTACTCGTGATGGCCGCCGCGGTCGCCGACTTCCGGCCTACGCAGGTGCAGACCAGCAAGATCAAGAAGTCCAACGATCCGAGCGCCGGGGCGCCCGTCATCGAGCTGACCCGCACCGACGACGTGCTCGCCGGTGCCGTGCGCGCCCGTTCCGACGGTCAACTGCCCAATATGCGGGCCGTCGTCGGGTTCGCTGCGGAAACCGGCGACGCGAACGGTGACGTGCTCTTCCACGCCCGCGCGAAGTTGCAGCGCAAGGGCTGCGATTTGCTAGTGGTCAATGCCGTCGGTGAGAATCGGGCGTTCGAAGTCGACAACAACGACGGGTGGCTGCTTGCATCGGACGGGACCGAGACGGCGCTGGAGCACGGTTCGAAGACTCTGATGGCCAGCCGTATTGTGGACGCGATCGTGGCCTTCCTGCACACCAGCGGCGGGTAACGCCGAAGCAGGCATCAGGCTGCACGTAAGGCTTGTACGAGGGGGCGGCGTGCGTTTGGGTGCACCGAGGCACGGAGCCGCCACCGCGGCGACGTCGAACAGGGATATAATTCGACTAACTAAGTTTCGGAAAGGGTTCGAACCGTGAGCGATGCTCGGCTGTTTACCAGTGAGTCGGTAACCGAGGGACACCCCGACAAGATCTGCGACGCCATCAGCGACTCCGTCCTCGACGCGTTGCTCACGGACGATCCCAAGTCTCGTGTCGCGGTGGAGACACTGGTGACCACCGGCCAGGTGCACGTCGTCGGTGAGGTGACCACGACGGCCAAGGAGGCGTTCGCCGACATCACCAACACCGTGCGCGCACGGATCCTCGAGATCGGTTACGACTCGTCGGACAAGGGCTTCGACGGTGCGTCCTGCGGCGTGAACATCGGCATCGGCGCGCAGTCACCCGACATCGCGCAGGGCGTCAACACGGCCCACGAGGCTCGCGTCGAGGGCGCGGGCGACCCGCTGGACGCCCAGGGCGCCGGCGACCAGGGGCTGATGTTCGGCTATGCGATCAAGGACACCCCGGAGCTGATGCCGCTGCCGATCGCGCTGGCCCACCGCCTGTCGCGCAGGCTGACCGAGGTGCGCAAGAACGGCGTGCTGGACTATCTGCGGCCCGACGGCAAGACCCAGGTCACCGTCCAGTACGACGGCACGACTCCGGTGCGGCTGGACACCGTCGTGCTCTCGACGCAGCACGCCGCGGGCATCGACCTCGACGCCACGCTGGCGCCGGACATTCGGGAGAAGGTGGTCAACACCGTGCTCGCGGACCTCAACCACGACACCATGGACACCTCCGACTTCCGGCTGCTCGTCAACCCGACCGGAAAATTCGTGCTCGGCGGCCCGATGGGCGACGCCGGTCTGACCGGCCGCAAGATCATCGTCGATACCTACGGCGGATGGGCCCGCCACGGCGGCGGCGCGTTCTCCGGCAAGGATCCGTCGAAGGTGGACCGCTCTGCGGCGTACGCGATGCGTTGGGTCGCAAAGAATGTCGTCGCGGCCGGCCTGGCTGAGAGGGTCGAGGTGCAGGTCGCCTACGCGATCGGCAAGGCTGCTCCCGTCGGGCTGTTCGTTGAGACGTTCGGCAGCGAGACCGTCGACCCGACCCGCATCGAGAAGGCCATCACGTCGGTGTTCGACCTGCGGCCCGGTGCGATCATCCGCGATCTGGACCTGTTGCGCCCGATCTACGCGCAGACCGCCGCGTACGGCCACTTCGGCCGCACCGACGTCGACCTGCCGTGGGAGCAGACCAACAAGGTCGACGAGCTGAAGGCTGCGGTCTGACGACGACTGCGGGGCGAGGAACCAGCCTCGGCTGAGGAGTCAGAAGCTACAGCGGACGTTCGTGACGGGCTCGACTTTGCCGGCCAACTTGCCCGTGCTCCCCGCCATATCGGTTATCCGCGCTGCAGTGCGGCCTTCAACGCCGCCAGACCGCGGTTGGTCGCGTCGGCGGCGGCGGGGACCACAGGCGCGAAGTGGACGAAGCCGTGCATCAGCGTCGGTGCGTTGTACAGCTCGACGGGAACTCCTGCGGCGGAGAGCAATTCGGCGTAACGGGCACCGTCGTCACGCAACGGGTCGAATTCGGCGGTGCCGATGAACGCCGGCGGCAGGCCGGAGAGGTCGGCGGTGTTGGCCGGCGCCAGTGTTGGCGGCAGCTTGGCCGGCTCGGAGATGTCGATGTCGGCAGGCAGATACCACTGCATGAACGCCGCGATCACGTTCTGGTCCAGGATCGGACCGTCTGGGTTCTCGATCATCGACGGCAGCGTCGTGTCGCCGGTCGTCGACGGGTACCAGAGCAGCTGAAACACCAGCGCGGGCCCGCCGTTGTCGCGGGCGAGCTGCGCCATCACCGCCGAGATGTTGCCGCCCGCCGAGTCGCCCGCGACCGCGACGCGTGCGGGATCCGCGCCTAGCTCGGCGGCGTGCTCACCGACCCAGCGCAGCGCCGCCCACGAGTCGTCGATGCCCTGCGGGTACGGGTGCTCGGGCGCCAGCCGGTAGTCCACCGACACGACGATGGCCTCGGCGGCGACGGCGTGGGCGCGGGCCGCCGGGTCGTGGGTGTCCAGGTCGCCGAGCGCCCAGCCGCCGCCGTGGTAGAACACGACCAGCGGCAGGTCGTCGTGCTGCGCGATCGGCGGCCAGTAGATCCGCACGGGAATGCCGGTGATATCCCCGTAGTCGATCGTGCGTTCCTCTATTCGCATGTCGGGCAACGCTTCCGGTGGCGCCTTCAGTTGCCTCATCTGTTCGCGGGCGACCTCGACACCTTCGTCGGCGGTGAACTTGAACGGGAATGCGTCCAGCAGCGCCTGCATGGTCGGATCGATGCCGGGCTGCGCGGTCGTGGGTTCGGCCATGGCCTCACGGTAGCGCCCGCCGCGACCGCCTACTCGGGCCAGCCGTTTTTGAGGATGATCTCGACGAAGTCGTCGCGGACGAAGTCCGGATCGTAATGTGCCAGCACGTCGGCGTTGACGTTGCCGAAGGTGCTCCGTGGCCGGTGCCGGTTGCCGTCGGTGAACGCCTGCAGGATGCGGCGTTTGAAATCGGGCCTCGGGTGCGCCACGGTGACGGCGTTGCGCGCCTCTTCGGTGAGGTCGTCGCGGCCGATGCCCAGCACGTCGGTCTCGACTCCGGCGGTGACAAGCGCAATCTCGGGGTCGAGGAACTCGGGAACCTCGGGCGTGGTGTGCAGTGCGATGGACAGCCAGACCTTGCGCACAGTCGCGTCGTCGTACCCGCGGTCGCGCAAGAACTTCGCCGCCGCATTGGCCCCGTCGATCTCGAACCGGAGCATGGAGTCGCGATACTGCTGCGTGAGCCCGATGTCGTGGAACATCGCCCCTACGTACAGCAGTTCGAGATCGGGGTTGAGGCCTCGCCGGCGCCCCTGCAGCGCGCCGAACAGGAATACCCGCCGGGAGTGGTCGAAGAGCAGGTCGTCCTCGACATCTCGGACGAACTCGGTGGTGTCTCGCACCAAAGGTGTGTCTGGAATCGCGATTCCCGCGATCGTCTGTGTAGTCATGACGTCAGTGTCGGCGCGTCGGGCCCATGACCGGCAGTGTCCGTTGGGTCAACTTTCCCACAGAAAGCGACATATGGTGGAGACATGCCCGCTGATCGCGTCGTCGTGTTCGTGGTGTTCGACGGTATGAAGCTACTCGACGTCGCCGGCCCCGCCGAGGTGTTCGCGGAGGCGAACCGGTTCGGGGCGTGCTACCAGGTGCTCATGGCGTCGGTTGACGGTCAGGACGTGGTGACGTCGGTCGGCACGCGGTTGGCCGTCTCGACGTCGATCGGCTCGGTCTCGAGGGCCGACACCGTGGTGGTTTCCGGCGGTGACGATCTGGTCGGTCACCCGATCGACCCCCGACTCGTAGCGGCGGTGGCGGACTTGCGGCCGCGTACCCGCCGGATGGCGTCGATCTGCACGGGGTCGTTCATCTTGGCGCAGACCGGGATGCTCGACGGCCACCGTGCGACCACCCACTGGCGGCACACCGGCCTACTGTCTCGTGCCTTTCCGCGGATCACCGTGGAACCGGATGCAATCTTCGTGTGCGACGGCGACATCTTCACGTCGGCCGGGGTGTCGGCGGGCATCGACCTCGCGCTTGCGCTGGTCGAAGACGACCATGGTGCGGACGTCGTTCGTGATGTGGCCCGATCGCTGGTCGTCTACCTGAAGCGGGCGGGCGGCCAGTCGCAGTTCTCGGCGCTGGTTGAATCGCCGCCGCCGGAGCGTTCTCAGCTGCGTGCGCTCACCGAGGCCATCGCCGCCGATCCCGGAGCGAACCACACCGTGAAAACGCTTGCGGCGCAGGCATCTGTGAGTACCCGGCAACTGACCCGGCTGTTTCAGAGCGAACTCAGCACGACGCCGGCCCGCTATGTCGAGATGATACGAATCGATGCTGCCCGTTCGGCGCTCGACGCAGGCCGCTCGGTTACGGACTCGGCACGACTTGCCGGGTTCGGAAGCGCCGAGACGTTGCGACGGGTGTTCGTCAGTCAGCTCGGCATCTCGCCCAAGGCGTATCGCGACCGGTTCAAGTCCACCGGTGCGGTGGCGTCATGAAGTCGTGTGCAGCGCCTCGCGCAGCGCCGACAATCCGCGCTCCATCGCGTCTGTAGCGGCGGGCACCACACCCGCATAGCCGAGATAACCGTGGATCAGGGTCTCTGCGTTGTGCAGCTCCGCGGGCACACCCGCCGCCGCAAGCAGTTCGGCGTAGCGGGCACCGTCGTCGCGCAGCGGGTCATGGCCCGCAACGGCGATGTACGCCGGAGGCAGGCCCGCCAGGTTCTTGGCTCGGGCAGGAGCCAGCGTCGCAGGCATGTCCGAGAGATCCAAATCGCCCACATACCACCGGGAAAGCCCTCTGACCGCTTTGCCGCCGAGCAGCGGCGCGTCCAAGTTCTCCGTGAACGACGGAAGCTTTGTGTCCCACGTCGTCGCCGGATACCACAGCAACTGGAACCGGATCGGCGGCCCGCCTGCGTCGCGCGCCAGTTGCGCCACCACCGCCGCGAGGTTGCCGCCCGCCGAGTCTCCCGCGACGGCCAGGCGGTCCGGGTCGGCGCCCAGCTCGCGCGCGTGCGCAGCCACCCATTGCGTTGCGGCCCAGGCATCTTCGACCGCGGCAGGGTACGGATGCTCCGGTGCGAGCCGGTAGTCCACCGACACCACCAACGCCCCCGCCCCGACCGCGTGATTGCGCGCCTCCCCGTCGTAGGTGTCGAGGTCGCCGACCGACCATCCACCGCCGTGCAGGAAGACGATGACGGGCAGCGTCGCCTCGTCGTCTGTCGGCGGCCAGTACACCCGGAGCGGGATCGTGCCCGCGGGGCCATCGATGGTCCGATCCTCGGTACGCACGTCGGGATGGACCGGCCTGCGCGGCAGGTCGCGGAACCGTTGCCGCGACGCCTCGACGCCACCGTCGGTTGTCAACTCAAACGGAACGGCCTCCAGTACGGCCTGCAAAGTAGCGTCCACAGCTGGTCGCGTCGTGGTCTCTTCGGTCACTGGCCCACCGTAGCCCGAGCTCATTCAGCGACCGGTCCTGTCGATTGTCCGGTTCTCCCGGTGTCGGCGGACACGGTCTCGGCCGCAGTAATGCCGGCAGGTGGCGCAGGCATTCCTGCGCCACCTCATCGCCGTCGGTCATCGACTGGACCAATCGCTTTGCGTGTCCGTACCTTCAGCAGAGTGACTTCTCTGACGGCTGAGGTCGACAGCATCGACTTCGACCGCAGACTCTTCTCGGCTGTGCGTTCGGTTGTTTCTCCGAGGCCGCCCGAAGGCCCAGTCCAGGCCCAAACCGAATCGTACGAAAGGATACCGACAAGTACGACAAGTAGCGGATGCGATCCGACGTTGAGCTTGCCCTACCTGACCGCCAAAGCCTTTCGCCTACTTGGGGAATGACGATGGCGTCGACGGCGGGCTCTTCCTCGCCAACGGACATGGGGACACCGTACGCAGACTCGCGAACCAGGCTGCTGTGGGTGGCCGCTGCGATCGTCGGCACCGGTTACGGCGTGTTCCTTATTGTCACGGCGCTGCGGTTGCCGTCGGGGGCCGAACTCACCGGTCAGTTCACGCTTCAGCCCGCGGTCAAGGCGTTGACGGCCGTGCTTTTGGCCCTCGCGGCGCTGACCCACCCGATCGCACGTGAACGCCGATGGCTGCTCGCGGCCTGCGTCGTGCTGCTGGTGTGGTTCTGGCCCCGACTGCTCGCCGAGGGCATGACCGTGCCGGTGACGCTCTACATCGCGGTGCTCGGCGCGATGGTGTGCGCCGCGCTGCTGGCCCGGCTTCCGACGCCATGGACCGCGCTGGGCGCGGTGTGCTTCGCGGTGTCCGACGGGATGATCGGGATCGACAAGTTCGTACTGGCGCCAACGCACACCGAGGCCTTGGCCGTGCCGATCTGGTGGGCGTATGCCACGTCGCTGGTGCTCATCACGGCCGGTTTTTTCTTCGGCCGCACGTCTGTGTCCTCTGCTAGACCTGCTGCGTGACCACGATTCGCCAGCAGGCAGAACACGAGCCGATCGCTCGTGTTCTGCCGATGCTGACGGTGCCGCACCTGGACCGCGAATTCGACTACCTGGTGTCGGCCGAGCAGTCCGACGACGCCCAGCCCGGTGTGCGGGTGAGGGTGCGCTTCCACGGCAGGCTCGTTGACGCGTTCGTTCTCGAAAGGCGTTCGGACACAGACCATGTCGGCAAGCTGGGCGCGCTGGACCGGGTCGTGTCGGCCGAGCCGGTGCTGACCACCGACGTGCGGCGGCTCGTCGACGCGGTCGCCGCCCGCTATGCGGGCACCCGCGCCGACGTGCTGCGGCTCGCCGTCCCGCCGCGCCATGCCAACGTCGAAAAGCAAGCCACCCCCGAGCCGGCGCCGCTTGCCGTCAAGCCCGTCGACGCGGCAGCCTGGTCCGCCTACGGGCGCGGCGAGCAGTTCCTCGCCGCTCTTGGCGACGGCCGTGCCGCGCGCGCGGTCTGGCAGGCCTTGCCAGGGGAGCAGTGGACCGACCGGCTGGCCGAAGCCGCGGCGGTCACGGTGAACTCCGGCCGCGGCGCGTTGGCGATTTTGCCCGACCAGCGCGACGTCGATGCGTTGTACGCCAGCGCAATTCGGCTCGTCGACGAAGAGAGAGTGGTCGCCTTGTCCGCCGGGCTGGGCCCCGCACAGCGCTACCGCCGCTGGCTGTCGGTGTTGCGCGGCAGCGCGCGCGTGGTCATCGGCACCCGCAGCGCCGTGTTCGCGCCCATCGCCGACATCGGCCTGGTCATGGTGTGGGACGACGGCGACGACACCCTCGCTGAACCCCGCGCCCCCTATCCGCACGCCCGTGAGGTGGCGATGCTTCGCGCCCACCAGCTGCGGTGCGCGGCGTTGATCGGCGGCTATGCCCGCACCGCCGAGGCACACGCCTTGGTGCGCAGCAGGTGGGCGCACGACCTCGTCGCGCCCCGTCCCGTCGTGCGCACCCGGTCGGCACGCGTCGTCGCACTCGATGACAGCGGCCACGAGCAGGAGCGCGACCCCGCCGCGCGCACTGCCAGGCTGCCGTCGCTGGCGCTGCGGGCGGCGCGGACGGCGCTGCAGGCCGGATTTCCGGTGCTGGTTCAGGTGCCGCGGCGCGGTTACGTGCCCGCGCTGGCGTGTGCCCGTTGCCGCACCGTCGCGCGATGCAGGCGCTGCACCGGCCCGCTGTCGCTGCCGGACCGCGACACCTCAGCGGCGGTCTGCCGATGGTGTGGCCGCGAGGAGCCGGCGCTGCGCTGCGCGCGCTGTGGGGCCGATGCGGTGCGCGCCGTGGTCATCGGCGCCCGTCGCACCGCCGAGGAACTCGGCAAGGCGTTCCCCGGCACGCCGGTGATCAGGTCCGGCGGGGACGCGATGGTTTCCGCGGTGCCCTGCGAACCGGCCGTTGTCGTCGCGACACCGGGTGCCGAACCCGTCGCCGACGGCGGCTACGGCGCGGCGCTGTTGCTGGACGCATGGGCCCTACTCGGTCGCCAGGATCTGCGCGCCGCCGAGGACACCCTGCGGCGTTGGATGGCCGCGGCGGCGCTGGTGCGGTCTCGCGGTGACGGCGGCACGGTCGCGGTGGTGGCCGAGTCGGCGATCCCGACCGTGCAGTCGCTGATCCGGTGGGATCCGGTGGGGCATGCCGACGCCGAACTCGACGCTCGTGCGGAGGTCGGCCTGCCGCCCGCTGTGCACATCGCCGCGGTCGACGGCACGCCTGCGGCCGTGGGTGCCCTGCTCGACACCGCAGAACTGCCCGAAACGGCACAGCTGCTTGGGCCCGTGGACCTGCCCACCGGTGCCCGCAGGCCGCCCGGTGCCGCGGCCGACAGCCCGGTCAATCGGATGCTGGTGCGAGTGCCCCGCGACGGCGGGTTGGCGCTTGCAGCCGCACTGCGACGCGCCACCGGCGTGCTCAGCGCCCGGCACGATCAAGAGCCAACTCGTGTGCAAATCGACCCGATACACATAGGGTAATCCGGACGCGGCGACTCGCGCCGATCAGGAGGTGGCCATGTGGCGGGTGATCCGCTGGCTGATCCCGTTGGCGCTCATCACCTTTGGCTTGTTGTGGCCGGTGGTGTTCCGCGGCGGCTCGGCGGCCTCCGACGTTTCGGATCCGGTGGTCTTCAGCAATTACAAGGCGGACTTCGTGGTCAATAGCGAAGGCCGGCTCGACGCGGTCGAGACGATCACCGCCGAATTCCCCAGCGGCCGCCACGGCATCTTCCGGTATTGGGACGTCGCCAATCAGAACAGCCCACGGGTGCGGCAAAAGCCGGAGATCACCTCGATCCTGCTCGACGGCGAGCCGGTGTCGTACCAAATGCTGTGGGAGGACGGCGAACGCTTCCGGGTGGCCAAGATCGGTGACCCGGACCAATACCTCAGCTATGGCACCCACGTCTTCGCGCTCCGGTACAGCATCGCCGGCGTGCTCGACCCCGGCACCACCGGAACCGACAAGGCCTTCGCCACCACGAAGGGCGCTCCCTCGACGGCCCCGTCGGTGTTCTTCTGGAACGTCATCGCCCCATCGTGGAACAACCGGATCGAGAACGTCGACGTCTCGGTGACCCTGCCGGGCGACGTCCCCGGCGCGCAGTGCTCCGTCGGCTACGGCAAGGGCCGGGAATGCCGCGCCCTGAGCGTCGAAGGAAACTCGGTCACTCTGTCCGCGACCTACCTTCCGCCGCGCACACCGGTCACCGTTCGCGCCGGAGTCGACGTGCCGACACCGCCGCGGATCAGCCTGCCGTGGCCGTATACCTGGGACCGCATCCTGGGCCAGTCGGTGACCGGCGTGGTTTGGATCGCAGGCCTGACAATCGTTTTCGGGCTCGGCGCATACCTGTGGTACCGCACCACCGTCGAACCGTCCCCCGGATTTCCGCTCCAGTACGCGCCGCCGCCGGGCCTGGGGCCGGTGCAGACGGAGTACATCCGGACCGAGAGCGTCCCGAAGGACGGGCTGACGGCCACCCTGTTCTATCTCGCCGAACGCCGCCTGATCGACCTGCGACAGGTCAATGACAAACAGTGGAACATCCGCAGTATCGCTGAACGCAGCGCCTGGGCCGACGTTGATCCCGTCAGCGTCGCGGTCGGCTCGGCACTGAGGGTGATGAACGCGGGCAGCGAGTTCGAGGCCAAACACACCGCGAAATCCGGCCAGAAATTGAACAAAGCCAAGACTGACATGGCCAAGGCCGTCGAGAAGTGGGCTCTCGACAACGGGCTGATGGTCAAGCGCAAGAAGGAAATGTGGGTGCGAGCCGCCAACGCGATCGCGTTCCTGTTGATGCTGTGCGGTTTCTTCCGCTGGGGCTTCCCCACCACGATGTGGGCCCTGCCGTTCGCGGCGTTCTTCCTGTTGTCGGTCCGGTCGTGGGGCGACGGCGTCGGCACCAGACGCACCGAGGCCGGCCGCGAATTGTGGTCGCGCGCAGGCGGATTCCACCGCCTACTGGCAACCGATTCGGCCGAGACGCGGTTCGACTTCTCGGCCCGCAAGGACCTCTACACCGCATATGTCCCGTTCGCTGTCGCGGCCGGAGCAGCCGCGCTGTGGGCGAAGAAGTATCAGACATCGGTGGGAGCGCCTGCGCCGCGACCTGATTGGTACAACTCGTCGTCGACCACCTCGTGGGGCTATGTCGGCGGCTCCGGTGGGCCGAGTTTCGACGGCTTCGAGTCGGCGTTGTCGTCGTCGATCGGCGCCTACACCGCGTCCCAGTCGTCGTCGTCTTCCAGCTCCGGAGGCGGCGGCTTCAGTGGTGGCGGCGGTGGCGGCGGCGGAGGCGGAGGAGGCGGATCATGGTGAGATTCCTATTGATACTCGTATTGGTGCTGGCGGTGCTGGTGCTGGTCGGATTCGTGATGGGCTACAACAAGATCCGCGCCGCCGACGTCCGTGTGGCCGAGGCGCTGTCCGGCATCGATGTGGAGCTGACCCGTCGCGCGTCGCTGATCCCCAGCCTCGTGCACACGGTGCAGACGTTCGCCGCGCACGAGAAGGGCATCCTCGACCATGTCACGAACGCCCGTGCGGCGCTGACCTCGGCGACCGCGGGCAAATCGGTGGCGCAGCGCAGTGCGGCCGAGAAGGACCTCGACACCGCGCTCGCGCCCCTGTTGGCGCTCGGCCAGAGCTACCCACAGCTGAACTCGTCGAACAATTTCTTGAACCTGCAGGACAATCTCGCCGACACCGAGAACAAGCTGGCGTTCGCCCGGCAGTACTACAACGACTCGGTGGCCACGCTGAACCGCCTGATCACGACCATCCCGTGGATGTTCGTCGCGCCCATGACGGGGGTGTCCGAGCGGGAGTACTACCAGACGTCGTGCTAAGCCTCCCTACACTGGCGCGGTGCGCATCGTCTTCGCCGGCACCCCCGAGCCCGCGCTGCCGTCGCTGCGCAGGCTGATCGATTCGCCGCGCCACGATGTGGTCGCAGTGCTGACCCGTCCTGACGCCGCGGCGGGGCGGCGTGCCAAGCCCGCGCCGTCCCCGGTGGCCCGGCTGGCCCTCGAGCACGGCATCCCGTTACTGCGGCCTACACGGCCGAACTCCGACGAGTTCATCGCCGAACTCACGGAGCTGGCACCGGATGCCTGTGGTGTGGTCGCCTATGGCGCGCTGCTGTCCGAGCGTCTGCTCGCGGTACCCAGCAACGGATGGGTCAACTTGCACTTCTCGCTGCTGCCCGCGTGGCGCGGGGCGGCGCCGGTTCAGGCGGCGATCGCGGCCGGTGACGCCGTGACAGGTGCGACGACGTTTCAGATCGAACTTGCGCTGGACTCGGGCCCGGTCTACGGCGTGGTGACGGAGACGATCCGGACGACCGACACAGCGGGGGATCTGCTTGAGCGACTTGCTGTTTCGGGAGCGGCGCTGCTGGAGACCACGCTCGACGGCATCGCCGACGGCTCGCTTACCGCGGTGCCGCAGCCCGCAGACGGCGTCACCGTTGCACCCAAGGTCACCGTCGAGGACGCGCGGGTGCGGTGGGACCTGCCCGCGCACGTGGTCGATCGGCGCATTCGGGCCGTCACGCCGAACCCAGGAGCGTGGACGATGATCGGCGATCTGCGGGTGAAGCTCGGGCCGATCATTGTCGAGGAAACGTCAGACGACCTGGCGCCCGGCGTGATACGTGTTGAGCGCAAGGGTGTCCACATTGGCACGAGCTCGCAGCCGGTGCGGCTCGGCCAGATCCAGGCACCGGGCAAGAAGCCGATGAACGCAGCCGACTGGGCCCGCGGTGCCCGTCTCGACGAATCCGCGCGCGCCGAATGACCGAGCGTCCCAGGAACAAACGGCCACGGCGCAAACCGCTCGATCCCGCCCGCCGCGCGGCCTTCGACGTGTTGCGTGCGGTCTCGGAGCGAGACGCGTACGCCAACCTCGCGCTGCCCGCACTGCTGCGCGAACGCGGAATCACCGGGCGGGACGCGGCGTTCGCCACCGAACTCACCTACGGCACCTGCCGCACCCGCGGCCTCCTCGACGCGATCATCGGCGCTGCCGCCGGTCGACCGCCGGAGAAGATCGACCCCGTGCTGCTGGATCTGCTGCGGCTGGGTGCCTACCAGATGCTGCGCACCCGGGTTGAACACCACGCCGCGGTGTCCACCACCGTCGAGCAGGCTGGTATCGAATTCGATTCAGCGCGAGCCGGTTTCGTCAACGGCGTGCTGCGCACCATCGCGGGCCGCGACGAACAGTCCTGGGTCGAGGAGCTGGCCCCGCCCGCCGACAGCGATCCGGTCGGGCACGCCGCTTTCGTGCATGCGCATCCGCGCTGGGTCGCGCAGGCGTTCGCAGACGCCCTCGGCGCGAACGCCGGGCAGCTGGACGCGCTACTGGCCAGCGACGACGAACGCCCGTCGGTGCATCTCGCCGCACGACCCGGTGTGCTGACCGCCGACGAGCTGGCCGCGCAGGTCGGCGGCACGGTCGGCCGCTACTCGCCGTACGCCGTCTACTTGCCCGGCGGCGACCCCGGTCGGCTCGAGGCGGTCCGTGAGGGTGCCGCGCTGGTACAGGACGAGGGCAGCCAGCTGGTGGCGCGGGCACTGACCCTGGCCGAGGTGGACGGCCCCGACACCGGCCGATGGCTCGACCTGTGTTCCGGCCCGGGCGGGAAAACGGCGTTGCTGGCAGCACTAGATGGTGGCGCGCGGGTCACTGCGGTCGAGCCCGCCGCCAAGCGCGCCGACATGGTCGAGCAGAACACCCGCGGCCTTCCCGTTGAGGTCCTACGTGTCGACGGCCGCGAGCCCGGCCTCGAACCGGGATTCGACCGGGTGCTCGTCGACGCGCCGTGCACCGGGCTCGGTGCGCTGCGGCGCAGGCCGGAGGCCCGGTGGCGGCGCCAACCCGCCGATGTCCCGACGCTGGCCAGGCTGCAGCGCGAGCTGCTGGCCTCGGCGATCCGGCTGACCCGCCCGGGTGGGGTGGTGCTCTACGCGACGTGTTCGCCGCATCTGGCCGAGACCGTCGGCATCGTCGCCGACGCACTGCGCCGTCACCCGATCACGGCGCTGGACACCCGGCCGTTGTTCGACCCCGTTGACGATCTCGGTGACGGGCCGTACGTGCAGCTCTGGCCACACCGGCACGGAACCGATGCGATGTTCGCCGCAGCCCTGCAAGTAGGGTGAGCGCCATGGCTGGACCGCTCATCGCGCCGTCGATCCTGGCCGCCGACTTCGCCGAGCTCGGTGACGAAGCTGCGGCGGTCACCGGCGCCGACTGGCTGCATGTCGACGTGATGGACAACCACTTCGTGCCCAACCTGACGATTGGGCTCCCGGTCGTCGAGGCGCTGCTCAAGAGGACCGACATCCCGATGGACTGCCATCTGATGATCGACAATCCGGATCGCTGGGCGCCGCCGTACGCCGAGGCCGGCGCGTACAACGTGACGTTTCATGCCGAGGCCACCGAAAACCCGGTCGGGGTGGCGCGCGACATCCGGGCCGCGGGAGCCAAAGCCGGGCTGTCCGTCAAGCCGGGTACGCCGATCGAGCCCTACCTCGAGATCCTGCGCGAGTTCGACACCATGCTGATCATGTCCGTCGAACCCGGTTTCGGCGGGCAGAAATTCATCCCCGAGGTGCTGTCGAAGGTCGGGATCGTGCGCCGGCTCGTCGACTCCGGCGAACTGACGATCGTGGTCGAGATCGACGGCGGCATCAACGAAGACACCATCGAAGAGGCGGCCCTGGCCGGGGTGGACTGCTTCGTCGCGGGTTCGGCGGTGTACAGCGCCGCGGATCCTGCCGCCGCGGTGGAATCGCTACGCAGACAGGCCGCCTCGGCGTCCAAGCACCTGCGGCTATGAATCTCGACGCCGCAATGCGGTTGGCCATCGAAAAGGCCGACCTGATCAAGGGCAGCACTTATCCGAATCCGCCTGTGGGTGCGGTCATCTTGGACCGCGACGGCGGGATCGCGGGCGTCGGCGCAACGGAGCCGCCCGGTGGCCCGCATGCCGAGGTCGTGGCGTTGCGCAGGGCGGGGAAGCGCGCCGTCGGTGGCACCGCGCTCGTGACGCTGGAGCCGTGCAACCATTACGGCAGGACCCCGCCGTGCGTGGATGCCCTTGTCGCGGCCGGTGTTTCGCGAGTTTGCTACGCCGTCGCCGACCCTAATCCAGAAGCCGCAGGCGGGGCCGCGCGGCTGGCCGAATCCGGCGTCACGGTCGAGGCCGGGGTGCTGAGCGATGCGGTCGCGGGTGGGCCGCTTCGTGAGTGGCTGCACAAGCAGCGGACCGGGTTGCCGCATGTCACATGGAAATTCGCGACCAGCGTCGACGGTCGCAGCGCGGCCGCCGACGGCACCAGCCAGTGGATCACCAGCGAGGCCGCTCGGGCCGACGTCCATCGCCGCCGCGCCACCGCGGACGCCATAATCGTCGGCACCGGAACGGTGTTCGTCGACGACCCGGCACTGACGGCCCGGCTGCCCGACGGCACCCTGGCCGAGCGTCAGCCGCTGCGCGTCGTCGTCGGTGAACGCGAAATATCCTCTGAGGCAAGAGTTCTCAACGACGATTCGCGGACGATGGTGATCCGCACCCGCGACCCCCACGAGGTCATCAAGGCGCTGTCTGACCGCACCGACGTGCTGCTGGAGGGTGGGCCGACGTTGGCAGGCGCGTTTCTGCGGGCCGGCGTTATCGACCGGATCATTGCCTACGTCGCGCCGATCCTCCTTGGCGGGCCGATCACGGCTGTCGACGACGTGGGCGTGCTGTCCATCGCGCACGCGCAGCGCTGGCGGTTCGACGGAATCGAGCCGATCGGGCCGGACGTGCTGTTCAGTCTTGTGCCGGCGTAGCGCCCTCGGCTTCGTCGATTTCCAACGGACGGTGCTCGATCAGGTCGCGCACTCCGCCGAGGCCGAGCCGCTCACGAAAGGCCTGCACGGTGTAGCCGACGACGGTCGCATCGCAGCGTGCCCTCACCGTGGCCGCGCGCGGCAGGTGAAACAGCGGGCCGATCTCACCGAAGTAATCGCCGCGTGCGGCCACCTTCAGCAATTCCTCACCGCCGCCTGCCAATTCGCGCACGATCTCGAGCTCACCCTGCGTTACGACGTAGATGAGATCGCCCATCGTGCCCTGTTCGAACAGCACGTCGCCCGCCGACACGTGCACCGTCTCGGGGGGCCGGTCTATCGAGGTGAAATCCGGAACGAGGTCGACGACGCGATCGGCCAACGGCAGAATCCGGCTGTCGTGGGTCGCGACGACCACCATCCGATCACCCGACGCGAGTTCACGGATCAGCCGCAGCACCTCCTCGACCTGAATGAAGTCCAGGTGCGCGGTCGGCTCGTCGGCCAGCACGAGCGGCGGATCAAGAGCGATCGCCCGCGCGACCGCGACGCGCTGTTGCTGGCCGCCGCTCAGATCACCGGGGCGATGCGACACCCGGTCTTCCAGACCGACCCGGGACAGCAGTTGTTCGGCCTTCTTGTGCGCGGCGCGGCGCGACATGCCCGCCGAGAGCATCGGCACCATCACGTTCTCTGCTGCGGTGAGGCTGGGCACGAGGTTGAACGCCTGGAACACGATGCCCACCGTCTCCCGGCGGTAGGTCGACAGTCCGCGGGCGTCGAGCGAAGTGACGTCGACGTCACCGAACTTTATAGCGCCACCGCTCGGTCGGAGGATGCCACCGAGGCACGACAGCAGTGTCGTCTTGCCGCACCCGCTGGGGCCCATCAGGATCACGAGCGAACCGGCCGCCACGTCGAGGTTGAATTTCTCGATCGGGCGGACGGTATCTCTGCCGCTGGCGTACTCGACGGTCAGGTTCTGAATGGACAGGTCGCCCATGGCTCAGGGACCTCCGAACGCCAGCGCGGGATCGACCGACACCGCGCGGCGCAGTCCTGCGGCGCTGGCGATCAAGCCGATGACGACCGCGATCACGGGGAGGGCGATGAAGGCCTCCACCGGGACGATCACCTGCATCGGGAACAGCGGTCCCAGCAGCCGGGAGAGCCCGGCACCGACCAGCGCGGCACACAGCGCGACCACGATCGCCTGCAGCGCCAGCCCGCCCAGGATGGAGCCGGTCGGCACGCCAATGGCCTTGAACACCGCGAAGTCTCGCAGCCGCTCCAGAGCGGAGAGATAGACGACGGAGCCGACAATCAACGCCGCGACGATCCACAGCATGACCGCCACGATCGTGATCGAATTCACCGCCACCTTCAGCGGCCGGAGCAGGTCGGCGACCGCGCCCGCTCTGTCGATGGCGCGATAGCCGTCGGGCACCTGCTCGAGAGTTCCGCGTATACCGATCGACGCGACAAGGGGTTCGCCGGCGTACACCAGTTGCTGGGCGCCCTGCGTGGTGAGAAACACGTTGGGCAGGTTGGCCAGAGCGGTGGAATTCTCCACGATGCCGACGATGTGCAGTCTGCGCGAAGCGATTTCGACGTCGTCGCCAATCCGGCGTCCGAGCGTGCTTGACACCGCGACCTCGTCCGGCGTCGACGGCGGGCGGCCCTCCGAGACCGCGGGCATGCCGGGCCCATGCTCCGGCGCGCCGAATATGTCCACGTTCCGTGTGGCATCACCCAGCGTGGCCGTGCCACCGGCATACGCAAGCGGAGCCGCCGCGACCACTCCAGGAGTCGACGCGATCCGCGACAGGGCAGCGGGCGCGAACGGCGTCGCCCCGACGAACGGGCCGGACGCGCCGGCCTTGACGAGGAACAGATCCACTCCGAGCGCATCGACGGTCTTGTCGGCCTCGACCCGGAACCCGTGCGCTAGCCCCGTGAGGACAAGCGTCATCGCGAAGATGATGGACGTGGAAAGGATCGCGATGGCGAAGCGCCGTTTGCGCCACTGCATGTCGCGCAGGGCGGCGATCAGCATGTCCGCGAGATTACCGACGCCTTAACATTCGCGGGCCGAGTTCGGCCTATGACTTGTCGTTGGCTGACTTGTCTTTGGCGAATGCGCCCACCATTGCCTTGGAGAAGGCTGGCAGGTCGTCGGGCTTGCGGCTCGACACCAACGTGTTTGGCCCGCGCGAGCATTCGACGACCTCCTTGTCGACCCGCCTCGATCAACGTCCCGGCGCGTGGCAGATCACCGCGACCGGCTTGCCTGCGTAGAAGAAGCTCCTGCCGAGTTCGACCTGCTCGACGCCTTCGGGCGCCACCAGGAACGCAATAGTCTTGCCGTTCAGTGAAGTTGCCATGAATTTTTGCCCTTCAAATGTTGTCTTCAGCACGCGTACCCGGCGCGGCGAGCAACTATTCGGGGTGCTCCCGTCGGTACACTTGTCCCAGAGCGCTTTCACCGACGAGAGTTGCGCGCCTGGTGAGCACTAACAAAGGAAAACGAGCGTGACTGCACTGCAGGACTGGCTCAGTATTCGACCCGTGGATCCCAAGGGCCTGAAGGCCATCATCTGCGATGCGTTGCGGAGCCTGACCGGCGACGAGCCGGCAAAGGCCCAAGAACCCCAGCTGATCCGCAGGGGCGTGGAGCGCTGCTGAGCGCTCAGGGCGCGCGGTGGCGGCCGGGCGGCGGCTGCAGCGGGATCCGCTCGGTCTGGTCCGGTGGCGGTCCGTTCGAGATCGCCTGAGTGGGGAGTTCGAACGCCCGCGTCGGCGTTTCCACCAGTGTGGTCGGCGTGTGATCAGCCTCAGTGGTGGGAGCGGGTTCGTCGGCGTGCTCGTGCCTGCCGCTGATAAGCAGGCCGAGCAGGGCGCCGATCACGCAGACGATCGCGGTGATGCCGAAGATCTCCCCGTACTGCATGACGTAGGCCGTGCGGACGCGGGCCGCCTGCGCCATGAGCCGCTCGGTCAGGGTGTTCCCGGTGGCGCTGGGCAGGCTGGCCAGGTGCTGATTGAAGCGGTAGAGACCCCACGCGCTCAGCGACGCGATACCGATCAGCATGCCGATCATCCTGGCCACCACCACCGACGCCGAGGCGATCCCATGCTGGGATGCGGGGACGACCCGCAGTGTCGCCGACGTCAGCGGAGCGATCACAAGGCCAAGACCCAGGCCGGCGATCGCGAGGTCGGTGTCGAGCGTGGGTAGGGTGAACAGGCCCAGGTGGTGGCGGGCCGTGAGCACGTCGACGGTCCATTTGGAGATCAGCCAGTAGCCGCCCGCGGCGATCACCAACCCAACGAACGCCACGATCCGATCGCCGATCTTGGTTGCGATCCAGCCGCCCAGCAGCGCGCCGATCGGGAGGGCGATCAGAAACCGCACCAGCAGGCCTGCGGCCCCGTTCTTGTCGAGAGCGAGCACGCCCTGGCCGAACAACTCGACGTTGACCAGCGTCACCATCAACGCCGCTCCGGCTGTCAGGGAGGCGCCCAGCGCCGCCAGGAATGGCCGGAAGTGCACACCCGCGGGTTCGATCAGCCGGGTCTTGGCGAATCGCTCCCAGACGAAGAACGCGATGGCCGCGACGAGAGCGCCCACGAGCAGGGGCAGCCCGTAGCTCGGCAACACCTGCTTGCCGTCCGGCGCGGGGTTGTACAGGCCCCAGGTGGCCAGGCCCAGAGCGATCGCCAGCAGCACGCCGCCGACCACGTCGACCTTCTCCGGGTGCTCGCTCTTCAGCTTCGACGGCAGGCTGAAATGGATCATCACCATCGCGATCGCGGCCAGCGGCACGTTGATCCAGAACACGTCGCGCCAGGTGTTCAGCGCCCACACCACCGCGATGCCGTACAGCGGACCGAGCACGCTGCCCAACTCCTGCGCGGCGCCGATGCCGCCCAGCACGGCGGCGCGGTTGCGCGCGGACCACAGGTCGGCAGCGAGCGCCAGCGTCACCGGCAGCAGTGCGCCACTGGCGGTGCCCTGGATCGCGCGCCCGATGATGAGCGGCAGCAGGTCATTCGAAAGGGCGGTGACCACCGAGCCGATCGCGAAGCCGGCCAGGCTGACCTGAAGCACGAACTTGCGGCCGAACCGGTCCGAGGCCCGGCCCAGCAGCGGCATGGCAGCGATATAGCCCAGCAGATACCAGGTGACGATCGGGGTGACCCGCTGGATCTGATTGATCCCGATCCCTACGTCTCTCATGATGTCGGTCATGATCGTGACCACGACGTAGGTGTCGAGGGCACCCAGCAGCACCGCGAGGCTGCCGGCGCTGATCGCGACTCCGCGCGACGCGCGCATCAGATCAGACCGTGGGCTTGGTGACGGAAACCGACTTGCCCCAGTCCGAGCAGGTCATCGTGATGGTGTTGCCGGGCGACGGTTCCAGCTTCGACTGGACCAGTTCGTGGTTACCGTCCTCACGGATCCATGCGGTGCCGGGGACCGGTCCGGTTGCCTTGATTGATGGTGCGACCTTGTTGACGGCGTCGGCGCTTACCGTCCCGGTGATGCGGACGGTGTCGACGCCGTTGATGGTCTCGCGCCCGTCGGCCTTGGGGTCGGAGAAGTTGGCCAGTACGTTGGCCAGCCCGGCGTCGGGATTCAGCAGGACCGACACGTCGTAGATGTCGGCGGCCGGGCCGAAGTCCTGGAAGCTGCCCTTGGTGAGCGCACCGAACAGGTCGCCGTCGGCGACCACGAAGTCGACCCCCTCGAGCCGCTGGCCCAAGAAGACGATGTTGGCCGTGCCCTGAGCGGCGACAGCAGGCTTGTTGGTCAGATCACCTTCGAGCGATTCGATCGGCATGTTCTGGATCTGGCCTTGCACCGCCAGCTTGAGGTGCACGCTCGACTGGGACTTGGTGGTCTCGCTGGACTCTTTGAGCAGTGTGGCAGCGTCCGGCAGTTCCTTGGACGCACCCTCCGACTTCGAGGAGCACCCAGCGAAAAGGGCGATAGCGGCGGCAAGGGCGGCGAAGATGGCCAGGAGGCGCGTCTGCATGACTGCATCGTAGAGGGTCTGCCGGTGTGGACGCGTTGCGCGTGCTGCCGGTACAGGGGGCCGCCGACCGGCATTTCTCGCGGGCTCGATGGCCACGTTCTTCGGCGAGACGCAGCTGGCTGGTTAGTCTGGCGGCGTGTTCACGGGAATCGTCGAAGAACTGGGCGAGGTCGTCAGCAAGGAGGAGCGTGGCGACTCGGCCCGTCTGGTCATCCGCGGGCCCGTCGTCACGTCCGACGCCGGACACGGCGACTCGATCGCGGTGAACGGGGTCTGCCTGACCGTGGTCGAGGTCCTGCCCGACGGTGTGTTCAGCGCGGACGTGATGGGCGAAACACTGCACCGCTCGAGCCTGCGCAGCATCGGCGTGGGCAGTCAGGTCAACCTCGAGCGCGCCGCCGCGGTCAACAGCCGCCTCGGCGGACACATCGTGCAGGGGCACGTCGACGGAACCGGGCATGTGATCGCGCGAACACCGTCCGAACACTGGGAAGTCGTGCGGATCGCGCTGCCGACGGCGTTGTCCCGGTATGTCGTCGAGAAGGGTTCGATCACCGTAGACGGTGTGTCCCTTACGGTTTCGGGCCTGGGCCACGATTGGTTCGAGGTGTCGTTGATCCCGACGACACTGGACCTCACCACTCTTGGCAAGGCGGAGGTCGGGACACGCGTCAACCTCGAGGTCGACATCATCGCCAAGTATGTGGAACGGCTGCTCGGCCGTGATGATGAATCTAACAGCGGGTTCACGGGATAGGTCGAAGACAACACGGA
>Ga0207683_10000714_pt1 | contig 30203 bp, 30 predicted proteins | sample KBSM73metaG_FD_184333 | JGI IMG/M metagenome (GOLD analysis project Ga0207683, IMG submission 184333) | Miscanthus rhizosphere microbial communities from Kellogg Biological Station, Michigan, USA - KBS M7-3 metaG (SPAdes) (version 2) | ecosystem: Host-associated > Plants > Roots > Rhizosphere >... | reverse complement strand
ACGAGCCCAACGCGGTCCCGTTGGGCGAAGTACGGACCTTCGGTAACACCCGGACAAGGTGTGGGTGGATTCGTGCAAGCGATCCGGTTCGGGCCAGGAGTTCACGTCCCCGAGCGCGATAGACGCATCCCTTTGCGTCCGACCGACCAAGGGGGATGCCCAGTCCCGCGCAAGCCTCGTCCGCGATCGCATGAAGTGTCAGCAGTGCCTCACACATCCGCCAGTTGCGGCCGTCGGCCAGATCTTCGAGAGGCATCTCAATGTGCTCTCGAAAGATCCTCCACTCTTGACCGAGGAGATCGGGGACCGCGGCGCCTTGGCCGTTCTCGACCCAACCGCTCCAATCTCGGCCCGCCTCCTCGACTGCCTCGGCCCAATTGGGCAAGCGATCGGGCGGCCATGTCGCGTCGCCGGGTGGCGACAACACGAACCGATACGCCTGCGTGTGGTCCAGGATCACGTCGGTCAGGGCGAACAAATCGGGGGGCCATTCGAGGACTTGGTCCGTGATCTGGCATCCGCCCAAGGCGAGCCACGTCGACGCCGGCGTGGGATCTCCCGAGCCGGGGTGGGACGACGAGACAGCAGATGCGGTACTGCTCATTGATGCTCCCTGGTTCGTGATCATCACCGAGGCGCGCTGCATCGAGAGTAGTGCCGTGACCGTGAGATGTGATCAGCACCACTAGGTCAGTGATTGTGTTACGTATGAAAAATATTCGTATGCAGTGGATTTGACGAGCAGATTAGAATTTGGTTTGCTCCTCCACGCCGCGCGAAGACCTCGTCATCGACGTACGGCTAACGCGGACCGCAGCCATCGACACGGCGCGGCTCCCGTGATGTGAGCGAAAACACCAGAGACTCTGGGCAATAAACGGAAACATCATCGGCGCTTGCGCGTTGCTGACATGCGAATCAGCCGATGTAATTGGAGGGAGTGCTGTGCAGTTGACCCGTGATCGCGCGGGCCAGCCGTGGGGGGCCCGTCAACGCGCGATCTTGAGCCGAATCGTTCGGGAAACCGAGCCACCGACGGATAGCCTGCCGCGGATAACGGATTCTGAGGGCAGTGGGCGCGATGACTCATACGACGCGCGCGTCGGCGAGGTGCTCGATCTAGCTGGGAGTATCGGCGCCATCCTAATGGCGTCCGGCACTCCGGCGACCGCCACGATGGATCAGGTGACGGCCATCACCGCTGCCTACGGCATTGAGCATTGCGAGGTCGACGTCATCAACACGACGATCCACGTCGCGGCATACCGCGGGCCGACGTCACTCCCGGCCAGCACCCTGCACATCGTGCAATCCCGGTCGATGGACTTCAGCCGACTGGCGGCCGTTGACCGCTTGATCCGGCGTATCCGCGCGGGCCAGGTCTCTCCGTCGCAAGCTCGAGACGAGCTTGACGCCATCATCACCGCGCCGCACCCATACAAGCGCTGGATCGCCACCCTCGCCTGGGGGGCGCTGGCATTCGCCACGGCGGGAACCCTCGGCGCTGGCCTGTTGGTTTGTCTGGTCAGCGCTCTGAGTGCGATGACGATCGACCGCGTCAATCGCCGACTGAACAGGCTCGGACTCCCGTTCTTCTTCCAATATGCGGTTGGCGGTGCGATCGCGACCGCGCCCCCGATCGTGCTGTACGCGCTCAGCCCCAAGCTGGGGTTGCACTTCGATCCGACGGTGGCTATCGCCGCCGGCCTGGTCGTACTCCTCGCCGGCCTTTCCCTGGTGGGTTCCGTCGGCGACGTCATCACCGGTGCCCCTGTCACCGCCGCGGGCCGCTTCTTCGAGTTGGTGATGATGACGGGGGCGACGATCGCCGGAGTCGCACTCGTACTGCACCTCGCCAACCGGTTCGGCGCGCCGTTCGTCGCCATCAGCGCGGATGCGCCGCCCGCCTTGGCAGAGTTGCCCGCACGTGTCGCATTCGGCGCGGCGAGCGCGGCGGCCTTCGCCCTCGCCTGCTATGCCGAACGGACCGCAGCGATGGCCGCGGCGTTCGGCGGTGCCGCTGGCACCGTCGTGTTCCTTCTCGCCCAGGGCGCGGGTCTGGGTGCCGTGGTGGCGTCGTTCGTCGCGGCCGTGCCGATCGGCTTGGTCGGTCGGCTGATGGAGCGCCGCAATCTCGCACCGCCGTTGGTTGTGTCGATCACGGGCATCGTGCCCCTGCTACCGGGCCTGGCACTGCTGCACGGCATCTACGCCATACTCAACGACCAGCACGCCGTCGGGTTCGCGTCCGTGTTGGGTGCATTCGCGATCGGTACCGCGCTCGCGGCCGGCGTCAATCTGGGCGAATGGAGCTCGTGGAAGGTTCGGATGCGCCGACTTCAGGTTCGCCGCCGCGTTCGACGGGCACCGCTCGCCGAGCAAGCACGCTGAACGGGCGGCGCTTCAACGCACCGTCAGTCGTCCGCCTGCGGCATGTGGTCAGGCAGGAGCGAGGCGAGCTCCTCGCGGCTGGCAGTATCGGTCTTGCCCATTGCCTTGTAGATGTGGCCTTCGACTGTGCGGATCGAAAGGGTCAGTCGCTCGGCTATGTCGCGGTTGGACAGCCCTCGGCCGACCAACACCACGATCTCGCGTTCCCGGTCGGTCAATGGCAGCGGCTCGCAGGCCTGACGAAGAGAGGGAGTATCGGCACCTCCGCATTGTCGGGCCAATGCTTCTGCTCGGGCGACGCATCCCAACGCCGATCCCCGCAGATCTTGATTGCGATATGCGATCGCTGCCTGCGCAGCCGCGTCGACCGCCGCCACCAGGTCGCCCATCCTCTCGAAATCCGTTGATACCGACACCAATTCAGCTGCATCGCTGTCTCGCAGGGCGGCGGCGAAGCGGGCCGCACAGCCGACACGCGGGCCTTCGACCATCGCCTCGAGTTCGCGCAACCGGGACGCGGCGGAACGATCTCCGAACTGGGTTGCGGTCTGCAGACAGATCACCTCAGCCGCGAATCGCCCACTTGCTGCCGCCGTTTCAGCGGCCGACCGCAGGATCGTGATCGCCTCACTAACGGCGCCCTGGCCGGCAGCCACCCACGCCCGGGCAAGGCCGCGCTCATAGTCCAGCGACCGAAAAGGACGTCGCAGCTTGCCGATCGTGGAAAGCGCGGCCGCGGCCTCGTCCGTTGAACCACGCATGGCAAGCGCGCTCGTGCGGGGAATGTGATAGCGGTACCCCCATCCGACGGCATGACCCGAGTCCGACAACGCTACTGCCGCCTGTTCGAGCAGCGAACACGCGGTATCGAGGCGGCCGGCCCCGAGCGCGGCCCGACCTGCCACGGCGGCGCCCAGTAGTTGAGCTGCACCGGGCAGATCGGTCGCCTGCCGGCGTTCTCGCTCGGCCACATCAATCGCGTCACCGACGCGGCCGGCCAGCATCAGTGCGCTGATGTGCGCGTCGGCGATGTTGAACCTCATGTGCGGAGCATCAAAAGAGCGAGTAGCGAGGCTGTACCCCACATCGGCGATCGCCAACGCCTCGGCGGTACGACCCGCGTCCGCAGCGATGGCAGCCAGCGCCCAAGCTGTCTCACTGCCAATGATCGCGGGCAGGTCGGCCAATGTGAAACTGGCTGAAGCCAGCCTCGCGGCATCCGGCCGGTCCATGGCGAACCAGTACACGGTCAAGAGCGCGTCGATCCAACTGCGCGCCCGCCCTGCGGTGGTGCGCGAAGCATCGTCGATGAGCCTTTTCGCCCGCACCGGGTTGGCCAGCGCCCACAGCATGTTGCTCGCCCGCAGGTACGTGAGTCTGGCGTGGTCGTCGTCGGTTAATCCCGGCACGGAAACACTCGCGAGCACCGCTTCGGCTTCTTCCCCTCGATTGAGCCACGACAACGCATGCCCACGGATGAACTGGGCCTCCGGTCCACTGCCTGCCTGCGCTGCGGCCTGCGCCAGCCGCTCGGCAAGGGCAAGATCGGCCAGCCAGATCGCGGCTTGGGCAGCGTTGATGGTCAGGTCGGCATCGGGTTTGAGGTCGGAGTCGAGGCTCAAGGTCGCGCGGCGAATCACGACCCGCATGTCGTCGCGGTCCTCGGCAGCGCCCAGTTCGGTGGCGACAAGTCCGCGGAGCCTCCGCAGCCTCGTGGGCGCCGCGCGCTTCCTTCGCACCTCGCCGTAGAGCGGATGTGCGAGACGTACTTCGACTCGGGTACCAACCTGGTCGAGGCTGATCAACCCCCGGATGTCGGCCTCCTCGACGGCGTCGGGATCGGTGATCCGCTGGAGAGCTGTCAGCTCGATCGGCTCTCCAATGGCCAGCGCGTCGATTACGGCCCCGACTGTGTTGGGCAGCGCTCCGATGCGGGATTCGACCAACTCCACCAGCCCGCACGGCATGCTCGGTTCACCGATCCACTGCCAGTGACCCTGCTGCTTCTCCAGTCGGCCGTCGGCGACCTCCTGCTCGACGATGTGGCGCAGATAGAGAACGTTGCCGCGGGTCAGGCCCCACAGGCGACGAGCGGTGTCGGACTCCAGCGATCCGCCCAAAGTGTCCGACAACAGCGTGGCGGTCTCGTCGGGCGACAAAGCGTCAAGATCGAGCCGGTCGAATTGGCCGACCTTCCACAGATCCTGTGTCCCAGCGGGAATCGGTTCATTGTCACGCACTGTGAGCAGCACTTTCGCGGCAGCCCGCTGCACGAGTTGATGCACAACGAACGTTGATAGGTCATCGAGCAGATGCACGTCATCAACACCCACCACTACCGTGGCGCCAGGGTCGGCGGCTGTCAGCGACTCGATCACTTCACGGAACAACTGCACGCTGTGCGTGCTCCCCGATTGCGCCCAGGCCGTGAACGCTCCCAGCGGAAGTGTGCGCGCGGAGGATGTGCCTACCACCCAATGGATTACGCAGCCCCGCGACGAGGCAGCGGACAGCGCCTCGCGGGCGATACGACTCTTTCCCACCCCCGCTGCGCCGCAGATCACGATGCCGGACGAACCCGGGTCGGACAGTGCGGCTTCAATGCGTCGCATTTCCTTCGAGCGCCCGGTCAACGGCCACGCCAACCGCACAAACACAGAGTAAGAGGGTAGATAGCGCCGCCGCAGCGCAACGACAAACCAAAAGGGACGACGAGCTCTCCCTCAGTCACCCGGTGCCGGCACTGAGCTGGGTTCGCCCCGGGCCGTGTGTCGCCACCGTGGACGGCAAGGGTGTCGGCGACGTCGTCTGCTGCACGGGGGTGAGCGGATTCCACACCTGGTGGTCGTCGATAGGTATTCGAAGCCGTCAACCGGCCGCCGTCGAGTAGTGGGTCGGTCCAACGCGGCCCTCGCTACAAGTGGAGCGATACCCCTGGTGGTCGTCGAAGGTGGTCGGGACCGTCGGGGTGGTCGAAATCGCGTGGTGCGCTACGTACTTACTGGATCCAGCGCGGAAGGACGATCAAATGAGTCCACATTCGCATGACGCTTCGGGGGAGGATTCTCATGGCTAGAACAATTAGAAACGTCGCGGTCGGATTAGTACTCGCCGTCGGCATGGCCACGATGGGCCTCGCCAGTAGCGGCACTGCAGCCGCCTACGGAATGAACGTCTCTGCATCGCATCCGGCAATCATCGACGGGGACGGCACCCAAGGATATTGGCGCCCGGCTGTTCTGGCTGCGAGGCCGTAGCGTCGTTTTCACCGCAAGGACGTGGCGATGTCAACCTCGGAGGTGAGGGTCTGGTGAACAGGGCATCGTTCGGCGATCTGGAGTAACCGTTGCCGCTGAGTGTCGTCGAGGTCGCCGGCCAACTCGACATCGAGATCGAGATGATCGATCCATCCCTTGGTGGTTTCGCACTGGGCGCAGTCTTCCGCGTGAATGCGCGAGTGTCGCAACGTCACTCGAACCCGATCGAGCGGCCAGCCCTTGCGGTCGGCGTACATCCGCACCGTCATGGAGGTGCATGCCCCGAGGCCGGCCAATAGCAGATCGTAGGGTGTTGGCCCAGCGCCATCGCCGATCGGCGGGGGCTCGTCGGCGACAAGCCGGTGGTGCCCAAGGGTGATCTGCTGCGTATAAGTCCCCGAACCTGCCTCGGTCACGGTCACCGTGCCCTCGGAGGACGCCGCGTCATGGCCAGTCTCGCGTGTTGTCATTGCAACTCTCCTCGGCGGGTCAACGCCCGAAAAAGCGACGGCTTGGATCGTCCCATATCCGAGTGTTGACGACTGTCATCGTGCCCTGACCAGTCCGACCGTCCGTCACGCCCGTGCCCTTTGCATGCCGTCGGCCAAACGACGTCATGGCGTTGGGTTGAACTCGATGTGCAGTGCCTCGAGGCCGCGCAGGATATACAGGGGAACATAGTCGAACCGCCGTGCCCCTTCTGGTCCGTGACGGGCTTCGTCGAGCCGGATTTCGTTGACCCGGTCCAGAATTCGCTCAATCGTCACGCGACCTTCGATTCGGGCCAACGGACCGCCGTGGCAGCTGTGCGCGCCGCGCGCGAAGGCGACGTTCTGGCGGGCGTTCTTCCGATCGATTCGCAGTTCGGACGGGCACTCGAAGCGCTTGGGGTCCCGATTCGCGCCGCCGGGCAGCAGCATCACGGTGGCGCCTGTCGGCAGCTTGACCCCGCCGAGCGTGGTGGCGCGGGTGGTCAACCGAAAGTCACTCTTGATCGGGCTCGAGCCGCAGCATCTCTTCGACGAAGTTCGGAATGCGATCGCGGTTGCGGCGCAACGTGTCCTGGAGCTCGAGGTCCTCGGCGAGCACCCTCAGCGCGCTGGCGAGCAGTCGGGCCGTGGTCTCGTGACCGGCGATGAACAGGAACGTGGCAAGCCGGACCAGGTCGACGACCTCGGGCAGCGTCCCGTAGGGGAAGCGCTGAGCCGCCAGCTCGGTCAGGATGTCGAGCGTGGGCGTGTCGCGACGCTCACAGATGTAGGCGGTGAACCACTTGTCCAGATAGGCAAGTGGATGCTGATCGATTGCGCCCGTGTCGTCGTTCGCGGCCCACGGCTGGTCAGCATTCGGGCCCTTGCCTGCCAACAGATCGCGGAACATCGAATGGTCGGCCTCGGGCACTCCGAGCAGGTCCGCGATGACCAGCAGCGGGAACGGCTGCCCATAGGCCGTGACGAACTCGCATTGCCCGTCTTCAACAAACTCGTCGATCAACTCATCGGCGAGGTGCCACATGAACTCCTCGTTCTCCTTCAGCCGTTTCGGCGTGAACAGCCCGTTGAGCAGCGCGCGGTGTGCCGTGTGTCGCGGCGGATCAAAGGAGACGAGGTGTTCGTGCATCGGGAACTGATCACGATGGGCCTCGATGAGCTCGGAGATGTCGTCAACATTCACCTCGAACGGCAGCGGAAAGGGGCCCTGACGACGAGTTGATCGCGGAGAACGTCGTGCCGTCACGGTAGACGTCGGTCAGTTCGTCATATCCGGTGACAGCGACGACCCCACTGCTTGGTACGTGTGCGACCGGACACTGCCCACGCAAATAGTCGTAGTAGGGGTACGGATCGGCGATCAGTCTCTGGTCGCTGAAGAAGTTGGCCGCGTCGTATTCCGATACGGTCCCGTCAGTCATGTCGAGACGCTAACATCGCTTACATATACTGTAAAGGTTGTAAATGATCGAACAAGCTGACGACGACGATCCGATGCGTGAGCGCATCCTACGGGCGACGTTCAAGGTGCTGTGCCGCCACGGCTACGGCAAGCTGAACCTCTCGGATGTCGCTGCGCAGACCGGGATCTCGCGCCCGACGTTGTACAAGTTCTTTTCATCCAAGGACGACCTGCTCTCGGCCTTCGGCGTCTTCGAATTGCGCGTGTTGCGTGAGGATTTGGATCGCGCGATCGGTGACCGCACCGGTCGCGATCGGGTTGGGGCGCTGCTGACGTTCCTTGTCGACTTCTACGGCTCATATCAAATGCGAGGCCTCATCGAGATCGAGCCGGGCCTGGTGCTCGACCAGATGGCTGGGGCGCTGCCAGAGTTGGTCGACTTGATCGCACCGTTGCTGGCTGGGCAGGTCCGCGACCCGGAGGTCGTAGCGATGGCGCTCGTACGCCTTTCGGTGTGCCACTACCTGGTGCCCGGCTACGACGACGAACGACTGCTCGATCAACTCCGGGCTGCGGCGGGGATGCGGTAGCCGGCGATGGCACGAGTCGACGGCAAGGTGGTCTTGATCAGCGGGGGTGCCCGCGGCATGGGAGCGAGCCATGCTGAGACGTTGGTGTCGGGGGCGCCCGCGTGGTGGTCGGCGACATCCTCGATGACAACGGGCTCGCCGTCGCGGAAACGCTTGGTCCGTCAGCTCATTTCACTCATCTGGATGTGACGGATCCGGATCAGTGGGACGGTGCGGTCGAGGCGGCGGTGCAGCGATTCGGGCGGCTCGATGCGCTGGTGAACAACGCCGGAATCGTCAAGATGGCTCCGTTGCGAGGATCGTCGTTGTCCGACTGGCAGCGCGTCCTTGACGTCAACTTGACCGGGGCCTATCTCGGCATGCGCGCGGTTATCGAGCCGATGATCGCAGGCGGCGGCGGATCGATCGTCAACATCTCGTCGGTGGAGGGATTGGCAGGCAGCGCTCATCTGCACAGCTATGTGGCGGCGAAGTTCGGCCTGCGGGGGATCACCAAGTCGGGCGCTGTCGAGTTGGCGCAATACGGTATCCGGGTCAACTCCATCCATCCCGGTCTCGTGCACACCCCGATGAGCGAAGGTGTTACGCAAGAGTTCATGGCGCCGATCCCGATGCGCCGTGGCGCGTTGCCCGCCGAGGTGTCGGCCTTCGTGTTGTTCTTGGTCAGTGACGAGTCGGCCTATGCCACCGGCGCGGAGTTCGTCGTGGACGGCGGGCTGACCAGCTACGTGCCCGTCAAGATCTGACTCCTCGCAGGCCGAGCAGACGGAAAAGCCCCCGACACGCCGAGCCTGCGGGGGGCTTTTGCGTCTGCTCGCGCTTAGGAGGCGCGTCGAATGCCTCGCTTGAGCAACAGCTCGCGCTCGGACTCGGACAGCCCGCCCCAGATGCCGTAGGGCTCGCCGACGGCCAGCGCGTGAGAGCGGCACTGCGCGACGACGGGGCACTGGCGGCACATCTCCTTGGCCCGCATCTCGCGCTGCGCGCGGGCGCGGCCACGCTCGCCGTCGGGGTGAAAGAACATAGAGGAATCGACGCCTCGGCACAAGCCTTGCATCTGCCAATCCCAGATATCGGCGTTGGGTCCGGGTAGCTGCTGCGGCTGTGGCATTGGAAAACCCCTCTCTACCCACCCTTTTCGTGACAGAACGGGTGCGTGAGTGTTGGAACCGATCCGAGCACAAGTCGCCGATGACTACTCGTGCACACAAAGTAGGGGGGCTCACGAAATTTCGTCAATAGCCCGAACATGTGCTCAGGTACATAACCGCAGGCCGAGAATTTACATCACGTTCATCGGTGCGACCCTCCGGCAACGACATCGGTGGTAACGAAACACCCGCGGCGCGATCACGGCTTGTGTTTTCGCAGTTCGCCTTCCGTCGTGTCGCAAATAATCTACGGCGCCTCCTGAAGGTAGTTGACATCGAATTAACATGGCCACCACGAACTGTTAACCAATGTCGATTTCGCCATACATCGAGTGTGTGCCCGCCGGTACCGGGTTTTGCGCGGCGCCTTGATAGCGTCGCGATCCGATGAGCATCGTGCTGGCGAACGCGGCCTTCGGTGACGACCCCAGTCTCTGGCCGCTGCCGCCGGCGTCCACGCCGCACGAACTGTGGCTGCGCGCCGTGGTCGCAGGCGGTCAGGGCCGCTACGGCAGCGCCATGGCCGACCTGGATGGCGTCTGCCGACTGCAGCGCGGCGGCCCGCTGGTGTCGCTTGCGCACAGCACCCGTGCATCGTTCTTGCGTCAGCTCGGCTGGCACGACCGGGCGCGCGGGTGGGACGGCCTGGCGATCGCGCTGGCCGGTTCGGACCCGGAGTCCGGTGCCGACGCCTTCATCGGGCTCGCGGCCGATGCGCTGGGCGTGGGCCGGTTCGCGGCGTCGGCCACCGCGTTGCGGCGGGCCGGTGAGCTGCTCAGGAGACCGGCATCGCCGCGGCTGCCGGTGCGGCTGGCGTGGGTGTCCGCGGAGCTGGCCATGGCCCGCGGTGAGGGTGCGACGGCGGTGGGGCATGCCGAGCGTGCCGTCGACTTGGCGGCAGCGCTGGGGTCGGCGCGCCACACCCTGAAATCGGCCGTCGTCCGAGCGGCGGCGCTGTGCAGCGCGGGGGAGATCGACGCATCGCGGCGGTTAGCCGACGCGGCCCTGCAGGACGCCGACCGACTGGGAATCATCCCGCTGCGCTGGGCGTTGGCCTGCCTGCTGGCCGATATCGGCAGCGCTACTCACACGGCAGCAGACGTGCTGAGGATTCGTAACGAATGCGCAGCTACGGTGCGTCGCAGGGGTGGCGACTTGGCCGACCGCTGACAATGGTCGCGCCATTCGGATCGTTATTGTTTAGCTGACGTCCACACTGCGGGGACGTGTCCCCCACGTAACGCTGGAGATACCACTCACGATGACATTTTCGGGAGAACGTCTCGATGCTGTCGTTGCTGAGGCGGTGGCGGGCAACCGGGACGCGCTCCGTGAGGTGCTGGAGATCATTCGTCCGATCGTGGTTCGGTACTGCCGGGCCAGGGTTGGGACGACCGAGCGTAGCGGTCTTTCAGCTGATGACGTCGCACAGGAGGTGTGCTTGGCCGCCATAACGGCGCTGCCGCGCTACAAGGATCAGGGACGACCGTTTCTGGCCTTTGTATACGGTATCGCCGCGCACAAGGTAGCTGACGCTCACCGCGCCGCCGCCAGGAATCGTGCCGATCCCACGGATGTCGTGCCCGAGCGGTATTCGCTGGAGGCAGGTCCCGAGCAGATGGCTCTGGACTCCGAATCGTCGGCCCGGATGTCCAAACTCCTGTCCCTGCTGCCCGAAAAACAGCGCGAAATCCTGATCCTGCGCGTCGTCGTCGGCATGAGCGCCGAAGAGACGGCCGAGGCCGTCGGCTCGACACCCGGAGCGGTCCGGGTCGCGCAGCACCGGGCGCTGGCGCGGCTGAAGGCCGAGATCAACGCGACGGAGCACGGCCATGCCTGACTTCGGACGCTGGAGCGCCAACGGGGGCGATCCGTCGCTCAACGAGATCAACCGCACGGACCGATTCCTCGACGCGCTGGCCAATCAGCAGCCGGTCTACTCCACCGATCCAAGTGAGGCTGAGCTGGCCCACCTGCTCGCGGGGTGGCGGGACGAGATTCGCACACCGCCGTTGATGTCTCCGGTGACACCCCGCGACGCGGTGGTCGCGCTGACGCACTCGGTCGAGTCGCGCAGGCGCACCCGCACGTCGATGGCGATTGTGGGTTCGGTCGCCGCGGCCGTGTTGTGTCTCGGTGGGTTCGGCGCCGTGGTCGCAGGCGCCGGGCCGGGCGATCCGCTTTACGGGTTGCACACGATGCTGTTCGGCGAGGAGACGCGCACCGATCAGGTGGCGCTCGCCTCGCAGCAGCTGGCAGAGGTGCAGCAGCTGATCAACGAGGGCCAGTGGCAGCAGGCGCAGGACAAGCTGCAGACGGTCACGACGACCGTGGCGACGGTGAATGACGTTGAGCAGAAACAGCAACTGGTCACTCAATGGCAAGACCTGACAGTGAAGGTCGACGCCAAGGACCCCAATGCCACGCTGCCGCCGGGCGTTCCGCCTCCAGTGATGCCCGAGCCGGTCGTGGTTGCGCCTGACTCGACCACGTCGACCACCACGTCGTCGGAGACGAGCGGACCGACATCGTCACCGTCGGAGACCACGACTCCGTCGTCCGAAACGACGTCGCCGACCACCACACCAAGCTCGCCGACGACCAGCTCGCCGACGACGACGACGAGTTCCCCCGCGCCTGAGCCGCCACCGCCGAGTGAGACGCCGACGACGACCACGACGCAGCCCGAGACGACGACGACCACGTCCCAGCCGGCAACGTCAACCCCGACTACGTCGACAACGACCACGCGCGTGGTCACGACGACCACCACCACCACGTCACAGGCTGGGGTGCCGCCCGTCGCCGGCCCGGCGGCGGGTGGCACCCCGTCACCCGTGGAAGGCGGGGCCCCTGGCGTCGTTGGCGATGCGCCGGCCGCAGGTGGAGATACGCCCCCGGCTGGCGGTGGCGATTCGCCCGTAGGCGGCAGCGCCCAGGTCGTCGCGCCCCCGACGACAGCCCCCGAGCAGGCGCCCCGGCACCGCGGTGCTGAAAGCCCGGCCACGCAAAGCCCGGTGACTCAGAATCCGGTCACCGAGAACCAGCCGGAGGTGACCATCCCGGTCACAACGACGACCCTGGAGATGCCGCCGCCCAAGAGGCAGCGCGGCAACGGCGAGTAGCTGGTTTCAGCCCTTAGCGATAACCGTCGGTGTCCGACGTGGCTTCGTTGAGCGAGGCGTCGGCGTAGCCGCGGCAATAATCCCAGGTCACGTAGGCGTCTGGTTCGGGGTCATACGCCGGCTCGTGCGGACGCACGGTGCCGTCGACCAGCAGCTGCAGCAGGTTGGCGCGCAGCATGTCCCAGTCGTGGTAGTGGTCCTGCTGGCATTCGTCGCAGCACACCACGAGACCGCGAATTCCCTTGTGCGCCAACAGCGCCTCATATACGGCTAAGTCGGCGAGATCGGCCTCGACAGCGGTCCGCTCTTGCGGGTCCAGCGGCTGGCCCGGCTCGAGTGCATCAAGCGCCGCCGAGGGGTCGCACGGGTCATCGGCGAACGGATCGGGCGGCAAACCCGGTGGCAGGTCATCACGCACGAGTCCACACTACGCAGCAGAACTGGCATCGCGCCAGCCGTTGGCAACCTCGTTACCTGCGTGTCTCCGCGGCAGTGTGGGACCAAGGCGGCGACTTCAATGCCGATAAGATAGGTATCGAGCTCGACGACTGTGTTTGTCACGGGAAGGCCCGCCCATGTCGATTGCTGAAAGCAGCATTCCCATCGCCGTTCCGGTGCCGACCGGCGGCGATGATCCGACCAAGGTCGCGATGCTCGGGCTCACGTTCGACGACGTCCTGCTGCTGCCCGCCGCCTCCGATGTGGTGCCCGCCACAGCCGACACGTCCAGCCAACTGACCAAGAGGATCCGCCTGAGGGTGCCGTTGGTCAGCTCGGCGATGGATACCGTCACCGAGTCCCGGATGGCGATCGCGATGGCGCGCGCGGGCGGCATGGGCGTGCTTCACCGCAACCTCCCCGTGGCCGAGCAGGCCGGCCAGGTCGAGACGGTCAAGCGCTCCGAAGCCGGCATGGTCACCGACCCGGTCACCTGCTCACCGGACAACACGCTGGCCGAGGTCGACGCTATGTGCGCGCGGTTCCGGATCTCCGGTCTGCCGGTGGTCGATGCCGACGGCGCGCTCGTCGGCATCATCACCAACCGCGATATGCGCTTCGAAGTCGACATGGGCAAGCCCGTCTCCGAGGTGATGACCAAAGCACCGTTGATCACCGCGCAAGCGGGTGTTTCCGCGGAGGCCGCGCTAGGCCTGTTGCGCCGCAACAAGATTGAGAAGCTTCCGATTGTCGACGGGCACGGCAAGCTGACCGGACTGATCACCGTCAAGGACTTCGTCAAGACAGAACAGTTCCCGCTGTCCACCAAGGACAGCGACGGCAGGCTGCTGGTCGGCGCGGCCGTCGGCGTCGGCGACGATTCGTGGACGCGGGCGATGACTCTCGTGGACGCGGGCGTCGACGTGCTGATCGTCGACACCGCGCATGCGCACAACCGGCTGGTGCTCGACATGGTGCACCGGCTCAAGGCCGTCGTGGGCGATCGGGTCGAGGTGATCGGCGGCAACGTCGCCACCCGGGCAGCGGCCGCCGCGCTCGTCGAGGCGGGGGCCGACGCGGTGAAGGTCGGTGTCGGGCCGGGCTCGATCTGCACCACGCGGGTGGTGGCCGGCGTCGGCGCGCCGCAGATCACCGCGATCCTGGAGGCCGTCGCCGCCTGCGCGCCTGCAGGCGTGCCGGTCATCGCCGACGGGGGACTGCAGTACTCCGGCGATATCGCCAAGGCGCTTGCCGCGGGTGCGTCGACCGCGATGTTGGGCTCGCTGTTGGCGGGCACCGCGGAGTCGCCGGGCGAGCTGATCTTCGTCAACGGCAAGCAATTCAAGAGCTACCGGGGCATGGGTTCACTGGGTGCGATGCAGGGCCGGGGCGGCGCCAAGTCCTATTCGAAGGACCGCTACTTCCAGGACGACGCGCTCTCCGAGGACAAGCTGGTGCCGGAGGGCATCGAGGGCCGGGTGCCGTTCCGCGGTCCGTTGTCGACGGTGATCCATCAGCTCACCGGCGGTCTGCGCGCCGCCATGGGCTACACCGGTTCGGCGACCATCGAGCAGTTGCAACAGGCGCAGTTCGTTCAGATCACGGCGGCGGGTCTGAAAGAGAGCCACCCGCACGACATCACGATGACCGTCGAAGCGCCCAACTACAACACCCGTTAGGGGCAAGCTGCGTAGCCATGCACGAGATGGTTGAGATTGGCATGGGCAGAACCGCCCGCCGCACCTACGAACTCGACGACATCAACATTGTGCCGTCGCGGCGCACCCGGTCATCGCAGGACGTCTCGACGGCCTGGCAGATGGATGCCTACCGGTTCGAGATCCCGGTGGTGTCGCATCCGACCGACGCCCTGGTGTCACCGGGGTTCGCGATCGAGTTGGGCCGCCTCGGCGGCCTCGGCGTGCTCAACGGAGAAGGTCTGATCGGCCGGCATGCCGATGTCGAGGGGAAGATCGCTCAGGTCCTCGAGGCCGCGGAGAAGGAGCCGGAACCGTCGGCGGCCATTCGGCTGCTGCAGCAATTGCATTCGGCCCCACTGGATCCCGAGCTGCTGGGCGCAGCGGTCGCCCGCATCCGCGAGGCGGGCGTAACGACGGCCGTGCGGGTGAGCCCGCAGAACGCGCAGTCACTCACGCCGTCGCTGATCGCCGCGGGCATCGACCTGCTGGTCATTCAGGGCACCATCATTTCGGCCGAACGCGTCGCGCAGGACGGCGAGCCGCTGAACCTGAAGACCTTTATTTCTGAGCTCGATGTGCCGGTGGTTGCGGGCGGCGTGCTCGACCATCGCACGGCACTTCATCTGATGCGGACCGGCGCGGCGGGTGTGATCGTCGGCTACGGGTCGACGTCCGGGGCGACGAGCACCGACGAGGTGCTGGGTATCAGTGTGCCGATGGCCACCGCGATCGCCGACGCCGCCGCCGCCCGTCGCGAGTATCTCGACGAAACCGGCGGCCGCTATGTGCACGTGCTCGCAGATGGCGACATCCACACCTCCGGCGACCTGGCCAAGGCCATCGCCTGCGGGGCCGACGCGGTGGTGCTCGGTACCCCGCTGGCGACGGCGGCCGAGGCGCTCGGCGGCGGCTGGTTCTGGCCGGCCGCGGCGGCCCATCCGTCGCTGCCGCGCGGCGCGCTACTGCAGGTGGCGATCGGTGAGCGACCGCCGCTGGAGCAGGTGCTCACCGGCCCGTCGGACGACCCGTTCGGCTCGCTGAACCTGGTCGGCGGCTTGCGACGGTCGATGGCCAAGGCAGGTTATTGCGACCTCAAGGAATTCCAGAAGGTCGGCCTCAACGTCGGAAGCTGAACTCAGCGATTTGCCCTGGTCACGGCGGCCTTACTTTACAAATTAGGCTCCCCTGTCTAGAAGTAGCTCAGCGGTCAGTCCATACTGGTTCGATGAAACCTGACTATGACGTTCTGATCATCGGTTCGGGATTCGGGGGAAGCGTCAGCGCGCTTCGGCTCACCGAGAAGGGCTACCGCGTCGGGGTGCTCGAGGCGGGCCGGCGGTTCAGCGACGAAGACTTCGCCAAGACCTCGTGGAACCTGCGCAAGTTCCTGTGGGCGCCGAAGTTCGGCATGTACGGCATCCAGAGGATCCACCTGCTGCGCAACGTCATGATCCTGGCCGGCGCCGGGGTTGGCGGCGGCTCCCTGAACTACGCCAACACGCTGTATGTGCCGCCGGAGCCGTTCTTCGCCGACGGGCAGTGGTCGCATATCACCGACTGGCGCGCCGAGCTGATGCCGCACTACGACCAGGCCCAGCGCATGCTCGGCGTCGTCAAGAACCCGACGTTCACCGACGCCGACCGCATCGTCAAAGAGGTCGCCGACGAGATGGGCGTCGGCGACACGTTCGTGGCGACCCCGGTCGGCGTGTTCTTCGGGCCGGACGGCGAGAAGGCGCCAGGCAAGACCGTGGCCGACCCCTACTTCGGCGGTGCCGGGCCCGCACGGACGGGCTGCATCGAATGCGGCTCCTGTATGACGGGCTGCCGCTACGGCGCCAAGAACACATTGGTCAAGAACTATCTCGGGTTGGCGGAAAGGGCTGGGGCAGAAGTCATTCCGATGACGACCGTCACCGGCTTCGAGCAGCGGCCCGACGGGTCGTGGAGGGTCCGCACCGTGCGGACCGGCCTGCTGCCGCGCAAGCGGCGCACGTACACCGCAGCGCACGTGGTGCTCGCAGCGGGCACCTTCGGAACCCAGAAGCTGCTGTTCAAGATGCGCGACAAGGGCAAGCTGCCGAGGCTCTCGGACAAGCTCGGTGTGTTGACACGCACCAACTCGGAGTCGATCGTCGGCGCGGGCCGTTTCGAGGTGACCCGCGACCTCGACCTCACGCACGGTGTCGCGATCACCTCGTCGATCCATCCGACCTCCGACACGCACATCGAGCCGGTGCGATATGGCAAGGGGTCCAACGCGATGGGGCTGTTGCAGACCCTGATGACCGACGGTGCGGGACCGCAGGGCACCGACGTTCCGCGGTGGAAGCAGTTCCTCGACCAGGCGCGTGAGGATCCGCGCAACCTGATCCGCCTCCTCAACCCTCAGGGGTGGAGCGAGCGCACGATGATCGCGCTGGTGATGCAGCATCTGGACAACTCGATCACGACGTTCACCGAACGCTCGAAGCTGGGCTTCCGGCGGATGACCAGCAAGCAGGGTCACGGCGAGCCCAACCCCACCTGGATTCCGGTCGGCAACGAGGTCACCCGTCGGATCGCGAAGAAGATCGACGGCGTGGCGGGCGGCACCTGGGGCGAGTTGTTCAACATTCCGCTCACCGCGCACTTCCTCGGCGGGGCGGCGATCGGCGACACCCCGGAGCACGGCGTGATCGACCCGTATCAGCGGGTGTACGGCTATCCGACCTTGTCGGTGATGGACGGTGCGGCGATTTCGGCGAATCTCGGTGTGAATCCGTCGCTTTCGATCACCGCGCAGGCCGAGCGGGCGGCGTCTCTGTGGCCCAACAAGGACGAGGTCGACCAGCGGCCGGCGCAGGGGCAGCCTTACAAGCGGCTCGCGCCGATACCGCCGGAGCATCCGGTCGTGCCAACCGATGCGCCCGCGGCGCTGCGACGGCTGCCGATCGAGCCGGTCAGTTCGGCCGGCTGACAGGACTCGGGTTCCACGAGTGATCCCGCTGTTGTCAGCGGTCGGCTTTAACGTCGGTCCTATGCAGATGCGTTACCGGTACCGCATCGAACCGACTCGTGCCCAGCAGCGGATGTTAGCGCAGGTCTTCGGGTGCTGCCGGGTGGTGTTCAACGACGCGCTGCGCTTGCGCGATGAGGCATTTCGGGCCGGGGTTAAGCTGTCGGACAGCGAGATTCAGCGCCGTGTCATCACCCAGGCCAAGAAGACGACCGAGCGGCGCTGGCTTTGTCAGGTGCCCAGCGTGGCGTTGGTGCAGTCGGTCAATGACTCACGTCAGGCCTGGCGCAACTTCTTCAACTCGGCTTCTGGTAAGCGCCGTGGTGGTCGGGTCGGCCGTCCACGAATGAAATCGAAGAAGGATAACCGGCAGTCGTTTCGGCTCACCCGCAACGGGTTCAGCCTGCGAGCTAATGGCGGGCTGTTCGTCGCGAAGGTTGGCGAGGTGCGGGTGCGTTGGTCGCGTGAGCTGCCCAATGAGCCGTCGAGTGTCACAATCGTCCGCGAACCCGACGGGCACTTCTATGCGAGTTTTGTTGTCAGCATCGCAACCTGCCCATTAGCGATTGTTGATCGTGAGGCCGGAGTCGACGTGGGTATCGCGCGGCTGGCGACGGTGGCCGACAGCGACGGTCAGCGTACCGACATCGCTAATCCAAGGCATTTGGGCCGCAAGCTACGCAAGCTGCGGCGACTCGAGCGGGAGAAGTCCCGCCGGCAGAAAGGATCAGCCAACAGAAATAAGTCGCGGCGCAAGGTTGCTATCACGCACAGTCGTGTAGCGCGGGCCCGGCGGGATTATCACCACAAGCAGGCTTCGGCGTTGGTTCGCGAGAACCAAGTGATCCACGTCGAGGACCTCAATATCGTGGGGATGGTCGCCAACCGCCGGCTCGCACAGGCCATCAGCGACGCGGGCTGGGGGCAGTTCGTCCGAATCATCTTTGATAAAGCCAATCTCTACGGGCGCACACTGCATTCGGTGTCGCGCTGGCTGGCTTCCAGCACGATCTGCTCGGCCTGCGGTCACCGGCTCGACGAACTCCCGCTGGGAGTGCGTGAATGGACGTGCCCACAGTGCCGGGCAATCCATGACCGTGACCACAACGCCGCCAAAGTCATTCTCGCCGCCGGGCGGGCGGAGAGACTAAACGCCTCCCGCGAAAGTGGGCAGGACCACGTCAGTGGTGGTCCTGGTGAAGTCCGTGTAAGACCGCAACGAGTTGTGGCAGTGGATCTTGAAGCAGGAAGCGACCCAACAGCGGCGTAAGCCGAGGAGCACGTCAACGGACTCTCTACGCAATGACCCGCCCGCGGCTCTGTTAGGTGGCGCCTGCCTCCCGGTAGGTATTTATCTCGCTGTCACGTCGTCACTTTGCGAGGAAAGCGAGATTCCGTTGTCGTTTACCACTGCCCAACTCCGCAAACGAGCATCCTTGACCGTCGGCATCGCCGCCGTGGCGGTCGGCGTGCTGTCGGTAGCCTGTAGCTCGAACGGCACGACGGCGCCGACCACCGCGACCACGACCAACGACGACCACGACGACCAGCTCGGCGGCGAACAGCGGCGGCGGCCATCATGAGAATCACGACTCGTCTGGCGGCTCGGGCGGTGCCTCCCTGCCCCCGCCGACACCGTTGCCCCCAGCACGGTCACCAACACCGAGACGGACGTCCAGACGACGGTGCAAACCTCCGTTCAGACGTCGGTCGCGACGCAAACCCAGACCGTCACCGCCACTCCGACGTGGCAGCAGCATGATCAAAACCCGCGCAATGACAACCGGAATCAGTTCGGGCCTCAGCAAGGTCACTGAGGTCACTACCTGTGAGGTAATCGACACCCGGCGCGCACACCGCCAATATCGAGTCGTGCCAAGGATGTTGACTGCGGACCGCGTCGAGCTGTTCTTCACCGATCAGGGTGACGGCCCTTGCCTCGTCTTCGCACACTCGTGGGCCCTCAACTCGGACCAGTGGCATTACGTCGTCGCGGGCCTGCTCGATAAGGGCTATCGCTGCGTCACGTACGACAGGCGCGGCCACGGCCGCTCCGACAGACATGGCGGCCGCTGGAGCATGGACCTGCTCGCCGACGACCTGGCACGGCTCATTGGGCATCTCGACCTGAAAGACGTGACTCTCGTCGGACATTCGATGGGATGCAGTGAGATCGTTCGCTACGTCACTCGCCACGGCAGCGGCCGGGTCCGGCAGGCAGTGTTCCTGGCGCCGATCCTGCCGCTGCTGATCAAGGTCGACGACAACCCTGACGGGGTTGCACCGGCGCATCTCGACGCGGCTCTCGAGCTTCTCGGGCGGGACGTGCCGCAGTGGTGCGCGGAGAACTCTTCGCCGTATTTCGGTGTGCACCCCAACGTGTCGCCGGGGATGGCCGACTGGACCACGAGGCAGATTGTCGATACACCGGTCAAGACCCTCGTCGACACGATGAGAATGGGCGCCGAAACTGATTTCCGTGCTGAGCTGCCGGCGTTCGACACACCAACTCTGCTGATCCATGGTGACGCCGATGCGTCCGCGCCGATCGAGATCACCGGCCGCAAGACTGCTGCGCTGCTACCCCGTGCAAGGCTGATCGAACTGCCGGAGGCGGGACACGGCGTCTACGTCACGCACGCTCGGCAGATCGCCGACGAGGTTGCCAAGTTTGTGGGCTCGCCTGATTAGCCGCCCTCATTTGTGGGCACCCTAGGGTGCCCGACCCGGGCTGACTGCTAGAGCTTGAGGAGGCCCCGATGCGGACGACGTACTACGCGGAGTTATCCGCACTGTCCGCGCAGGTTGGAGAGATGTGCGGGCTGGCGGCCGACGCGATGGAGCACGCGACGCAGGCGTTGCTGGGAGCCGACCTCGCGGTGGCCGAGCAAGTCATCGCCGATCATGAGCACATTGCGGCGATGAGCAAGCGGACCGAGGCCACCGCGATCAAACTGCTGGCCACCCAGCAACCGGTCGCCAGCGACCTCAGGACAATCCTGAGCGCGATCCACGTCGGCGCCGACATCGAGCGCATGGGCGCACTGGCCGTGCACGTCGCCAGCATCTCGCGGTTGCGGCATCCCGAGTGCGCCCTGCCTGACGACGTCCGCGCTGGTTTCTCCGAAATGGGTTCCAGGGCAGTTGAATTGGCGAGGACGGCTCAGGAAGTGCTGGTCTCACGCGATCCCGAGAAGGGCAGGCGGCTGCGCGATGAGGACGATGCCGTGGACGCCGAGCATCGCCACCTGTTCACACTGCTGATCGACCACAAGTGGCAGGACAGCGTCTCCTCCGCGGTCGATGTGGCGCTGCTTGGCCGCTTCTACGAACGCTTCGCCGACCACACAGTCGAGATCGGCAGGCGGGTGGTGTTCGAGGCAACCGGCGGACTGCCTGACCACAAGCAGATGGCCTAGTGCCGCCGCAGCGAATCCCAGTCGTGTTGATCTTCCAGGTGCGCGATCGCCTGAGCGGTGCGTTCCCGCAACAGCATTGTCAGGCCGATACCGGCCACGACCGCGACGACCAGCGCGATCCATGAAAACCGAGATAGCCAGCGTTCGGCGGCCAAGCCGAGGTAGTAGACGACGGCGGTGGTGCCACCGGCCCAACACAGCGCGCCGCTGGCATTCGCGGCGAGGAAGCGCGGGTAGCGCATCTTCAGCGCCCCGGCGAGCGGCCCGGCGAGGATGCGCAACAGCGCGATGAATCGTCCGAAGAATACGGCCCATACGCCCCAACGATGGAAGAGCTGTTTGGCGAGTGCGACGTGCCCGGGGCCGAAATGTTTGGGGAAGCGTTTCCCGAGCCGTTCGAACAGCGACATGCCGTATCGGTGGCCGATCGAGTACCCGATCGTGTCGCCGATGATCGCCCCGAGCGTCGCCGACGCGCCTACGAAAAACGGATTGATGTCGAGGGTGTGGCGAGACGCCAGCAATGCGGCGCTGACGAGCGCGATCTCCCCCGGAAGCGGAATGCCCAAGCTCTCGAGGCCGATGACTCCACCGACGATGAGGTAGACGGCAACCGGCGGGATCGTTTGGAGGATCTCGTCCACATTCACGCTGTCAACAATGCCTCATCGCGTCACCCGTGAGGTCGATCCTGGATATTTGGGTTGCCTGAGGCGGTTCGGGGCCAACTCTGGCTAGTGGTCGATGTCGTCGTCGGCCATCCAGTGGACGAGGCGCTGCAGGGGGTAAATCGCATCGTGCGGGCTACCCAGGGCATGTGCGTCCGCGGTTCCCAAGCGGCACAACCGCTGTGCCCCTGGCCGCCAGGCGGTCGCGCAACTGCGCCTTGCGCTCGTACGGGTAGACGCCGATGGTCTGCGTCGCGACATTGACGTAACGCACCGCGTCGCCGAGCGTGTCGACCATCACGACGTTGGATGTCTAGTTCGACGGATGGAAGTTGACCGGCGTATCCGAAAGGATCACCAGCCCCCGGCCGTCGAAGTCGCCGAAGGCTTTGAGATCGCCCATTTCGGACGTGACCTCGACCTCTTCACGCACATCCGACGGAAGTGGTTGTGCCACAGCCGATGCGTAGTCGCGGTCCACACCGAGCCTGTCGGAAAGCTTGGCGCAGAACGCCTCGATCTGTGGTCGCTCGCCTTCGACGAACACGAAACGGCTTGCCAGACATGCCTCTTGGTTGAACACCGTGGTGTCGAGCGCGAGCCGTTCAGCTACGTCGTCCATCGTTGACCCGGATGTAGTTGGAGACTCAACGCGGCAGTATGCCGTTCAGGAACAGCCTCACAGCGTGTTGCAGGTGGCGGTTCTCCTGCTTACGGCTGCGGTAGACGCCGAAGTCGGCCAATCGGGCCGGTAGCACCTCCACCAACGCGTGGAAGTGCTCGGCGGCCAGTTCGATATCGTCCACCTCGATGGTGCCCGCGTCCTGGTGACGGCGCAGCAGCTCCATGACCTGCCGTTGTCGACGTGACCAACCGAGAGTCTCTGCACTGACGGCGAATTCGGGAAAGCGGCCGATTTCGTTCCGAACGATGCGGTGCAGGCGCACGGTGTCTGGATCAACGGAACGCTTGATCGCTCCGCGGCCGATTGCGGTCAACGCCGCGGCGAGGTCGTCGTGGTCGACCTTTGTGCCCGCGTCGTTCTCGACGGCGCGCGTCAGGGCCCATGGAAGCGATCCGCCTGGCGAATGGCACACCGTACGGGCTGCTCGGCGCGTTGTGGACGTCTGACCTGTCCCGCGCTCACCGCCTCGCCGCGGAAATCGACGCTGGCCAGGTCTACGTCAACACATACGGGGCGGGCGGCGGAGTCGAGCTGCCTTTCGGGGGTTTCAAGAAATCCGGCTACGGCAGGGAAAAGGGATCCGAAGCGCTCGACACCTTCACCGCCACCAAGACCGTCGTGGTGCAGCTGTGAGTTCAAGGCAAGGGTATAGCGCGGCTGAGAAGAGGGAATCACGTTGGATCAGAACACTTATGACAAGGGACGCGAAATCCGGGCCGCCGTGCTCGGCCAATGGTATGTCGATGCAGCGACCGCAGATGCGGACGACTTCAACAAGCCGTTCCAGGATCTGGTGACTGAGTACTGCTGGGGTGCGGTATGGGGCCGTGAGGAGTTGCCCCTCAAGACTCGCAGCGTGCTCAACCTGGCCATGATCTCGGTGCTCAACAGGCCGCAGGAGCTACGCACACATATCAGGGGTGCGCTGACCAACGGCGTGACACGCGAAGAGATCCGTGAAGTGTTCATGCAGGTGGCCGTCTACGCCGGCGTTCCCGCCGCCGTCGACAGCTTCCGCATCGCTCGCCAGACCTTCGCCGAACTCGATCAGGGCTAGTGATGGATATCGGGTTTATCGGCCTGGGCAACATGGGTTTTCCGATCGTGCGCCGGTTGGTCGAGGCCGGGCATGATGTCGTCGCGTTCGACACCCGTGCCGAGATGGTGGGCAGGCTCGTCGGAGCGCAACCCGCCTCGTCGGTCAAAGAAGTCGCCGAGCGCGCCGAAACCGTGATGGCCAGTCTGCCGTCGCTTCAGGCGTCCCGTGATGTCGCGTCTGACGTTGCCGACGGCTCGCGTGTCAGGCGCTTCGTCGACTTCTCCACCGTCGGTCGACGGACCGCGATCGAGGTTCACGATCTGCTTGCCGCGCGGGGAATCGTCGCCATCGACAGCCCGGTCAGCGGCGGGGTCGGTGGTGCCGAGAAGGGCACGCTCGCCGTCATGGTGTCCGCACCTCGCGCAGAGTTCGAGCTGCTGATGCCGGTGTACGAAACCATCGGCCGGCCCTTCTATTTGGGCGACAAGCCGGGCTCGGCCCAGACGATGAAACTCGTCAACAACCTCCTTGCCGCGACCGGCCTGATCGCGACGTGCGAGGCGGTCGCCATGGGCGTCAAGGCCGGTCTGGACGCAGCGGTGATGATCGAAGTCCTCAATGCCGGCTCGGGCGCGACCCACGCCAGCCGCGACAAGTTCCCGCGGTCGATTCTGCCGCGCACCTTCGACTACGGCTTCGCGACGGGATTGATGGTCAAGGACGTCCGGCTGTACCTCGACGAAGCGAAAACCCTTAGTGTGTCGATGGAAGTCGCCGAGGCGGTCGCACACCTGTGGGAGGTCGTGGTCGACGAACTCGGCCCGGAGTCGGACTTCACCGCGGCGATCAAGCCGATTGAACAGGCAGCAGGCGTGGTGGTAGGCGGGCCGCCGCACGACTGACGGGCGGCTCTATGCGAGGAGGGCACGAATGCAGATGGTGGTCGTATGAGGTGGACCGCCGCCGATGTGCCGGACCAGACGGACGCGTCGCCGTCATCACCGGTGCGAACACCGGCATCGGCTTCGAGGCCGCGGCCGTCCTTGCCGACAGGGGGGCGCGAGTCGTCGTGGCGGTCCGCGACCTCGACAAGGGTCGCGACGCCGCCAGGCGTATCACTGCCGCAAATCCGCGCGCACACGTCACGGTAGAGCGGCTGGACCTGTCGTCGCTGGCATCGGTGCGCACAGCAGCGGAAGAGCTGAAGGCGGCCAATCCTCGCATCGACCTGCTGATCAACAATGCCGGCGTGATGTTCACCCCGGAGGATGTCACCCCTGACGGTGTCGAGTTTCACTTCGGCACAAATCATCTCGGCCACTTCGCGCTCACCGGCCTGCTTCTCGAAAGCATGTTGCCGGTTCACGGCTCTCGGGTGGTCACGATCAGCAGCCTCGCTCATCGCGTACGAGCCTCGACCAACTTCGACGATGTGCAGCGGCCCTTCGACCGAGTTGCCGCGTACGGCCGGTCGAAGCTGGCCAATCTGCTGTTCACCTACGAGCTTCAGCGCAGGCTTTCGACCCACGGCGCGAGCACCATCGCCGTTGCCGCCCATCCTGGCAACTCGCGAACCGGGCTGTTTCGCAGCTCGCCCGGCTGGATCCGCATCGTGTCGAAGTTGCTCGCTCCGGTGGCGTCCCAAGGTCCGAAGATGGGCGCCCTGCCCACACTGCGCGCTGCGACCGACCCCACCGTGCGCGGCGGTCAGTACTTCGGGCCCAGTGGTCCCGCTGAGCAGCGCGGTTACCCGAAGGTCGTGCACTCGTCCTGGCAGTCGCATGACGAGGGGCTGCAGCTCAAGTTGTGGAGGGTTTCAGAGGAGCTGATCGGCGTCACCTATCCCTACTGATGCAGTCATGTTGGAGGACCGGCGCACCTGCCCGAGCGCTAGGGCAGTCCAGGGCAATCGGTGTCAACGGTGAGCGATGGACTGGCGTGGGTATGTGGTGCGCCGGTCGGTCTCGGCTGGTTTGTCAGCTCAAGATGCCAGTTGGGCACTGAAAGGACGCTGAACACCTCAACTGACACCACTAGCTCTCGAGAGCCTTCGCGCAGCCAGCCAGGATCGCGCGGAAGTTCCACGGGAACAGACGGGAGGTGACGGCCTCCATCACCTTTCCCCCTGCGCGAGCCGGATGAGTGTAGGAATTCGCCCAGCCGACGTGCGTACCGTCGCCGGACGGGGTGAACGTCAATGTGCCGCCCTCGTGGTCGTTGGCCGGGAAGGAGCGAACGATCCGGTAGGAGAAGCTTCTCGGTGCGTCGTAGGCCGTGATCTGCTCGCGAAACCACATGCCGACCGCGATCCCTTCCCGCAGTGCGCCGACGCCGGGATGATCCGACGAGCCCTTGGCCCAGCTCGCCCTGAGAACCAGGGGAGCAGCGGTCAAGTTGGCCGGGTCGACCAGCCAGTCGAAGACGCGTTGCGGTGATGAGGCGATCGTCCGCTCCACGTAAAGCTGGACCATGAGATCTCCCGCCATGCGGTGGTCGCCAGAGCATGCTCGATGCCGACTCATCGTCGCACAGCAGAATCACAGCAACAAGTCGCAACCGACGGCGGAGGTTCTGGCAGGGCAGGAGGATCTGGCAGAGCAAAGGTGAATCCTTTAAAGGTTCTTCGCGCATTCGCATCCACGACCGTTTCAGCGATTTTTCAGGATGACTCGGCGACGCTTCTCCCATGCCGACAAGCCGTGAACGCGTGGGAAAGGTCCCGGAAGTTACCGCGTACTTCTGGATCATCACGATCCTTGTGAGCGGTATGGGCGAGACCGTCGCGGACGCCCTGAACACCGACTGGCATGTTGGAGTCGCCCAGGCGACGTGGTTGATTGCTGGGACGCTAGTCCTCGCGCTGACGGCTCAGTTCACGCTGAATCGCTATGTGCCGGCTGTGTACTGGTTGGCAGTGGTGCTCGCCAGTACCGTCGGAACTCTGTTCACCGCGAACCTGACGACCGGTTTCGGGATTCCGTTGCCGGTGTTGGCAGCGATGTTCACCGTCGTGGTGCTGGCGGTGTTCGCGGTCTGGTACGCCGTCGAGCAAACAGTATCCATTGACAGCGTCGTCACAGTTCCTCGTGAGAGTTTCTACTGGGTGGCGATTATCGGAATGTTCGCGCTCGGTACGGTTCTCAGCAGGCTTCTCGTAGGGCGATTCGGCACAGGCTATCTTGGGGCGGCCCTGATTGCCGCTGCCGCCATCTGCGGGATGGGCGCGCTCTTTTACGGACTGAATCTGCATGCGACGACTGCGTTCTGGGTTGTCCTTGTTCTCACACAATCGTTGGGGGCATCCCTGGGTGACCTCCTGAGTCAAGATGGCACGACCGGCGGTCTCGCAATTGGAGCGACCGCAGCATCGATGTTGATTGGCATTGGCGTCGTTGGGTTGATCTGGTTCCTGACGGCATCAAAGGTCGACCAGATGCTGCGATTTCAGAAAGGTAGCGCGCCCTGAATCATCTCAGCTATGCCGAAGCCCTCGTTATCGGCGCCTTGCAAGGCGTCACCGAACTATTTCCGGTGTCCAGTCTTGGCCACTCGGTTTTGATACCGGCGGTCGTGGGAGGAGCGTGGGCAGAGGACCTCAACGTCTCCACACCTGAATCGCCTTACCTGGCCTTCATCGTCGGTCTGCACGTCGCGACCGCTCTTGCTCTGCTTCTCTTCTTTTGGCGCGATTGGATCGCCATCATCCGCGGACTGATCACCTCAGTGCGTGACCGACGCGTTGCCACACCACCGCAGCGACTCGGCTGGCTCATCGTCTTGGCGACAATCCCGGTAGGTATCTCGGGGCTGGCACTGGAACACCTGTTCCGCGCGACGCTGGGGCGGCCGATTCCTGCCTCCGTATTTCTGACAGTCAACGGATTCGTTCTCTATACCGGGGAACGTCTGCGACGCCGGGTCGCCAAGCAGCCCAAGGCTTTGGCCGTGCCAGGCGGTTCATCAACCGGTCTGACCGACAGTGACCTTCGGATCGCCCAGCTTCCTATGCACCGTGGCGTCCTGATCGGGTCCGCACAGATCTTTGCCCTACTTCCCGGCATCAGCCGCTCGGGAGTCACGATGGTCGCCGGCCTCCTCCGAGGGCTGTCGCACGAGGACGCCGCCCGATTCTCGTTCTTGTTGGCGACACCGGTGATCCTTGCCGCAGGCGTCCTCAAGATTCCGGATCTCTTCGGCCCGTTGGGCGATGGTATTGGCGGCCAAGTCCTCGCGGGCAGCCTCGCGTCGTTTGTCGCGGCTTATTTAGCCGTGCGCTTTCTCACCAAGTACTTCGAAAGTCGAACGCTGACGCCCTTCGCGATCTATTGCGTGGTGGCCGGACTCGCCAGCTTGGCCTGGCTGACGTTGCGCTAACCACCTTGGGCTTCAGCGTGTATTCAGCGGTGTCCCTCTACGTTCGGGCCTTGTGACCAGTACAGCCAGACCCGCAATTGCTCGACCCCAGCGCACCATGCTGAGCAAGGTTCCCGAAGTCACGGTGTGGTTTTGGATCATCAAGATCCTGTGCACCACCGTCGGAGAGAGCTTCGCCGACTGGATCAACGTCGGTCTGGGCACCGGCCTTCACGCGACCGCCATCATCTTCACGATCGTGCTCGGCCTGGTATTGGCAGTCCAACTGCGGCTCAATCGATACGTGCCGATCGTTTATTGGCTCACGGTCGTCGTGCTCAGCGTGGCAGGCACGTTGTACACCGACATCCTCACCGACAGTCTGGCCGTTCCCCTCGCGCTCAGCACCACCGTCTTCGCCGTCCTGCTGGCCATCGTCTTCGGGGTCTGGTACGCGCGCGAGCACACACTGTCGATACACAGCATCGTCACCACGCCACGAGAGTTGTTCTACTGGCTGGCGGTTCTGGTGACCTTCGCGCTTGGCACCGCCGTCGGTGACTGGACGATCGTGCTAACCGGTTGGGGTCCAGGCACATCGGTTCTCCTGCCCGCCGGCCTGATCCTCGCCATTGTCGTAGGCTGGCGATTCGGTGCCAACGCAGTGCTGTCCTTCTGGTTGGCCTACATCCTCACCCGCCCGTTGGGTGCGAACCTCGGTGACTGGTTCGCATCGCCGTCCGAGCAACATGGGCTGGGTCTAGGTTATGGGATCACCAGCGTGATCTTCCTCGCAACAATCCTTGCCGCCGTCGTCTATCTCACGCTCAGCCGCGCCGACGTCATCGAACGGTCCGACGACAACAGCTCAGCCGTCGCCGCCCGTCCGGTGCGTGAGCGGATCATGCTCGGGTACTACACCGCGGTGGCCGGCGCGGTCGGTGCCCTGATGATATGGGCCGCAGGCCAACCTCACGCCGCACCGGCCAACGCCAGCGACGAGGAAGGTACATCGACTTCCACGTCGGTGGCACTGGCGCCGGGACAGGCGACCGCCAAGTTCCCGCCGGCTGAGGTGACCAAATTCCGCACCATCACCCAGGACACGCTGGCCAAAGTGCAAGCCGATGATCAGGCCGGCGCGACGGCCCGAATCAAGGATCTCGAAACCGTATGGGATGACGACCAATCCAGCCTGCAACCAATTGACCCGACAACCTGGACAATCCTCGACGGTCAGATTGACGACGTCCTCACGGCCCTGCGGGCCAGCAAGCCCGATCCGGCAACTGAAACGCAGTCGCTGAACACATTGTTGGCCAACCTGGAGTGAGGTGCCGTGCCGGCCGACGGCTGCGGCGGCCAGAGCCACCGTCGGGATCTGGCTGCACGCTCTCAAGCTGAGCGTCGGCCGGACATGAAGACACATACGGGTTTGCAGAGCTCTGCCGTCGACTTGGCGGCCGAGTTGCTTTCGTCGTCGTGACAGATCCGAAAACTATTATGGCCGAGGCTGTGTCGGTAGTCTTGTGCGATAGCGGCTTACGACTCGACTGCGGTTGAGTCGTTGTGCGCCGCCAGGCGGCGGGTTCAGTCGATCGAGTATTCCGCCCAGACGACCTGCTCGATGACATCGGTATACCCCGCGGCTGGCGGCCGTTCGATAAGCTATTCATCCGTCCGGCATCGGTCAAAACCGTTGTGGTCCTGTCGAAGACAGGGAGCGTATCACGAACGTGGTCGGCGACTCGGCCACCTGGCCTTCTGTTGTTGGTGTTGGCCCAACTCAGCCGACCGATGACTGCTGATCAGGTATCGAGCCATTCGTCCACCGCTAACCTGCAGGCGCATCTTAGATGAATCAAAGCGCCAGCGGTGAGTGCCAAGGCTACCCGGGCGGTAGCCGACGCTCTGTGGTCTGCGCCGTACCCACGATCCGAATGATTCACGGAATGAGGTGCATTCAGATGTATTTGGGGCTGATGACCGACTCTCGCACTACCTTACCATTTTCTCATTATCAGTGTGGTTAGTCGTCGTCCCACAAAGCCATGGCACGACAAATTTGGATGAGGTGAAGCACACGCTTTGGCGGTTTGGCCATTCTGAAGATTTCGGCCCACCCTGAACAGCACCAAAAGCGACAGCTTAAATCCGAACTCCGCCTGCGCGCCTGAAGGTGCACCGAGGAATGCTGAAAGGGGAGTTAAATCCGGAGAACGGCACACCTGTTGAGGCGACTGCGCTGGGGGCCAGAATGTGGGATCGCCTTCACCGCACGCTATTTGGACGTGTCGACGACACCGCAATTGACTGCGTGAGCGCCATAACACAGGATTCCCCTGCCTGGCGGCTAGGGAGATGGCCAGGCAGGGGAACCCCTCGCTCTTGTGCGGGGTTAGTTCATGTTCCAGGGTTCGCCGTAGGTGGTGACGCTGTCGCCGGCCTTGGAGATCAGCCGGGCGAACGGACGCAGCAACACACCACCGGCCGCAC
>Ga0207683_10000712_pt1 | contig 30284 bp, 32 predicted proteins | sample KBSM73metaG_FD_184333 | JGI IMG/M metagenome (GOLD analysis project Ga0207683, IMG submission 184333) | Miscanthus rhizosphere microbial communities from Kellogg Biological Station, Michigan, USA - KBS M7-3 metaG (SPAdes) (version 2) | ecosystem: Host-associated > Plants > Roots > Rhizosphere >... | reverse complement strand
GCGCTGGTTCCCGCGATGAAGCCGGCGAGCGAAGAGGACTGGACGACCGAATACCTGGCGCCGATCCTCGCCATCCGCGTCGTCGGAAGCCTCGACGCGGCGATCGAGCACATCGCCCGGTACGGCTCGCAGCACACCGACGCAATCGTCACTTCGCATCATGGCAACGCCATGCGGTTCCTGCGCGAAGTCGACTCGAGCTCGGTCATGGTCAATGCATCGACACGGTTCGCCGATGGCTTCGAATACGGCCTCGGCGCCGAAATCGGCATCTCGACCAATAAGCTGCACGCGCGCGGCCCGGTGGGCCTCGAGGGCCTGACCAGCCAGAAATGGATCGTGCTCGGCACCGGGCAGATCCGCAGCTGATGTCCGATTCCGCGCCGCGAGGCGTCTGATGTCGGCGTCGGTCACGATCTCGATCGGCACCAACACGGCCATCGCCGCCGCCAAGGGCTTCGGCTGGTTCGTCACCGGGTCGCCGACGCTGTTCGCCGAGACAATCCACTCGCTCGCTGACGTGGCCAACCAGGTCCTGCTGAAGATCGGCGAGGTGCGCGGCAGAAGGCTCGCCGACAGCGAGCACCCGTTCGGGCACGGCCAGGAAAAATACTTCTGGGCGCTGGTTTCCGCCGTCAGCGTGTTCTTCGTCGGCTGCGGACTCAATCTCTACCACGGCATCCATGCGCTGATTCAGCACGCGCCGGTCGAGCCGTTCACGCCGCTGGTGCTGGGGCTGTTGCTGTTCGCCCTCGTGCTGGAGTCGTTCACGCTAGTCGTCGCCCTGCGCGAGATCGGGGGCTGGAAAGGCCTGGTCGTCAACCGCCATAACACGACGGTGCTCGCCGTCGTCCTGGAGGACGCCGTCGCGCTGCTCGGGATCGTGCTGACCCTCGTCGTCGCCGGAGTCTCGTTCGTCTGGGGGCCGCACCCGGCATTCGACGCCACGGTCGCGATCGCGGTGGGCGCGCTGCTCGGCGCGATGGCGCTGTTTCTGGCGTCGATCAACCGCCGCCTGCTGATCGACTTCTCCGACGTCGACCTCGATCGCGCCGCGCAACGATTCCTCGGCGAGCAGGGTGTTGTCGCCGAGGTGAGCTCGGTCGTCGTCGATGACGATCACGCGGTCGTGTTTCTGCGAGCGCGCTCCGGCGGGGCCCGCCCATTCGACACCTCGGATTCCTATGCACTGGGCGAAGCCCTGAAGGCCCACGTGCTGGCGACCGCCGACAAGACGATCGACGAGGTCTACTGGAAATTTCCGCCGGCTCCCGCGCCGGCGGGCACGACCAGCGGGCGCTGACACAAGCGATGCAACAGGCGATACTCGACTTCTGGTTCGGCCCGCCGGCAAGCGCCGAGTACGGGACGACGCGCGACGCCTGGTTTCGCAAGGACGCCGCATTCGACGCCGAGATCCGCCGGCGCTTCGGCGCGGTGATCGAGACTGCGCTGAAAGGCGGTTTCGCCGACTGGACCGCTCCGCGCTCCGCGCTCGCGCGCGTTCTCGTGCTCGACCAGTTCACGCGCAACTGCTATCGCGACTCGGCGCGGGCGTTCGCCGGCGATGCGCAGGCGATCGCCGCGGCGACCGCAGCCGTCGACCAGGAGCAGGACCGCGAGCTTATTCCGGTCGAGCGCTGGTTCCTGTACATGCCGTTCGTGCATGCTGAATCGCCTGCCGCACAAGCACGCTCGCTCGCGCTGTTCACGCGGCTTGCCCACGAGAGCGGTCTCGCCGATCCGCTGGTATGGGCGGAGAAGCACGCCGTTATCATCCGCCGCTTCGGCCGATACCCGCATCGCAACGCATCGCTCGGCCGCGTATCGACAGCGGAGGAAATCGCCTTTCTCGGCACGCAGGGCAGCAATTTCTGAAGACTTTGCCTACCATCGCCTCATGGGACTGATCGAAATCACGCTGGGGCTGCTGCTTGCGGTCGCCGCCGTGGCCGCGCTCGGCAAGTGGATCGGAGCGCCGCTGCCGCTGCTGCTGGTCGCCGGCGGCGTGTGCCTGTCGTTCCTGCCTGGTTTCCGCTCGCTCTCGATCGCGCCGGACATCTTTTTTCTGTTGTTCATTCCTCCGCTGCTGTTCGCCGACGCCTGGTTGATACCCAAGCGCGACCTGCTCAAGGTGATGCGGCCGGTACTGCTCCTCGCCTTCGGCCTCGTGTTTCTGACGGTTCTGGTCGTCGGCTATTTGATGCATTGGCTGGTTCCCGACCTCCCGCTCGCCGCGGCATTCGCGCTGGGCGCGGTGATCTCGCCTACCGACGCGGTCGCGGTCAGGGCGGTCACCTCCAAACTCGCGATTCCCTCGCGCGTCTCGACGATCGTCGATGGCGAAAGCCTTATCAACGATGCATCGGGTTTGATCGCGTTCAAGTTCGCGGTCGCGGCAGCGATGACCGGCGCCTTCAGCTGGAGCAGCGCGGCGCTGCAGTTCTTTGTCTCTTCCGGCGGCGGTTTCCTGCTCGGGCTGGCGATTGCCTGGACAATAGGCCAGGCGAGGGTTGGCCTGCGCCGGTTCTGCGCCGATGATCCGACAATCCAGACGGTAATCTCGCTGCTGACGCCCTACGCGGCGTATCTCGCGGCGGAGGAGCTGGGCATCGGCACGATCCTGGCCGTCGTCGGCGCGGGACTCTACGCCGGTGCGCACGATCTCAGGAATCTGGACGCTGCGACGCGCGCGCATTCGTGGGAAGTGTGGCGAATGGTGCTGTTCTCGTTCAACGGCCTGGTATTCGTCCTGCTGGGCGTCCAGCTCCATTCGATCATTGGCGCGCTGTCGCGCTCGAGCGCGCTCGAGCTTGCCGGCTACGCGCTGGCGCTGTCGGCCATTGTGATCGTGCTGCGTCTTCTCTGGGTCTTTCCGGCCGCATACGTGCCCTTGCTTCTGTCGCGGCGGATTCGCGAGCGCGAGGGCGTGCACAGCCCTCGTGCGGTTTTCCTGACCGGATGGGCCGGCATTCGCGGCTCGATCACGCTGGCCGCTGCGCTTTCAATTCCGTTCGTGACCTCGAGCGGGGCACCGTTTCCGGGCCGCGAGCTGATCATCCTGCTTGCCGCCAGCGTGATCATCGTCACGCTCCTGGTCAACGGCATGACGCTTCCTCTGCTGATTCGCTGGCTAGATATCCGCGGCGATCGTATCGCCGAACGCGAGGAACGCGCCGCACGCATCGCGACCGCGCAGGCGGCGATCGAGAGCTTGCGCAAGCGGCTGCCGCGGCTCTCAACCAGCGAGGAGACCGCGTTCGCGAATTCGCTCCTCGGGCAGTACGAGCAGCGACTGCAGCGCTATTCCGCCAATGCGGAAAGAAGGAGCCGTCTCGACGCCCAGCATGCGTCGGAGCGCCGGATCTGGCTGGCGACGATCGCCGCCGAGCGGAGCGAGCTGATGCAGATGCGCGAGACCGATGTGATCAACGATGAAGTGCTGCGTCGACTCCAGGTCGATCTGGACCTCGAGGAAACGCGCATCACCGGCGCCGCGCGCGATGCGATCTGAGCGCGGGCTTGGGTGCGACCGCTGTCCCCGAAGCGCGGAAGCGCGCCGGCAATGAGCGGCGCGATCGGCATCCTGGGGGGGACTTTCGATCCGATTCACTACGGCCATCTGCGCGCTGCCGCGGAGGTGCGGGACCAGCTGCGCCTCGACGCAGTGCATTTGATCCCCGCCAGCGTTCCGCCGCACCGGCCGGCTCCGGCGGCCCCTGCCGAAGCGCGGCTGGCGATGACCGCGCTGGGCTGCGCGGAGTTTCCCGGCCTCGTTGCCGACGATCGCGAGATCCTGCGTCCGGGACCGAGTTATACGGTGCAGACTTTGCAGGAAATGCACGAAGAGAACCCGGGCCGGCCGCTGGCGATGATCATCGGCAGCGACGCGTTCTGCGGCATCGCGAGCTGGCGGCGCTGGGAGCAGCTTTTCACGCTCGCGCATTTCATCGTCATCGACCGCCCGGACAGACCTTTTGCGCTGGACGCACTGGAGCCGGCGTTGAAAATCCAGTGCGAGAGGCGACTGACCACCGATCCGATGCGGCTGTCGCGGCAACTCGCCGGCGCAGTCATCCGGCTGGCGGTGACGCCGCAGCCGATTTCGGCGACGGCGCTGCGCGCGGCGTTCGCTGCCGGAGCCGAAGCGCTGGCGCAAATCCGCGGTTTGCTTCCCGCCGCCGTTCTGGCTTATATTGAACGCAACCAACTCTATCGATCCGTTCCGGATGCGCGCTAACAAGATTCAGAAGACCGCAATAACCGCCCTAGAAGACATCAAAGCCCGCGACATCACCGTGCTCGATGTCCGCAAGCTCACCAGCCTCTACGACACGCTGATCATTGCCACCGCCGAATCAGGCCGGCAGGCCGGCGCGCTGGCGCGCCACGTCCGCGATTCGCTGAAGGCGGCAGGTGCGACGATCGTCGGCGTCGAAGGCGAGGCGTCGGGCGAATGGGTGCTGGTCGATGCCGGCGACATCGTTGTGCACATCATGCAGCCGGCGGTGCGGACCTACTACAATCTCGAAGAGCTCTGGACGCCGCCGGCGACGCGGCGCGGCGCCCGCGCAGTCGCAGCATAGCGCGGCGGCCTCCGGCAGCGCGATGAAGCTTCGTCTCGTCGCGCTGAGCGCCAGGCTTCCCGCCTGGATGGCCGCCGGCTATACCGAATATGCGCGCCGCATGGCGCGGGAATTCATCCTCGAGCTCGTCGAGCTCAAGCCCGAGCCGCGCGATCGTGGCAAGACTACGGCGCAGATTCTCGCCGCCGAAGCAGCTCGGATCGCCGACGCGACCGCCGGCTATCATGTCGTTGCGCTCGACGAGCGCGGCCAAGCCTGGACGACGGGAGAATTCGCCGCGAAGCTCACCGCCTGGCGCGAGCGCGCGCTGGCGGTGGCGTTCGTCATCGGCAGCGCGGACGGGCTCGATCCCGCCGTCAAGCGCCACGCGGATGCCGTGCTGGCGCTTTCCGCGCTAACATTGCCGCACGGGCTTGCACGGGTCGTGCTCGCCGAACAGCTGTATCGCGCAACGAGCATGCTGTCGGGACATCCGTACCATCGCGAATGAGCACGCTCTTCATGCTGACCGAGCGTCCGTCGGTCTATCTGGCTTCGAGAAGCCCGCGTCGGCAGGAGTTGCTTCGGCAGATCGGCGTCGAATTCGAGGAGCTGCTGCTGCGCGAGGCCCCGGGGCGCCGGCGCGATATCGTCGAGGTCCCGCGCAAGGACGAAGCTCCATTCGAATACGTCAAGCGCGTCGCGCGCACCAAGGCCGCCGTCGGATGGCATCGTATGGGCCGCCGCGAGCTGCCGCCGAAGCCGGTGCTCGCGGCGGATACCGAAGTCGTCGTCGACGGCGTCGTGCTGGGCAAGCCCGACGACGCAGCCGATGCCGCCTCGATGCTGGAGCGATTGTCGGGGCGCGCGCACGACGTCGTAACCGCCGTGGCGATCCGCTGGAACGCGCAGATCGTGCTCGGGATGTCGGTGTCGCGTGTGAGCTTCCGCGCCATCGCTCGCGACGAGATCGAGCGCTACATTGCGACCGGCGAGCCGTTCGACAAGGCCGGGGCCTACGCGATCCAGGGACGCGCCGCGACCTTTGTCAGCCGCCTCGAGGGCAGCCACTCGGGTGTAATGGGCTTGCCGCTGTTCGAAACCGCAGAGATTCTCGCCAAAATCGGGTTCCACGTCATATGAAGCTTTCCGAAGACCTGCTGTACACTCCGGTTGCCCATTCGACGCCGCCGGCCGAGGCGGCTGCCGCTCCCCATCCGCAACCGGCCGCGACCGAGCTTTCGACGGCATCGCAGCGCGCCCACGCCATGAGCCACGACATCCTCGTCAACGTCACGCCGCAGGAGACGCGCGTAGCCATGCTCGAGCAGGGAGTCGTGCAGGAACTGCACATCGAGCGTGCCAGCGCGCGCGGCCTGGTCGGAAACATCTACCTCGGCCGAATCGCGCGCGTCCTGCCGGGAATGCAGTCCGCGTTCATCGAAATCGGACTCGAACGGGCCGCATTCCTGCATATCGCAGACATCTGGGAGCACCGGCAGAACGGCCATGAAAACCGCCCGATCGAGCGGATCCTGCACGAGGGCCAGTCGCTGCTGATCCAGGTGATCAAGGACCCGATCGGCACCAAGGGCGCGCGCCTGTCGACGCAGATCAGCCTGGCGGGCAGGCTGCTGGTCTACCTGCCACAGGACTCGCATATCGGCATATCGCAGCGCATCGAGGACGAGGCCGAGCGCGAGATGCTGCGCGAAAAGCTGCAGCAGCTGCTGCCCGAAGGGCATGCCGGCGGCTTCATCATCCGCACGATGGCGGAAACTGCCAGCGAGCGCGAAATGCAGAACGACATCGAGTACCTGACCAAGCTGTGGCGCGACCTGACCGAGAAGTCACGCTCGGTTCCGCAGCAGTCGCTGGTCTACCAGGATCTGAACCTGGCGCAGCGGGTGCTGCGCGACATGACGACCGAGGAAACGTCGCGGATCCTGGTCGATTCGCGCGAGACGTTCCAGAAAATGCAGGAATTCGCTGGCCAGTACACGCAAAACATACTCGATCGCATCGAGCATTACGCGGGCGATCGGCCGCTGTACGACCTGCACGGAGTCGAGGACGAGATCCAGAAGGCGCTGGCCCGGCGCGTCGACCTCAAGTCCGGCGGCTATCTGATCATCGACCAGACCGAGGCAATGACGACGATCGACGTCAACACCGGCGGCTTCGTAGGCGGCCGCAGCTTCGACGACACCATCTTCAAGACCAACCTCGAGGCGGCGCAGGTGATCGCGCGGCAGCTGCGCCTGCGCAATCTTGGCGGCATCATCATCATCGATTTCATCGACATGGAGAACGCCGACCACCGCGCCTCGGTGCTCGCCGAATTCAACAAGGCGCTCGAGCGCGATCGGACCCGGCTGACGGTCAACGGCTTCACGCAGCTGGGCCTGGTCGAGATGACGCGCAAGCGCACCCGAGAGAGCCTGGCGCACGTGCTCTGCGAGTCGTGTTCGACCTGCGGCGGACGCGGCGAGATCAAGACCGCACAGACGATCTGTTACGAGATCCTGCGCGAGATCGTGCGTGAGGCCAGGCAGTTCAACGCGCGGGCCTTTCGCATCCTCGCCTCCCAGTCGGTCATCGATCTGTTCCTCGAGGAGGAATCGCAGAGCCTCGCGCAGCTTGGCGATTTCATCGGCAAGCCGATTTCCCTTCAGGTCGAGTCGATCTACACGCAGGAACAGTACGACATCGTGCTGATCTAGTGTCCACTAGAGCGCTCGCGCAAAGCGTCGCGCCGCAATCGCACCGATGATAGCCAAATTCTGGGCCGCCGCGCGCGGATGGGCTGCGCGCCTCTTCCGGCGCAAACCCGTCGAGCCCGGCCATTTCGTCGCCGACAGCAAACTTGCGTGGCGCGGCTGGCTGGCGGTCAACCCCTGGCTCTGGCCGTCGCGCGAATACCTGGTCTACGTGCCCCGCGCATACGGCGGCTGGAGGCGGCGACCGTTGCTGGTGCTGCTGCACGGCTGCCGGCAGACGCCCGAGGATTTCGCCGCGGCCACGCGAATCGCGGCGCTCGCCGACAGCAACGGATGGCTGGTCCTGTTGCCGCGGCAGTCGAGCAAGGCCAACGCCTGGACCTGCTGGAACTGGTTCGACAAGCCGACCAGCGCGGGGCGTGGGGAAGCGGCAATCATCGCTGCGCAGATTCGTGCCGTGCGGCGCGCGTATCGCGTTCATCCCCGGCGCATATTCGCGGCGGGCATGTCCGCCGGCGGCTGCCTCGCCGCCGTGCTTGGCCTGCGCTACCCGAAACTCTTGGCCGGCGTGGCGGTGCATTCCGCCGTCGCCTGCGGCGCAGCTTCGGGCCCGATGGCCGCCATGCAAGTGCTGAGGCGCGGCGCCGATACGCAGACCGAAGCGATCGCCGCCGCCGCGCGCGAGGTCGCGCCGCGGCGCGCGCTGCCGGTACCCTTGCTGATCATCCACGGCAGTGATGACCACGTCGTTGCGCTGCGCAACGCACGGGAGCTGGTGCGCCAGTATCTGGTCTTCAACGGTCGTCTCGAGCCGCAGCCGCTGCCGCCGGACGAGCTGCCGCCGTCCGACCATGAAGTCAGCCAGCAGATCGCGCCGGGGCGCACGGCGACGACGATCGAATATCGCGACGGCACGCGCACCTTGGTGCGGATGGTACGCGTCGACGGTCTCGGCCATGCCTGGAGCGGCGGCGACGCCGCCTTCCCGTACAATGATCCACTGCCGCCCGATGCGACGGCGCTGCTCGGGGCATTCGTCGCCGACCAGATCCGGTAGATGCGGCAGCAAGGAGACGCGCGATGGCAGTCGCAGGCATGAACCACTTCACGATCCTCACCGACGACGTCGACAACACGGTGCGCTTCTACGGCGATTTCCTGGGCCTCGAACCCGGCCCCCGGCCGAATTTCAACTTTCCCGGCGCATGGCTGTATGCCGGCGGCGAGCCGATATTGCATGTCATCGGGGGGCGGCCAAAGAGCGAGCTCAAGCCGGGCGTGATCGATCACATGGCGTTCAGCGGCAAGGATCTGGACGCGACCCTGTCGGCGCTGAAGGCGCGCAAGGTTGCTTACGAGTGTCGACAGCAGGCCGGCACCGGACTCTGGCAGGTCTTTTTTTTCGACCCCAACGGCGCCAAGGTCGAGCTCGATTTCCCCGCCAGCGAACGTGTCCCGGGGTGATGCGCTCGGCGCACGCGACGCTCGATCATCTGGTCGTCGCCGCCGACACGCTGGGCAACGGCGAAGATTTTCTCGAATCGGTGCTCGGCGTCCGTCCGCTGCGCGGCGGTAAGCACGCATCGATGGGCACGCATAACAGCCTGCTCAAGCTGGGCGAGCGCTGCTTTCTCGAGGTGATCGCGATCGACCCCGACGCCGCGGCGCCCGCGCGGCCTCGATGGTTCGATCTGGATCGTCCGGCGATCCGCGCGCTCCTGGCGCAGCGACCGCGGCTGATCCACTGGGTTGCCCGCACCGACGACATCGAAACGGCGCGTCGCGCAAGTCCGATCGATCCCGGCCCCGTCCATACGGTGTCGCGCGGCAGCTTCCGCTGGCGCATCACCATACCCGACGACGGCAGCCGGCCCGGCGCGGGCGTGCTGCCGACGCTGATCCAGTGGGAAGACGCTCGGCATCCGGCCGACGACATGCCCGATGCCGGCGTGCGTATCGCCGCGCTTGCCGCGGCGCATCCGGAGCCCGCGTCGATGCGCGCGGTGCTGGGTGCATTGGGCTTGAGCGAGACGCTGAAAGTGACATTCGACGCCGCGGCAAGGCTCGCGGCGATGCTTTCGACGCGCCGCGGCACCGTCACGCTTTAGGCGCGCGCGTCCTTCATGTCAACGCGCCGCGCGCGGCGACGGGCCACAGCGACTCGACCCGGTCGTTGCGCACGGCGACGATCCAGTCGTAAAGATTGACCGTCGGATCGCAGTGTCCAGGCACCAGCTTCAACCGCTCGCCGAGCCGGGGGCCTGCAGCACCGGGGGCAATTCGCAGGAGGCCGTGCTCGTCCGACGCCTTGACCAGCTCGAGGCCCGGCGCGCGAGCGACCAGCGGCATCCCGGAATCGACGGCGAACGCCTTCAGGCCCGCATCGACGATCGCGCGGTCGGGCGCGGGCGTGCTCATAACTGTTGTCCAGACGAACAGGCTTTGCTCGAAGCGTATTTCGCCGTCGGCGTGTTCATTGCGACCGTAATCGGCATCCATGAAAACATACGAGCCGGGCTGCAGCTCGGTATAGATGCCGCTATCGCGCTCGAGTGTGAAGGTCCCCGTGCCGGCGCCGGTCACCGTGGCGCACTCGATTCCGGCCTGCTCGATCAGCGCCTTGGTCTCGAAGGCCAGCTCGGCCGCCCGCGCGATCGCCGCGCGGCGCTCGGCCGGTCGCCGCAAGTGTTGCGCCGCTCCCTGATAAGCGTGCAGGCCGGCAAAGCGGAGCCCGGACCCGCCGGCGATGGCGCGGGCCAGCTCGAGCGCGGGCGCGCCGGGCAGCACGCCGCAGCGATGGGCGCCGACGTCGACTTCGACCAGCACATCGATCGACGCGCCCGCCGCTCGCATCGCCGCGGCCAGCGCAGCGACATTGGCGCGGTCGTCGACCAGCACGCCGAGACTTGCGTTACGTGAGAGCAACGCGAGGCGCGCGAGCTTGGCGGCACCGACGATTTCATTGGTAATCAGCACGTCGGTTACGCCGGCAGCGACAAACGCCTCGGCCTCGCCGACTTTCTGGCAACAGATGCCGACCGCGCCCGCGGCGATCTGACGCCTGGCAATGTCCGGAGACTTGTGGCTCTTGGCGTGCGGCCGCAGGCGCATGCCGCGGTCTTCGACTGCCGCAGCCATCGCCGCGATGTTGCGTTCCAGCGCGTCGAGCTCGACGATCAGCGCTGGAGTGTCGACGTCGTCGAGTATGTCGCCGATCTTGGGAACCGAATCGGAGCGGCCTGGTGTCGAATCGCACCGCATCGATCAGGCGCTTTCCGCGACGGGCTCCGCAGGTTCGACCTCGTGCGCGAGATCGGCGATGCACGGCGCCTCGCGCAGGGAACGCCACAGGCCGGCAGGATTCATCCCGGTTCCCAGCAATCGAAGAGCGACCATCCCCCCGATGCGCGCGATATCGCGGACCGGACGAAAGTGGCTGCGGCGGCCTGCAGGATCGTAAATGGCCAGAATAGGCACGCCGACACAGGTATAACCGCGACGCGCGGCCTCGATGATGATTTCGCTCTCGAGCGTGAATGCGGCCCTTTCGTCATGCCGCAGCGAGATGCCTTCCAGCAGCGCAGCCGGATAGAGGCGTTGCCCCGATTGCGAATCCGCGACTGCGTGGCCCGCCGCCCACGACACCAAGAAGTCGCCCAGCCGATTGGCAAAATAGCGGGCACGGGGATACTTGTCCCTGCCGCGCAGACGCGCCGCCACGATCAGCCGGTGCGGATAGATGTGCGCCGCCGCTATCAGCAGCGGTATGTCTTCGGGGCGATGCTGTCCGTCGCCGTCCAGCGTGACGACGACATCGGTACCGCCGGCGAGCGCGGAAGCAAAACCGGTCCACAACGCCGCCGCCTTGCCGCGGTTGACCTCGTGTCGCAGCAGCGTCACCGGCAATCCTTTGAGCGCGAGCCCGGTTCCGTCGGTCGAACCATCGTCGACGACGATGACCGTTTCGCACTGCTGCAACGAACGCCGGGCAATGTCCCGTATCGTTCGAGCTTCGTTGAAAGCAGGGATGACGATCGCTGCGCGCATTAGTACATCGCCCCGTTGACCGACAATACCTGTCCGGAAATATAGCCTGCGCTGTCGGATACGAGAAACCCGACCAGCTGCGCGACTTCTTCCGGCGTTCCTGCGCGTTGCATCGGAACGAGTTCCTTGATTTGCCTGGCATCGAAAACGCCGTCGGTGAGCGGCGTCGCTATGATGCCAGGCGCGATCGAATTCACGGTGATGCCCCGCGACGCGACTTCGAGGGCGAGCGCCTTGCCGGCGCCGATCAATCCCGCCTTCGCTGCCGCATAGTTGGTCTGGCCGCGGTTGCCCGCCAGAGCCGCCACCGACGCGACGTTGACGATACGCCCCCAGCGCGTGCGTATCATCGGCAGCAGAAGCGGCTGAGTGACGTGAAAGAAGCCGTTGAGGATCACGTCGATCACTCCGGACCACTGCGCGCGAGACATGCCGGCCAGCGGAGCGTCGGCATTGCGGCCCGCATTGTTGACCAGGATCTGTATCGGCCCTTGCTCGAGCAGGCGCTGCAGGACGAGAGCTGTCGCGTCACCGTCGGCGACATCGAATTGAACGGCCTCGGCGGAGCCGCCCGCCTCGGTAATGCCGGCGACGATCGCCGCCGCCTTGTCGGGCTGGCTGTGGGTGTGCACCAATACGTGGTGACCGGCCGACGCGAGCGTGCGGCAGACTGCCGCGCCGATGCTGCCGCTTCCGCCGGTGACCAATGCCCGCATCATCCGGCAGGCTCGCCCTGCAGCAGCACGCTGGCCCGACCTTCGATTACCACTGTGGCCGCAGTCACCGAGAATCCGTACATCGTGAGGCCATTGTTGCCCGTAATTCGACGCGCCTCGACCGTCAATGGCGAATCCAGGACGTCCAGACGCTCGCAGTGAAGCACGCAATCGCGCAAGCTGACAAGGAGGCCGACGCTCGGCGCCGTCCCTTTCCGCGACAGCAGCCCGCCGTGCACGGCCATCGCCTGGGCCGCGAATTCAATGCCGTGAATACTGGACAATCGCGCGTTGGCACGCAGCGGATTGCCCGGCGAACGATGCTGGCTGGTCCGACACACCACACGTTCGGCGTCCCAATACTCCACCGTATCGAGCAGGCACATCGACGCTCGGTGCGGGATCAGCTCGCGGATAGCGTCCTGGTTCAGGACCATGGCGAGTACCGCAAGCGCAGGCGTTCATCGTCGAGATAAGGCAGGCAAATCTCCGAGGCCGACTGTGCCGCCATCGCCGTCAGCAACGGCAACGCTGCCGCGGCGGCGTTGCCGGCGAACGTTTCCGCCAACGTCTGGAGTTCGGCATCAGTCTCGCGCGCTCCAACTTCGCGTTGCCACCCCTCGATCATGCCAAAGCGCCCGGGCTCGCTAGCGCCCGTCGGCTCCAGCAGCAGCGCGCAGGCGAATGCCATCGTCGTCCGGCCGAGACGCTTCAGGGCTTCGGGAAACGGCATGTCGTAAGCGATATACAGTACCGCCTCTCCGGTGGTCAGTACTTGCGAGCTCGCTTCGCACAGACCCACCGCGAACGACGCTCGCCCGGCACACACAGTCGTCGACGCCGCCTGTGCCTTGCAGCCAAGGCTCCAGTATCCGGCCGGCGCGTTGAACACCGAGTTGTGAAATAACGTCGGCGAAAGCATGATATCGCTCGCCGCCAGCTTGGCGAGCAGGTGCGCCAGTACTTCGGTATCCCCGTCGGCCGAGCTGAATACCGTCGACAGCCGCTCCCGCCGCGCAATACTCACATGCTCGACGGCCTGGAGCGCCGCAACAATCGCCAGACGCGACGTCTCGTTCGCGCGACGCCTCTCGATCGGCGGCAGGCAGGCGAGATCGAACTTGTCTACTGCTCGAGCTTCGAATGGAGCCGTTCCATCCAGCACAGGCGTCGCCTGCATCCAGTCGTGCAAGCCGGCGCCGCAAACGCCGACGCCGGTGATCGCCAACGGCTTCATTGGCCGAGTCCGAACACCAGGCTGCAATTGCTGCCGCCGAAGCCGAACGAATTGCTCATCACGTGACGCAAACGCATACTCTGCGAATCGACGCGAAGGTTGCTGTGCAGCGCCGGATCGACGCGCTCGCAGTTCAGCGTACCCGGTATCCATTGATCGATGAGAGAGAGTGCGCTGATCACCGCCTCGGTGATGCCCGCCGCACCGAGCAAGTGCCCGGTCCATCCCTTGGTCGAGCTCGCCGCTGGCTCTTTTCCGACCGCCGACACCACTCCCCGATCCTCGGCCAGATCGTTGGCGCGGCTGGCCGTGCCGTGAAGATTGATGTAGTCGATGTCGCGGCCCGCCAACCCCGCACTGGAAAGCGCCTTGCGCATCGCCGTCGCCGCGCCCGCGCCCTCCGGGTGCGGGCTCGACATGTGATATGCGTCGGCGCTCTCGCCGGCGCCGAGAAGGCGCACCGCGCTCTCGGCTCGCGGGTCGAGCAGTGCGAAGCCCGCACCCTCGCCGATTGAAATTCCGTCGCGTTCCGATGCGAACGGACGACAAGGACGGCGCGACAGCAACTCCAGCGAATGGAACCCGAACAGCGTCGACATGGCCAGGGAGTCCACACCACCCACGACGGCAGCATCGCACAGTCCTGCGTCTATCGCCCGGGCGGCGGCGGCGAAGACCTTGGCGCTGGACGAGCACGCCGTCGAGACTGTCATCGCGTACCCGGAGAGATTTAAGTAGGAGCGAACAAACATCGTCGTCGCATACATGCTGTGCTTGTAGCGATAAAGCTCCGGCGACAAGCCCGCCTTCGACTCGTCGTCCGGCGCCGATGCGTCGCCGGACGTCAGCGATCCTGACCGGTAGGCGAGCTCGGTCGACAGAATTCCCGAGGTCGTCGTGCCGATAAACACGCCTATGCGGCGCTCGCCATAGCGCGCACGCGCCGCGTCGACCGCCGCGACAAAGCCGTCCTGTTCGAGGCATAGCCGCGCCAGGCGGTTATTGCGACAATCATGCGCCACGCAGTCCGGCGCAAGCGCTGCCGACTCCAGACCGTCGACGCGGCCGATCCATGTGTCGAGGCCGCGCGCCGGCTCGAAATCGTTTTGCCGGAGCCCGCTGGTGCCTGCCCGCAGCGCGCGCCGTATCTCGACGAGGCCGACGCCACAGGCGTTGGTCAAAGTAACCGCCGCCAGCGGCAGCGGCGTCATTCGTCGATCGGAGAGGTTGATGTCGATGGCAATGTCGATGGCAACGGCGATGGCGAAAGCAGCAGCAGGCTCAACAGCAGACTGTAGACGACCCCGAGACACACGGTCATGCCGATCGCGTGGAGGACCGGCGTGCTCGATAGCGTCAATGCACCGAACGCGCAGAGCGTCGTGCCGCCGACGACTGCGAGCGTGCGCAGCGTGCCGCCGCGCTCAGCGCCGGACTGGCTCGATCGGGCAAGGAAAAGCGCATAGTTGGTACCGATGCCCAGCGTCAGCAGCAGCGCGACCAGATGGAAAATGGAGACCGGTTGGCCGGAAGCTACCAGCGTCCCCGTCGTCAGGAGCAGCGCGATGACTACGGGGAGCAGCACCAGGATCGCTCGACGCCAACTCTTCAATCCGTAGGCAAGAGCGCCGTATATCATCAGGATGCCCATCGCGGTGTACGTCAGCGTCTGCCAGCGATAGGCGGCTACCATCGCCACCGCCTGCGTGCGCAAGTCGATCCATTGCGCGCCGGGAACGTGCAGGGCCGCAACCTTGCCGGACATCATACCGGGGCTGGTGACGCGCGTCATCGGCACCACGGCAGACCAGCGGCCACCATCCTCAATGAGCAGCGAGTCCACTTTCAGTCCGAGTGCGCTGCCGTGCAAAGCCTCGGGCGTCAAAGGCTTGGCCGCCCGCGCTTGCTCGACGTCCGACAGGAATGGCTCGAACGTGTCGGCGCGAAAAGGCAGACCTGCGAGCGCCGCATCGAGATTTGAGCGCAGACGCGGTGCCTCGGGCAGCGCCGTCCGCCGCCTTGTCTGGGTCGTCGCACTGGGCAGGTAATCGCTCACCAGCGTAAAGCTGCCGATGTCGCCGGCCGCCTGCCAGCGCTCAAGCGCCGGTCGAAGCGACTCCGCTATTCCGAGCACCTCGTCGCGCGTCGCGCCACTGGCGACCAGCAGCGAACCGACCTCTGGCGCATTCAGGGCCTGCCGCAATTGTCGATCCTGTGCAAGCACCGCCGGCGGCAATGGATTCATGTGGGCCAGGTCGTCGTCCCACCACGATCGGTCCGCGGCCAGCGTCAGGACAATTGCCACGATGATCAGCACGATGGCCGCGCGCGGCCCGATTCCGGCGAATGTGCCCGGCAGCCTCGACGGTCGTGCCGTCGCCAATCTCGGATGCCATCCCGGCGGGACCAGATGCGGCAACACGAGCGCAGTGACCAGCCCGGCGACGACGACGCCCACGACGGTCAGCAGACCGAGTTGCGCCAGGCCGGAGAAATGCGACATCAGGAGCGCCAGTGCCCCGAAGGCTGTCGTCGCTACGGCCAGACGCAGCATCGGCAGCATCCGCGCAAGCGTGTCGCCCATCGCTTCGCCGGGACGCCTTTGCGTCAAGAGGTAACTTGGGTAGTCCACCGCCTCGCCGAGCAGAGTCGCGCCGAAGCCGAGCGCAATGGCGTGCACGGTTCCGAACCAGATATTCACCGCGACAATGCCCGCAAGGAGCCCGCTCAGCGCAGGCAGGACGCAAACCAGCACGACAAGAAACGAGCGATAGACCGCCCCCAGGATCAAGAGGATGAGAACTGTCGAAAGCAGTGACAGCCATGCAACATCGGCGGCGATGAGCGTCCTGCTCTCGACGGCCATCGCGCCCGGACTGGAATATCGCATTCGGGCAGCGCTGCCGCCGCGAACGTTGGCGAACGCAACGCCAAGCCTCTTGAGCGCCGCGTCCTGTCCGGCGAGGTCGGAGCCCGCCGCACGGGTCTCTACCACCAGGAGCGCACTCTTGCCTGACTCGTCGAACCAGGCGTCGTCGATGCGGCGAGGTTGCCTGTCGGGCGTCAGTCGCTGCAGCACATGGAATGTCTCGCCCGTAGGATCGGACCCCAGCAATATCTTCTCGAACGCGCCGGCGCTGCCGGCGAGGCCTTCGAGCCGCTTTTCCAGCGCTGCGCGAAGTCCCTCGGCGCTGAATCGGTCGCTTGTCACGCGATCGCTGAGGACATAGCGAACTGCTGCGATCGAGTTGAGCTCCCGTTGGGCGAAGGCGCTGCCGCCGTTGTTCACGTAAGTGAACGCCGGATCTTTTTCGAGACCTGTGGCTAGAGATGCGCTGAGTTTCGCCAGCGCCTGCGGCTCGTCGTTGTCCAGCGCAATCAGGACGAGCCGGCTGACCGAGCCGTTGCGCAGTTGCGCGAGAAAGGTGCTCTGCGCATCGTTCAGTCCGCGCGGCAGAAAGACCGAGAAATCGGACTCGACGGACACCCGGGTCGTCGCATAAGCCAGCGCCAGCACCACGAGAACGAGCCATGAGACGACGCTCAGACCGCGCGCGGTCATTGCGCGGGACCGGGCGACAAGACGAAATGGGTCCGGTCGCCCTGGGCCTCTTCGATTGCGATTCGCGACAACTGCGCTTTCGATCCCTCGATATCGATGCGCCGGACCGCCGCGGCCGCGCCCTTGTCGAGAGGCTCCAGTTCCAGCTTCCATGCGCCGATTTCGCCCTCGAAGCGATACCGGTAACGGCGAGCAAGGCCGGCAAGGTCGCCGGCCAGCACGGCGCGCAAGCCCTCGACCAGGACGCCGGCGAGCGGCTGACTTGCCAGATCGATCTGTCGCTTGCCATCGCGGTTCTCGATCGTCAGCCGGCCACCGACGACCTCGAGACGCTCGAAATACGGCTTGTCGACCTGCATTTCCAGTCGTTCGGGCCGGACATAGCGCATCGTCCCTCGTCTGACCAGCGGCGCAGTAAGCGCTGCCAGGTGTTTCGTCTCCTCGAAATTGACGCTGCTCTTGTCGACCTGCGACAAGAGGGCCATCAGCTCGGCGGCGTCGAGCTGAGCCGCGCCGATGGAAATGGCGTACGGAAATAGAGACAGCGCAGCCAGGGAAAGCAGCCAGCGGAAGGCGGCTGCGCGCTTTGCGCTAGCCACCTTTGTCATGCTTCCAGAAGTCGTAGAAATTGAACCAGTTGTAAGGCGCATCGCGGCAGCGGCCTTGCAGCCATCCTGCATAGCGGGCGCATTCGGCTCGCAGCACCTCGGCGCGCCCGGCGCGTGGCAGGACGAGGCGCTCGGTGAACGGCTCGAAGCGAATGTCATAACGCCGTCCACCCCGGTATATCGCTGAAAACAGGATAACCGGCACCCGCAATGCCGACGCGAGGATCATCGGACCCTCAGGAAACGGCGCTTCGGCGCCGAGAAACGGGCACAGCTGAACCTTGTCCCCGGCGACGACGCGATCGGCGAGCAACGCCACGATTTCCCCGCGCCCCAGCGCCTCCGCAACCAGCAACATCGTCTGCGGCGTTCCGAGCGCAATGACCTGCATCGACCATTTCGGATTGATGGCCCGCAGCACGCTGTTCAGCTTCCCCGCATTTTGTTCGTACATCAGAATCTGCACCGGCACCGGGCAGCCCGTCGCCGCCAGAACGCGCACCATCTCGAAGCTTCCCAGATGTGCGCCGAAGAGCAGGCAGCCTTCCCGCCTCGCGGCAGCAGTGAGCAGCGCGTCCGCGCCGTGGACACGGCAATCGAAATGCTCGATGCGCTTGGCCATCAGGTACGCCCGGTCGAGTATCGTCGTTGCGAAGCACAGATAATGGCGAAACACATCGCGCACACCAGGACGGCGCTCCAGCACCCGCGAGAGATAGTGGATCGACGCGAGCCGCGCGCGCCGGGAAAACACCAGGAAGTAGGCACAGACCGGATAGAGCAGTGCACGTGCCGACGCGCGCCCGAGCAGCAGCGCGAGGTAGGCCATCAGTTGCATCAGCCAACGGCTGCCGCGCTCGGCCTGGTCGATCCACAACGGCCGCACGATCACGCGTTGGCCTCGACGCGGGTGCAGCGTAGGACGCCGGTGACGGCGGTCTCACCGGCGGAGCGGATCAAAAAGCGCACGCGCCGGCCGCCGGAGATCTCCAGGCGCAAGGTCAGCGGCGAAATCGGCGGAACCGGCGCGATGAATTTCACCTGCATGCATTCGCGCAGGCGATAGCCGTGGTCGGCGAGCATCGCTTCCACGGCATCGAGCAACATGACGCCGGGCACGATGGGCCGGCCGGGAAAATGGCCGGGCAGCGCCGGATGATCGGCCGGCACACTCCACGCGCGCTCGAGCACGGCATCTTGCGGCGCCGGCGCTTGAGCGCGCGATGTCGAGGCGGCACCGAGCATTTTCTCGAGTGCCGCCCGCGGCAGCTTGCCATTCGGATCGCGCGCGATCGCTTCCACCAACACCATCGGACGCGGCAGGAACGCCGCGTCGATACGCCGTGCAAGCTCGGCGCGCAAATCGGCCAGCGAGCGTTCCGGCGCGACCAGGATAGCGCCCAGCCGAACCGATCCCGGCTCGGGGACGAAGAAGACTGCATCGCGCACACCGGCGATCGACAACGCCTGGTCGGCGAGCCCGCTCAGCGACGCTCGCTTGCCTGCGATCTTGACCACGTCTTCGTCGCGGCCGACCAGCTCGAAGGCCCCGCTCGTCGCACCCGCAGGCGACTCGACCAGGCGAATCCGGTCGCTGAGAGAGAGCGGCCGTGGGAGATGCCCTCCTTTCACGCGCGCGCTGCCGTCGGCGTCGACCGAAAACTCGAGTCCTACGGCAGGCGTCCACATCGGTGTTTCGGCCGGGCGTCGGGTCGCAAGGATTCCCCCCTCGGTACAGCCGAAGATTTCTTCCAGTCGCACTTCCCAGTCGCGCTCGACGTCCTGGGCAAGGTCGCGCGCCAGGGGCATTGTCGCCGTGATGATGCGATGCAACCCGCGCAGCGTAGGGAGCCCGCGATAAAAGGCGCGCAATTGCAGCGGTGTCGTCATCAGCCATAGCGTACCGATGTTCCGGCGGGTGGCAACGGCCAGGGCTTCGGCCAGATCGGCGGGATAGGCAGGCCGCGCCTCGAGCACCGCCGCTCCCGATTGCAACGGCAGCATCACCGTCGTCTCGAAACCAAACATGTGCTGCGGCGCCACGGTGCCGACGATGCCCGTGCCCGACGGCGGCCGGCCGAAAGACGCCATCAGGGTTCGGGTGCCCGTCACCAGCTCACTCCACGTCTTGGCGTGTGGCCACGGCGCGCGCGTCGACCCTGACGTAAAAAGGACTGCGGCGACGTGTGCCCCGTCGGCTGCCGGCGGCGGCCATTCGGGCTGGCTAGCGTCGACCTCCGATGCAACGTCGACGCCGACGCAAAGCGCGGCTTCGGTTGGGACTGCCTCGGAATCGGTGAGGCAGTAGCTGTCGGGATGCGACAGGCGGATGTCGGCAAGCGATTGCGCCAAGCGGGATGGTGGCATCAGCAGCGTCTGGCCCGCCAGGAGCGCGGCAACGCTGCCGAGGAGGAAATTCGGCGTCTCCTCGCACAGATTGAATGCATAGCGCGCCGCCGGAAGCCGGGCGGCGAGCCGTTGCGCCGCGCCGCAGAACGGTGCTGCGGCGACCGGCCTGCCGCGATGCCAGCTGAGCACATCGTCCGGTCCGAAGCCGTCCAGGATTGCGATCCGGTCGAGTGCCATCAATTGCCTCGTCAACGCGACTCGCGGATGGCGCGACGAACTATGCCCAGCAATCGGAGAGGGGATGCATGCTCGTAGTGTGAAAATCGTACGCGCCGGTAGACATGCTCACCCAAGAACAGCATGCCGACACAGAGATAATTGCCCACTGCAGTGAACCACGCCCATGCGATGCGTGGGCCGGTGACGGCGAGGACGACCGAAACCGCCGCCATGGTCAGGAAAAACCCGACCCAGATCCAGGTCAGGCACCGTGTATAGACTTTGAGGTCGGGTGCCAGGCCCCCGCGCTCGATGCGCGCGAACCGGGATATCAACGGCTCCCGGCCATGGCCGAGCGTACTCGCAAAAAAAAGGGCGAGACCGAGATTGATCGCGATCGGCGGCATGAACAGAACCAGCTCGTCGGCGTGCAACGCGCTGGCCGCAAGCGATGACAGGGCGATCATCGTCAGGGCAAGCCAGCGCCAGCGCGCATCCGCCAGCGACCAGCAGAGTCCGCCGAGGGCGACGGCCGCGAGCGCCAGCGCCATCCGGGCCCGCCCCGCCGCGAGCAGCGAATGAACGGCGAACGGGTAGGCAAGATATGCGAGCGCGAGTACCGGCCATGACAGCCGAGCGATTCGCCGCAATGAGCGCCGCGCCGATCGCCGCACCCGCACTGGCGTACCGAACGTCGCGTTACCGGGTGCGCGCCTGGGCGACATAGTTCGCCAACGCGCCCAATGACGAGAAGATATGTTTGTTCGCAACATCGTCGGAGCGCAGCTGGACGCCATAACGTTGAGAAATCACCAGCGCGATTTCCAGCACGTCTATCGAATCCAACCCCAGCCCTTCGCCGTAAAGCGGCGCGGCCGGGTCGATCGAATCGACGGCAACATCGAGTCGCAGCTCTTCGACGATCAATGTCGCGATCTGTCTTTCCAGCTCGTTCATGCTCGTGGGGACCGGTGGAAGAAACAGCGACCCGTTCGGCCAGCGCGCTTCGCGCGGACCGCCGGGACGCGAGGCGATGCAGTATCGCCCGCGACAGAGCTCCTGGGAGCGGAGCCCTCAGTGATAGAGCAATTCCTTTCGGATGTCCCGGCCCAGCTTTTGAATCCAGCCGTTGTAGTTCTTGTGGATCTGATCGCCGCTGTGCTCAAGCTTAGTGCTATCTCGATAGACGACCCCTTGCCGAAGCCGATAATGGACTCGCTCGGACAGGCGGATTATAGCCGATCCGGTCCCGGCGAATCGAAACGACGGCGGTGAGGAACCGTCTGCGAAAGGCAGACAGGTCGAGGAGCGTTGGCGCACGCGATGCGCTCGCGTGGCGGCCGCTTATTGGTCGGGCGTCAGGGCTTCGGCGCTGCGGCGGCGTCGGCGGCCGCAAGCTCACCGTAGACGACGCGAGCGATCGCCAGCAACTGCTGCTTGTCGACCCTGCCCGATAGCGCGTACCCGCACGCATCGTCGATCCAGTAGAAGACGCCGACTCCGTCCTCGAGCGCGTAGCGGAACGCCGTCTCGGACGTGTGCTCGCTGTCCTTGCGGACCAGCAGCGAGATACGCTGCTTGTCGGCATTTTCGTACATGAACAGTGCGCCCGGCTTTTCGTTGCCTGCGACCAGCCTTCCGCCGACCAGGTCGTAACCCATCGCATGCAGATTCGGCGCGTGCAGCGGAAAATTCAGACGCTTCGAAAGCCACCGCACCAGGCGGTCCTCTTCGTTGGCCCAGATCTCGACCGGACGATTGGGGTCGGTCGCATAGAGCGCGTGGGTCAGCGCAGCCTGTCGCGGGAATGTCGTCGGCGTGCCGGCGAGATGCAGGACTTCGCCGCGGCCCATCCATCCGAGCCCGATGCCTATGATCAACGTGGCGGCGCTCGCCAACGCCGGCATCGCCCAGCGCCCGCGCGGCGGTTTCCTGCCACGCGGCGGCTGCGCCCCCGCGATCAGCTCGCGCGGCAGCGGCTCGGTCAGCCAGGGATCGAACGCCTCGCGCAGCTCGACGTTCTGCCTCCGGATCGCGGCGACCCGCGCCGCGAGCGCCGGGTCTCGCTCGAGCGCAGCCGCCAGCCTGGCCCTGCGCTCCTCCGATAGCTTGCCGTCCGCGTACGCATGGACGTCGTCGTCGGACAATGGCAGATTCGAGCTCATTTGATCACTTTCAGCGGTGAAGGCGAGACTTCACACATGCGCCGCAGCTTTTCCCGCGCGCGATTCAGACGCGACATCACCGTGCCGATCGGAACGCACTGCACGCGGGCGATCTCTTCGTAGCGCAACTCCTCGACCGCAGCCAGAATCAGCACTTCGCGCTGCTCGACCGGAAGCCGTCCCATCTGCGCGAAGACTTCGGCGAGCTCGACCCGATCGGACTGGGTGGCGCGCACCGGAATTTCCCAGCCGGCGACCGGGCCGTCGTCGGCGTCCAGCGAGCTTTCAGACTGCTCGCGGCGGCGAACGGCAAACTGGTTGACGTGAACGTTGTGCATGATCGTGAACAGCCAGGCTCGCAGATCGCTACCGGGTTGCCATAGCCGCCGCTTCTCCCATGCGCGCGCCAGCGTGTCCTGCACCAGATCGTCGGCGCGATTGAGATCGCCGGTCAGCACCCGGGCATAGCGCCGCAAGCGCGGAAGCGCGGCAACCAGATCGGGGTGAGGCAACGAGTCCGGCATCCGAGGATTCCCGTACGTCAGACCGCTGCGGGCCCCGCGTTATTCCCGGCGGCCCCTGCCACGTGCTTTGCCACCGGCTTCATGGTGAAGGGAACAGGAAGGCGGCCGGTGCTATTCCCTGTCGCGGTCCTCGGCCGGATGCGCCGGCCGTCGCGGCGCATCCGCTCCCGGTCAACCCTTGACGGCGTGCCAGACGCCGTTGAAGCCGTCGCCGGTCGTTTCGCCCGCCTTCGCATCTTTCGAATACTTGTAGACCGGCTTGCCCTTGAACGCCCACTGCTTGCTGCCGTCATCGCGTGAGATGATCGTCCAGTCGCCCGACGCCTTGCCATCGCCGGTGACCAGCAGCGGTGGCCAGATCGCGGCGCACGGACCGTTGCAGGCGCTCTTGCCGCCGGCATCCTTGTCGAACACATAGAGCGTCATGCCCGCGCTGTCGGCCATCACGCCGCCCGCCACCTTGGCCGGCGATTGAGCCAGCGCGACGGCGGATAATGCGAGCGCGGCGAAAAGGCTTGCTGCGATTGTGCCGATTTTGCGTTTGGTCGTATTCATCACTTCTCCCCGTTGATCAATGTCGTCAATGCTTCGGTCGAGCTACGGCACCGCTAACACGCACCGCCAGATCTTATTCCCATGGCCGGGCGCGGCTCACCCGGGCGGCGGCGGCCGCCTGTTGCGTTTAATCGCCAGCATCAGGCTGGCGCGCAGGCGTTCGGTTGCAAGTATAAGCTGATGTATCTCGTTGCCGCTCTTGCGCGAGATGCCGCCGACGCCCAGATCCGCCTGCTCGCCGACCGAGATCCGTCCGGCGGCGGCAGTCAGGCGGCGCACCGGCCGCACGACGGCGAACTGGATGAACAGGATCGCGACCAGGAACGCGCTCAGCAGCAGCACGATCTGCACCGGTCCGATGACGTCGGTCGCCACCGACCAGAACGAGCGGGTCGGCAGCCGCACGCTGATGATGCCCGCGACTTCGCCCTCGCGAAAACCGAAGCCGCGCTCGGTACCGTAGCGCACCTTGACGTCGGCCGGCGCGTTCTCGGCGCTGGCATGGCAGGAAAGGCACGACGCCTTCACGTAGAGCGTTCGCGCGTAGCGGTACGTATCGGGAAGCATCTCGTAATATTCCGCGAGATGCTTGCTGCGGATCGCGTCCAGCGCCTTGCCCTCGAACGCGTCCGGCTTGTTGACCGGATTCATGAAATTGTGCGAAGTGACGCGAAACTTCGCCGGAGAGGCCGACTTTTCCACGACTTCCGAAAATTCGCGCTGCGCCAGCGCCGGATTCTTCGAGTAGAAATGCCAGAGCGGCGGCGCGGCGCCGTCCACCGATGTCGTGCTCTGACCGGGTTCGGGCGCGCTGACAAGCGTCACCTGGCCGAGATAGCTCTTGTCGTTGTCCCTGACCCAGACGCGGCCGTATTGCGAGACCCAGCTGCCGAATGCATCGACGTTGTCGGCCACCGTCTCGGCCTGCGCCTTGAGCTGGTTGCGGTAGACGCTTTCGAGCACCAGGTAGAAGGAACCGACGACGAGTAACAGCGCCACGATGAAGACGATCGTGAACTGCGTGGTAATCGAGCGATTGAGCAGCATGGCTTTCCCCTTTCTCGTCCGTGAATCGCGGCGCGTTTATACGTGGATGCAGGCGCGCGCGTCGCTACTGAACGCTTCGCGTCTTTCGGTATCCGCGATGTGCCGCGCCAGCAAGGCGACATATTCCTGGACGTCGGAGGGCCTGATCTTGTTTCCGGTCGCGAGCCACGCGGCGCGCGCATCTTCGGCGAGCTGCCGGCCGAATGGTCCGACCTCGACGACAAAGAGGTGGTCGATTTCCGCGCAAATGCGCAAAAGGACCGGTAGCGCGCGAAAGTCGGGCGGCATGCCGCGCATCGTGCCCCACAATGCGCGTCAGGGCAACTCCGCGGACGGCATGCCCGCCATGATGATCGGGATCCTGCGCGCCAGAACTTTCGATCCAGGATTGCGTTCGTATCGGCGCGGATTCGGCGTCATCGCGGCGAGCCTTGCCGCCTGCTCGGCATCGAGCTGAGCCGCCGACGTGCCGAAATAGTGACGCGCGGCGGCCTCGGAGCCGAACACGCCGGTGCCCCACTCGATGACGTTCAGGTAGATCTCGAAGATGCGGCGCTTGTCCAGAATTGCCTCGAGCATCACGGTGATCAGCGCCTCTTCGCCCTTGCGCCAGTAGCTTCGATCACCCGACAGGAAAAGGTTCTTCGCCAGCTGCTGCGAAATCGTCGATCCTCCGGCGACCACGCGGCCCTTTTTCAGGTTCTTGTCCATGGCGTGCTGGATGCCTTCCCAGTCGAACCCTTCGTGCTCGACGAATCTCGCATCTTCGGCGGCAATCATCGCGCGCTTCAGCTGGACCGAAATGCGCTGATACGGCACCCACGCATACTGCAGGCGCGCGCCGGGGTTGACTTTCTTCAGCTCGGCCAGGCGAACCGACATGAAAGCCGTTTCACTGGGCGGGTGATCGCGCCACCACCAGATGTGAGCCGCGTACCACAGCTGCAGCAGCACGAAAGCGGTCAGCAGCACGAGCATCGCCCGGATCGCCCAGCGCAGCGCCGGACGCATGGCTTTAGTCTCGGCCGGCTGCCCGGAGCAGCCGGAAAACCGGATCGGTATCGGGGCGCACGCCGCGCCAGAGGTAAAAGCTTTCCGCGGCCTGCTCGATCAGCATGCCGAGCCCGTCCGCGGTGCGCGCCGCACCTTCGGTGCGCGCCCAATGCAGGAACGGCGTCGTCTGGTCGGCATAGATCAGGTCGTAGGCGAGCGCTTGCGCGGTAAAGAGGCGATGCGGCCATAATCCCGCCGGGACCGACATGCCCAGTCCCACGCTGGTCGCATTGACGACGATGTCGAATTGCTGGCCGGACAGCGAGGCTAGCGGCTCCGCGCTGATCGGGCCGTCGCGCTCGAATTGCGCCGACAGATCGATCGCCTTCGCGTGCGTCCGGTTGGCGATCACCACTCGCAGCGGCCGTTCGGCGAGCAACGCTCCGGCGACGCCGCGCGCCGCACCTCCGGCGCCGAGCACCAGCAGCTTCCGGCCGGCGATCGGCTCCCCCAGATTGCGGGTGAGATCGAGCACCAATCCGGCGCCATCGGTGTTGTCGCCGAACCAGTGGTCGCCGCGCCATGCCAGCGTGTTGCAGGCGCACGCCGCTTGCGCTCGCGGGCTGCGCTCGCGCGCCAATGCGAACGCCTGCAGCTTAAACGGGATCGTGACATTGAGGCCGAGTCCATTTGTCTCGGCAAATTTCCCGACCGTCGCGACGAAGCCGTCAAGCGGCGCCAGCAGCCGCTCATAGCGCATGCGCTGGCCGGTGGCTCGGGCAAAGGCCTCTTGAATCACCGGCGACTTGCTGTGCGCGACGGGATTCCCGATGATGGCGTAGCGGTCGAGCGTCTTACCGACCGAAGATTGCTGCGGAGCTGGCCCGGCATCGGATGTCCGGTTCGCCGATCGCCTGGCGGCCGGCGATGCCTTGCCGCCGGTCACGCGCGCACCGATGCGCTCATTGCGACGTCAGCGAATCGCCCGGCGCGAACGTCCAGGTCCGCGTGATATACAGGATATCGGTGTCGCGCCGGATGTCGGGCGGGAATGGCGAATAGGGTCCGCCCATCTGCACGATGTGGGCCGCCGCCAGGTCGAGAACCCGCTTTCCGGACGAGCGCTCGACGACAATGCTCTCGATGCTGCCGTCGGCGCGGATGCCCGTCGTCAGCAGCAGGCTGCCGTAGAGCTTCTGCGAGCGGGCCGCTTCGGGATAATTGAGATTGCCGATCCGCTCGACCTTCAGCCGCCAGTCCTCGACATAGCGCGCAAACCGATACTCCTCGGCCCGGGCGCCGATGAAGCGGCGTTTCGGCCGTTTCTGGTAGGCATCCAGATCCTTGGCGATCTGCGCTTCGAGCCGCATCGACTCCAGCGTGCGTTGCATCTGTTCGTTTGCGGTCGGGAGGTCTATGCGCTCGGGCATTTCGTTGGGCTTGGACTGCGGCGCCGCAACCGGGGCCGCGGCCTTGAGCTGCGCCATCATTTCAGTCGCACGCTGCTCCAGGGTCTCGACCTTTTGCGTGGCCGTCGCGAGCTGATTGCTGGCGCTTTCCCTCGGCAGGACCGGCAGCGGACTTTTCGCGCGGCGATTGGCGTCGGTGTTGCCACCGCCATCCAGATGCGCCTGCGCGAGGAGCTCCGCCTTGGTTGGCTTCGATACCGACTTGGCATTGACCAGCGCGATCTCGAGCGGCGGCCCGTTGCGGTCGAATTTCGCCAGATCCACCGGACTGAAGTGCACGGCCAGTGCGGCGAGATGCAGCAGGAGCGATCCCACGATCGCCTTGAACAGCAGACGCTTGCCCGGCGTCGCGTCCGCGAACAGGAACGGCAGCGACATCGTCCGCGCTTCGGTGTGCACGACCAGCGCACGCGGCCGCGTCACCGGCTTGTTCCTCGCGGTGATCAGCGGCGTGACCGTCGCACTGGTGCGCGTGCCCTTGGGCATGGGCGGCAGTATATCGCTCTACCCCGGTCAGTCTAGGGCTCCCCCCAGGTAGTGGACCTCAACGGTCGCGGCGAGCAGATCGACGGCGCCGATCCCGAGCCGAACGCGCGGCGCGGCGGCGGCCGGCAGGTCGGCGACGCGAACGTACAAGGGCAGCGCGTCGAACCGCACCAGATTGTCGCGCACGACGCTCGCCGTCGCCTCGCTCAGCCTTTCCTGCTCGAGCCAGCGCAGGCACCAGTAGTGCTCCATCCGGCTCTGGAATTCGGCGTACTGCGCGTAGGTTACCTCGAAGGCGCCGAGCACCGCGAAAAGCTCGGCGTCGCCCTCGACATAGGGAAGCGCGTCGCCCGCGACAGCGGCGATCAGCTGCCGCTGGTTGACCAGGTCGCTGTAGCGCCGCAGCGGCGAACTCGCCCACAGGTAGTGTGCGACGCCTAGGCCCTGATGCGGCTCAGGCTTGGTGCTCATCTTCACCTTTCCGGCCTGCTGCGTGCGATACAGTCCCGGCGCGTTCGCTTCGTGCAGGAGCTTGCCCCAGGTGCTGTTGACGTGAATCATCAGCTCGGCGATCAGCTTGTCCAGCGGCGATCCCCGCGGTCGCGGCACGATCGCGACCCGGCCGTCATCCGCGGCGTCCCAGTCGACCAGAAACGTGTAATCGAGTCGAGGCACGTCAGGTTTGCCGCGCGCCGCCTCGAGCTTTTCCGCCAGTCGCCACAGCGCACGCAGCTCATCGGTCCAGCGGGGATCGCCCGGCGACGCCGCGGCGACGAAGTCTTCGCCGACCGTGTCGAGCCTCAGATTGGCCTCAACCGGCACGAGCTCGAGGCGGGTGGCCTGCCTGAGCGGCGTGCCGTCGGGCGTCGTCTCGACGTACAGTGACAAGGCAGGGCGGGGCGCGCCGGCGGCGAGCGTAAAGCGCCCGATCGCCTCGTCGGGCAGCATCGTGATCTTGCGCCCCGGCATGTAGACGGTCGACAGCCTGTCGCGCGCGATGGCATCGAGGGCCGAGCCGCGCAGAATCGCGAGCGCGGGCGCCGCGATGTGGATACCGATCTCGACGTTGCCGTTGGCCAGGGCGCGGACCGAAAAAGCGTCGTCGATCTCGGTCGTCGTCGCATCGTCGATCGAGAACGCCTCCGCACGAGCCAGCGGCAACGCGGGAGCGTCCGGTACCGTGCCGTAGTCGGGAAACGCGGTGCCGCGCGGAAATGCCTCCGACAGGAAGCGATTGAAATGATAGTCGTGCGTCGATGGAATCGCTCCGCAGGAAGCCAGCAATGCCAGCGCATTGGTGTGCGCTGTTTCGCACGCCGCCGCGACGGCGCGCGTGGCCATCGCCTGCTTGTCGGGCCGGTAGAGCAGCATCGGAAGGTGGTCGCGTATCGCCTGCGGCAGGCGACCGGCCAATAGCTCCGCGGCAAGCAATGCAACTTCTTCGGCTTCGCGGCGCTTGCGCTCGCCGGCGGCGAGCGCGGCCTTGAGCGCTTCGGGCGGCGCGGCCTTGTAGCGCCCCTTGCCCTTCTTGTAGAAATACATCGGCGAGCCGTGCAGGCAGAAGGCGAGCGATGCCGCTTCGCCGGCGCGCGGCACGCGCCCGAAATATTCGGTGGCCAGATCGACGAACGCAAACTCACCCCCGCCGCTCGCTTCCCACAGGAACGCCGGATCCATGTCCTCAGCCAGCGCCTGCGCCTCGGCCAGCAAGGCCCCGGGCGCGGGATCGGCAAATCGCAGCAGCACGTTGGCTGCCTTGATCTTCATCCGCTTGCCCGATGCCGTCTCGACCTGCAGCGACGTATCGTTGTCGGCGAGGACCGTGCCGGCCTTGAACGCGCCGTCGTCCTCGAAAAAAACATGCATGGGAAGCGGAGTTGCTGCGGGGGGAGGCGCGAATTATACCGTGACGCCGGTTCGGTTGCAGGACCGAGGGCTTTGCTGCACGATGGCGCCGAGCATTCCCACTCCGGAGTCAACCATGGAATTCCGCCGTCTTGGCGACAGCGGTCTCGAGGTATCGGTACTGTGCCTCGGCACGATGATGTTCGGCGATCGCACAGACGCCGCCGCCGCGCAGCGCATTATCGGCTCGGCCTTCGATGCCGGAGTCAATTTCATCGACACCGCCGACGTCTACGCCAAAGGCGCCTCGGAGACGATCGTCGGGCCTGCGATCGCCGCCAATCGGCGCCGCTGGATACTCGCCACCAAGGTCGGCAACGTGATGACCCAGGCGCCGCACGACGGCGGGCTTTCCAGGCGCTGGATCATGGACGCCTGCGAAGACAGCCTGAAGCGACTGGCCACCGACTACATCGACATCTATTACCTGCACAAGGACGATACCGACACGCCGCTGGTGGAGACGATCGAGGCGATCGGCGACTTGATCCGATCCGGGAAGATCCGCTATTTCGGCGTGTCCAACTATCGTGGCTGGCGTATCGCCGAAATCGTGGCCCTATGCGCCGATCTGGGCGTGCCGCAGCCGGTCGTCTGCCAGCCCTACTACAATGCGATGAACCGCATGCCCGAGGTCGAGATCCTGCCGGCCTGCGATTACTACGGCATAGGCGTCGTTCCCTATAGCCCGCTCGCACGCGGCGTGCTCACCGGCAAATACGCGCCCGGCGCCGCACCGCCGCCCGACTCCCGCGTCGCGCGCAAGGACCGGCGGATGATGGAGACCGAGTTCCGCGACGAATCGATCGCGATGGCGCAGACGATCAAGGCGCACGCGACGAGCAAGGGTCTGACCGCGACACAGTTCGCGCTCGCCTGGGTGCTCTCCAATCAAATCGTCAGCTCGGTCGTCTGCGGACCGCGCACGATCGAGCAATGGGACGATTACCTGAGCGCCGCCGGCAAGGCGCTCGATGGCGGCGACGAGGCGCTGGTCGATTCGCTGGTCACGCCCGGTCATCCGTCGACCCCCGGATACAACGATCCGCAGTATCCGTTCTACGGGCGGATCGTCGACTAGCCGGCCCCAATAGCGGCCGCTACTCGTTGGCCACGC
>Ga0207683_10000711_pt1 | contig 30294 bp, 28 predicted proteins | sample KBSM73metaG_FD_184333 | JGI IMG/M metagenome (GOLD analysis project Ga0207683, IMG submission 184333) | Miscanthus rhizosphere microbial communities from Kellogg Biological Station, Michigan, USA - KBS M7-3 metaG (SPAdes) (version 2) | ecosystem: Host-associated > Plants > Roots > Rhizosphere >... | reverse complement strand
AAGGTGAGTATCACTGGCATAAGCACGATGAAGATGATGAGTTCTTTTACGTGGTCGAGGGCATGCTGCTGATCGATCTCGAAGGCCGATCGGTGGAGCTTGCACCGGGCCAGGGATTCGTGGTGCCGCGAGGCGTCACCCATCGCACGCGCGCGTTGAAGCGCACCACGATACTGATGGTTGAGAATGCCGGGATCATTCCGACGGGCAACTGAGACGGCAGCAGATCGCCCGGGGCTGGTGCGATATAGTCAAAAAGGAATGGCTGCAACTGAAAACAAGAATGCCAGTGGGAAATCCACAACGGAAGGGTTTGTTTATCTTCCATTGATCGTGGGATGGCTGGTGCCGGGCGGCGGGCATTTTCTGCTGCGCAAGTGGGGCCGCGGGACGCTGTTGGCGATCTCGATCCTGAGCATGTTTGCGCTGGGATTGGCGATGCAGGGACGCCTCTACGCGAACGCGCACGACATTCTGGAAATGCTGGGTCTGGCGGGAGACCTGGGAAGCGGACTGCTCTACTTCGTTGGCCGCGCGCTGGGGCTTGGCACCGAGTCAGTGCAGTTGACGACTGCGGATTATGGCACGCGGTTCATCGTGGTTGCCGGGCTGCTGAACGTGATTGCGGCCGTTGACGCACACAACCTGCGCACGGGGAGGAAGGCGTAATGATCAGCCCCTCTCACTTTGCGTCGGTGGTGTTGTTCGCCTTGTTTGCGTCGGTGGTATTCGGCATCACGCAGCGCGAGACTCCTCAGCGCATGTTTCGCTACGGGATTTACTGCTTCGCCTTGTTTGTGGGATCGGCGATCGTGCTGAGCTGGGTGATGTACGCGATTGCGCGGTAGCTGCAGACCGAGGATGACAGTCGCGTTGGTACGTGCATATTCCAGCATCGGCAGATTGGTTGGATGAATAAGGAATGGCACGCACGGAACAAGATGCCGCCTAAGGCAACCCTGGAGCAGCGAATCAAGTGGCACAACGAACATAGACAGCGCTGCGCCTGCCGCGAAGTCCCGAAGAGTTTGTTGCCCTATTTGAAGAATAAAAAATCGAAGATATGAACATGTCGCTCTGATGCGCTGAATCACTTCGAATCAGCGCCTGAACTTTCCTCATCGATCATCCTTTGCGATTCGGTTTCCTTTTGTAGCAGGTCGATGGTGTCGAATGCGCGACCGAACCCGTCTCCAGGGCCGGAGGCTGCTGCACCGTAGAATATGCCGGGTATGTTCTCACACGCGAAGAGGAGCCAATCCTTCATCGCTTCATATTCCTCGGTGCTCCAACCCAAAAAGCGATCGGTTAGAGGTGGATCCCAATTGGCTTTGCCGGGACTTCGATCCAATATCATCATGAACGATTGAATTGCCAGGTCAGGATAGTGCTGCGGATCTCGAATGGCGAGAATCAGCATGCTCGGCAGATAGTATGCAAAGGCATGCGGCGAAAGGAAAATCACGCCCCAGTGACGTTTCTCCCAATCGTCGCGAGTCAGACCGCGCCAATCGCGGCCCTGAAACCACAAGGCATCGTCAACGTCGGAATCGATCTGATAGCGACCTTCCATATTGACGACTTCAGCGGGCATTTGCCGATGTGCAAACGCAGCTTCGATCTTCTTGATCAGGCCCATCTCATCCATGGCGAGGCTTCTGATTCGTTCGCCGGGATGTTGCGTGGCGGTTTCGTTCGCCGGTGTGCCTGACTGTTTCACAAAAGCAGGTAATTATCTGCAAATCTTTATACATATATTTTTTTTGGGAGGGGGGTACCTCTCTGTTCTCCTTCAAGATCTTCCAGCTCCAGGCAAAAATTGGGCGCGGGAGCCACTTTCATCCGGAACATTGGCTCAGTCATTGCTTCGGAGGCACCTGCCCGGCAGCGGCTCTATCTTTATGCTGCACCATTCATGGCTAATTAACTGCAAATGGCGACGAGATTTTTTCACGAGTAGATTTGCAACTCGTGCTTCGTGTTCCCGCGATGCCTTGTTCGGGATTTGATGGAGGCGGATAATCGTGGCAGATGGCGGGAAGTCTCACGACTCAAGTGCGACTTACCCAGGCGACGCCAAGCAATTGGGGATACCAGCCAGAGGAGGCGCGAAATGCGCATTGCACGAGTGGTTACGGGCGTGATTGTGGCACTTGTTTGCGTCTCTTTGCATGCGCGCGCGGCAGATAAAGAAATCACCGTTACAGGCAAGCTGGTGCGCGCAATGGCAATCGGAGCGGAATCGACGGGCTGGGTTGTTGAACTCGATCCTGCTGTGATGATCGGTGGCAAGGAAGTCCACTCGATTCAAGTGAGTTACGGAGAGACCGCAAGACTTGAAGAAGAAGTGAACAAGCGTGTGAGGGCTGTTGGGAAGCTCGGCCAACGAGCAGGGGTAGAGACCGGGGAACAGCCCGTGCTGATCGTTTCCTCAATCGAGCAGGCGAAGCCTGCGCAAGCCGCGCCCAAGGAGAAGGCCGACATCGACCTTGTGGGCAGTGAGTGGCTCCTCGAAAACCTCGAGGGTGGCGCAGCCGATCACGGCCGGGCAACGCTTGCTTTTCCAGAAACTGGCAAGGTGTCTGGCAACGGCTCGTGCAATCGTTTCTTCGGTCCGGCGGAGATCAAGGGGGATGCGATTAGATTGGGGCCGCTGGCTTCGACAAGGATGGCTTGTGCCGAGGAAGCGATGGATCAGGAGGCCAAATATCTCGAGGCGCTGCAGGCAGCCGAGCGTTTCGAATGGAAAGATCCGTACCTGCTGATTCACTGCAAGGGGCACGAAGCACCGCTGCGATTCACGCGGATTCAGCTGGAGAAGCCGGCCACGCCCTAGCCAAGAACGCGCAAGGCTGCGGCGGGTTTAGTCCCTGCAGAATCCTTCGCCAGTTTTGATGATCAGGCAATTTGACTTGTCCAGAAGCCATTTCATTCCAGTGTCGCGGCCGTTGCCAGCGTGGATGTATTCGGTTTTGCCATTGCGTTGGAATTCGATGCGATCGCCGGCAGACATGCCATCGTAGGTCGCTGGACCGTCGAGCGAATTGATTTCAACGGCGTATTTTTCGGCGTTCTTTGAGAGCACGAGGTAGGTGCCTTCAGGGCCGATCCATTTTCCCAACCACTTGTCGGTAACGGTGTCTGCGATAGGGGCTGCTTTCGGTGTCGGAGTGCTGGGGGACTCCGCTGCCGGCTGAGTCCGATCCTTACAGCCTGCAATGACAAGGGTCATCAATAGGGCAATTGTCCAAAGATAAGATTTCGGCATAGTTGTTTCTCCTGAGGAGTCCGCACTTCATTTTGCGCCTTGGGATTGCGCAGGCGAATATGCTCGGCGGATTGCAGGTGGAAGGAGCAACCGCGGATCCTTCGACTTGGCTGCGCTTCACTTATGACAAGGCCTTTTCGGAATTGATCCACTATGCGGAGGCTTGCCGGGATGTGCTCGCCAGGGGAGTGGGCGTCGCGTCGGCTGCAAGGCGTTCGATGGTCAAGACTGTGATGTCGTCGGATTGACCAAAGTGGACGGCCGCTGCGACGATTTCGGCGGCGGCTTCGGTGGAGATTGCTTTGGCGCGGTCGAAGCCAAAGAGCTCGCCTTTCTGGTTCTGAGCCTCGACGATTCCATCGGTGTAGAAGGTGAGGCGGCTGCCGGGCAGGAGTTCGAAGCCGGTGGCCTGGTATTGCCCGCCGCTGGGAATTCCGAGAGGCAGTGCGCCGGGGAGATCGATCTCGCGGCCGTCAATGTAAGGGGACAAGTGGCCGGCGTTGGCGATAGTGAGGCGTCCGTCGCGGGCGATGTGGGCGGCGAGGGCGGTCACGAATCCGCCGCTGGTGCGGCCGATGAGGCGGTCGTGGAGTTTGCGAAGGATGAGCACCGGATCGTGCGTGTTCTCCGCCGCTGTGCGAATGGAGCCCACAAGCATGGAGACGAGCATGGCTGCGGGGAGGCCTTTTCCGGCAACGTCGCCGATCACGACGAACAGTCCGCCGCTTGCGTCGGGAAGAATCTGAAAGAAATCGCCACCGACCTGTCGGGCTGGTTGGTATACGGATTCGACGGTGTAGCCGGGGAATAACTCGCCCTGTTCAGGCAGGATGACCTGCTGGACTTCGCGGGCAGCGGCCATTTCGGCCTCGAGTGTGGCCTTTTCCGTGTGGACCTGTATGTGGCGGCGGCTCTCCCGGACGAAGACGTGAACGAAGCCTGCGTATCCCAGGAACACTGCAGCGGTGATTGCAATGCCGTCGAATGCAAGGCGGGCTTCGAGCCGGGCGGTTTCGGCGCCGGTGATCTGATCGTGCCTTGGTGCGTTGGGAAACCAGTTGCTCACCAGGCCCATGACGAAAAACTGCAGAGCGAACAAGGGCAGAAAGGCTTTCCAGAATTTCTTTCGCAAGTAGATGCCGGTGAGAGCGTAGGTAACAGCGAAGAATCCGGAGAGCGCTACTCCGAGTGCGAATCGAACGGGGGGCTGACGACCCATATTGATCATGTCGTTGGCGAACCCAATGGTAGCGAACGTAAAGAACACAGCAACGAGAAAGACAATTACCGATCTTTTAGGGGTGTTTCCCCAGGGGTTAAGCGCATTCATGGAATCAGGAGTCTTCCTCTCAGATTTCAAGATACGACCGAAGGATACTGGTATTGCTTATTTCTCGATACTTTCGGGTTGAAGTCCATACTGCGTCAGGAAAGGTGTCCAACGGGGTAGGTAGAGCGATACTTGCGGGGTCCGAGGTCTCCGGAGCGAGACCTGGGCACTCGACGCGTGGGACCCCAATTCAGGGTGGTGTAGGTGTAATTCAACATCGGGGGTTATTTGGCTTTGAGGCCGTCGCGCCAGGCCATTACTTCGAGTTCGGCACGGACGGCGTCCTCGACGGGGACCACGGGGCGCGCTTGGAATTCAAATGCAGGGAGCATCGAGCAAAACTTGTGAATCGTCAGCGGATCGTCGCAGTCCACTAATAGATATCCGCCCCAGTCTCCCACACGAATAACGAAGAACTCGATTTTGAAATTGGCTGGCGCCTTCCATTGACCGAACACCTCGAGGATTCGTCTCTGTGTGTTCTCGTATTCCATAGGAGAGCCCTGCGAGCGCTCGTTCCAGCTGATCACGTATTTCATTTCATGTCCTTTCAGTGCGGATGGTCGGATGACCATAGTCGCATCAGTCTACTCTTCGCGGCGATAGGCATCGAGAAAAAGGTTCTGGGTTGGAAGCGGCGGGCGGAGTTTCGCGTACGCAGTATAAGAAGACTCTTTCGAGACGCGAATGCGTCGGGCTGGATCAGGCGATGCTGTCGCGCTGCCAGACGGCGGCGTCGAAGGTGTGAATGCAGTCGTATCCTTCGGACTCGTAGAGCTCGATGGCCTGGGTGTTGGCCTCGGTGACCGTGAGAGAGATTTCGCTGACGCCCTGGCGCATGAAATGGGCGCCCGCGACGGAGAGCAGCATCCGAGCGATTCCGTTGCGGCGAAAGTCAGGATGAACGCAGAGCTGGGTGATGTGGCCGCTCTGCGGACTTACGCGGGAGCCGAGCACAAGGGCTACGAGTTCGCGGGTAGTGCGCTCAACCACCACGTGCGAGACCTGGGGTGAGAAGACGCCGCAGCCCGCGAAGCGAACGATGTTGTGAAGGAAGCGAAGGGAGCCATGAACTGAGCGGTACTGGTCGTTGATGAGGCTGTCGGGATGACCGTCATAGGCCGCAGAGATGAGGCGGGCGGCTGGTGAGAGATCGTCGTCACGCCAAGGGCGAAGATCGAGTTCGCTTGGCAGGTCAACTCGCGGCGGGCTCCAGTGGCCCTCGAGGGGCTGGACCATAAAGCGACGCCGAAAGAGCTTGAACCCAGCTTCATGGAATATCTGGGCGTGCGTGCCGGTCGGATGAAGAAGCAGTTGCGACTCGATTCGATCGACGTTGGGCGAGTTGAGCAAGGTTTCGAAGAGGTGACGCAGCAGTGTTTCTTCGATCTCGTGTGCCGGCCCTTGTGACGAGCTGTTGGCTCCATCGAGGGATGCGGGAACTTCGGGGCTGCGGCCGGGGAGCGCAAAAACATCGCCGATGACGGCCTTGGTCTCTTCGTAGACGCAAAAGGCGTATCCGGTGACCTGGCCGGCTTCGAGCGCCGCATAGCCCGGGAGCAGGTGGTTATCGAGATACTGCATCAGCAGGCGCGCAGATGCACGATAGTCCCAGTGGAGGCGCTGGCTCCAGAGTTCGCCTTCGGCCTCGAGCACAGGACGGAGCACCGGCGCCGCAAAGTGCCGCAGATCAAGGATCTCGATCGATACGCCAGCTGCCATGGTGTTCCTTGCTAAGCCTTTACCGGACCCGGTCCGCGCTCCGCGAGTGACAATTTCAAGGATACCTAAACCAATCAATCATTTCGATTGTCGGCACGCCGCCACGGAGCCTTTCGGTCACTGTGCCACGTTTTATGGGCACACTGCAACTTGAACTCCACTGCCTGGCTGCGAAGGAAACCAGAATCTACCGGCTCCCGACCAGATAGACTTCGAGGTTCTGTTCGGGCCAGCTGAAAATCTGCTCATAATGCCGGCCGGCGAGGTACTCCTGGAGAGCGGCGGGGGTATGTAAATCAACGCCGCGCTTGCCCGAGATTCGAGCGACGAGGATATGCTGCTCGTCTGGGACCCCTGTCTGCTCATAATTCACAACCTCGTGGTTGCGATAGAACGCGATGCCATATTCGATGTCGCGCCGAACGCGGAAGACCGCGATCGTTTCAGAGGGAGACGCCACCTCGTCGAGCCGGTCGGCAATGGGACGCGCGGAATAGGAGCGGTCGAGCAGGTGGATGACGCGCTTGGTCGAATCGAGCGGCGGAATGCCGAAGAATGGTCCCACACCATAGAGGAAGAACATCAGCACGATGAGCATGCTGAACGTTGCCAATCGCAAGCGCGCTACACCAAAGCCCTTAACCACCACCAGGATCAACAGGGCCGCTCCGGTGGCGGCAAATAGTGCAACGACCATGGCCCTCGTTGGCGGCATTTCGAAGGTGGGATGGCTTACGAACCACGGCAGGAGGAGACCGAACATGGTCATTACTCCGCAGAGCGCTGCGTGGCCCAGAAGGACGGGACGGCTGAGTCCGGGAAGCCGGCGGCGGAAGAGATAGTCTCCCGTGAGGATTGTGATGGGGGGGATGGAAGGCAGAATGTAGCCGGGCAGCTTTGACTTTGAAAACGAGAAGAAAACGATCGGGATAAGCGCCCACAGCACCAGGAATTCGGGAAATGCGTCTCCGGGGCGGTTGGGGGCGGGCTTGTTGGGATTGGAGTGCCGCAGGCGCCACTCGGCGACCGAGGTCTGGATGCCATCCATGAGTGCGCGTATCGCGATCACCGTCCAGGGCATAACCGCAAGCAGCACTACGACGAGGTAGTACCAAAACGGCTGCACGTGCTGGTAGCGGTTGGTGGCAAAGCGCTCGAGGTTGTGCTCGAGAAAGAATTCGCGAAAGAAAGTGGGGTTCTCATACTGAACGGCGATAAACCAGGGCAGGGTGATGGCAAAGTAAAGGGCCACGCCGGGCCACCAGAGTGACCGTCGGAGTATGGACCACTCCTTGCGAAGGAAGGCGAAGGCGGCAATGATGACAATTGCGAGCAGAGGCGCCACGGGGCCTTTTGCCAGGGTGGCGACGGCGGTGAAGAAGTAGATATCGAAGAGCCAGAATTTGGAATCGGTTTCGTACCACGCATACCAGCCGAGCAAGCCGATGGACAAGGGAGCCGCCATCTGCATGTCGGTGGATGCGCCGCGAGAGAAGCCGATGATTCCTGCGCAAGCCACGGTGATGAGCGCGGCATCGAGGTGCCCGCCGGGTCTGAATCGTCGCATGTGCAGGTAGATAAGGGCCACCATGATGAAGGCGAAGCTGGCTGACGGCAGGCGCGAACTCCAGTCGTGCACGCCGAATTCCTGGAAGACGAACATGGCGCGCCAGTAGTAGAGCGCCGGCTTTTCCAGCCAGGGATGACCGTATAGATAAGGCGTAACGCAGGCGGCGAGGCGGCCCTTAATGGTGTGGGCCGAGTCGAAGCGGTTGAGCATTTCGTGGGCAATTTGCGCGTAACGAGGTTCGTCCGCGCCCACGAGGCCAAGTCCGGCGCCACCCAGCAAAGGCGTTTGTCCATAAAGGATGAAGAAGACGGAAAAGGCGAGGAAAACGGAGGCCTCGCAGACAGTGGCCCAGGTGGGCAGTCGTTTGCGTGGGCTTTCAGGTGAATCAGGAGCAGGTGGTTCCAGTTGAATCTCCACGTCCAGCGATTCTCCAGGCCAGCCCCGCGATGTTCACGCGAAACCAACCCTTCCGGCCAACAACCGGGATGGGGGTTCCCACTTGCCGGGTAGTAATGCGCGCTTTGAAAAGAGAGACCAAAACGCCGAGAGCGCGGTGCGTTTTGACAGGAATTAGGCTAACAGATCCAAACCGGTTCTCAAGCCCGATCGGAGGCGAGGTCAGCAAGCGCCGAGCGCATCTCAACGAGGATTTGGTCCATGGCTTGCCCGAGCGGCCCGGCGAGGGTACAACCGGCGGCATTTCCGTGGCCGCCGCCGTTGAATCTGCCGGCGATCGCGGCAACGTTCAATTTGCCTTTGCTGCGAAGGCTCACGGCAATGCGCTGCTCGGGAAGCTCGCGCAAAAGGACGGCTGCCTCAACGTCTGCGATGGAGAGAGCGTAGTTGACGATGCCCTCGCAATCCTCTTCAACAGCGCAGGTGCGGACCATGTCCTGATGGGTGATCCAGAGCCACGCAAGCCGCCCCTCCCGCCTGAGGTTGTTGAGTGCTGCACCCAACAACAAGAGCTTGGACATGGCTGTCGAAAAGTACACGTTCTGGGCGATGGCGATTGGATCCGCACCAGCCAATACCAGATCTCGCGCGAGGCCGAATGTTGAGGCGCGGGTACCCCCATATATGAAGCCGCCAGTATCGGTCAGGAGGGTGGTGTAGATGCAGGTAGCGATATCGGGGGTGACGGTTGCTCCGGCAGCGAGGATCAGGCGATGGACCAGTTCGCCTACGCTGGTCGCTTCCCGATCGATCCAATTGATGTGGGCAAACATGCGGCCGCTGGCGTGATGGTCGATGTTTATGAGGAAGAACTTCTCGAGGCCTTGGAGCCGTGTGCGTTCGAGCCCATCACACTCAAGCAGAATCGCCGCATCATACGGGCCGTGGACGCGGTGCGCGGTGCGAATGGAATCTGCTCGCGGCATGGCGCGGTGGACGATGGGAACGCGGTCGGCGGTGACAAGGTCGGCACGCTTGCCCATCTGCTCGAGCAGCATTCCCATGGCGAGGACGCTGCCCACGGCGTCGCCGTCGGGCCGGGAATGGGAGCAGACAAGGAACCGCTCGCCTTCACGAAGAACTTTGACGATGGCTTGAACCGGGTCGGAGCCAAGTACAGAGGCTGGACCGATAGCTGCCGGGCCGGGGAGATCCATTTTGAGTTACTCCACCGGCGCCTTTTGCCGTTTACGTGAGCGATCCATGAGTTCTTCGATGCGTGCCTGGAACCTGCCGGAACGGTCGGCAAGAAAACTAAGCTCGGGCACGTGCCGGACTCCCATGCGCTCTTTCAACTCGTAGCGAATGTAGCCCTTGGCGGCTTCGAGGCCGGCGACGGTGTCGACCTCGGCCTTGGCGATATCTGGTACGGCGTTGTCGACGGCGACGTAAACTCTGGCGGATTTGCCACCGGGATTCAATACCACCTCGGTGACGTAACAGAACGCGATGCGCGGGTCAGAAAGCTCGCCTTCGATCATGGCGCCGATCTCTTCGCGCAGCGTCTCAGCGACGCGATCCTGATGATGCTTTCGTGCTCTGTGTTCCGGCATAGGCGCCTCCCGCTGGAATCATCCGAAGTAAACCACTCAGGATAGCAGAGGAGTGAAGGCTGGGATGGCAGGGTGGTCAGAGCGAGGATTCAAGAGTGGCGATCGTATGACCGCGGCGGATTGGTAAGATGGGCCGATGCAGACCGAAATGGAAAGATTGCGAGAATTTGCGACCCGCTATGCCGCGGCGTGGTGCAGTCAAAATGCCGCGAGTGTGGCGGCATTCTTTTCTCCGGAAGGATCGCTGACGATCAATGATGGCGCGCCGTCGGTGGGACGTGCGGCGATTACACAGACGGCGCAGGACTTTATGAGTGCGTCTCCGGATCTGCGGGTGGTAATGGATGATGTGCGGGTGAAAGGCGATCGCTGCGAATTTCACTGGACGCTGATCGGAACCAACACCGGGCCCAGAGGCACAGGGCATCGTGTTCGCATCGGCGGTTTCGAGAGCTGGCAGATAGGTGCGGATGGATTGATCGCGGCATCAATTGGCTCTTTCGACGGCGCGGAATATCAGCGACAGCTTGAGCATGGCGCTTCCTGAGAGATAAGCAATCGAGATCCCGCAAATGTCGGGATTAGATCTGGCGGCACGGGTCAGCTTTCGATGTAATCCCAGAAAGAGTCGGCGAGCTCAGCGCCGAGTTCGTTGGCGAGGCGTCGGGAGACGCGCTCGACCTCGTCGATGAGTCCGTGGAGATAGCTGCGTGAATGTGAGATGGCGACAATGCCCAGTGTGGCCGATTGCCAGGTTACGGCTTCATCGAGCTCGGCGACGGAGATGTTGAAGCTTTGACGAAGCTGGTCTTTCATGGAGCGCACGACCTGCCGACGGTCTTTGAGAGACTGCGCGTGTTCGATGCGGAGTTCGAGAGTGAGTTGGGCGACGGGCATGGCGGTCTCGCGTGCTGCTCGTGACGGTCGGTTGGTTGTCCATTCTATGCCGGATTCTCGTCGGGAGTAGCAAGAAGTATTGAATCCAAAGACGAATTGAGAACAAGCTGCAGGAATTTAGCGCAGAAGCGCGAAAGCAACGACTGTGTCGCCCGTCTCTCCGGTTTCTTTGACGAGTTGAGATTCCAGATCGTGCGGGACGGGCATTTCACATGCGGCGATTTCAGACTCGCCTGCTCCGACGAAGCAGAGATCGCAGCAGCCGAGCGAATCGCCCTCCATGCGAACCGGAGGGCCGAATACGCGGCAGGTCATGGGCCGCCAGGTATAGACGTCGCAGAGGCCGGTGGTGGGATTGAGAGCCGGGCAAGGAGCATCGTTGGCGAAGTCTTCGAAGCGGGACTGGTCTTCTTCTGACTCGCCCAGGAGGCCGGTTGTTGGATCGCCGGGGAAGTTTGGCCCATGGGTGGCGAGCCATTCGCGGGCACGTTCCAGGACAGCCATTGCAGTCGTCGGGTCCGTTTCCTGCAGTGTCTCCATGCCGATGCGGAGGCGGAGAGCGTCAAGCGCATTGATGGCAAAGGCTCCGTGGCAGCACTGCGTGCAGCCGGGGCGGCAAGCTAGCCAATTGCCCGCGCGCTGCGCTGCATCTGCGAGCGCCGAATCCATGATTTGCACCAGTTGCTGGTCGCCGGTGGGGAGGCCCATGCCGCCAAGGATACCGGATTGCTAGGCGCTATTGGTTCGCGATACGCTGCACGCGGAGGTGCTCTGTGCCCGAGTCCCGAAGCTGCGTTATGCCGACCGTGCGTTATCACGACGCTCCCGCTGCGATCGATTGGCTGTGCAAGGTTTTTGGATTTGAACGCCATGTGGTTTACGCCGGACCGGACGGAACTATTGGCCATGCCGAGCTGAAGTTGGGCGGCGGCATGATTATGCTTGGAACGACGAAGGACGATGAGTACGGACGCGGCTTCAAGTCGCCGGAAGAAGTGGGCGGTTTTGAGACGCGGAGTACCTATATTGTGGTGCCGGACGCAGACGCGGTATATGTACGTGCGAAGGCGGCAGGGGGGACTATCGTCCGGGAAATCAAAGGTACGGACTACGGCAGTCGTGAGTTCACGGTGAAGGACGCCGAAGGCCACTCGTGGACCGTGGGGACGTATGATCCGTGGGCCGTACAGGGGTGATCTTGCCTGCCACTTGCTGGGATATATTCGTTGGGTAACTCCCGGAGGTCTCCAGTTGAAGACGAATCATGCAGTTCTCCCCATGCTCGTGTTGGTTGCGGCCGTTTCTGCAGTTCACGCACAGGATGGCCGTCTGCTGGTGGCGCAGAAGGGCGATCGCAGCATGGCCATAGTGAATCCCGCGGCGGGGAGCGTGGTCGCCTCCCTGCCGGAAGACGGCGTGACTGGGCATGAAGTCGCGGCGTCGCCGGACGGAAAGATGGCCATTGTGCCGATCTATGGCGACTCAGGCGTGGGCAAGCCGGGGACGGATGGGCAGAACATCGTCGTGTTCGATATTGCCGCGAAGAAAAAGGTGGGCGACATCGAGTTCGATCATGGGGTTCGCCCGCACGATCCGGTGTTTGGGCCGAAGGATGGCCTGCTCTACGTGACGACGGAGTTGGACAAGACTGTCACCATCATCGATCCAAAGACATGGAAGATTATTGGCACGATTCCGACGGGGGCGGCCGAGAGCCATATGCTGGCGATTTCGCACGACGGCCGCCGCGGATACACGGCAAATGTTGGGCCGGGCACGGTGTCGGTGCTGGACATGCAGGCGCGCAAGGTGCTGAAGGTGATTTCGGTCTCTGGCAACACACAGCGGATTGCGATTTCGACGGATGACAAGTGGGTGTTCACCGCCGACCAGACCCAGCCGCGCATCGCGGTGATCGATACGGCAACGAACACGGTGGCGAAGTGGGTGCCGATGGAGGGGATCGGCTACGGTGGCGCGGCGACACTGGATGGACGCTGGTTTCTGATGACGCTGCCGGATCAGAACAAGGTGGCCGTCGTCGATCTGAAGACGATGACGGTGTCGCGGACGGTGGGGGTGGGGAAGTATCCGCAGGCAATTGTTGTGCGGCCGGATGGCAAGACGGCGTATGTGAGCTGCATGCACTCGGACCAGGTGGCGGAGATTGATCTGGCGAAATGGACGACGCGGATGATAGCGACGGGGAAGCAGACCGATGGACTGGCCTGGGCGGGGCGCTGAGTGTGAACGAAGGGTTTTTCGCTGCTTTTAAGCTCGCGTCGGAAGAGATGTGGAGCAACAAATCTATCAGGGAGAATGTTTGGGGCTTTCAGCTTCAACCCGGGACTCGCTGGAACCCCGGTCTGTCTGACGAAGAGATCCGTGAATATGAAGCGGTCGTTGATATCAGCTTTCCGTCTGTCTTTTGCACTTACCTTCGAGAGATGAACGGAACCGACAAACCAGCAATCGACATTCGGGGAAATAGTGGAGAAAATCATCGCTTCGGACCGGGTTTCTATTCCTATCCAAGAGACATGGAAGCAATCCACAAGATGATCCGACATGCTTGGGCAGACGCATCTCAGCTTCGGGAAACACTTCTAGATGAAGGATTTTGCTTACCAGATGACGCAAAATTGGTCCCCATCTATTCGCATAGATTTGTGGTTTGCTCTTCAAGGCTCGACGCTGGGGTGGTTCTCTCGATATGGGACTCTTCAGACGCTATCGTTTATGGAAGATCCCTCCAGGAGTACCTCGAAAGAGAAATACTTCTCAGCCGATCTCCCTATTCCAGTTCTCCAGCGTGCTCTTGAATTCGCTCATGAATTTGCCGGCGTCGGCGCCGTCGATTAAACGATGGTCGAAGCCTAGGCAGAAGTGCTGCATCGAGCGGATGGCAATCGTGTCGTTGCCCTCGGCGTCGGTGAGTACAACGGGCTCTTTCTTCAACGCTCCGATGGCGAGGATGGCGGACTCGGGCTGGTTGATGATGGGTGTGCCGAATTCGTCGCCGAAGACGCCGGAGTTGGTGAGAGTGAAGGTGGAACCGCCAACTTCATCGGGCGAGAGCTTTTTGGTACGGGCGCGACCGGCGAGGTCGTTGATGGTGCGCGCGAGGCTGACGAAGTTTCGCTGCTCGGATTGGCGGACCACGGGCACAATGAGTCCCCACTCGAGAGCGACAGCAATGCCCAGATTGATGTTGGCGTGGTAGTGAATCGCGTTGTCGACGAGCGATGCGTTGACGATCGGGAATCGACGCAGCGCTTCAATGGCCGCCACGGCGATGAAAGGCATGTAGGTGAGCTTGACGCCATTGCGCTGCTCGAAGGCAGCCTTTTCGCGCTCGCGCAGGCGCACGATGCGGGTCATGTCGATCTTGTAAACGGAGTGGACGTGCGGGCTGATGCGCTTGCTCTCGACCATGCGCTGCGCGATGATGGCGCGCATCTTCGTCAGCGGCACCACCTCACCCGTCAAGGCTTTCGGTTGAGGCGGTTCGGCTTTGGGCTTGACCTGTTGCGGCGCTTGCGGTGCAGTGGAACCCGCCTTCGGCGCGGTGCTCACATAACCGAGAATGTCTTCTTTGGTGATGCGACCGGCGGAGCCAGTGCCCGGAACCTGGCGCAAGTCAATGTTTTTTTCCTTCGCGATGCGGCGCACAAGAGGCGAGGATCTGACACGCTTGCCATCCACCTGAGGTGGGGTCGACGGCGCCACCTCAGGTGCGGGTGACTGCGCCTTCGGCGCGGATTCGGACTTGGAGGAAGCGCCACCGATTACCGCGACCACGGTGTTGATCTCGACGGTCTCGCCTTCGCCGACTTTGATCTCGGTCAGGATGCCGGCGACCGGCGATGGAATTTCAGCGTCGACCTTGTCGGTGGAGATTTCAAAAAGGGGCTCGTCGCGTTGAACTGCGTCGCCGACCTTCTTGAGCCACTTGGTGATGGTGCCCTCAAAGATGGATTCGCCCATCTGGGGCATCACCACTTCCGTCCCTACAGCCACCACCTGCGGTGGCGCCTCAGGTGCGACGACTTTTGGTTCGGCTGGCTGCGCCTTCGGCGCGGATTTGGACTTGGGGGCAGCGCCATCGATGACCGCTACCACGGTGTTGATCTGAACGGTTTCCCCTTCAGCGCACTTGATTTCGGTTAGAGTGCCGGCTACCGGAGATGGGATTTCGGCGTCGACCTTGTCGGTGGAGATTTCGAAGAGAGGCTCGTCTTTTTGGACGGTGTCGCCGGTCTTTTTGAGCCACTTGGTAATGGTGCCCTCAAAGATCGACTCGCCCATCTGGGGCATGACTACGTCGGTTGGCATGAATCGTTCTCTCCGCGATGCACCGTTCCGGGGCACGCCCCGGTTCCTGCAGGATTATAAATCGCGCAACTTAGCCGTCGATTGGGCTCAGGCGCGAACAGGACGATCGCTTGGGTCGTGCAGGCGCTCAACTTCACGGGGCACTTGCAGCGGAGTGTCTTGGCCGAGCCCCTGGGGCGGCACCTTCTCTGGGGCCAAGTGCGCTTGCGCGCGTAAAGCGTCGAGACTTTCCATTGCCAGAACTTGCTGCGAGAAGACGTGGCCGAACTGGCGTGCGCCTTCGTGCGCGATGGATTCGAGATCGGGCAAAGTCACCGTGTCTGGGATTTCCCTTTCGAGGCTCGTGACGGGACGATCGGTGATGCCGCAGGGGTTGATGAGCTGGAACTCGCGGAGGTCGGTCGTGATGTTGAAGGCAAAGCCGTGCGAAGTGATGCCGCGCGAAACGTGAATGCCGATGGCGCCAATCTTCCGGCCCCCTGCGGGGGGCAGGCCTTCGGAAGAGGGCATTGGCGAGTCATGGAGTCCACACCAGACCCCAGTGAGGTCGGCAATGCGTCCGGCGCGGACTCCGTAAACACTGCAAAGGCGGATGAGAGCTTCCTCCATCATGCGGACGAAGTCTACGGGGCCAAGGCGGCTGCCCCCCGGGTTTTGCAGGCTGCGCAGATCGAAGATGGGGTAGCCGACGAGTTGTCCGGGGCCGTGGTAGGTGACGTCGCCGCCGCGATTGATCTCGTGAAGTGTGACGCCGCGGCTGGTAAGCAGTTCGTCAGAGGCGAGAACGTTGGAGCGGCGAGCATTGCGACCAAGCGTGAGCACCGGGGGATGTTCGAGCAGGAGAAGGACGTTTCCAACGTGGCCATCGAGACGAAGAGCTGCAATCTCAGCTTGCAGGCGAAGTGCTTCGTCATAGGCAACGCGGCCGAGATAGAGATATTGGATCATCGCACTTCCTATTCTAGAGAGCGCGGCCGGTTCTAGAACTCGAGAGCGTGGTTTCAGCTTTGGGCGCGCGGCTCAAAGATGCCGGCAAAGGAATCGCGGACGCGAAGGAAGACCAGCAACCAGAAAATGGTGACCAGGGCTGCAACCGGAAGTCCGCTGGGAGCCATGAGGATGTGCGTGAGGTCGATGTTGACGATGACCGGAGCCAGCAGCGCTAGCGCGAGAGGAACGTAGCGGTTGATGAGCAGCAGAATCCCAGGAATGATCTGGAAGAACGCTACGACGTGGATGTAGTGAGTAACAGAGAGAGCGCTGGAGAAGTCCGCCATGGGGCCGGGCGGCATGGGCGGATTGGGCAGGAAGTGAAAGAGAATGTTGGAGCCGAAGAACACGAAGATGATCCCCAGCAGGTAACGGGCGATCGTGGCAGCAATCTTCATTGACTACTCCTTGTGGCAAGTTGTTCTAGAAATCAATCAGCCAACGAACCGGCCCTGGGGATTGCAAGCAATCGGAGTCGCTTCGGACAAGGAATGGATGGCTCAGCGGATCAGATCGATTCAAATGACTTCTTATAGAGACCAGCGCGCTGGCGGTACCAGTCGGGGCCTGGATTTGGTAGATTGTCAGTACACGGAGCGCCGCTGAACACCATTGTCTAATTCGCCTCTCTAGACTGCCTCGCCTGATGGTTGGATTGAGGTGTGTCCTTCGCTCACAAACGAGAGGAAATCTCCGTGACTCTTGAACAATTTGGATGGACGAGCTTCTTCGGAAGCCAGGAATCCTCAGGCATCGTTGGCCGCGTCGCGGCGTCGAATCATGGGCGCTTCCTGGTGTGGACGGAAACCGGCGAGGTGGATGCAGGCGTTAGCGGACTGTTGCGCAAGAATTCGTTACTCTGGCCTGCGGTTGGCGACTGGGTGGTTCTGCACGCGGACTCCTCCGTCATTGTGAAGGTTCTGGACCGGAAGACGAAGCTCTCGCGCAAGCAGCCTGAACGGGAAATTCGTGAGCAAGTGTTGGCCGCGAATATCGATGTGCTGTTCATTGTCAGCGGCCTGGATCGCGACTATAACGAGCGGCGCATCGAGCGATACCTGGTGATGGCTCTCGAAAGCGGCGCGAGGCCGGTCGTTCTGCTCAACAAGGCAGACTTGGCCGACGAGCTTGGCGTCGTGTTGACGGACGTATTAGCGCGAATTGAGGGAATGACCCCGGGCCTGCTGGTGCTGCCCCTGTGTGCGCTCACGGGAAGCGGTCTGGAAGCTTTGCCGGCCCAGCTTGAAGCGGGTAAGACCGCAGCCCTGATTGGCTCCTCGGGGGTCGGTAAGTCCACCATTCTGAACTGGCTGCTTGGGGACGAACGTCAGCGCACGACGCCTGTTCGACTTAACGACAGCCGCGGCCGCCACACCACAACCAGCCGGGAACTCTTTAGAATGCCTGGCGGCTGGCTACTGATGGACCTTCCCGGGCTTCGCGAAGTGCAGCTATGGGGTTCAGCGGAACACGTCGAAGACAGCTTCACCGACATTGCCGAATTGGCTCTGAGTTGCCGGTTTCGAGACTGCTCCCACGCGGGCGAACCGGGATGCGCCGTTGAGGGCGCCGGGCTGGATGCGGGCCGACTGGCTAACTACCAGAAAATGCAGCGGGAACTGGCACATCTGGAGCGCAAGATCGATCCCAGGCTGGCAAAAGAGACAAGAGCGAAGTGGAATGCCATCGAAAAGTCCGTGCGCAATCATCCCAAGCGCAAGTGGTAGGGAGGTCTGCCTTAGAGATTCGCTCGTAACTGGTAAATCTGTTCGCGGTACACTAGACCCTGGCAGGAGGACCGGGCGGTCGCTGCCGGAGGCTTGGGAGACTGGGCAGCCGGGGGAGGAAAGTCCGAACTCCGCAGGGCAGTGTGCCGGATAACGTCCGGGACGCGGACTTTAAGGTCCGCGGACGGCCAGTGCCACAGAAAAGATACCGCCTCGGCTACCCCTTTTCTTTCGGGAGGAGGGCGACCCTGAAGCAGCTTGCTGCGTCAGCGCCGGGGTAAGGGTGAAATGGTGCGGTAAGAGCGCACCGCTCCGTCTGTAAAGCCGGAGGCAGGGTAAACCCCACACGGAGCAAGACCAAATAGGGAGGGAAGCGCAGGCCAAGAGCCAGGCATGCGTTGCGCGTCGGCCCGATGCGCCCAGGCGGCTCTAGCAATTGCCGAAACCTCCGGGTAGGTCGCTGATGAGCGTCCGCGGCGACGCGGCGCCTAGAGGAATGACCGCACTTTGACAGAATTCGGCTTACAGGTCCTTTTGCCGAAGGAACGACAGCCCCGGTCGGGAGATCCCCAACTGGGGCTGACCATTTTATGAGATCGGCACGGATTGCATCTGCTTAATGGTGAGGTCTGTTCTCAGGGGGACGGCGAATTCATGCTGGCTCTTCCGTGATTTGGAAGTTTGGGGAGGTCATGGCGAGTTGAATCTGGTTAAGCAATTCGTGGAGATGAACGGGACCGAATAGAAGGATGAAGTCCTTTGCTGCTGAGCGGATCGATTCAAGAAGGCAGTTGGTGCCCGAGTGGGTGGAGAACAGAAGTACTTTGCAACGCGGGGATTCGTGTCGCATTCTCTTCGCGAATTCCAAGCTAGAGAGAGGCGGGATCTCGACATCACAAACCAGAAGGTCCGGAGGCGCGGAATGTGCTGCGTCGAGAGCCTCATAAGGGCTTCCAAAGGCTCGAGCGTCCCACCCCTTTTCGCGCAGGAGCCCTGCCAGCATGGAGGCGAGAACGTACTCCTGATCTGCCAAAAAGATGCGGGGCTGGACGCGCTTAACCGATATCATCAGACTCCTCCTAACGATTCGGAGACGGGCCGATTCGCGGCAACCGAGGCAAAGAACTCAAGCTGGAAAGGGGGAACCTTAAAGCAAGGTTATAGTGCTCTTCAAGTCGTGTCTATTCTCTATCGAACATAGTCCAGTTACCATCGAGTCATGCTTAGAGTGAAGATGCTAGAAGACGGTGCAAGGGTGCCTGTTGTGGCGCATCCGGGCGAGGACCTGGGATACGACCTGTTTGCGCTGGAAGGCGTGGTGCTGCAGTCGCGGATGACGGTGCGGGTGCGCACGGGGATTGCTGTGGAGGCCCGGCACCCGGAGACGGGGGGGCCGCTGGGATTGCTGGTACGGGACCGGTCGTCGATGGCGGCTCGGGGGATCGCGACCACGGGGGGCGTAATCGACGCCGGGTATCGGGGAGAGATCCTAGTGCTGATGACGAACCTGGGGGACGCAACGGTCGAGCTAAATGCGGGAGAGAAGATCGCCCAGATGGTTCCGGTTCCGGTGCTTACAGGGCCGGTGGAAGAAGTGAAGAGTCTGGAGGACTCGGCGCGCGCGGCGAAGGGGTTTGGGAGCTCGGGAAAATGACGGGGTCGCGAGGCGATGTGCTGTCTCGAATGTGAGGCGGTGGTATCGCCAGACGTGGGACCCGCGCGCAAGCTGGGTTGGAGAATCGTATTCGGCGCCGCCTCTATCTGGTAACTTGGTCGATGGACAAGGATTCCCCGCAATAGGAAATTGGTATTGAGATGACAGTAATGGATCTCGTCGATCGGCTGGCGGGGCAAAAGACTCTCGGCGCGGCACCGCGCGAGGAGCTGGAGTGGCTGGCCGCACATGGGTTCGTTCGACAGCTTGAGGCTGGGGAAGTATTGAGTTCGAAGGATAGGCCTGTCGAAGGCATGTTTGTGGTGCTGTCGGGGCGCGTGGCCATTTACGTCGAGCGCGGAACGGGGCGGCACAAAATAATGGAATGGCGGGAAGGGGATGTCACCGGAGTGCTTCCCTACTCGCGGATGGTGAGCCCGCCTGGGGATTCGATCGCCCAGGAATCGACTGCTGTTCTCGAAATTCCCCGCGCGGAACTTCGCGAGATGATTCGCGAATGCCATGAAATCACTTCCATTCTGGTTCACGCCATGCTCGATCGCGCGCGGGCCTTTACATCGAGCAACCTGCACAACGAAAAGATGATTTCCCTGGGCAAACTGTCGGCGGGGCTGGCGCATGAACTGAATAACCCGGCTTCGGCGATCGAACGGAGTGCGGCATTGCTCGAGGATCGGCTCGAGGACGCCGAGGTGTCGACGCGCGCGCTGGGCGCGTCGAAGCTAACCGAGGAACAACTCGCGGCAGTCGATGCAATTCGGGTATCGTGCATGGCCACGAAAGAGCAGGGTGTTCGATCGCCCATCGAAGAGGCCGAGCGCGAAGAGGCTATCGCCGACTGGCTTGCGGATCATGGACTCGACGAGTCGCTTGCCGGGGCTCTTGCCGAGACTAAGGTCACGTTTGAGGCGCTCGATTTGCTGGCCAAGGCCGTGAACGGATCTGCGTTGAACCCGGTGCTGAAGTCGGCAGCGGCAGCTTGCGCTGTGCGGGACCTAGCGTCAGAGATTCAAGAAGCTGCAATGCGGATCTCGGGCCTGGTAATTGCTATCAAGGGATTTACCCATATGGACCAGGCCATGGTGGCGGCGCCGGTGGACTTGTCAGACAGCCTGGGCAATACGATTGCAGTTCTTGGTTCGAAGGCTCGAGGGAAATCGGTGTCGGTGGTTGTCAAAGTTGAGCCTGATCTTCCGCACGTGCTGGGACTGGCGGGCGAACTGAACCAGATCTGGGCGAACCTGATCGACAACTCGCTGGACGCCGTCAAGGAGTCTGGCCGGATTGAAGTACTGGCCAATCGCGAGAAGAAACGTGTGGTGGTGCGGATTGTCGATAATGGGCCCGGAATCCCGGCAGACGTTCGCGCGCGGATCTTTGATCCCTTTTTCACCACCAAGCCGATGGGAGAAGGCACGGGCCTGGGGCTGGATATTGTCCGCAGGCTGGTGCAACACAACGACGGCGAGATTTCGGTTGAGTCGCAGCCGGGGCGGACGGAGTTTCGCATCTCGCTGCCGATCGCCGAGATCGATCGCTCGGGCGGGGTGCAATGAACAAACCGGTTCTTCTGGTAGTGGACGACGATCCCCAGGTGCTGGCCGCGGTGCGCCGCGATCTCCGCTCGCGGTACCGGGAGCATTACATGATCGTCAGCGCGACCTCAGGGCAGGAGGCGCTCACTGCAGCGCGCGAACTGAAAAGCCGCGGAGATTCGTTGGCGATGATCATTAGCGATCAACGCATGCCCGGCATGCTGGGCAGCGATGTGCTGGCCAAATCACGCGAGATATACCCCTTGGCACGGCGCGTACTGCTCACTGCCTACTCAGATATCGAGGCCGCCATCAGGGCGATCAACGAAGCGCACCTCGATCACTATCTTTCGAAGCCGTGGGATCCGCCGGAAGAGTGCCTCTACCCGGTAATCGACGATCTGCTGGATGCGTGGCAGGCCGAGAGTCTTCCCGAGGCCAAAGGATTAAGGCTCGTAGGACACCAGTGGTCTCCGCAGTCACATGCGATTAAGGGCTTTCTGGCGAGCAATCTAATTCCCTACCGGTGGCTCGACGTTTTGCGGGACCCCGATGCGCGTGCCCTGCTGGATGCCGCGGGGGTTTGCGATGAAGAGCTGCCCGCATTGTTTTTTGACGATGGCACGCCGGTGATGCGCAATCCAGTGGCCTGCGACGTGGCCGAACGACTCGGCAAATCGCTCTCTGCCTCATACGACGTGTATGACCTGGTAATTGTCGGCGCGGGTCCGGCAGGTTTGGCGGCAGCGGTCTATGGTGCTTCGGAAGGGCTACGGACGTTGTTGCTGGACCGGCACGCTCCGGGTGGGCAGGCGGGAACCAGCTCGCGCATTGAAAACTACCTTGGATTTCCGACCGGCGTGAGCGGGAGCGAATTGACGCGTCGTGCGATGATGCAGGCGCAGAGGCTGGGCGCCGAGTTTCTTGCGCCGCTGGAAGTGACCGGCGTTGCCATCGATGGTGGATACAAACGGGTGAAACTCGCGGATGGCCGTGAGCTTGTGGCGAGGGCAATGCTGGCCACGACTGGGATGTTCTATCGTGAGCATCCGGCGCCGGGCATCAAGGAACTCACGGGTGCGGGAGTCTACTACGGAGCCGCGACCACGGAGGCAGCAGCGTTTCGCGGCAAGCGCGTCATGGTGGTGGGCGGCGGAAACTCGGCGGGTCAGGGCGCGATGCACCTTGCGCGTTATGCGACCGAAGTTCAGATTGCTATTCGTCGAGACTCGTTGCGTCCCACCATGTCTCAATATTTGATTGAACAGATTGAGAAGACTCCAAACATCCGGCTGCGGCCGAGAGCAGAGATCGCGCGGGTGGAGGGAAACGGGCACGTGGAGCGAGTTGCTCTCGCGTCGCTTGACGGTGGATCGAGCGAAGTGGAAGAGATCGATGCCCTGTTTGTCTTTATCGGGACGAGACCACAAAGCGATTGGCTGCCAGCCAACGTGCTGCGCGATGCGAAAGGTTTTGTCCTCACGGGGCGCGACCTTATACCAGCCGAGGCGTATGCGCGCACGTGGAAGGAAAAGCGGGAGCCGTTGTTGCTCGAGACGAGTGTGCCTGGGGTGTTCGCGGCGGGCGATCTGCGTTCAGGCGCAATGAATCGTGTGGCATCTGCCGTCGGAGAGGGATCGATGGTGGTGCGGTTGACACATGAATATCTCGCGCTCACGTAAGAGACCGCCTGTAGATCGCCGAATCGAAGGGCGAGATCAAAACATCCAAATCGCGGGCTTTGAATTACGGGAGAGTGTCCTTATGATCACAATCCTCGGGAGCGGCGGAGTAACCAGTGATGAATTGGTGAAGTTGCTGGCGGCACGGGGTGAGGCTTTTCGACTGGTGAGCAGGCGCGGCGGCTCAGCGGCTGGAGCAACCGAGAGAATGGCCGCCGATTTGAGCGACAAAGAGCAAGCGCTAAGGGCTGTGAAGGGGTCGAGGATCGTGTATCTGCTCGCTGGCCTGCGGTACGATCACAAGCTTTGGGCAGAGATGTGGCCCCGCATCATGGCCAACGTTATTGAGGCGTGCAAGCACGCAGGCGCTAGGCTGATCTTCTTCGACAATGTATATATGTACGGCAAGGTCGCCGGGGCGATGACCGAAGAGACGCCTTTCAAACCGTCGAGCAAAAAAGGCGAGGTTCGCGCGAAGATCGCGACATCGCTCATCAACGAATGGAAAGGCGGGAGCCTGAAGGCGATGATCGCACGATCGGCGGATTTCTACGGGCCGCACGCGGCGAATGGAATTCCGAACGTGCTGATGTTTGACCCGATGAGCAAAGGGCAGAAGGCGATGTGCCTGGCCGACGATTCCGTGCCTCACTCCTACACATACACACTGGATGCTGCGCAGGCGCTGTTGACGCTGGCGGGAAACGAGTCGGCCTGGAATCAGACGTGGCACGTGCCGACTACGGCGAATCCGCCGACAGGAAAGCAGTTCATTGAAATGGCGGCGAAGGCTATGGGTGTTGCGCCGAAGTATCGAGTGCTGAATAGGGGAATGGTTCTGCTGGCTGGATTGTTCAATCCAGTGATCGGCGAGGTGCGCGAGATGATGTACCAGAACGATTCGCCATATTTGTTCGACTCGACGAAGTACGCGAAGGCATTTGGATTCGCAGGCACTCCGTATGCGGACGGGATTCGGGCTACGGCGGCGGGCTACGGAAGAGCCGGGTAAGCGCGACAAGCGAGATCACGAAGTGCGCAGCCGATGATTCTCTTACTGGCGAGGCACTGGCAGGCCAATGCGCAGCACGAGATCGCGCCATCGCGGATCGGAATGCAGGGAATCGAACATGGGCATTGTCAGCTCTATGATTCGAAACACCCGTTGCTGATACGCCTCCTCAAGATGCGCGAAGCCGGCGGTCAAATCTCCGAGACCGATGTGGATGACAGCGAAGTCAAACGGGGAGACGTACCTATGTTGGGACAACGCTTTCATGCGGTCGAGGATTTCGAGCGCCGTCGTCCTGTTGCCTGAAAGAGCATAAGCCCGGCACAGGAGTGCGAGGAAAAGCGGCCCGCCGGAGATATTTGCCGCTTTTTCAAGCTGGGTGATGGATTCGGAGAGCTGGCCTTTCTGCTCGAGCGAGAGCGCCATAAACCACATTGCGTTGCAGTAGTAGGGGTCAATGTCCAAAGCCCGCTGGCATTGCTCAATCGATTCGTCATAGCGTCGAGCGCGATAGAAAAGAAGGCCCATATAGCCGATGTGGACGCGATTGAAGGGGTCAAATTCGAGCGCTCGCTTGAACTCCGCGATAGCTTCGTCGTGTCTTGCCTGAATCGACATGTAGTCGGCAAGGTGAAGGTGAGCCGCCCCATCTCCGGGTCGTAACTCTACTCCGCGGCGGCACACGGCTTCAGCCCCGGCCCAGTCCCAGTCGTACAAAATGTGAATTGCGGCTAGAGCATTTTGAGCCGCGGCAACACTCTCGTCTAGTTGCAGCGCTTTCAATGCATTCGCTTTCGCTTTCAAGAAGAGGTCACTGGAGGGGCCAATGCCAAAGAGCCCCATAAAGAAAAGGCATTGCGACAGATTTGCGTAAGCCTGGGCGTAAGTTGGATCGATTGCGATGGCTTCAGCGTAGAGTTCCGCGGCCCTTGCCAGTTCAACCGGAGTTAATTTGTCGCGAAAGAAATTTGCCCTCAGTGCAGCCTCGAATGCCTCCGGATGGACCTTGGACGCCGAAGTCGGCGAGAACTGTTTCGCGTCAACCAGCTTATGAACCTGAGTGGCGATATCCTCTGCGATCTCTGCCTGCAATTGCAGAACATCGCGAAGTTCGCGCTCGTACCTTCCGGCCCAAAGGTGCCTGTCGTCGGGCGCATAAATCAACTGCGCAGTGACCCGAACCTTGTCCCCTGATCGCGCTACCGAACCCTCAACGATTGCGTCTACGCGCAACTCCCGGGCAATTGCGGGCAATGACTTACGGTTGCCCTTATAGGTCATCACCGATGTACGCGATATGACACGGAGGGAATGGATTTTGGAGATGGCGCTGATGAGTTCTTCGGTCATGCCATCGGAGAAGTACTCCTGCGCCGGATCACCAGAATGATTGTCGAGCGGCAACACAGCTAAGGAATCGATGCGCCGGGGGCTTAGAACAGGGGGAATGTCGCGATCATCCGCAGTCAGTGTCGTGTGACGCGACGAGGCGGAGATTTCGGCGATGAAGCGATATCCACGCTGCGGAAGGGTTTCAATGAACCGGGGCTTCTCTGCATCATCCCGCAGAGCCTCGCGAAGTTTATTGATTGCCTTGTTTAAACCTCGCTCGAAGTCGACGAAAGTGTCTTCAGGCCAAAGCCGGCCTGTCAGTTCTTCCCTTGTGACCACTTCGCCGGGACGTTCCAGCAGGAGCGTCAGAACCTGAAACGGCTGGGCCTGCAGTTTTACCCTCGCACCCTTGCGGCGCAACTCGCCGGATCGAGTGTCGACTTCGAAGGTCCCAAAACGAATGCATGCCATTGGGATTTCCCGGGGAAACGTTTCTGGAGTATAGCATTCGATTTCTTGAGGCGAGAACAGGAAAGCTGCGCAGTTCTGCGCAGATTCCATGAGCGTTATTGGGGAAGGAGAGCACCACATAGAAAGAATGCGCAGGCCATTGAGGCTGGTTGATTTGAGCAGTACGTTTGCTCAGACCCTAAGGAGGTCCCCATGCAAAGAAGGTCGATGTCACGTATCTCTTCTCTGGCGATTCCCCTCGCGATCGCGTGTGCCTTGCTGGCTTCCGGCGTTTCAGCCCAGGCCGATTCCGGCGACAAGGGCTGCTCCAACCGAACACTGAATGGGAATTACGGAAGCAGAGCTGACGGCTGGCTGCTTCCTGCCCCGGGCGTGTCGTTGCCGTTTCGCGCCCTTACCATGACCCACTTTGACGGCCGCGGCAACATTTCGTGGGTGGAACACACGGTCATTAATGGAACGTTGGTGGGACCGGACTGGTCGACAACCGCCAGCGGAACCTATGACGTAAATCCTGACTGCACGGGAACAGCCACAGTCAACACTCCGAACAGTCCCGTTCCCTTAGTACTTGGAATGGTGATCGTCAAAAACGGCAACGAAGTGGATACGGTGCTTGACTCGCACGCGATTATCAGTGTCTTCAACAAGGTTGATCAATGAAGGAATTCTTGGGCCGCCGGAGTCGGACTGGCGGCCTTTCCTTTGTGTGAAAGAACTGCTCGCCGTTTCAGAATCGCAACTTGTAGCCGGGCATTAGTCGAGTTTCTCGAGCTTGTCGGCGGGAAGTGGAGTCGCAGGATCCGACGCGCTTTTGCCGGAGCTTCCATTTGACATGGAGGCAGGCGGAATCAGATCGGCGGGAGCGGGCGTGCTGGCAGAGTCCGCTTCGGGCTCGAGGGTCAAGGCCACTTCGAGCTCAGCAATCCGGTTCAACAGGATGGTTTTGAGATCGGCTAACGCGGCTTGGTCCTGATCCGGGTCAGTGCTTAGCTCCAGTTTCTGGAGGGTCACTCGGAGAGATGTGAGAAGTTCCTGGGATGTCTGAGGACTCATTTGGCGGGACCCTGTATTCGTGTTGGATGCGGCGAGAAGGTCAAAGTTGATCAAGTGACATGAAATATCACACGAGTAGTCGTTGGGACCCAAATTCCGTTTTGAAAAAGGACCTCTGAAAGAGGCCAGTATCCAAGCTGTCCGGGGCTAAAGGATCGAGACCCGGACAGCGAGGAGAGTATTGCCGCGACCTCGATCGTTATTTACCTAACCCGTCTGTTTTATGGTAGTTGGGGTAGGTTGGTATGGGAATCGCTTGGATGGGGTTGGCCTTCAGCTCATCCAGAACCATCTGAACTCCAGTTTCGAGTTGCTTATCGTGCCCATCGGCGACGTCTCTAGGTAGTTCCTCGACTGGAACGTCGGGGATAATGCCGTGGTTTTCAACTTCCCACTCCCCTTTGAGGCCATAGATGGCGTAGCGCGGGGCCATGACGTATCCGCCGTCGAGCAGCGATGGATAGCCGCCGATGCCGACGAGTCCTCCCCAGGTGCGGGTGCCGACGAGTTTGCCGACAGCGGCCTTGCGGAAGTACCAGGGCATGGCGTCGCCGCCAGAGCCGGAGTTCTGGTTGATGAGCATGACCTTGGGACCAAAGATGGCGCCGACGGGGTCGTGGATTGCCTTTCCATCGCGCTCGATGGCTCCCGAGAGCGGTAAGCGCTTGAGAACATCGATCACGTAGTCAGCGATAAAGCCGCCCTCGTTCCAGCGCTCGTCGAGCACAAGAGCCTGCTTGTCGAGCTGCGAGTAGAAGAAGCGGTTGAAGTTGGTGTAGCCGGAGCCGCCGGTGTTAGGCATGTAAACATAGGCCACTTTGCCGCCGGAGAGTTCGTTGACTTTGCGCCGATTGCCTTCGATCCAATCCAGGTTGCGGAGCCCGTCTTCGTCAGCAATGGGAACGACAGTGACGTCTCGGGCGTCTTTGCCGTCGGGTGTTGGTCCGACGTGGAGGATTGTTTGTTTGCCTGCGGTGCCATCGAAGAACTGGTAGAGGTTATCGTTCGCGTGAATTTCGCGTCCATTGACGGCGAGCAGGTATTCGCCCTCTTTGACATAAACGCCGGGCATTGTGAGAGGCGAAGCAAGACCGGGTGTCCAGTTTTGGCCACCGAGGATTTTGACGATGCGATAGCGGTCGTTCTCGATTTTGTAGTCAGCGCCGAGCAGGCCGGTTTTGGGCAGGTTCTCGTGGTCGTCAGGGCCGCCTACAAACATGTGTCCTATTGTGACCTCACCCAGCATCTCGATGGAGAGATAAGTGAATTCAGAACGAGATGCCAGGCCGTCGAGATAGGGCTTGTAGCGGGCTTCGATCTTAGGGATTGAGAGCCCGTGCGTGTTCGGATCGTAGAGGAAGTCGCGCTCAATGCGCCACGTCTCGTTATACATCTGCTTCCACTCGGCGCGCGGGTCGATGATGGTCTGCATGCTGTCCAGCTTGAGGGGTTTGCCGGGGTTGGCATTGCCGGGCTTCAGGTCGTCGGTCGGAGAGATCGTCCAGCCGCCCTTTTTGCCAATCAGGGCCTTGGATCCATCGGCGGAGACGACGAACGCATCGATATCGCTCAGTACGGTTTCGGGTTCGCGTTTTTCAAGCGTAAAACGCCAGACAGCGCGGATACCGGACCCGCCGCCTTCGTTAGAGGAACGGCCAACAGGCGACCCCTCGAAGAGATAGATGACGCCCGCTTTGCCAGTGCCGATGCCTGCGTAGTTACGCGGCGGAATGGGGAGAGACAAGATGCGGTTGCCAATGCCCTCGAGATCGACGGTAACTTTGACGGTCTTGTCTTTGTCGTCTTTGGGTGGTTCGTTGCCTGCTTGCTTGGCCTTTTCTTTCTCTTTGTCCTTGTCGGTTGACTTGGCGTCATCCTTCGGCTTGTCGGGTTTCTTGTCTTCCGCGATGGGCTTCTTCGGCTCGTCCTTCTTCTCTTCCTTGATTTTTTCGTCGTCGCTTTCCGGCGGGATCGGCGACGCACCGTCCTTGGCGAGGACCACGACATAGGGAGCGCTGGTTTGCGCGCGATCAAGAGAGGAGAGATCGATTCCGGCGTTCGATGGGCCATCGTCGGTGGAGGCGATGAAGTACAGGTACTTCCCGTTCAGGTCGAATGCGGGGCTGATGGCATCGCTCATGCCGTCGGTGACCTGGGTGGATTTGTGGGTGTCCATCGAGTAGAGAAAGATGGCGTGCAATTGATTATCGAGATCGCGGTCGTAAGCAATCCACTTGGAATCGGGCGACCAGACCTGGCTGAAACTGGCGCCGAAGCTGCCGTAGGTGCCCTTGTCGACGAGGACGGGTTTGCCGGAGGGTACATCGACGAGCCAGAGGCGAAGGTGCTTGTCGGCAAAGCAGATGTGTTTGGAGTCGGGCGACCACGACGGGGTGTAGAAAAAGCTGGGGTCGGGTCCGAGATCGATAACGACAGGCGGCTTGAATCCAGTCTGGTCGCGCAGGTAGAGCTGGTATTCGCCCGAGGCGTCGGAGAAATACGCGATGGTCTTACCGTCAGGGCTCCATGAGGGATCGCGCTCCGCGCTTCCGGAGGTGTTGGTGAGGTTGCGGGTATCGCCCTTTTCGCCGGGCACAGTGAAGATTTCACCGTGCGCTTCAAAGACTGCGCGTGCGCCCGAGGGGGAGAGCGCAGCGCCTTTTATTTCGTCGGGCTTGATGGAGGCGAGATGCGGCTCAAGGTTTTCGAGCTCGCCGTGTATCTGGATAGAAACCACATGGTCCGCATTGTTGGCGGCGGTGTCGACAAGGTGAATGGAGCCGAACTGCTCGTAGACCAATCCGCCGGGTCCGGCCTGGATTGATTTCAAGTCGAGGGTGGTATTGGGAACTACCTGTCTGACTTCCTTGGCGAACGAGTCGTAACTGAACAGCGAGACGGGCCCGTTGCGATCGGAGAGGAAGTAGATCAGATTCCCGGCCCATACCGGATCGGCGTCGTTCGAATTCTCGCGGGGTACCTTCTGCAGTTCCAGCGTCTTGAGGTTCACGATCCAGATGGGCGTGGTCTGACCGCCGACGTAGTGCTTCCACGCGGGCTGCCACTTGGTAATTGGCTGGTAAGCGAGCGACTGGCCGTCGGGCGAGTAGGATCCCTGAAAGCCGGAGGGCAGCGGGAGGGGTTCCGGCACGCCGGAGCCGTTGGCATGCACGGTGAAGAGCTTGAGGAAATGACGATAACTCAAGGCGCTGGTCGCGATGAGTACGTTTTTGCCGTCGGGTGTCCAGCCGACCACGCCGCTGCCAGCCGGATGCCAGGTGATGCGGCGAGGCACGCCGCCAGCTGCGGGAATGATGTAGACATCGACGTTTCCGTTGAGATGAGCGCTGTAGGCGATCTGAGAGCCGTCAGGCGAAAAGAAAGGTCCCGCGACGACCTTGCCATTGGAGGTCAGGCGCTGAGCCTCGCCGCCCTGGCGGCTGACGGTCCAAATATCGTCGGCGTAGCGGAAGGCGATTTTGTCTTGCGAAAGCGAAGGACTGCGCAGCAGGAGCGGTGAGCTACCGGTGGTGGATTGGGATAAGGCAAGGAAGGGCGTAAGAATTGCCAGCGCCAGTAGAGCAAGCGCCAGCCGGGGCCGGACGACGTTCATCGATCCTCCATAGGAGTTGGTGGTGCGGATTGGCATCAACGGAAATTGAAAAGCTGTGCCACAGTATCGT
>Ga0207683_10000710_pt1 | contig 30336 bp, 30 predicted proteins | sample KBSM73metaG_FD_184333 | JGI IMG/M metagenome (GOLD analysis project Ga0207683, IMG submission 184333) | Miscanthus rhizosphere microbial communities from Kellogg Biological Station, Michigan, USA - KBS M7-3 metaG (SPAdes) (version 2) | ecosystem: Host-associated > Plants > Roots > Rhizosphere >... | reverse complement strand
CGCATATCCACGAAGTCTTCGAACTTGAGCGTCTTTCCTTTTGCCTCTTTTCCGATCTCGTCAAGAACAGTTTGGATGCCTGCCGCAGTCGGGTAGGGGCGCGCATCGAGGACGCGCACGCTGCGAGACAGAGCATAGGCGATGGTTTCGGCATCGTCGGTCTTCAAAGCGGCGCGAATTGCAATTTTGGCATTCGTGGTATCGGTTTGAAGTGCGCGAATCGATTCGCACATGCCGCGGACCAATGCCTTAGCCAAACGCAGGTTGCGATCGATGTAACTCCCCATCATGTGGAGCGAGAGGAAAGGATACTCGATCTTGGTGTCTGCCAGATCGGCAAGAACATTGAATCCCTCGCGTTTAGCCTTGGGGACGAAATCAGCTGCCATGATCGTGCCATCGACGACGCCGGTTAAAATTGCCGTAATGCGCGCGCCGGAATTACCGATTTGTAAGACGGTGACGTCTCTGTCAGGATCCAGGCCGCCGTCCTTGAGCGCGAGATTGCTTTGAAAGTGCGAGCCTGAGCCGAAACGGCTGACCGCCACTTTTTTGCCTTTTAACTGTTTGAACGAGGTGATCGAAGGTGCTGCGAGGTAGACGTGATTAAAATGGTTCGCGATTACCGCGACGATGCGCATATCGGCGCCGCGCAATTTTGCCAGCATCGCCTCCGAGCCCTGGGACAAGGAAACGTCGAAGGTACCGGAGATCAGGGCCTGATTGAGCAGTGATCCGCTATTGACGTAAACCACTTCGAGGTCAATTCCGTTACGCCGAAAAATACCTAAGCGCTTGCCCATCTCCAGTGCATAATTGCTGAGTCCTGTGCCGCTATAACCCAAACGCATTTTTTCGGTCGTCTGCGCGCAAACGGGCTGGGGAAATTCGGTGGAGCAAATGGAGATCGCGAAGGTAAAGAAAATTGCAGCGCACCTCATTTTCATATTCCCTCCGGCCGGCTGCGAGAAGCCGCTCGGCAGTTCTAAAATAGTACGGGAGTTTCAGTCAACGCTGATTTCGTGGATGCGGTCCTTAGCGCGACCGAAGATCCGATCAGATTTGGGGTTAGGCGCGTACCGAGGTGAGTTCGATGTCAATATTTTCTTCTCGTTGAATCTCTGCAAAGCGGTCGCGCAATTGTTTAATATTGCTACGAGTGGGAATAGCGAGATCGGCTTCCAGCTGAAAGATCGGCGTGCCGCTGACCGGCGCTGCGTAGGTCTTGGTCTCCATCGATTCGATATTGATGCCATGGGCGGTTAGCACGGCACTAATTTGGTAAACAATGCCAGGGTGATCCATGCAAGAGGCGGTGAGCCGGTAGGGGAGAAAAGCATCCCGGGTCTTGCGGCTGGATGGCGTCTTCACGGCAAGCGATAAACCGGTTTCCTTTTCGATCTGCTGATAATGGCGCGCGACGTTGGCGAGATTGTCGGCTTCGCCCGTGATCAGCATGATGACCGCGAACTCGCCGCAAAAAACCGCCATCTTGCTGTCTTCGATATTACAGGCGTGGCGCGAAATAAATTCGGAAATGCGTTGCACCAATCCGACTTGGTCCGGCCCAATTGCCGTGAGAATCAGATGATCTTTGTCCGCCATGGCGGTAGCGTAGAAAATTGGTTCAAATCGTTCAAGTCGTTCAATGGCTGGCGCCAGTCAATGTTCAAAGTTCAAGATTCAATGTCAGCCGAGATTGTTTTTGGCTCAACTTTACTCCTTCACGAAAAATCCATTGGTGATGGCGTCGTACCAAAGTTTGGCTACTGACCGAACGATGCCTTGGGGTAATTGCTGATCGCTCCAGCCCCAGGAATGTATTCCAGCACCAAGTGAAACGCTGCGTACGTTGGGCGGGGGATTCATTTTTGCGAAGAGCGGCAGCGACCTTTGACAACGGCCGAGGGTTACGGTGTCGTCGTTGACACCGTGGATCGAAAGAAAATTGGGCACGGGTTTTGTGCCGGGGCCGCTTAGCTCGCGAGTGTAGCCGAGGTAACGCTGCATCAGCGCGTCACTGTCTCGATTGGAGAGCTTCAATCGTTCCGCGGAGACTCGGGCGGCGGTCTCCAGGGCTCGAACGGAATTTTTATGGATGAAGTCTTCGGCCTTGAAATTGGGCCGTTTCTTCGCGCTCTGCCAGCGTTCGAAGGTGAGTTCGATAAGCATCGGCAGACCGAGATTCTCGTGCTTCATTCCTTCATACATGTATCGAGCGGTGTCGCGCCAGGTACGCAGGCGCAATTGGTTAAAGGGAAACTCCCAGTCGTCGCCGCTAACCAAGGGATACATCCAGCCGAAGGGCGAGCTGCCGTAGCCCACCAGCCCCGCGATATTGGCCACTCTTTGTGATGCCATCATCGCAAACGGCCCGCCCGTGGAATGGCCATGAATGTAGACGGAGAACTCGCTGTCGGGAAAATGGCGGGAAGCAGTTTGCTTGATCGCTTCCTCGAACGCAACCGGCCATGAAGCCATGCGATGGAAAAACTCGGTTCCCTGTTTGGCCGATAGCGAAACAAGCGTGCCGTAACTTTTTCGTTTAGATTGATCCTGGATGACCGCATACTGATCCGGTGTAATCCGAGTTTCCCTGGTCCAAAGAGGGGTGCGCGCGGAGCTGTCGTTGTTTTCCACGTCGCCCGCCCAATCTCGACTACGATCGAGAAAATAGAAACGGCCTGGGAACGTCATGCTGGCTACTTTAATACCAAACTTGCCGGGTAGAATGCGCGCGATTCGTTCGACGGATTTGAAATCCGAAACCCCGCCGTGAAGTAAAAAGATCCCGATCTTTTTGCCATCGGGCCCGATGGGAATGTTATCGGCGTTTTCGGGGTCGTAAACCACCACGCCGATATCCCAATCCATCTCCAGCTCTCGAATACGGAAAATGTCCTCATGAATAAGAACCGATAGATCCGGCATGGATGCGACCTGACGATCGAGCTGGAAAACTTGCTCTAACGAAAGCGCCGCGGGCGGCTCCCATGACGATTGCTTGCTCACGAGTGATCTCCTCAAAAGAGTGGCACTTGTACGGTACCTCTTATCACGGCTGCTCGACGGCTTCATTTAGTACGCGGCCGGTAGCATTCTTCGGCTTGGATAGGTGAAGCAGCGAGGCAAGGGTTGGCGCGAAATCTATAATGCCCACGTTCGCAAGCTTCTGTCCGGCCAGAACTCCCGGTCCATTCAAAACCATGATTGTACGCATAGAACTTTGCTCGGGGTCGGCGCCGTGATTGCCGTAGGGTTCGCCCTCGGTGATCAGTGGACCGGGCCCGATGCGCGGATCGAAATCGTAGCCCGAGGCAAGGTCAAGATACAGATCGCCGCCGAATGGGCCGCCAATACCCATCTTCAGGCCATGGGAGTCGGCATCATACACCGCACTGACCACAGGCTGCTCGGCGTCGCGCACCGAATCGAGCACTGCGCGCGTTTTGCTGACGACTTGGGCGCGCTCCTCAGGCGGAACGATGCCGTTCTTCCGATCGCTGGAGTTGATCAGGAGATAGCCATTATTGACTGCCGGATAGAGCACCTTGGTCTTGGTTAAATCGACCTTTCCTTGCACGTCGAGTGTCAAGAGCCCGCTTTCTTGCAGCACCCGGTTCAACGCGACGCGCTTGTTCACGCCTTCCATGCCGTGGTCTGAAATGAGAGCGACAATCGTGTTGGACGGACGTTTTTCCAGCAAGAGTCCAAGATGGTCGTCCGAGGTGCGATAGGCTCGTTCAAGGAAGGGACGCAGTCGAGCCGCAGTATCCGGATTGTAAGTGGCGAGAGTTGAATCGAGATAACCGCGCCAGAGATGCTCGGCCTCATCAGGAAATGGTGTATAGGCCAAAAATAAATCCCAGGGTACTTGCTCGATCGCCCACCGATTGGTTTCCATCAGCTGGTGTTGCGCCATCGTCACGGTCTCGAGGTAACGTGCCTCGGCACCACCCGAGCCGCCATTCGGAATGGTTCTCCCGAAGGCGCCTTGATGATAAAGCATGCTCGCGCCATTGCCGATGAAAGTCTGCACGGTGGTGCCCGGAGCGACGTCCGTTTGCGGAATCGGCAGATCGCGCGCCGGACGGGTGTAGTAAAGAAGGAAATCGCTCCCGTCGGACTTTAAATCGAACAGTCGAAAATAAGTTTTTGCTTGCTGATTGCCGGTTACCGTAACCGCGACCGGCGTGCTCCAAAACAGTTCTCCAGCAGCGCTCGCTGAAGCTGGCTTTAGTTTCGCTTTTATTTCGCGGCCGTCGCGAGCCGTCGCGATCAGTAACGTGTCGTAGCCAACTTGAGTATCCGCCGGATCATCGATCAATAACCCGAAAAAACATGCCTCACCGACGAAAAACATGATTTCCACCGGTGGTGCATCGCTGGTCGGCGACTCATTCCAGGCGCCTGCCGTTTCATTTTGAATTGCGCGCTTGGTGACAATCCCATCGCGGCCGGCGGTTAGGGTATAGCCGGAAAAACGCACGGCTTGGTCGGTCAACTCGTCGGCAAACGCCGGCATGTGAGATATCACCACTTTTTTGCCCGCACGCGTGGCCACCGACCAGATAGGCTCCGCCTGAAGCGGCGCTTCAGAAAATCCAGCCAAGCTGTCCAGGATGGTAAACTCGCCGCGCGGTGCTCTCGGAACACGATTGCCCGTAATGCCGGTGATGCTTGGCGGTGCGCCGGTCATCAACGATGCAAAGCCGGGCGCGGTTTTAGAGGGGAAGCCGGCTTTGACATCGTCGGCATAGGCTCCTCCCTCGATCAGCTTTGCCAAATTGGGAAGCTTGCCATCGCGCAGCATCTCGCGAACGAAGCTCGGAACGGCGCCATCCCAAGCAAGCACAATCGCTTTGGCGGGGGCTTGAGCAACAACGGTCTGCGGTGCAGCGCAGGAAACGGCAAAAACGGCGATGAGCAGGAGAACAACGACTCTGGGAATGAACCTCATGTATGACGATTAGCCCAGCAGGAGCAATTGTATTTTCTTCACAAAACCTGCGCCTCCTGCTCTATGATAGGCGAGGCTGAGAGTAGCCGATGAGGCTCGGACGGTCAATTCAGTAGATATTCTTGTCCGTTAGACAGCTCAGCGCGGATTCGGTATGAGCGTTAGGATTGGCGGAACTCTGGAGGATGCCTATGAGCCGAACAGCTGAGAGATTTCTTGTGACCCTTGGGGCGTGCGTTTTTAGCTCGACCCTGTCCTCGGCCGTATGGGCTCAATCGAAGGGCAGGGATACGACCGACGATCTGCTGAAATCGATCGGCTTGAGCAAGCCGGCGTTTACGCGCGCGCCAGACTTCAATCTAAGGGATGCCGTGGGCGGCATCGTGAGCATCAGTGGCAACCGCGGCAACCTGATGCTTGTCAATTTTTGGGCGACATGGTGCGGACCGTGCCGCGATGAAATGCCTTCCATGGAGCAGCTGAGCCGCTCCTTCGGCGGTCAAGGATTCACTGTGCTCGCCGTAAATCAACGGGAAGGCGCTGGGCAGGTGCTACGGTTCATGAAGACGCATGGACTCAACTTTCGCGCGCCTCTGGATACCGACGGGCGGGTCGCGGCTGCTTACCGGGTCTACGGTATTCCCGCGACTTATCTGATTGACGGGGCGGGGCAGGCGCTCGGCATGAAAGCGGGACCGAGAGACTGGACCGATCGAGAGGTCATGGAAGTATTCCGAAAATTGGTTTCCGAGCGGGGCGGCAGTGCAGTGCCGTCCAGTTCCATCGATTTCGAACCGAGCGCGCCATTGCCCAAGACCCTGCGCGCCCGGAGCAATGGACTGCTATTGCATGCGCAGCAGGATTCGCAATCAGAAATTCTTGCCAGGCTTGAGCGCAGCGATGACTTGGCTGCGCTCGGCAAGGTCTCCGGCGCAAGCGAGTATTGGTACATGGTCAGAACGAAAAACGGCGTAGTCGGATGGGTTCGGGAAACGGAGGTGGAGTCAACCAGCGGTCGGAAGTGAGCAAGTTTTGTTCTGACCGTCTTTTACCGCGCTAAGGGAAGCTACCGCTCCTGCTAAATATTTCCGGCCTCGCATAGACACGAATATCAATGATCAAGAAAATTCCTACCAAACTCGAGAAGCATGGCCATGTGCGGATCGATAACTATTATTGGCTGCGCGAGCGGGAAAATCCGGAGGTGATCCGATATTTGAACGAGGAGAACGAACACGCGGCCAGAGAGCTCGGCGGCGCGCGCGGGTTCGAGGAAAAACTCTTTCAGGAAATCAAAGAGCGCTTCAAACAAACCGACATGTCGGTGCCCTACAAGCGCGATGACTATTTTTACTATACGCGCTACGAGGAGCAAAAGGAGTATCCAATCTACGCGCGCAAACGCGGTTCCCTCGAGCAACCGGAAGAAATCATCCTCAATGCCAACATTCTCGCTGAAGGTCACGAGTTCTTTTCCGTCGGCGGCTGGACGGTCAGCTCCGGGCAGGATTTGCTGGCGTATGCCGTGGATGTCGAGGGCCGCCGGATTCACACCGCGTATATCAAGAACTTATCTACCGGCGAGCTTCTATCCGATGTCCTGCCGAACGTGAGCGAAAATCTCGCCTGGGCAAACGACAACCGAACCCTTTTCTACGCCAAACAGGATGAAATTACGCTGCGAGAGTATCAAATCTATCGGCACGTGGTGGGAACCGATCCGGCAAAGGATCAGCTGGTTTTCCAAGAAGACGACGAAACCTTCGTCAGCTACATCTTCAAAACCAAGTCGAAGAAGTTCTTGATGATTGTTTCCGCTCAGACCGTAAGCCAGGAGTACCGCTACCTGGACGCCGACCACCCTCAGGGCGAATTTCAAGTTTTTCTGCGCCGGGAGCGGGAGCATGAGTATCACATCGATCATATCGATGATCGATTTGTGATCCGCACCAACGATGGTGCGAAAAACTTTCGGCTCATGTGGACGCCAATAGCTATGCCACAGAGGGAGAATTGGCACGAGATCATTCCCCATCGGGAGGATGTCTACCTCAGCGACGTCGAGCTGTTTAAAAATTATTTTGTGCTCGAAGAGCGCGCCCGCGGGTTGACGCAAATCCGCGTTGTTCCCTGGTCCGGCCGTGATGACCATTATCTCGCTTTCGACGAGCCCGCTTATCGGGCGAGCTTGGGAGCCAATTTGGAATTCGATACGACCTGTTTGCGTTTCGAATACACTTCGATGAAAACGCCGCTATCCATTTACGACTATGAGACGACCACTCGAGAACGGGTGCTGCTCAAACGCGAAGAGATTTTGGGCGGATTCGACTCAGACAACTACATTACAGAGAGGCGTTATGCCCGCGCGTCGGACGGCGTAGAAGTACCTATTTCGATTGTCTATCGAGAGGGATTGACTCGAAATGGCGAAAATCCGCTTCTGCTATACGGTTACGGCTCCTACGGGGTCAGCATCGATGCGGCATTTCAGTCGCCGCGGTTGAGTTTGGTCGATCGCGGTTTTGTTTTCGCGATTGCGCATATTCGAGGTGGTCAGGAGTTAGGACGTCAATGGTATAAGGATGGCAAACTCTTCAAGAAGAAAAACACATTCAGTGACTTTATCGCGTGCGCCGAGTTCCTGATCCGGGAAAAATTCACTCGTGCGGAAAAACTGTTTGCGATGGGACGAAGCGCAGGCGGGTTGCTGATGGGGGCGATCAGCAACATGCGGCCGGATTTATTCAGGGGAATTGTCGCGGAAGTGCCATTTGTCGATGTGGTCACCACGATGCTCGATTCATCGATCCCGCTTACCACCGGCGAATATGACGAGTGGGGCGATCCCAATCAGAAAGAGTTCTACGATTATATGCTGTCGTACTCGCCTTACGATAATGTCGGGAATAAATATTACCCCGCGATGCTCGTCACCGCGGGACTGCACGATTCTCAAGTGCAGTATTGGGAGCCTGCCAAATGGGTCGCCAAACTGCGCGAGCTCAAAGCGGATAAAAACCGTGTGTTGCTGAAAACCAATATGGAGGCCGGCCACGGTGGCGCCTCCGGCCGTTTCCGACGTCATCGAGAAACCGCCTTCTCCTACGTCTTTCTCCTCGACCTTGCCGGAATAAAAGCATAGCGTTTACTCGGCATGACATTATCGATTGCTCTTCGCGCCTAGGTTGAGCTTAGCTGAGCGTACTGTTTGCTGGTCAGGTTTTTGAAGTTTTCTTTGCCGCCCAAGACTCGAGCCGTTCCTTAAGCTTTTTTTCGTAGCCGGAATCGCCAGGGGTGTAATAGCGGCGGTTACGCAGTTCTTCGGGCAGATGTTGTTGGTCGACAATATGCTCTTCGTAATCGTGCGCATACTTGTAATCTTTGCCGTAACCGAGTTTGCGCATCAGCGGAGTGGGCGCGTTGCGGAGGTGCAACGGAACGGCAAGGGAGCCGTGTGCCTCTACGTCCTCGGCCGCGGCGAGCATGGCTTTATAGGAAGCATTCGACTTGGGTGCGCTCGCCAGATACGTGACCGCCTGAGCCAAGGGAATGCGGCCTTCCGGGAGCCCGACAAAATGAAAGGCCTCCTTGGCCGCGATCGCGACTTGCAGCGCCTGCGGGTCGGCGTTGCCGATGTCTTCAGCGGCGAAGATCACCATCCGGCGCGCGATGAAAAGCGGATCCTCGCCGGCTTCCAACATGCGCATCATCCAATAGAGCGCCGCGTCGGGATCGCTCCCACGCAGACTTTTGATGAACGCGGAAATCACGTTGTAATGCTCTTCACCGGCCTTGTCATAGCGTAAGGGGGTTTTTTGCAGCGCTTCCTGTAATTTCGCCAGATCGATTTGGTTCTGGCCTTGAGCCTGCGCCAGAGTGGCCGCTGCCTCGAGCGCGTTGAGAGCCACCCGGCCATCCCCTTGCGACTGCTCGATGAGAAACGCTCGGGCTGGCTCCGCCAGCGTAAGCTCAAAATTCCCAAGGCCTCGCTCCCGGTCCCCGAGCGCACGATCGATAAGCGTACCGATTTCCGTGGGCGAGAGCGCTTTGAGCAATAACACGCGACAGCGCGAAAGCAGCGGTGAAATGACCTCAAAGGAGGGGTTTTCGGTGGTGGCGCCGATTAACGTTAGTGTGCCGCGCTCCACGTGGGGCAGAAAATTATCCTGTTGAGCCTTGTTAAAGTGGTGAATCTCATCGACGAAAAGGACCGTGGGTTTTCCGCTGCGCCGGAGTTGCTCGGCTTCTTGAATAATTTTTTTCAAATCCTTGACGCCGGAGGTGACCGCGGAAAAGTGGACGCATGACGCCCCTGCGGAGCTCGCGAGAATTTGCGCCAGAGTGGTTTTGCCGCTCCCTGGAGGGCCCCAAAGGATCAGCGACTGTAGTTTTCCCGCCGCCACCATCCCACGCAAAAGTTTTGCAGGACCCAGCAAATGATCCTGGCCAACAAACTCATCGAGTGTCGCTGGCCGCATCCGATCGGCAAGGGGTTGAGAAGGTTTTCTCCCTGCTGGCGGGTTATCAGCAAAAAGATCCATCGACTCTATGCTAGCATAGTGTGATGGACCACATACAGGTTACCAAAGCCATCGTCGCCGTGGCGCAGCGAGCGGAAATTATGTTACACTTGTAGGTCGATTTTCGATTATGAGCTCTACGCAAGATAAAGAGAGCACAGCCTTGGTTCAGGGGACGGCGCCGCGAACGGTATTATTCGCTAATTCGTCGATTTCCGGCAAGCTTAGCTATAACTTGCCGGTCAAGATCGATGGCCATTTTACTGGCGAAATCAAGTCCACTGAACTTTTAGTGATTGGCTCCAGTGCTCAGGTCGACGCGCACATCTCGGCGCGCCAGGTCCACTTGGAGGGCCGTTTGATCGGCTCGGTTCAATCGATGGGCTGTTTTGAGTTGCTCCCCGGGGGTTATTTCAAAGGCGAAGCCCGCGTCGGCGAGCTCAAGATCCATCCTGGAGCAGTTTTCGAGGGCAACGGCAACATTCTCGGTAGCTAACGCGACCAAGATTGTCTGCGGAATTACCGTTCTTCACCGGAAAGCCGCGCGGCTTTGCCGGATCTTTCCCTTAAATAGTAGAGCTTTGCGCGCCGAACCTTGCCTCGCGCAACCACCTCGACTTTTTCGATCCGCGGCGAGTGCAGCGGGAAAATACGCTCGACGCCGACGCCGTAGGAGATCTTGCGCACCGTAAATACCGCTCGGCTGCCGCTCCCAGACATGGCGATCACGAGACCTTCAAAAATCTGGGTGCGCTCCTTTTCACCTTCGACGACCTTGACGTGAACCCGGACGGTTTCGCCTGGGCGCAGTGACGGCGCGTCCTGCTTGGACTGCTGTGCTTCCAATTGTCCGACGATGTTCATGGCGTACTCCTTATCTTGCGCGCTATCCCAGCAGGCGATCCAGTATGATTGCTGCTGCCGAACGGACCGAGAGGTGATTAAATTCAGTGCGTCCCTGAATTGGCTCCAGAACGTAATCTGCTTGTGAAAGTGTGGCTTCTGTCAGGCCCCAACCGGTACCGAAAAGAACGAGAAAGGGCCGAGTTTCTCTATGTAACATTTCTTTCAGCGCTGTGAAAGAGGTTCGCTGGCCAGCGCGCCTCGCGGAAGTGGCCACGATGAGCGGCTTTTGCCCGGTCTCCTGTTCGATCGAAATGATAACATCATCCAAGACATCGCAAATTCGTGCGAGCGTCAGCGCCTCTTTGCGGGTGGGATTATAATCGCTGCCATAACCAAACTCCCAGTGATGGATGATTTTCAGCGCAAGTTTCTGTAAGGCCTTCACCGGCGTCACGACAAAGAACCGGCTCACTCCATAGGTCCGGCCGGCGCGCGCAATATCATGAATATCCATATTGGTCACGGCCGTGGTGACGACCACGCCGTTCTTGTCATAGACGGGGTGATGCAAAAGAGCGAGATATACCGGCGCGGCGGAGTCACTCGCGCGTTGTTGTTGCGTCGCTGATCGGTCGCCAGCCAGCAAATCGGGGCGCCGCGCGCGCGTGAGTTGCAGGCTTTGCTCTGCGCGCCAAAGCTTAATTCGTTCGTGGTCACCCGAAAGAAGGACCTCGGGTACTTTCATGCCGCGGTATTCTTCGGGCCGCGTATACTGCGGGTACTCGAGCAGTCCATTGCTGAACGACTCCTCGGCTGCGGAATTCGCGTTGCCGAGGACCCCGGGGACGAGGCGAGCGATGGCGTCAATGGCCACCATCGCCGCGGGCTCGCCGCCGCTTAAGGTGTAATCGCCGATCGAGATTTCTTCATCGACGAAGGCGCTGACCCTTTCGTCGACGCCTTCGTAACGGCCACAGATCAACACCAAATGTTCTTCCCGAGAAAGTCGTTGGGCCGTCGCTTGGTCAAAGACCGAACCACGTGGCGAAAGCAGAATGACCCGCGCGCGCGGGGCATCATTTCGAACGTGATCAATGGCACTGATCAGCGGCTCGGGTTTCATGATCATGCCTTGGCCGCCGCCGTAAGGAGTATCATCGGTGGTGCGATGTCGATCGCTGGTATAGTCGCGCAGGTCGACGAGGCCGATCTTGATCAGATTGTTTTCCTGCGCACGCTTCAAGATAGTGTGACTCAGCGCGGAATCGAACATTCGAGGAAAAATCGAAACGACGGTGAAATGCAGCATCGGCGGAAATACCGGCTTGATCAAAGATCAAGCAATCCCGCGGGTGGATCGATGGTGATCGTACGATTGGCGAAATCGATTTTGTCGATGATTTCTTTGACGGCAGGAATCAGGTGTTCTTTGTTTCCCCCCTGTACGAGATAAAGCTCGCCGCCGGCAGTGGCCATCGTAGACTCCACGATCCCGACGCGTTCACCACCCGTGGTGAAAACCTCGAAACCGATGATTTGATAGTGATAGTACTCTCCGGGCGCCAGCACTTCGAGAGCGCTTTCCGGGACCGAGAGGGTTGTGCCGACATACCGGGCGGCAGCATCGATGCTGTCCACCTGGCGCAGTTTGATCAGCAATTGGCGCTTATGCGGACTGCTCGCTTCAAGCACAAGGGCGGTTTGCTTTTCCGCTTCTGCGATAAAAACTTCGGCTCCAGGTTTGAGCGCTGTCGTCTCAGGATTGAAAGGATTGAGCTTTAACCAGCCAAGGAGGCCGTGGGTCGCGACAATTTCACCGAGGGGAACTAGCGGTTCGTCCATCGGCACTTGTGCCAGCTAATTTATTTTTCTTCGACGATTTCCAGAACGACTCTGCGGTTGGCTACCGACGCCGCGGCGTTCAGCAGGGTGCGCAGCGATTTCGCCGTACGGCCTTGTTTCCCGATGATGCGCCCGAGATCTTCCTTTGCCACCTTCAGCTCAAACACGGATGCGCCATCCGCGTCGGTTTCACTGATCGTCACCGCCGCAGGATTGCTGACCAAAGACTTCGCCACATACTCGATCAGTTCTTTCATCGGAAGATCAGCTGGCTATTTTCTTGCGTTTGATCAGCTCCGAAACCGTTTGTGAAGGCTTGGCGCCCTTTTTGATCCAGGAATCGATCTTCTCCTGATCGAGTTTCACAGCATCGGATTTCGCCCGCGGATCATAAGTTCCAACTTGTTCGATGTAGCGCCCGTCGCGCGGAAAGCGTTGGTCGCTAACGACAATGCGATAAAATGGTTTTTTCTTTGCGCCGTGGCGGCTCATCCGAATGGTGACGCTCATACTAAGTTCCTCTCCTTCTTAGTTGAAAGGGTTCGGCACCCGGCTGAGAAGCGAGCGCATGCCCAGCTTGCTCACCCGTTGCATCATTTTTTTCATTTCCAGAAATTGTTTCATCAGGCGGTTGACGTCGGTGACCGTGGTACCGCTCCCTTGAGCGATGCGGCGGCGCCGGCTGCCGTTCAGTATTGCCGGATTGCGCCGTTCTTTCATCGTCATCGAGTTGATGATGGCTTCTACTCGTTTTAATTCTTTCTCTGCCTGCTCCGGATCAACTTGCGAGGCGAGTTTTTTTCCGCCCGGAATCATCTCGAGAAGCCCGCCAACCGGGCCCATGCGCTTGATCTGCTGGAGCTGAAGTTGGAACTCCTCTAACGTAAATTGCTGCTTCTGAAATGCCTGCTGCAGACGCGCGGCTTCCTTTTGCTCGACATTCTGCTGAACTTTGTCGATCAACGAGAGCACGTCGCCCATCCCCAAAATACGCGAGGCCAGACGGTCCGGATAGAAGGGCTCTAAAGCGTCAAGCTTTTCGCCAATGCCGGAAAAAAGAATAGGTTTCCCGACCATCTCGCGGATCGACAACGCCGCACCACCGCGCGCGTCGCCATCGAGTTTTGTCAGAACGATTCCGGATAGTCCGAGCTTGCCATCAAAGCCGATGGCCTGATTCACGGCATCCTGTCCCGTCATGGAATCGGCGACAAAGAGAATTTGATGGGGCCGTACGGCGCCTTTAATGGCGCTCAGCTCCTGCATCAATTCTTCGTCGATATGCAAACGTCCGGCAGTATCGATCAAAAGAAGATCACAAAATCTTCGCTTCGCCTCTTCCAGGGCTTGTTGACAAATGGCGACGGGCGACTTTTCCGGATCGGCGTCATAAACCGGCAGCTCCAGCTCGTGGCCGAGAATTTTCAACTGCTCGATCGCCGCCGGGCGATACACGTCAGCAGGGACAAGATAGGGGCTACGCTTCTTTTCCTTTTTTAAATAGCGGGCGAGCTTTGCAACCGTGGTGGTTTTGCCGGAACCCTGCAAGCCAACCAGCATGATCACCACCGGAGGCGCGGCCTTCAAATCCAGCTCGCGATAATCGCCGCCGAGCAAGCCAACGAGCTCATCGCGCACGATTTTGATGAATTGCTGCTCTGGGGTGAGGCTCTGCAGGACCTCCTGCCCCATGGATTTCGCCTTGACCGAGTCGAGAAAAGTCTTGACGACTTTGACATGGACATCGGCTTCGAGGAGCGCGAGACGGACCTCGCGAAGGGCATCATCGATGTTCTTTTCGGTGATCTTGCCCTGACCCCTGAGCCGCTTGAAGGTGAGCTCAAGCTTGTCGGTTAAGGATTCAAACATGCTGGCTAAACTCTGATATTTTCAAGGAAAAGTTGAGGGGAGGGTAATATGAAAAAAACCTGGAGTCAAGTTCACACGGGAAACAGAAAGGCCCGTCACGCACGGTTGCACGCGACGGGCCTTGATTGTCTCTTAGACAGTTAACTTAGCTTTACATCATGCCGCCCATTCCACCCATTCCACCCATACCACCTCCAGGAGGCATCGGCGGCATAGCCGACTTATCTTCAGGCTTCTCGGCGACCATGGCTTCCGTGGTCAGCAGCATACTCGCCACTGACGCGGCATTTTGCAGCGCGGTGCGAACAACTTTGGTCGCGTCGATGATGCCGGCCTTCATGAGATCTTCGTACTCTTCGTCTGCCGCATTGAAACCGAAGGCGCCTTTGCCTTCTTTGACCTTTTGCAAAGCGATCGAACCCTCGACGCCGGCGTTAATGGCGATGCGTCGAAGCGGCTCTTCCGAAGCGCGTTTGATGATGTTGACACCCCAGCGCTCGTCCCCGGACACACGCAATTTTTCCAGCGCTACTGCCGATCGGAGCAATGCGACTCCGCCGCCGGGAACGATGCCTTCTTCCACCGCGGCGCGGGTGGCGTGAAGGGCGTCCTCGACGCGCGCCTTCTTTTCCTTCATTTCCACTTCCGTAGCTGCGCCGACATTAATCACGGCGACACCGCCGATGAGTTTCGCTAGCCGTTCCTGCAGTTTCTCGCGATCATAATCGGATGTGGTCTCATCGATCTGGGCGCGAATCTGTTTGATGCGGCCCTCGAGATCGGATTTTTTGCCGGCGCCGTCGACGATCGTGGTGTTATCTTTGTCGACTACGATTCGCTTTGCGCGGCCAAGATCCTGCAAGTTGATGTTGTCAAGCTTGATCCCCAGCTCTTCGGCGATGAGTTTGCCACCGGTTAGAATGCCGATGTCCTCGAGCATCGCTTTGCGGCGATCCCCAAAACCGGGAGCCTTGACGGCGACGCAGCGAAGCGTGCCGCGAATCTTGTTGACGACCAGGGTGGCCAATGCTTCGCCTTCAATATCTTCGGCGATAATGATGAAGGGCTTGCCGGTCTTCGCGATTTGCTCCAGGATCGGCAAAATCTCTTTCATATTGCTGATTTTTTTCTCGTGAATCAGCAGATAAACGTCCTCGAGCACGCACTCCATTCTTTCCGGATCCGTAACGAAATAGGGCGAAAGATAGCCGCGGTCGAACTGCATGCCCTCAACGACATCCAACGTCGTCTCCAGTCCTTTGGCTTCTTCCACCGTAATGACGCCTTCTTTGCCGACCTTGTTCATGGCTTCGGCAATGACATCGCCGATCGTGGAGTCGTTGTTCGCGGCGATCGTTCCGACCTGAGCGATTTCTTTTGGATCTTTCGTGGCTTTCGACATATCCTTGAGCTCGCCCACCATCGCTTCGACGGCTTTGTCAATACCGCGCTTGAGCGTCATGGGATCGTGGCCCGCTGCAACTAGCTTTACGCCTTCGGCAAAAATTGAACGCGCCAAGACCGTCGCCGTCGTGGTTCCATCGCCGGCTACGTCGGATGTCTTGCTCGCGACTTCCTTCACCATCTGAGCGCCCATATTTTCAAACTTGTCTTCGAGCTCGACTTCTTTGGCCACGGTGACGCCATCCTTCGTGACATTGGGGGCACCAAAGGACTTGTCCAGCACGACATTTCGTCCCTTCGGTCCCAGCGTAACCGTCACGGCGTCGGCGAGAATATTGACACCTTTCAGAATCGCGTCACGCGCATCGCGATTAAATTTGACTATTTTAGCTCCCATCGTTCCCTCCTAAATTTTCTTAAATGATTACTTTTCGATCACGCCGAGGATGTCCTCCTCGCGCATGATCAGGTGCTCTTCGCCGTCGAAATTGATTTCAGTGCCCGAGTATTTGCCGAAAAGAATGCGGTCGTTAACCTTGACATCAAGGGGAGTAATCTTGCCGTCATCACCGTGCTTCCCTTTACCCACAGCCACTATTTTGCCTTCCTGGGGTTTTTCCTTTGCGGTATCCGGAATAATAATTCCACCTTTGCTTTTTTCCTCTTCATTCACTCGCTTGACAATCACTCGGTCTTGTAAAGGCCTAATCTTCACTGCACTCCCCTTTCGAAGTAGGATCTAAGTATCTGGATTGTTTAGGATTTACCCGGCTCTAGCTAGTGAATAACCGTAAGCCAAGGCAAAAGTAACTTAAGCATTGATTGCACTGTGTCAACCCCGAACGAAAAAAATTTGAAATCGGTTTCGCAGGTCGGTTAACTGACTCTGCTTGGTTAACGGCGCTGCTTGCGAGATTCTTCCTCGAAATATTTGCGGTAAAGAATATCCCATTCACGGCTTCCTGGCGGCACATGACGGGAAAGCGAGCTAATCTTATGACGAACGATATCGTCGATCTGGTCCTCGCGCTGAAAAAAATCGTTCAAAGCTTGTTTGGTTTCCAGAAGTGCCCGCCGCTCGTTGGGAAATTCGGCAAGTCTTTGCTGGGTCAAACCGCCCATGATCAGGTGAGCGAGATGCGAGATTCGGCCCTCTGACAATCTCACAAGATAAAGCCTCGTTTGGCCGCAAGCTTCTGTTTAGCCAACAAAAACATTTTGTAGGGATCCACATCGCGGGATCCCTGGGTGTGGGCCGCGAGCACTTTCCGAGCTTCTTCTTCGATGGCGTCCTCTTCGGCGAAATTCTTCGTGATGATCTCTACAATCGCCTTTTTGAGCGCGCCCTCATCCGCCTTCGCGGTGATCACATCCTTATCACGGTAGTTTTTCAGCAACAACACGGCAAATCGTTCGAGCTGCTCCGGCTTTATTTTCATCGCCTGTTCAAATCCTGTGGATAAACTGTCGATCGACCGGTGCCTGGGCCGGCATGCTTGTGGATCTTTTTGCTATCTAGCTGGCCGCCCAAGGGAAGTCAACGCGTGGCCGTTCGGCCCTGCCACCACCGCCATAGAAAAAAATGTTGTGCCATCAGGGGTTTTTTGCCAATATTACAGTTCAGTCCGAATCGTGGCGAGCGCGCCTGAAAGTTATTCACAGGCGGCGAGGATCGACGAAGTGGCTCCGGCAGCAAACCAGCGAAAAACCCATTTAGCTGTGGAAAAGCCCCCGCGGTTGAGGCGTGGCGGGCGCATTGGCGTCATCGCACCCGCCGGTAGAGTCGATCGCGGCGAGGTTGAATCAGGGATTGCGGCCATTCGTGCGGAAGGGTTCCAAGTCGAGCTGGGCGTAAATTTGTTCGAGACCAAAGGTTATCTTGCCGGTGACGCTCAGTGTCGCGCCCGAGATCTGGTGGATTTTTTTGAGCGCAGCGATATCGATGCAATTTTTTGCGCGCGTGGTGGTTTTGGCTCGATTCAGCTGCTGCCTAACTTGAGCACGCATCTGCAGGCGAAAATTTTTGTCGGTTACAGTGATATCACAATTCTCCTGAATTGGCTCAGGCAATTCCATGGTATGGTTACATTTCATGCGCCGATGGTCGCCATGGACCTCGCCCGCGGCCTGAGCGCGCAGTCGCGCGCGCACTTGTGGCCGCTTCTCTGCGGCGACATCCAGAGCTGGAAGGTGGATTTGACCGAGGTCATACGGCCTGGCTTCGCGGAAGGCGACATGATCGGCGGTTGTCTCTCCTTGTTGGTGACTACGCTCGGCACTCCCTATGAGATCGATACGGCGGGAAAGTTGCTCTTCTTGGAGGATGTCGGCGAGAAGCCGTATCGCATCGAGCGCATGATGACGCAGCTTCTGATGGCTGGGAAATTGGATCAGCCAGCCGGTGTTTTGTTGGGCGATTTCACCCACTGCGATGATGCGGGCCCACGCGATTTGAGGGAAATCGTTACAGAGCTATTTCGTCACGCATCTTATCCCGTGGTGATGGGTATGAGAGCGGGACACGGTGAGGAAAACCTGGCGTTGCCGTTTGGCGCACGAATGGCGCTCGATGGAAATCGCGCCACTTTGGAGCTGCTCGAATCTCCGGTACGCTGAAGTCTGAATAACTTCTGTGTTTCGCCTCTTTGTTATATTTCTCGCCCGATCCCAATGAAACCCGCCATCGATTTGCGTGGTGTTGAAGAGAGCTTCGACAGAGCTATCGGTGAGGGAGTATTTCCTGGCGCGGTGCTCTTAATCGGCAAGGAGGATACGATCGTCTATGAGCGGGCTTTCGGACATCGTTCTCTGCTGCCGCAGAAAACGCCGATGCTGACCGGCACGATATTCGATTTGGCGTCGCTCACTAAAGCCCTAGCGACCTCCGTCGCACTCATGCTTCTGGTGCGCGAGAAAAAATTGCGTTTGGACGACCAAGTCACTCGGGTGATCCCGATGTACGGAGTCTTCGGCAAGAGTCTCACGACATTTCGCCATCTACTGAATCACTCGGCAGGCTTACCCGCGTGGAAGCCCTATTTTGAAGAAATCATAAAGAGCGAAAAGGCGGGACGAATCAACTTTGTCGCGAGCCGTGCAGCGAAGAATTACGTCTACGAGCAAATTCACCGTGAACGACCGGACGCCGCGCCGGGAACTCGAACCGTCTATAGCGATCTCGGCTTCATGGTTCTGGGCGAGGTCGTCGAGAATTTAACCGGTAACACACTTGATCGCTTCTGCCGGGAAAAAATCTTCAAGCCTCTGGAGCTTCGCTCGACCGGTTTTGTCGATCTCACTCAGATTCGGACCCGGCGATTGCAGCCGGTGGAAGAAATGATTGCGCCCACTGAAGAGTGCCCCTGGCGAAAACAAATCCTCTGCGGCGAAGTGCATGATGACAACGCTTACGCGATGGGCGGGGTGGCGGGACACGCGGGGTTGTTTTCGTCGGCCCGCGATATCCATGCCTTAATCGCTCGGCTGAGCCAGTGCCTGCGGGGAAATGACGACTTCTTGCCGCAAACTTTGCTCCGAGAATTCCTTAGCCGCGACGATGCTTCGAAGGACGGGAACTTCGCTCTTGGTTGGGACATGCCGTCGGCTGCTAAGTCCGCCAGCGGGACGCTTTTTTCATCGCGATCGGTGGGTCACTTGGGATTTACCGGTTGCTCTATCTGGTGGGACCTCGAAAAAAATTGTCATGTGGTACTGCTGACCAATCGGGTTCATCCGTCGCGAAAAAACGAAAAGATCAAAGAATTCCGACCGCAAGTGCACGATTTGATCATGAAAGCGCTTTTCCCATGAACGATATACCTCCGAGTGGCAGTCATATTCATCTAATCGCGATATGCGGTGTCGGGATGGCGTCGCTTGCGGGTCTGTTACAGGCGCGCGGATATCGCGTAACGGGATCCGACCAGAATATTTACCCGCCCATGAGCAGTTACCTCGCGGAGATTGGGATCAATATTTTGCCGGGTTTTCACCCCGATCATTTGATACCTCACCCAGATCTCGTGGTGATTGGCAACGCCGTGTCGCGCAATAATCCTGAGGCCGACGCGGCTTTGAGCCAAAATATCCGATACATCTCATTTCCTCAGGCCTTGGGCCGTTTCCTGATCGGCTCGCGCAGCTCACTGGTGGTAGCGGGCACCCACGGGAAGACGACGACAACGGCGTTGGCGGCATGGGTTCTTACGGGCACAGGATTCGATCCGGGTTTTTTCATCGGCGGCGTACCGCTGAACTTCGGCAGCGGCTGGCGTGCCGGCAGCGGCGAGCACGTCGTCATAGAAGGAGACGAGTACGACACGGCATTTTTCGATAAGGGGCCAAAATTTCTCCACTACCGCCCGCGTAACGTAATTCTCACCAGCGTCGAATTCGACCACGCGGACATCTATCGTGATCTCGATCACGTCAAGAGCGCATTTCGTAAGCTCATCGAGATTATTCCAGATGACGGGTCGCTGGTGGTGTGCGGTGATTATCCGGATGCAAAAGAAATCGCTGTTGCGGCACGCTGCCCGCGTGTGAGTTACGGTCACAGTGCGGAAAGCGACTGGAAAGCGATCAACATCGAATTCCGTGAGGGCCGAACTTTTTTCGAGCCATGCTACCACGGCAAGTCCGAGGGCCGCTTGGAAGTGGACGTCATCGGACGGCACAACGTCATGAACGCGCTCGCGGTTTATGCGATGGGACGGTACTTAGGAATTGCTAGGCAAGAGTTACGCTGCGCTTTTCACGGCTTTGCAGGCGTTAAGCGGCGTCAAGAGAAACGCGGAGAGCGGCGGGGTGTTTTGGTGATCGACGATTTTGCGCATCATCCTACTGCCGTGCGCGAAACGATTGAGGCCGTCAAGTCATCCTATCACGGGCGCAGAGTCTGGGCGGTTTTCGAACCGCGCAGCAACACCAGCAAACGAAATATTTTCGAGCAAGAATTCGCCGAGGCGCTTGCGCTCGCCGACCAGGTGGTTCTCGCGAACGTCTACCAGCCCGAAAAGGTGCCCGAAACCGAGAGGCTTTCAGTGGAAACAGTCGCCGGGCTCATTAATCGAGCCAGCGCCGCGCCCAAGGCTCGGGTGATCGGCGGCGCAGCGGCTATTGCTTCGCAGTTAGCCGGAGATGCGGAACCGGGCGATGTGGTCCTGGTGATGTCCAATGGCGGCTTTGACTCGGTGCATGAAAAAATTCTCGACGCCCTAGCGCGATAAATATCGCTGCGCACACTCGCGACTACAAAAAAACTTGCCGGACTCGGCCACCGCGCTTGTTTTCGGGACGTAGCTTTGGCACTGCGGATCGAGCACCATCTCCTCACTGTCGCCGGTGAAGTTTTTACGATCTGCTGATCTGATTTTGGACGGCCGGAAAAAGGATTTCAGCGCGGCAATTAGGATGTAGCAAATCAGGAAGATTATAATCAGGCGAAAGAGGATCATTGACCTAATATAAGTATTCGCATTTCAGCCGAGGTTTGTCGAACGGGCGATAGAGTCGTGCCAGGACAACTATCGCGCGAGCGTCGGCCCAGGATAAATGATGAGCTCTGTACCCTTCAGATCGAGCTCTTTGCGTTATCTGTTTATCAGTACGCCAGCGATCGGGGCGCAAGGAGTTAAGAGTGAAACAAGTGAATTTTCTTATCGTCTTTGACGTTGATCAGAAGCTCGGAAATCGTCACACCCAGTTCGGGATGAATCACTTGAGGGGCAATTTCACTTAGCGGAATAAGAACGAATTTACGCTTCGGCATTTCCGGATGGGGAATTTTTAAAGTCTTTTTTTTCACCACTGCCGCATCGTAAAGAAGAATGTCCAGATCGATGATGCGCGCGCCCCAGCGTTTTTTTACTTTCTTGCGGCCCATGGCACGTTCGATGTTCTTGAATTTTTTGAGCAGCATGTCGGGCTTGAATTTGGTCTCGATCTCGACCGCGCCGTTAACGTACCAATCTTTGGAATCACCCAGAGGCTCGCTTTCATAGAGTGAAGACTCCTTGACGACCCGTGTGTCCGGCAACTTGGCAAGCCGAGTGACCGCCTCAAAGAAATTCTCTCTTTTGTTGCCGACGTTGGAGCCGATCCCAACGTAAACTTGATGCGCCGTCGCGTTCGCCATGCTACCGCTGACGACAGAGTCCTAAAGCTTGACTCGTCGAATCCTTTCCGCAACCTCCCGCAGCCTTTCCTTGTCGACGCAAACGGTGAAGCGAACATAGCCTTCACCAGCATCGCCGAAACCATTGCCCGGCGTTGTCACAACACCGGCTTCCTCGAGTAATTTCGTTGTGAAAGCCGCGGACGAGAGTCCCTTAGGACAACTGACCCAAACATAAAATGTGGCACGCGGCTTTTCACAGTCCAGCCCGACTGCGCGAAGGCCCTCGACCAGGACATCGCGACGCTCCTGATAAATTTTGCGTGACGGCTCAGCAATCTGATCGCCCAAACGGAGCGCTTCGATCCCGGCTTCCTGAATTGCCTGGAAAATCCCGGAATCCAAGTTGGATTTCGCCTGTGCCAGGCCCGTCACCAATTCCGGGTTTCCCACCGCCATACCGATGCGCCAGCCCGTCATGTTGAAAGTCTTCGACAATGAGTGAAATTCAATCCCGACATCACGTGCTCCTTCGACTTGAAGGAAGCTCATGGGACGGTAACCGTCATAGCCCATTTCCGTGTAAGCGGCGTCATGGCAGACAATCACGTTGTACTTGTTTGCAAACTCGACGACGCGCTCAAAAAACGCTTTATCAGCCACTGCGGCAGTGGGATTGTTTGGATAATTGATCCAGAGGAGTTTGGCTTGCCTGGCAATCTCAGCAGGGATCGCCTCCAGGTCAGGCAAAAAGGCGTTTTCCTTTTTTAACGGCAGAAAGTAGTTTTTACCGCCGTTGAATGCAGTTCCGATGTGGTAAACGGGATAACAAGGGCTCGCGACCAGCACTACGTCGCCGGGATCGACAAAAGCAACCGCCATATTGCCAATGCCTTCCTTCGAGCCGATCAGCGAAACGACCTCTTTTGTCGGGTCGAGATTGACGTCGAATCGCGCTTTGTACCAATTGGCGACGGCTGCGCGGAACTCTGCCATACCGGAACTGTTGGGATAGCGGTGGTTGACCGGCTTACTGGCGCTTTCCATTAGTTTTTCGACAATCAGCGGGGGGGTCGGGATATCGGGATCGCCGATCCCCAGATCTATAAGATCGACACCGCGGCTGAGAGCTTCACGTTTGCGGCGATCGATTTCGGCGAACAGATAGGGAGGCAATTCGTCGATTCTTCTGGCTTTTCTAATAGTTACAGACAATTGCGCAAAACCTCCATAGAAAATCGCAACGGTTTTACCTGTTTTTTTTAACTTTCACAACTATAAAAGAGCGGCCGCTTGCGCCGGGAAGCAAGAAAGCGACTGATGAACTACGGACAGGAAAAACTTGAGTTCCGAATTCCAACAATGCCGAGGTGTCGGCGGTAAATGGCTAAGAATTCGATTGGGAACGGTTCATGAAACGAGGCGGGGAGGTCACTTTCCCGGTGGATTGGTTTTCCCCTCTGTGCGGTGCTCGGTTCTGCTCAAGAGACCGTTGGTGAAGATCAAAACAGTGCCGTCCGGATAAAACCATTGCTCCTCAGCATTCTTCGTCACTCCGCGTAACTTGGTGATTCGGCGCGGGTCACCCAAAATCCTTTTGACTTCGGATGTATTGAGACCGGGTGTTGGCTGCTTGTTCACCGCCGCTTGTTTGACCTGGGGTGACCAAGGCTGCGAGTTGATCCATTCAACCCGGTCCTTTTCTGCTTTCGATTGTTCTTCGGCGTGCCGTTTCTGATCGGCGAGCGGGTCAATGCTGGTTATGGTGAGGTTAAATTGCTCGTGAAACTGTTCGGGCCTGATATAGGCTACTTGTCCCGACTCGAATTTGACCTTGTAGTACGGCTCTTTGTTCGCTCCTCCGTACAGTTCAAGGATTTCAAAGGATTCATTTTGTGCAGGTGTGAACTTGGCCGCTTGGGATGAAGGCCCGCTAAGAAAGCCCGGCAAATTCCCGTCTTGAGAGCGGACCCAATAAATTTTGCCCACCCGCGTTTCGAAGGCTTCGAGTTGCTTATCGGTGTACTGACCGGCTTCCAACTCGTTCGCGGTCGCGAGAAAACAGAGCATGCAAACGACGGCGCTGGCAGACAACAAATTTCGCCAAGGGCTGTGATTCTTCCTGAACTGCATTTCGGTACTCCCACTCAAGCTAGCATTTATCGACAGGCACGCAAAATGTTCGGCCAGACCCAACTAAAATACGGAAAGATTGGCCATTGTCGGGCTGTGAAAAACTATCAGGAGGGGAGTGATCAGATGTGTCGGGGCTGTATCTCGAGATAGCAGCTAAATCAGAGAACCGCCGCTCTGTTTCCAGGTTCGGTCGGTCTCCGGTGTTAAGATAACACGAACAACGCTGCTCAAAGCGCTCCGATGCTCCGGCGGCCGAAGCCGAGAAAAATTGTTTAATTGCTCGTCGTTGAATCGGAAGTGGTTGCGGGGCCGGGATTTGAACCCGGGACCTCAAGGTTATGAGCCTTGCGAGCTACCAGACTGCTCCACCCCGCGTCACCGATGTGTAGGAATTGTCTTTCTACCTTGCGCTTTTACGGTAGTCAAGGTAGGAACACTTCATGGCCGAAAAATATTCCAATCCGTTGTTGACGGTGGATATTATTGTCGAGCTTGCGGACGGCACTATCGTTCTGATCGAAAGAAAAAACCCGCCCTACGGTTGGGCACTCCCCGGCGGATTTGTCGATTATGGTGAGGCGATCGAATGCGCGGCGATCCGGGAAGCAAAGGAAGAAATTTCGTTAGATGTCAGTTTGACCGAGCAGTTTTATACTTATTCCGATCCGCATCGTGACCCGCGACACCATACAGTCTCGACCGTTTTCATTGCCACCGCGGAGGGCGTGCCCGAGGCAGCGGACGATGCCAAAACCGTGCGCACCTTTCATGAAAACAATTTGCCCGCGCCGCTTGCTTTCGATCATGCGCGAATTTTACGCGATTACTTTAGCTTCAAAAAAACCGGAGCGCGGCCAAAGCCCGGGATTGGGCGAGAGCTCAGTTGAGTTTCCGCACGGCTTCGCGGATTCGCGCGCATCCCGTGTCGATGTCGCGTAGCGAAGTCGCATAGGAAAAGCGAATGTGCGCTGGCGAGCCAAAATCTTCACCGGGCACCGCGGCGACTTTAGCTTCTTCGAGGAGATAATCTGCGAGATCGCAGGGTGTATTGAGCTTTTTGCCCAAACCGATTCTGCCCAACAGTGCTGCAATATTGGGGAAGACATAAAACGCGCCTTCGGGTTTGCGACAGCGGAAACCCTCAATGGCATTCAATCCCTCGACAATCGCATCTCGCCGTTTTTGGAATTCACTCACCATGATCGCAACCTCTTCCTGCTGACCGCGCACGGCTTCCAAAGCCGCTGCTTGAGCGATCGAGGTCGGATTCGAAGTGCTCTGACTTTGAATCTTTGCCGCCGCAGCGATTACGTCGCTCGGTCCGAGGGCGTAACCGATTCGCCAACCGGTCATGGCATAGGTTTTAGATACTCCGTTGACGATCACTGCGCGCTCGCGGAGCTCCGGGCACAGGGTTACGAGGTTGTGCACTTCAAAACCGTCGTAAACAATTTTCTCATAGATGTCGTCGGCAATAATGAGACAACCGTGCGCCGAGAGCACCTGACCCAACGCAAGAAGCTCATCGCGGCTGTAGGTCGCGCCCGTGGGGTTACAGGGACTGTTGAGAAAAAATATTCGAGTGCGCGGTGTCAATGACGCTTCGATCTGTTGGGGAGTGATCCGAAAGTCGCTCGCCTCATCCGACGGGATCAGTTTTGGCACACCGCCAGCCAACAGCGCCATATCGGAGTAGCTCACCCAGTACGGGGCGGGAATGACCACCTCATCGCCCGGGTTCACCACGGCTTGCAGTAGATTGTAAAGCGAATGTTTGGCGCCGCAGCTGACCAGGATATCTTCTTTGCGGTAGCTCAAGTCATGCTCGCGGCGATATTTCTCGCTAATCGCTTCGCGCAAAGGTTCAATTCCTTTGACGTCGGTATACTTGGTCATTCCTTTTCGGAGCGCTTCGACGGCGGCAGCCTTGATGTGTTCGGGCGTATCGAAATCCGGTTCACCCGCGGAGAAGTTGATCACGTCGATGCCTGAAGCGCGCAGCTTGCCGGCTTTGGCGGCAATCGCGAGCGTCACCGAAGGTTTGACGAGTTTTGTTCTGTCGGCAAGCTGACTCATGAGAGCGACCTTTTATTGTTTAACTTCTGGTTTAGCTTCTTCAATACATTATCGGGAACCAGACCCGAAACGTCGCCACCAAGACTGACGACTTCCTTCACCAGCCGTGAGCTGGTGTAGAACTCGGATTCGCCGGTCATCATAAACAGCGTCTCAAGCTGAGGTTTCAGACGATGATTCATCATTGCCATCTGGAACTCATACTCGAAATCCGAAATGGCACGCAGACCGCGAATGATCACGGTGGAGTGCTTTTTCTCCGCGTACTCTACCAGCAAACCGTGAAAAGAATCGGCCTGCACTCTGCCTTTGAGGTCGGCGAAAACTTCATTCACCATCTGGAGACGCTCATCGACGGTGAAAAGAGACCGATCTTTTTCCGGATTGGTCGCGATCGCGACAACGATTTTGTCAAATACGCGCAATGTCCGTTTGACGAGATCGACATGGCCATTGGTGATGGGATCGAAGGAGCCGGGATAAATGGCGACGTTATTGACGGTCATGAACTATCTCCTCGAACAGCAGAATTCACCGCCGCTGCGTGTCTGAAAAACGACAGCAGAGTATCACCATATCGCCGTTGATCATTCAAGCTAAGAAACCTATAGCTCGATTTTAACGTCTCGCGCACGCTATGCTCGGCGACTACGACGCCGGTGGGGTAAACCGGATCGACTGACGTAATCAGCTCGAGCGATCGTCCGACCAGCTTCTGATCGTAGGGCGGATCAAGAAAAATAACATCAAACTTTTGACCTTGCCGCCCCACGGCATTGAGCGCTCGGCGCACGGGCATGACCCACATTTGTGCGCGATCAGTAAGTTCGAGGCGCCGCAGATTTTCCCGAATGATACGAGCCGATCGCTCCGAGGCATCGACCAAGAGCGCGCTTTCCGCGCCGCGGCTCAAAGCCTCGATGCTGACATTTCCCGTCCCGGCAAAGAGCTCGAGAATCTTCATGCCGGAAAAATCCCGCGGCAAAATATTAAACAGCGACTCCTTGATGCGGTCGGCTGTCGGTCTAATCGCGCCGCCTTTAGGAGCAACGAGCCGCCGGCCTTTAGCTTTTCCGCTGATGACGCGCATCTCTCTGTTTCATTCCCGAGCCTAACCGTCGGTGCGCAGAACAATTTTTCCGAAGTGACGCCGTTGTTCCATGCGCCGATGTGCCTGTGCAGCTTCCCTGAGCGCGTAAACTGTGTCGATGATCGGTTTTACTCCGGAGTAATCGAAAAACTTGAGCACCTGTCGAAATTCGTCGCGGGTAGGGTAGGTGGCACCGCAAATTTTCAAGTGGTTCCAGAAAATTCGCCGCAGATCGGTCGGCGGATTCGCACCAGCGATGGCGCCGCAGGTGACGAGCCGCCCGCCGCGAGCGAGACAGGCCAGACTTTTGCCCCAATCGGCTCCGCCGATACAATCGACGGCAAGATCGACACCGTGTTTAGCGGTCAGGCCTCTCACTTCCTTCGCCAGATCAACTGCGTCGTCATTAATCGCGAGCTCGAATCCGAGCGCTTTCGCCCTGGCGAGTTTTTCATCCTTCGCGGAGCTTACGATGATTCGTGCTCCAGCGGACGCCGCAATCTGGCACGCCGCCGTTGCGATGCCCCCACCGACGCCGCGAATCAGTACGATCTCGCCAGGGATGAGTTTTCCTTGAGTCATCATCAAACGCCAGGCGGTGGTGTAGACGAGCGGAAAGGCCGCCGCCTCCTCGAATGAGAATCCGAACGGAATTGGAAAGCAACTCTTTGCCGGGACCGTAATGTATTCAGCGTAGGTACCATATTCACATTGGCTCAAAATCCGTCTATCGGCACAACGGTCGTATTCTTTAACAGCGCAGAACTGACAGCTGCCGCAGTGGACGAACGGATAAACGCAGACCGGATCGCCCGGTTTAAGATGCCCGACCTCTGCGCCCACTGCTTCAATCCGCCCGGCTCCGTCACAGCCGAGAATGTGTGGAAAGGAGAATCGCCCGTTAGCGCCGGCTCGAAGCTCGAGATCGAGACGATTGACTGCGGTTGCGACGAGTTTAACGATAACATCTGTGGGCCGTTCGAGCTGCGGCTCTTCGCAGTTTTCATAGCGCAATCCATCGATGGCGCCAGCGGCGTGTATTCTTACAGCGTTCAATCGATTGTCTCCGATCAAGCGCGAAACGCGCTAGGGAGCCGGCGACGATGCAAAGATAGAAAACAGTAAATGACGAACTGCGCTTTAGGAAAGCAAAACCAGCCGAGATCGGGCGCTATGCAGAAAATGACGTGCCGCAGCCGCAGGTGCCGGTGGCATTGGGGTTGGAAAACTTGAAACCGCCGCCGTGGAGACCGGTGACGAAGTCGATGACCGTCCCACTCAGATACGGGGCGCTGGCGCGATCGATGTAGATCGGTATACCGCCGAACTCGAACATCATATCTTCCGCCTTTTGCTGATTGTCGAAGTCAAGCTTATAAGAAAAGCCGGAACAGCCGCCATCGGTGACACCGACACGAAGCCCATATCCAGCACGTTGATCGCGCGCCAAAAGTTTTTTCACCTGCTCGACCGCGCTATCCGTAAGCTTTAGGTCCAAGTTCATCAGTATTAGGGTAATGCCGACGTATCCGCATGTCAACTCGGATCGCCGGGAGGTCGTCATCTCAGTTTTCAAATAGCGCTTGCACGAACCGCTCCGGCTCGAAGGGTTGAAGGTCCTCAACTTCTTCGCCGACTCCGATATATTTCACCGGAACCCCGAGTTCCTCTTGGATACTGATAATTACCCCGCCTTTCGCAGTACCATCCAGCTTGGTCAGCACAATGCCGTTGATATCGGTGGCTTCTTTAAAAATGCGCGCTTGCTGTAAACCATTCTGGCCGGTAATGGCGTCCAGTACGAGGAGAGTTTCATGCGGCGCATCCGCTTGCTCGCGCGCGATGACGCGGCGGATTTTCTTTAGCTCTTCGAGTAAATGCACTTTCGTGTGCAGTCGGCCGGCAGTGTCGATTAGCACAACATCGACAGCGCGTCTTTTGGCGGCCTGCATACCGTCGAAAACGACCGCCGAGGGATCCGCGCCCGGGCGGTGTTTGACGATTTCCACGCCGACCCGCTGAGCCCAAATATCGAGTTGCTCGATGGCAGCGGCGCGAAACGTATCGGCTGCGACCAGGAGCACATTTTTCCCATCGCTTTGGTATTGGGCTGCAAGTTTGCCAATCGTCGTCGTCTTACCAACGCCATTGACACCGAGGAAAATGATTACCCAGGGCTTGACGGAAAACGGCGCGATTCTCGCTGGCGATGATCTTTGTGCCAGCATCTCGATCATCGCGGATTGCAGACGAGACGACATTTCGGCCGACTCGCCATCGCCGCTCGGGCTTTGCTGACGCAGCACTTGCATCAGCTTTTCAGTCGCTTTGACGCCCACGTCCGCCGCGATCAGGCTTTCTTCCATGGTTTCGAGAGACTGTTCGTCCCAATGGCGATTTTGAAAAATCGTGCCGATATTTTGCAGTAAATTTTCCCGGCTTTTGGACAAACCCTGTTTGAGGCGTTGGAAAAAGGAACCAGCGGCCATGAATTGATATTCTTTGAAGGTGTGCCCGGAGTCAATGGGCCGGAATAATCGGCGGCGGCGAGAAACCTAATTCATTCTGACCGAAACGACTTTTGAGACGCCCGGCTCGCCCATGGTGATACCATACAGAACTTCGGCCGCCTGCATGGATTTTTTGTTATGCGTGACGAGCACGAATTGCGAGTGAGCGCTCATCTCCTGAATCATCTCGATGAACCGGTCGATGTTCGCATCATCAAGCGGTGCGTCGACCTCATCGAGGAAGCAGAAGGGACTCGGTTTGGTGAGGAAGATCGCAAACAAGAGGCTCACGGCCGTGAGCGCTTTTTCGCCGCCGGATAATAGCGTGATCGACTGAAGCTTTTTACCCGGCGGCTGAACGATAATATCCACGCCGGTGTCGAGCAAATCGTTGTCGTCGGTGAGTACGAGCTTGGCTTTGCCACCGCGGAACAATCGCGGAAAGATGAGCTCGAATTTTTCATTGATCGTTTCGAAGCTTTCACGGAAACGCAAGCGGCAGATTCGGTTCAGCTTGACAATCGTCTGTTGCAGGTCGGCAATGGATTTTTCTAGATCCGCTTTTTGCTGATTCATAAAGCCAAATCGCTGGCTCAGCTCTTCGTATTCGCCAATCGCCGCCAGGTTGACTTCGCCCATTCGCTCCAATCGTCCGCGCAGCTCATCGATCTCGACGCTGAGCTCCGTTTGGGAGCCATCGCCGGCCAGCGCACTGCAATCGAGGGATTCCAAATCAACATCGTATTTCTCGCGCAGGTTGGCAGCGAGATGCTGTAACTCGAGTCTTTTTTCGGCGAGCGCCAGTTGGAGACGACTCTTTTCTTCCTGGGCAGCTTCGCTCTGCGGCCGGAGCTCTTTGATGGTTTCGCCGATTTCGGCGAGTTGCATGGACAGAGCGCGATAACTCTGCCGAGCCGCCTGGAGCTGTTCGTCAAGTCGCTGCAACTCGTCGCGATTTCCGTCCA
>Ga0207683_10000709_pt1 | contig 30380 bp, 16 predicted proteins | sample KBSM73metaG_FD_184333 | JGI IMG/M metagenome (GOLD analysis project Ga0207683, IMG submission 184333) | Miscanthus rhizosphere microbial communities from Kellogg Biological Station, Michigan, USA - KBS M7-3 metaG (SPAdes) (version 2) | ecosystem: Host-associated > Plants > Roots > Rhizosphere >... | reverse complement strand
CGGCCAAAAAAAGCACCGACGGAATGGCGGTTACGGCGAACATCCAGCGCCATCCAGACTGGCCATTCCACGAGACGAGGATTTCGTGCACTGAGGCGCCGCGAGGTACAGGACGAGCGATGCGCCAGTTCACCACTTGGGCCAGTAGGATTCCGACTACGATGGCCATCTGGTTGAGAGAAACAAGGCGTCCGCGTAGGTGCGCTGGAGAGATCTCTGCTATGTACATTGGTGAGATGCCGGAGGCGAGGCCTATCGCGTAACCGCCGAGAATCCTCCACGCAACGAATGCGTCAAAGTGAGTGGCAAATCCCGTCCCCAGCGAGGAAACAGTAAACACAATTGCAGCGAGTGTGAGCAGCCGCTTTCTGCCAAGGCGATCACTTAGCCCTCCAGAAGTTAGTGCTCCGATCAGGCATCCGATCAGTGCGCAACTCATGGCCCAGCCCTGGAGAGACGGCGATGTGAGATGAAAGTAGATTTCGTAGAAAGGCTTAGCACCTCCGATCACAACCCAGTCATATCCGAAGAGTAGACCTCCCAGTGCGCCGGACGTAGCTGCCAGCCAGAGATACCCGGAGCGAACCGAGCCGCCTTGCTCTGTGACAACATCGGGGGCGGGAATGGGTGCAATCATTGGGCGGATTCGACATCCGATTGTATCCAGTGGAGCATCTCTATGGCGAAGAGATGATTTTGATCTTCGATGAGCAGCAGCTTCAGCTGTTGGATGGCTGTTGTGCGATCCCCTAACCCGTGACGGGCCAGAGCACTCAATAGCAAGGACTCAACACTATTTCTTTTGACCAGGTCGTCGTCGAACAGCAGCAGGTTAGGAAGCGAGGTGGCGAAATAATCTATCTTCGGCTCTGTAGCTAGAAGGCTTTTGGCAAATTCCGCGAGTTGCGACAGAACCTCGTTCGCAGTGTCATCCGTACCCAATTCTCTTAATGCCATGGCCTGAAAATAGGATTGAGCACCGATTGAAGGCAATGGCTCCGCAGACGCCCGCCAGTACCGACGGGCAAGCTCTCCGTCCCCCAGGGCTTCGGTGCATAATCCCGAGAGATAATCCAGATCGCGCTCGAGCGTAAGGAGGTGTTTGCCTTCTCCCAAGTTTGGAGGGTAATGTCTTGCGGCCTCAAAGTGCTCGAGAGCATCGGATGCGTTGCCCGCGGCGAGAGCCGCTCTTCCGAGAGCGCGATGCGCATATACATATTGGGCCGACGCAAGACCTTCCCCGCCTTCCCATGGACTGAAGCGCCGCGAACTCAGGCGTCTTAATGCTGCTTCCCATTGTCCGCACTGATTCAGCAGGGTGATGAATTCAAGCGTCAGATCGTCTCTGCGATCAACAAGCCGCTGAAGATCTGTCAGTTTATTCAGACGTTCCTGAGGTGAGATTAGTGCGGCCCTCTTCTTGAGCTGATCCCACTCGTAGAGCACGCGAGCGTCGTTGGGGTTCGCGGAGAACGCCCGCATGTACATTTCGTTTGCGGCCTCGGGGTTGTGCAACACATTGAATTCCGCGATCCCCAGGTTTCGCCAAGGAATGGAGAACGTCGAATCGAGCTCCACGGAACGACGCCAGCACCGGATCGCATCGTCATAGCGCCGCTTGTCATAGTAGAGATTGCCCAGATAGTAGTTTGCACGCGCACTCGACGAATTTCGGAGGATAGCGTCCTCAAGAACGATCATTTCTTCGAGACGGGCTGGAAAACAATACAAGGGCGAGGCAGATTCTGCTTGCGCCAGATGCTGGTTTGATTCCTGCTCCAACCCAAGCGACGAGGCGAGCCACGAAAGCGTATACCAGAACATCGGGTGCTGCCATTGCTTCTCTCGACCGCAAGCCTGCAATAAAATGTAGGAATCTTCGAGCAGCCGAGCCCATGCCAGATCGTATGCAACATCAAGCAAAGTTTGTATGTCGCCATCGAGCGCCGCGATAAAAGCGCGCAGATCCTCATCAGCGCGAGTCAGTAGGAACCGCTCTGCCATCATGCGAAAGTCAAGGCGGTCGAGCAAGAGCGTTTCATTGATCGTGGTCGCTGCGTCTGACGCCCGGTCCATACGGCGCAACAAGGAAGCTTTCAATGCTCGCGCTTTCAGGTTCATTACGTTGGTTAAGAGGCTCTGCTCCACTTGTTCCAATGCGAGGCTTAAGTCTCCACGCCCGGTACTGATCGATGCGAGTGCGTAGTATCCGGCGCTCTGCCATGCTTGATTCCAAACTGCTTTGTGAAAAGCATCGTATGCTTCAGCGTCTCGGCCCTGATAGAGGCGCGCCAACCCGAGGTTATAGAAAGGCTCTCCATCATATGGATTCGGGTTTCTGTGCGTGAGACGTCGAACGGCGCGCACGAAGTGCTGTTCAGCTTTCGCAAACTCGCCATTGCGCAGGCGCACCAGCCCCATTGCGTTGTTCAGGCGTGAGTCGTCTGGATCGCGCTTGAGTCCTTCGCGCCAGTAGGCTTCAGGAGATCGCGTGGCGTGGCGGTATTGTTCCAGGTGAAGACCGGCCAGGTAGAGTTCTTCGATGTTTTGAATCTTTTCCGGAGACGGAGGCTCGGTGGCTGGATGAGGTGGGTCGAGGTGCACGAGCTTTTGCGGTTGGTGCGCTATCAATTCGTTGCCGTGGGCATCCATCACTGCCAACTGGTAGTCCTCCGAGTTGGCTTCGGATGAATTGATTGTTCGGATGAATGGCCGACCCGGTGCGATTTCGACCTGCTCGTCGATGAGCGGTATTCCCGTGCGGAGGAGTTTCACACGCACGCTACGCCTCGAGGTCAGGCAAACGGCCACCCTCACGTTCGCAGCATCGACCTCCAAGTTTACAGCCGCCTCCGTATTGGCGTTCTTCGCCGGTCCGATCCTTTGAATTGGGTACCAATATTGACTAAAAGCCTTGCTCTCGTATGGCTGCAGCCATGAAAAATCCGGCTGGTTGTCGGTATAAGCGCCGGCCATCAATTCTACATAGGGACCATCACTGTCGGTTAAGTTGCGGTCCCAGGCGTGACCAAACTCCGCGTTACCCCAGGTCCATAGCTTCTTTCCTGGTGCAACGTGGTGATTGGACGTGTGCACAAGTCCGGCTTGGCGCGCGTGATCATAGCCGCCAAAGAAGTCGCACCTGGACTCGGTGACCATGTATGAAGTGGGAACTGGAATGTTTCTATACCAGGAGATATCCGTGCCCGGACCATAGTCCACGCCGTAATAGGATTTGAGCGCAACCGGAAAGGTAGAGACGGCTCGCTTCGCATGGTCCGCAACGTAGGTTACATCGGGTGGAAAGAAAGCCTGGTACTGATCGTGGACCCGCACCGCAACATTTGCCCACCAGAGAAAGGTTTGCGGCAATGGAGTGCGGTTGTAGAGCCTGACTCTGGCCTCGACTATAGCCTTTCCCGGACAGAGGTGGATGCCGACCATGCCTTTCATTCGCAGCATGGGATCGTGCTCGCTAAGCCATACAGTGCGGCTTCCATCGGAATGCTCTTCTATCGCTGAATGAACCGGCATATAAGTGGAGGGACGATGATGCTGTGGCCAGTTGAATTCAACGCCGCCTGAGATCCACGGCCCGAGCAATCCTACCAACGCCGGCTTAATGACGTGCTGGCGATAGAAGAAGTCGTATTGGTTGGTCTTATCGAGGCCGGCGTGAATCCGGCCGCCAATTTCCGGAAGGATCATCAACTGGATATACTCGTTCTCGAGCATGATCGCTGTGTAGCTTTTATCCACTTTCTGCAACGAAACACTATCTGTAAATGGGTTCGGATATACCTTTCCAGTGCTACCCTGGTAGACCCTCTTCTCAAGAAACATCGGGTTAGGATCGGCTTCCTGTACCGGATATGTTGGAATGACAACCTGCTCTTCCCAACATCGGACCGGCTTGCTTTCGTGAGTTTCATCCATCACCGTTCAGCTCCATAGCCCGTAGTACAAAATGTTGCGACTGAAGTTCTTCTACAGCTACGCACTCGCTCTTAAAGGGCATTAGGTGCGGATTCTGACAAGTTTGGTGACTCGGCCTGTGCGATTCCAGTCAGAGACGTAGATGTTCGCGTCGCGATCAATGAAGCAGCCGTGCGCCGCACTGAATGTCGTCGCCGCGATCTGTCCGGGGAGAAGATCGTAGTTGGCCCACTGATTCTTGTGTGCATTGTCGCCGAGGAATGCTACAGGCATATTGTCTCTGTCGAGTATGGTGACTCGTCCTTCCAATTCGGAGACCACAGCGAAGTCGCCGTGGAAGCTCACCTGACAAGGACGGCGTAGATGTTGAGTGACTGTGCCCACAAACTTGCCGTCGAAATCGAAGTGGCAAAGGCGGCGGTTTTCGCGATCGCAGACCAGCAAGAGCGGCTGATTATATCGGGTGTCTACGGCTAGCCCGTGGCTGCAATCAAGCTCGCCGTCCGAGTTTCCTTTTTTGGCGTAGCTCGATTTGAATTCCCCTTTGCTATTGAAACGAAAAATGCGCGAATCGCCGTAGCCGTTGGCGATGAAAATGGAACCATCGGGCGCGGGAACCGCCGCTGTTATTCGCCATTCATTTGGTGCCGTAAAGCCCGCCTCGGATGGAGCAGTGATCTTCTGCACTACCGTTCCGTCCGTCTTCATCTTCAAGAAAATCCAGTTCTCCTTTGGCGTGCCTTTCTGGACTGTGGCATAGAAGTATTCTTCGCCGTTTTCCTGCGCGTGGATCAGTGAATGGATCTCGGGATATTCCGTGGCGATGGTCTTAACCAGCGAGCCATCCAAGCCATAAACCAGGACCCCCGTCGCGCTTTGGGTGCTCACGTAGATATGTCCCGATTTGTCTTGTGCGATTGCGCCGTGCGTGCCCCCAAAGACGGTTCCCGAAGGCAGCCTTCCCCAATCAGGAACAACCTCGTACGTCCATTCACCGTTTCCTGTGAGGAGACTCCCTTGCGCCTGTTTGCGGTCGGCGTCATCACTCCGCGCATCGGCCGACGGCGCAAGAGCCGCCAAGGCCGTTGCTCCCGTCGCCGCAACGAATAGCCGTCTGGTGACCAAGCTGGAGTCTTGCCCAGGCGGTGTTGAATTTGGAGGATTCATTTCGCGCTCCTGAAGGTTGACTGAATCAATGAATAAGGTACGTCAGTCGAGGCAAAGGCGCCAGCTTTGTATGGCCATGGCTGCCATTCATGAAACATGGACACAGTAAGGGCTTCGCAAGGGGGCAGAAGGCCGGCAGACTGAAAGCAGCGCAGACCGTGTAGAATCTGGCTGCTGCATTCCAGCAATTTTCAAGACCAAATGATCTCCGGCTCAAGCAGGCTTTCGATTGTTAAATGCAAGAGGTTTGAGCAGGAGGTATGGAGGACCACCGTGCAATATCGTCGTGAGCATTCGCGCAGGACCTGCGCTGTAGTTGTCTTGCTGGCACTTGCCCTCTCCGCGTCACGCCTCGTTGCGCAGCGAATGCCTGTGGCTTCGCCCGAGTCTGTCGGGCTTTCCTCTGAGCGCCTCCAGCGCATTGAAGCCTCTGTGGGCAAGAGCATTGCCGACAAGCAGATTGCAGGCGCAGTTACGATGGTCGTTCGACATGGCAAAGTTGCGTGGCTCAAACCACAGGGCATGCTCGACCGTGAGGCAGGTATTCCAATGCCGGCCGACGCCCTCTTTCGAATCTGCTCAATGACAAAGCCCATCACGAGCATGGCAGTCATGATGCTCTATGAGGAGGGCCGCTTCCAACTCGAGGATCCGATATCGAAGTACTTGCCGGAATTCAAGAATCCGAAGGTGCTTGTGAAGCCGGCATCCGGTACGCCATATACGATTCCCGCAACGCGCGAAATCACTATCCGTGACTTGTTGCGCCACACCTCCGGACTGACCTACAACTGGAACGCGGATCTTGGCAAGATGTACCAGGATGCCAATGTAGCGACAGGCCTGATGCCGTACGATGGCACAATTGCCGATAGCGTGCAGCGTCTGGCGACTCAGCCACTGCTTTTCAACCCCGGAGAGCGCTGGGAGTACAGCCTTGGTGTGGACGTGCTGGGCCGACTGGTCGAGGTTGTTTCCGGCAAACCACTCGACGAATTCTTTCGCACGCGCATCTTCGAACCACTTGGCATGAACGACACATACTTCTTCCCGCCGGAGAGCAAGCTCAAGAGGCTCGCCATCGCGTATAGTTTTTCCGATAGCAAGGGGCTGAGCCGTTTTTCTGACACACCGATCCAGGAGGGCACATTCGCCTATTCGGCAGACTATCCGTATCACGGCGCGAAGAAGCTCTTCTCCGGGGGCGGCGGTCTGGTCTCGACGGCCGAAGACTACGCTCGTTTTTGCGAGATGATGCTGGAGGACGGAAAGGTCAACGGTAAGCGACTGCTAAGCCGGAAGTCTGTAGAGCTGATGACAAGCGACCAACTTGGCAAGATCGGCCCGGACCAAGGCTTTGGACTGGGTTTTGGTGTGGAAGGGGTAAAGGGGCCGTTGTCCGAATTGGGCTCGGTTGGCTCCTACGACTGGGGAGGTTTTTTTTATACAAGCTTTGTCGTCGATCCCAAGGAGCAGATGATCGTCATCTTCATGGCTCAACTTCATCCCACCGGTGATATCGACATCGACAAAAAGGTCAAAACCCTCGCCTACCAAGCAATCAACGACTAGAGTCCTGCACATTCGGATTGTTGTGCACACTGATGAGGATGGAGGTGCGGTTTAGTTCTTAGCGGGTACAGACGGGTAGCCCTGCCAGACGTACTCAAGAGCTTCCTCGAGTGTCTGCTGTTTTACAGCTCTGTCCACGTGTCCCGCGTTTCGCGCAAATACAAACTGATAATGGTAGTGTTTTGCAGCGAGCACTTTGGCCATCAACTCGTTTGCGAGGACCCAATCGTGCATGTTGTCACGCATCACGTTTGGATTGAGCAAGTCCCGGTCGCCAACTTCCATCCAGATTCTGAAGGGCTTCGCGGGGCTGTTGGGAATCAGATTCTCGTGAAACTCCCACGCACCATGCGGCGTTTGTGGATTGTAAGGCCATTGCTGGTTTACGAAAGTGCCGGAATACGTAAGAACACGGTGATAGAGCTCGGGGTGATACCACGCCATGATCAAGGCACAAGATCCGCCTGAGCTGCCGCCCATTGTTGCCCGGCCTTCAGGATCTTTTGTGAGCTTCACATGGGCTTCCTCTTCCACGCGCGGAAGAACTTCCTTCTCCACGAATTCAGCGTAGGTTCCGGACATGGTGTCGTATTCCAACCCGCGCTCGCTTCCCTGTGCGTCGCCTCCTCCGTTGCCGATCGAGATCGCAATCATCACCGGGATTTTGTGCTCGGCGATCGATCTGTCCAGAGCAGAAAAGAGCAGTCGATCGGGCCCGTCGGCCCCGACAATAAAGGGCGCGACTTCGCCCGGAACGTACTGCTTCGGAACATATACCGTTACCTTTCGCATATAAGGGGCCGGATGGCTAGTAGTCACTATGAGCTTCGCAGGATTCGCGGGATCCACCGTGCCGAACGTGTTTGGCTCGCGCGCGATTCCCGGATAGAACTTGCTGTCCACTGAGTTCATGGTGAATTCAATGACCGCTCCCAGCAGTTTGCTGTCGTGCGCGGACATCTCGGCGGTATTGTAGGTCGGCCCGATAATGAAATTCCCGTCCGCGTCTGGAGGAGCGTTCGAGGCGTCGGGAAGCTCCCTCGCAGTCACGTATCCGGGAGTGTTCGGGTCACGCGTTGGCGGAGTTGGGCGCTCTGAGTGCTGTGTTGACTGTGCAGAGACAGGGTTGAGAACCAAGACACAGCAGAGGAGGAAGTAAATGCTCACAGAACGCGAAACCGAGGTCATTCCGTCATTTTGCAGCATTTCTGCTTTCGAACCTAGCCCATAATTCGCTCGGACCTGCGGTAAGAAGGCTTTTGGAGAGATCATACAGAGTCACTTACAACCGTCTGCCCAACGAGAACTTCCTTTAAGTCCGGAAATGACCCTGTAAGGAAAGTGCTGAGGTCGAACGAATGCCCCGGCTTCAGCGAGATCAACTGAAGCATGGCTGACCTTTTCGTTCGGGACGTGGCAGGAGAAAGTACTTTTGCAAGTTCAACCAGAAGCATCGGGCCAAAAAGTCGGAGTTGGTTACCGACGTAGAGATTCGTGTTGCCAGAATTCATCGCGAGTGTCACATCTCGCGCAAACTGCGCTAGGTGATTCTTCATTTCAGCCCTGGCATCCTGGCCTGCGGATGAACTTGCAATCTTAGTGGCCGATTCAAGAGCCTTCGCTACTCCTAAAGCAACTTGAGCCTCGGAAAACAGCAAGGCCTGCAGACAAGCACGCGATTGACCTCCCGAAGTGGAACTTAGAATCATGTTGCGCAGATGAGCTACGGTACCGGGGGAAGGTGCAAAGAAGCTCGCATCATACGACTCGTCAAGCGCCATTAGCCGATCGTACGCAGAGGAGAGGGCGGGTTGAAGATTGGTGGCAGTCGCGTTCAGGTTGACCATTGCGCCAACCAACTTTGAGTCCGCATATTCCCAATAGGGCTCTTTCCCTGTATCAATTGCGTTGAGCATCCCTCGGGACTGATCCCAATCGACACCAGCGCATGGCGGGAGTGCCGACCACACCAGGAGCGGAGAAGCAGCGTTAATTGTCTTCAGATTGTTGGGGTCCTGAAGGTAGATCAGTGATGTGAATCGGCGGAGACATCTTTGAATACATCTGGAAGCGGCGGCCTGGGCAGCCTTCAGAGTCGCTGAGTCCCGGTTCACCAGCCAGCCATCGAGCAGGTCCGAGGTGAGAGCTACCTGCATTGAAATGGCCATATCGCCATAGTTGTTCACAGCGCTGGAAGATGAATTGGAAATGGATTGGATGAGAGTTTTGAGGAACTTCTCTTCATAGACCGCCTGCGTACTAAATTTGTCTTGAAGATAGGAGGTCGCGAAATTCGTCGTGTTCCCCTTGAGTTCCACCTGAGACATCGATCGTCCGACCATGCGCATTTCATAGGAAATGTTTCCCAAAGACGCAGGTGTGAGTTGGTGGCCATCGACCGTGAGAGTATCGGCCAGATTGAGAATACTGGCGAAACGATCGGTCGTTGCCTGGTCTTTGGATCGAACGTATCCAACGAGACGAGCACCGTTCTGCTCGATCGTGAGGTTCGCGACAGTGTCATTCAGACTGTGTGAATCGGCAGTGAATGATAAGAATCCGAAATGCGTGGTCGCCACGGAGTGAATCTCGTGAGTGAGCATTGCCTCATGGATCGTCAAGCCATCGATGGGTGCGCTGTTGTCGAAGAGATCGGCCGTGGCCCCGGCAGTAGTCAAGATTCTGTGGAATACGTCTTGAGCAGAGGAACGCGATAAGTCAAACTCGAGGTCGAGCAAGGCGCTGTCGCCGGTATTCATTTCGTACTTAGTGGCGAAGTCAATGCTGTAGCGTGTATTGATTGCGGATTTTACCTTGCTGTAAATGTCGTTCGCAGTCTTTCCGACGGACTGGAATGCCTGCTGGATTTTCTTGAGATCCGGGCTTGAAAGGACCGTTTGATCAAGCAAGGCTGCGAGACGACGCTGCACCCACTCATCCAATGAGGCGGGATCGGTGACTGAGCAGATTGTTCCGACATCGAACTTGCTACCGATGAAGATCTTGAGTGCATCAAGAACCTTGCCGTTCAAAACCTTCAAGATGAGGCTTGCGTAAGTGCTCACGTCGATTTGCCGCTGGCTTAGTATCAGGCCTGAAGCACTACCGAGTGCGTCTGCAATGGCGAGTAGCCAGTTCCTGTTTTCCAGGCTTTGCAGAGCTTTCGAAATGGTCTGTGTGAATTTCTTGCGGTCAGCCAGATTGGTCAGAAATTCGACTACTGCCTGGCGTTCAGACGCCGAAGGATCGCCGAGGATCTTCCAAACCAGCGCCTGGACCTCAGATGATCCGTTTGTGGCCAGATCATCCCATGCTGAGAGAGCCTCTTTGAGAATGCGAGTGGCTTGAGCGAGGTCGCTGCCTGAATCGGACTTCGTGATACTGCTGAGAAGCCTCTTTGCCGTCTCTGTGGTTAATGCGGCAAGATTCTCCCCGAGGTCGCCAGTGGTCCAGTCTTCAATTGCGTGCAGGTCTTTTACGACCTGCGGACCATAAATTCCAAAGACACCTGACACGAAGTCATCGGTAGAACTGGGTAGACCTGGCGATGCCTGAATTCCTGCCGAAAGCTCGAGTCCAATGTTCCAACCGTTCCTTCTTTGCTTCATCAACTTAAGGCAGAGCGTATGGCTCGCAGCGTCAGAGGATGGCCTGGACACGACCAGAAGGAATCTTCCGCCGGCCGTAAATCCCAGTGTCGCCGTCAGCGCGGTATCGATCTTTACGCCCAAGGTGTGCGATTTACCGAGCCACCGTGTTTTGTCTGACTTCGAAAGACTGTATCCCAGTTTCGCAGCGAGACTGAGTGCCAACGTTCCATCGACTTCGGACACGATCCAGGTGGCGGGCTGAAGATCGCTGGCAGATTTTATCTGGCTTGGTAGGCGCAGACTGTCGACGACGGCGCGAAGGGCATCTTGGGCTCCAACGTCCTTATCGAATCGATGAATGACGGCGAAAGCATCGTCGAGTTGACCGGTAAGACCAACCGATGCGGACCCGACAACTCCGATGGGATAGGTTCCATTCAGACTGCCAGAGCTCGTTGCCGCGAAGGACAACATCATCAATCGATCATTTGGGCTCATTTGAAAGTCAAGGGATATGGCCGGATCCAGCGGAAGCAATGACAGGATCTGCTTTGGGCTTTGGTAGACGGCCAGCCCTGAACTGAAGCTCGCCGATGCTTTGAGGGAAACAGACGCGCCGGGTGCTGGGACGAAGGCGGCTGACGATGTCGAAAGTGTCGCTGCTATGTTTCCCAGGTGGATCTCCCTCATTGGAAAGGGACTGTTATTTGCCAATGCAGTAAGAACGTCCGCTTGCGTGCTGTCGCCGATGTCGATTGAGACTGGAGATGCAGCGGAGCCGATTTTGAAGCTCAATGGCATAGCTAGTCGGGGAATCTTCCTCTGGAGAGAGCCGATTCTGAACATACTACTCCAGACTTGAGGCAACCAAGGTCATTCGGCATAGACTTGAGACTTGAGATGATTCGATAGCCATCTAACTTTAGCGGCTCGAGGAATTACGTAGGCTGTTTGGTCCAGTCGGTTCGGCTTTTCCCCGGTCCATTGATGAGGTATTGTTTGTGAGGACGAGTATTTGATGCGAGCCGCGGAACTCATCGCTCCCCTGACATTTCGGCTGACAGATATGCCGATTGAAGATCCCGGACCGGGCGAAGTGCAGGTCCGAATTGAAGCTGTGGGCGTCTGTGGATCTGATCTGCATGCGTACTCCGAGGGCGCGGTCGGCAGCACTCCTAATGTTTACCCGATGGTGCTTGGACACGAGCCTGCAGGAAGGATCGTGAAGACAGGCGTCGGCGTCACTGGACTCGCGGCGGGCGACCGCGGGGCACTTGAGCCTGCGCTTTATTGCTATCACTGCGAGTTCTGTTTGAGCGGGCACCACAACGTGTGCGCGAACATTCGCTTTCTGAGCAACCCGCACCACCCAGGCTTCTTCCGAGAGCTTGTCAACTTGCCGGTCGCCAATTTCCTTCCCATACCCGCAGGGATATCGTGCGACGAAGCGACTCTGGCAGAGCCTCTCGCAGTTGCCCTGCATTCCGTTCGCCTGGCATCGATCCGCCCGGGCGAAACGGTTGCGGTCATCGGCGCAGGGCCAATCGGTCTTTTGACGATCGCTGCACTACGAGCCGCGAAGGCAGGACGAATTTGGGCCGTGGAACCCCTCGTGCACCGCATTGAGTTGGCCAGGTCGATTGGTGCAGACGTCGCGATCGAGCCCAGAGAAGCTGCGGAGGAAATCCTTCGCGGGACGGAGCAGCGCGGCGTGGACTGCGCAATTGACTGTGCGGCCCGAGAACATACCACCAGTCAAGCTATTCAACTAACTCGCAATGCCGGGCGCGTCGCATTGACAGGTATTCATTCAACACCCTTTGTGTCAATGGATGGGTCGGCTATGAGGCGCAAGGAGCTCACGATCTTCAATGTGCGCCGATCGAACCACGAGACTGAAGAGGCTCTGGAACTACTCCGCGCACACCCCGAATGGTTTGCACCCCTGCTTACACATGCGCGAGAGATCGAAAGCATTGATGAGGCCTTCGCAATAGCCAGCCAATATCGCGACGGCGTGGGGAAGATGATTGTCAGGCCTTAGAACCAACCAGGGTGACAAACGGAGGACCCAAAGATGCGCTATTTGTCTGACATCGACGGAGGCGGGGGCCCGGTGTCCCAATGCGCAGGCTTGTCCGTCATTGTGAGCCTTAGTTCACCGCCCGCCATCAATTGATCATGCGTAAACCATGAGCGTTCATATGGCCTGCCGTTCCAAGTTGCTCTTGCGATGTAAACGTTGTTTGGCGAACAGTGCTCAGCGACGATAGAAAACGTCTTTCCATTGCCCAGATTGATTGAAGATCTGGGGAAGATCGGCGAGCCGATCAAATAGAAGTTCTGTGCAGCAACTGGGAAAAACCCCATCTGGTTAAAAACCAGAAACGAACCCATTGCACCTGAATCATCATTGCCGGGCAGGCCGTCGGGACCGGTGTGATAGCTCGCGGGAAGAATGGCACGAATCGTTTTCGCTGTGCTGCTCTGTTCACCAATCCAGTTGTAGAGATACGGCGCAAGAAAACCGGGCTCGTTCCCTACGTCATAGCGATAACGCTGAGCATCGCCAGGAGCAAAGAAGAGATCGAGACGTTTCTTGAAGTCGGATGCTCCGCCCGCAATCTGGATGAGTCCGCGAATGTCTTGTGGAACGTAAAGAGAATAGGTCCAGGTCGTGGCTTCGTAGAAGTTGTCCTCGTACCAGGTACCAACGAGATGAGGATTGAAGTTCTCTTTCCATCGTCCATCGTCGTGACGCAACCAAATGAAGCCTCTCACATCACCCTGCTCGGTGTGGTCGACGGCGTCAGCCTTCCACAGCTTTTTCCAGTTCTCAGCGCGGGTGATGAATTTCTTCGCATCGGCCTCGTGACCGAGCCCCTTCGCCAGCAATGCGATGGCATAGTCGTTTGCGGCGTACTCCATAGAACGGGAGCCGGGCCGATCGGGCCCTCCGGCTGGATCGGAGTGTTCGATGGACAAGTATCCCAGGCGTTTCCACTCGTCCAAATCGCCCCGGCCGTAGCGTATGGGATCGTCGGACTCCGTATCGGCGTCATGGACCATTGCCCGATAGACTCGCCCCCAGTCCAATCCCGGAAGGTGCTTCACGAAAGCGTCGGTAAACATCATCTCGGCATCTGACCCGCCCTGGGTTCTACCTGCGAAGTTGCCAGACCGGCCATCCACGAAGAAGTGGTCATGATCCTGGATGTCCAGCAGAGACTGCAGGATTGCGGAGACCCGCTTCGTATGGAGCAACGTCAACAAGGGAGTGGACGATCGGAACGTATCCCAGATGCAGTAGAAATCGTCATAATACGGCGCCGTGCTCTGCCACAGCGGATTCTCGCCCGTCCGGTCCACCGGCATGAGCATGGAGTGGTAAAGACCGGTGGCGAACTGCTGGCGTTCATCCGGAGTGCCTCCTTCAATCTTCACCGTCGCGAGTTCGTCGTCCCACGCCTTTACGACAGCCTTTCGAGTGCCATCGAAATCGAAGTTGGCAACCTCAGTCATCGCGTTTTTCTTCGCCTGCTCGATCGAAACGAATGACACCCCGATCTTTATCATCACCGGCTTTTCACCGGCAGCAAAGGTCAGATATGCTCCAGTGCTCACGATTGGTGCGGGCGGCCTGGGAAGCGTGCTCATTGTGAACGGCATCCCGTAGCTGGCAGTCTTTGCTCCCGGCTGCACGCGCTTGCCATCTTCCCACACTCCGGTTGAGACTGCCGGCGTATTGGTCACGAGATAGAAGTAGACCTTCATGGGCGTGGTTTGGATGTTCCAACCCATGACGGATGCCTGCATGCCCGTAACCTCGGTCGTCGACAATACTTGCACGTCGGCAGAATAGACCACCTGGCTTTCGGGATAACGGTGCGGTGATTCATGCCTGCGCATGAGGAGGTGTCCTACATCAACTAGCAGCGTTCGCTCGCCGGTCGCTGGGTAGGTGAATCGATAGACAGGTGTCCGGCGCGCCGTTGTGACTTCTGCACGTATGCCCGATCCGCGCAGTTTTACTGAGTAGTATCCGACTTCAGCATGCTCCTCTTCACGTGGCGCAGGGCTGTGTGCAGGATCGGCTTTGCCCATCATCGGCTGCACCAGGATGTTGCCGTACTTCGGCCCGCCGCCTGTGCCCGAAACATGCAACTGCGAGAAGCCGTTCAGGTCGCCACTCGCCTCCCATCCGGCATTGCCTTCATTATCTCCGTAGTCTGGTCCGGGCTTCGCCATTCCGAAGGGGAGTGTTGGCCCCACGAAAACATTGCCACCCTTGTCCGCGCCCAGCATCGGATCGATCTCCGACGATTTCTGCGCATGGAGGAGAGCTGTCGCCATCAAAACAAAAAACGAAGTACCGCGCATCAGTAGAGTCTTCATGTCACTTCAAATCTTATGCTGCACGGATACCTTCATCGTGCCTCTGTCGCCGAAGCGTGTGTGGGCGCGGCTTCGTTGAGTGTGTCGTAGAGGGGCTGCGCTGGATACAGCGCTGGATTCTCTTCCACGGTAGAGATAGCGAGAATACGGATCTTATCGTTGTCCGGTAACGTAAGCTTTCGTTCGCCGGCCGACAACTCTATCGGATAGGCAAATAGATAGGAATACTGGTAAGGCTGATTCAGCCCCGCGGCTGTGTGATGATGTGAGGCATACCAGGCCACGCCTGCAGTCTTCACATATCCCGGCTCGAGGCCAACGTAGTCTTCCGGATAACGAGGCGCAACAGGGCGCTTCTCTCGCTCCTCCTCGTCTGCGGGCGGCCAGACGGCGTGATTTGCCGAGATTGCCCAGTCACGCTCTGACTGGTTCTTCCACAAGCGCGTATCCCACTGTCCGATGAACCCGCTCCAATCCTGAATATTCAACTTGCTTTTTCTGTTGCCTATGACGAAGGTGACACTCTGGTCTCCAGATGCGGAAGCTGCCAACAGGTAGACACGATTGTAATGGCCCTCAGGCAAGGTAATCGTCTGCCCTCGCGCGACAATCGCGTTCGGCGTACCTGTCTTGGCAGACGCAAGCTTGAACTGCACATCGTGATATTCGATCGTAGATGGCAGCATCTCTGCGGGAATTGCATTCCCTTTGCCGTCGAAGCCGCCACCACTTGTGTTCGTATCATCATTTGTCGCAACGGCGAGATCATAATTAAGGGTCACTGGTTTCGATTGAGGTGCGGCGAGTTTCACCTGCGGTGCAGCGAGACGCAAAGCAAATGTCCTTGGCTGATATGCCGTAAATGATGTTGACAATGACCCATTCTCAATGGCCGCCGATCCTATCGGTCGCTCCTGGGCATCGACCTCGCGGGCGGTGACAACGGGACCAGGGAACGAGACGCGAACAGCCCCCGCTGCCTTTCCATCGAGTTCCACCATGCGCAGGATCACGTCGTCATTGGCTTCCGCCTTCTTGAGGGCGAGCACGCGAATGCGCGGATTGTTCACATGAACAAGGGAGAAGCTCTTCCCTAGTGCTCCGGCGTGTTTCGTAGTCTGGAAAGCGATCAAAGGATCGTTGAGCCGATAAGCTTGCCAATCTGTCTGGGCCTCTTGCCAACTGCCGCCATGACCCGCCAGTCCAAACACAAATTCGTGGTGCCCCCAATCCTGATTAGCCTGATCGGTGTAGGTCTGCGGACGCCCATTGGGCGGAGGCTGCATCCCCGGCGATCGCAACAAGGTTAGTCGAAGGGTGTTGTCATTCGGCTTGTCCGAGCCGTTCTTGCAGTCGGTGAGAACTGTTGTTCCGAAAGTAGCTGTCTTGTCGGACAGATCGATCCAGCGGTGAGAAGCAACCTCGAACTGACGCTCCATAGCATTGGGTCTTTGAATGGTGCCGATCTCCCAGTTATAGGTAGCATTTTCGTTGGAAGCGCTCAGCGGAAAAGTTGCCTTCAGGTTTGCGGACAGAGTTTTCCAATCGATCGCATTGCCAAATTCCACACGATTGCCGGCGTCTCCAGCTGAAAGACTGACCGTCTGGACAAACTTAGAGCCTTCCGTCTCGCGCGATATTTCGAGAGTGACCCGGATTGGACCATTCTCTTTGATTCGAATTTTGGCGGGGCCACCGACATAGGAACGTGGCGCTGCCTGCTCCTGCTCGAATTCCATATTCCAGGCAGGGTAGACTTTCGGCGCGTCGTTCGAAATCGCGAGCCTTATCGGCGCCGCGAGTAGCTCTTTTTTCGAATCCTTGTCATAAATGCTGGAGACGTCACCCTGTTCATTTAGACGCACGAGATATCGGGCATTTTCGATCGATGAGTTCGTAGCCTTGAGTGTTGAATGTTGGCTCGATGCCTCGGCCGGCAGCACACTGTAGACGGCATACCCGACAGAAGGCACTTTGGCGACAAAGAGAACTTTGCCATCTTCAAGCTGAGATGGAACTTCCTGGCCTTGCGGATCATTCACACGAACGGCCTTCGGAGTTCCACTTGGGAAAATAACATTGGCTGCGACAATATCTTCGCGTTCGATATTGAGAGGGTTGAAGATGACGATCGGCGTTCCGGCAGTCTCAGTGTTAAGTCCGGACGCGACTGCTTCTGTTGCGTCTGTCAGGATACCTGCAAACTGGTTTGCAACGATTATGTCGTCGTTCCATGCGTATTGATATGAGCGGGGTGTAGCGGTCCCAGCGCCAGTGTCGTGGAAGTGTCCTGCTAATTCCAACATCCAGGCATCGTTTATCCGTTGCTGAGGATATGTACGAGCTCCCATCCACGCCGCCGCGATCGACGCCTTCTCTGCTGCATCGGCCAGTAACTCATTCTTGATAATCCAGCGCTTGTGATATGCCTGTGATGTCAATGAACCGGCAGAGTGATTTATCAACTCCAGGTCGCCCTGGTACTTCGGCAACCTTGATGCCATCGTCGGTGTGATGTCGTTGAAGAGCTGATCCGCTGCGGCTTCGAGGACTTGCACTGGACCATCCCCGACTCTCACTTCGGACCCAGTCGGCTCCGCTTTTGGCGCCTCTCCCATTGCAAAAGCCGACGTTGGAGGTGATGGAAGTACAGTTTCACTTTTCGTGATGATAGCTTCCAACAGCTTCACCGTTGATTCCTGCGTTGCACCTCCTATGTCGCCGGTCCCGACATAGTGATAATCAGCAAATACACCCGTCACCTTGCCATTCAAGTCGATACGTCGGACCCAGTCCTGCTCCGTTGGCCGTCTCCTTGCTACGGCATTCGCCTGCTCAGGAGTGAGCCGCGCTCTTTCTTCGCTAGTCAACTGCGGTGCTGATGCAGACGGCGGGGACGCAGGTTCCTTGCTGAGGTCCGTGTACACATTGCTGCCATAGCCACCGGGATTCAGTGCAGCAATCACTCCCTTCCCATCGGGACCTACCCACATTCCAACGTTGAAGGGAATCCCTTCCGGTGTATCTTCGGGAGAACCAGGGCCGCCAATCTTGGGCGCAGGCTGCCACTGTGCATTCAGTTTTTGCGTTGAGAATCCCTTCACGCCCGCGTGAGCCAGAATGCTGGGTAAAGACGCAGGAAATCCGAAACAGTCCGGCAGCATGTACTCCGTGCTCGCCTTTCCGAAATCCTTTTGGAAGTATTCATTCCCGTAAAGTATTTGGCGGAAGATTCCTTCGGCACTTGGAAGGTTCACATCCCCTTCTTCGATCGATGAGCCCGCCGGATACCACCGACCCGCAGCGACATACTGCTTCATTCGAGCGTAATCCGCAGGGAAATACTCCTTCATAAGCCGATAACGGTTGGCTCCTGTCCAGTTGAAGACATAATGCGGGTACCTATCGATGTAATCGAAATTCACTCGCATGGTCTTCAGCAGATACTCGCTTATCGTTTGAGGGAACTCCCACCTCCACTGAGTGTCCAAATGCGCGTATGGAACAACATACAGCGTAGGGACCTTCGTAATGTCGGGAGCCTTCATCACCTGGGCACGAGCGGCAACCGAAAGCAGCGACACGAATACGATCGCAGCCGCAGAGGGGACATTTCGAAGGAACCGGTGACTAGCCGCAATTGAAGTAAGAAGCAGACATGAGAACCGAGTCAATCGCATTGGTTGAGCCCTTTCTTTGGCGGATAATCTGGCGTTCTTTGCAAATTGAAAAAGACCCGGCAGGTTCAAGCCTGTGCCGGGTCTCAAATATTTCAGAACAGCTTCACGGATTTGTAATTCGCATCAGAGCCTCGCGGCTAAAATGCATACCGCAAGCTGAACTGGAACTGTCGATCGGAGGCATAGGTCGTGCCTTTGCTCGTCACTTTCCCAAATGTGCTGCTGGTCGGGTTCACGTCAGGATTGTCCCAGTTGGGGTGGTTGAGGAAGTTGAAGGCCTCTGCTCTGAAGACCAGTTCATGGTTCTCATGGCCCGGGATGACGTGGAAGCCCTTCTGGAGCGCAGCGCTGAAGCTGCCGAAACCCGGGCCATACACGACGTTGCGGGAGCCGCGAGGAGCAAACGTGCCAACAGCCGCGGGCTGAAAGACACTAGGGTCAAACCACACTGCGCCATTGGCGGTGCCGAATTGGTGCGGAAGCAACGGTGAGCGCGTGTGAACGTAGTATTGATTGCCCGAACCAGGTCCAACACCAGCCTGATCAAGGTTCCGCGATACGGCTCCTGAGGGAGGACGGCCAGACTGAGCCTGAACTGTTCCGGAGAATTGCCAGTCGCCGAGAGTCGCTCGTACGAATCCGTGAGAGGAGTGAGTTCCGTATGGGATATACCAGACGTAGTTCACTACAAGCACGTGGCGAGTATCGAAGTCGCTCGGTCCGTACATGATGCTGTTGTCAAATGCATTGGGGATGTTCGTGCCGTTCGAGGAGCCATAGTCCAAACTCTTGGACCAGGTGTAGGAGGCGCCAAAGAGAAAGCCATTGCTCAGTCGCCGCTTCAAGTTGGCCTGCATCGCGTGGTAGAACGCTCCGCCGTAGTTCTGCGCTTCGATAATGGTCGAGAAGCCTTTGTACGGGCGAAGTGCGTCTGGGTTGGTGCCTTTGGGATTAGCCTGTATGGTTCCAGGCGTAAGCTGGTTGACGTTTGCCAGCTGCTCGAGGTGGTAACCTCGGCGGCCAACGTAGCTGAGCGTGAAGGTTGCAATGCGCGTGAACTCATGCTCAAACGTCATGTTCCATCCCCAGGCCTCGGGGCTTGGATATGTATAGGCATGAGAAGTGAAGGCGAGTGGCGTGGCGTTGGTGCCGATGCCTCCGGGGTTGTCCACGCTCCCGCGAGTAACGGTGGACGCCGGTTGGAACGGAGCATTGCCGCCAACGTGAACGGTGTCGCTAATGCCAAGGCGTTGCACGTAACGTCCGCCGCCGGCACGTAGAACAGTACCGTTGCCGATCTGCCATGCGAAGCCGAGACGCGGCTGGATATCGGTGTAGACAGTGGGAGAGTAGCCGCTGTCATAGCCGCGGAATAGACGTTCGTAGCCTCCGTTGAGGATGCTGTCAGGAACGTGCCCCTGAGCTGAGCTTGGAAAGCCGCTGCCCGGAATGACTACGCCATCCAGGGGATCCCCGCCCGTAATGAAGCCGGTTATCGGGTTTACGGCAGGAGCGGTCAGCGGGTCGTAGTCCTTCTCGCTGAAGAACGCCTGGTTACCCCAAAGCGCGTGGTAGGGCATCATGACGCTGTAGCGGACGCCATATTCAAGCACAAACGTCGGACTCATACGCCACTGATCCTGGGCAAAGCCCTCGAACATATTTCCCCGGAAGAGAGTGTAGGAACGGGTACCAATTTCGCCGTAGGTATCAAACAAGCCGAGGGCGGTGTTCGCTACAGCGGCCTTGGTGGTCGCGCCGCCGCCGCGAGTATCGGTAAAGGTGAACAATCCGTTCTGATTGTTGGTCGTTCCAGGACGCGTATTATCCACGCTGATCTGGTCATAGTTGTTCTCACCGGCGTACTCCCACAATGCACCGAACTTGAGAGTGTGGCTGCCCCAGACTTTTGTGAGGGTATCGCCCACATCGTAGACAATCCCGCCAGAGCGTGACGGATAAGGACCGCCGTCGAGTGTGCCGAAACTTGCAAGCTGAATCGTAGGAATCTTGTTGGGAACCACCTTGGTGGCGGATCCGAAAAGGTATGGGTAGTCGATGCCGTATCTGGTGCGATCATAAAGGCCCGACGAGGTATCGATGTTGATGTCGACGTGGTCCGCAGCGCCCGAGACATAAACATCATTGACCATAGTGGGATTGATGGTCCAAACCCAGTGGAAGACACCAATCTGGTTGGGCCGGTGGAATATGCGCGGGTTGGTGTTGAAATTGCCGAAGTGCGGTTCGTAGTCGTCGTAATTGTAGTTGAGAAGACTGAACCGGAGATGCTGAGAGTCGCTGTGAACGTAATCGATGATGAGGCTGTCTTTCCGCTGCGCCTCGGTATAAAGTGCCGAGTCGATCCAGTTGCTCGTGGGATTATTAGCAAGGTTGGGCGCCGGGTACGCGTTGAGCAGGCCGATGCCATTGGGGCTGAGCTGACCGCTCGGGATGACGTTGTTGGGATAAGGGACGCCGGTGTTGGGATCGACGATCTGCACCGGGGCCTTGTAGAAGATGTTCGGACCGAGCAACTCACTGAAGTCACCGGTACGCATTAGAGCCGTGGGCACTTTCAGAGTGGCGGAGGTGGTGTCATCGTGGTTGTACTGGACCCACTCCTGTCCGGCAAGGAAGAAGAGTTTCTTGCGATCCTTGTTGAAGTGGCCCGGAATGAAAACGGGCCCGTTGAAGTTCCAGCCGTACTGGTTGTAGCGGAAAGCCTGTCGCCCGAGGCCAGTGTTATTTCTCTGCCAGGTGTTGGCATTCAGCACGTTGTTGCGAAAGTATTCAAAAGCGCTGCCGTGGAAATCGGTTGATCCGCTTTTTGGGATAATCCGGATCTGACCACCCGATGTGCGTCCGTACTCGGCCGGGTAGCCGGTGGCTAGAACCTGCACCTGCGAGGTGGAATCCACGTCGGCCACGCCAACGCTGGTGCCATTGGAGCGCGTGCGCACCATCGGCGCACCGTCAAACGTCTGCAAGCTCTCCTGACTGCGAGCACCGTTTATGTTCAAGGGGTTGTCAAGTCCAAAGCCAAGCGCCGCCATTGAGTTGCTCCGAACAACGCCTGGCTCCATTTGCGCGAGATAAAGCGGGTTGCGTCCGTTTAGCTGGATGTTCTTGACCTGCTCCTGGTCAACGAGTTGACCCACTGAGGCACTCTCGGTTTGGATTGCGTTGACTCCTGCCTGGACGGTGACTTCAGTCGTAGCATTGCCAACTTTCATCGAGATGTCCACCCGTCGGCCGATGCTGGGGTCAACGTGCACATTGCTGAGCGTGGTCGTCTGGAAGTTGGTTGCCTCGACGCGAACTGTGTAATTGCCGGCCGGAAGATTGGTGAGATTGAAGCTACCGCTTTCGTTGCTGATGGTCGTGCGATCCGTGTGGGTCGCATCGTTGCGAACAAGGACCTTGGCATTGGGCAATGCGGCGCCGGAGGGGTCTGTGACGGTGCCGGAGAGGGATGAGGTGTCAGACTGGGCAAGAACTTGAGGCCCAATCGCAAATGTGCAAACAGCGACGAACAGCAATCCGATGCTAATTCTTTGAAACTGGTTGTATTTCACTTCGGCCTCCAAAGTGACGTCGGTAAGGGAAGATTTATGATTGCGCTATCATAGCGCTACAATTGTCTACACAGTCAGACATTATGTTGTCAACGGGCGATTGCTGGTAAATTTACTGATAAATCCCGCGCCGGTCGGCACACTATGACAGGTCAACCAGATAGAAGCAAAAGATCGCACAGGTTGTCCCCCGGAAGACGAGCGACTCTTGAGGATGTCGCGCGGGCAGCCGGGGTAGGACCCATGACCGTCTCTCGGACGATCAACGGACATCAGTATGTCTCCGAAGAGACTGCAAAGAAAGTGCGAGCAGCAATTCGCAAGCTCAACTATCGCCCTAATCACGCAGCACGCATGCTCACCGGCCAATTGTCCCGATCCATCGGGCTCATCGTTCCAGATATCGCGGACACCTTTTTCTCAGTAGTTATCCACGCTGTTCAGGAGACCGCCAGAGAGAGTGGTTATCTTGTATGGTTGGCAGCTTCAAATGAAGATCCTTCGCTGGAAGCCGCGCAAGTAGAAATGATGACTCATCAACCCGTTGATGGCATCCTGTTGGTTCCAGTGGACCCCCGAAACCGGTATCTGAGGCCGTTGGCCGCGGGCTCACTTCCCATCGTTACCATCGATAGGCCAATTGAAGTCGGTACGACAGACTCCGTCGGGGTCGAAAACCGAGCCGGCGCGATGATAGCCGTGGAACATCTCATCCAGCACGGAAATGAGAGGATCATTTGCCTTGCCGCTAACTCGCATTTGATGACTATGAAAGAACGAATCGCCGGCTACAGGGAATCGATGCGGCGGTCGAAACTACCGCGCGAAAAGGAGGTTCCATTATCCTGCCAGGCGTCTGCCAAGGTCGCGCTATCGAAACTGTTCTCATCCCGCAATCGCCCTCAAGCGTTGTTCACCGCCAACAATGCCTCCACGATCTGGGTTATTGAGGCCCTCAAAGAAATGAAGATAAGAATGGGCACGGATGTTGCGCTAGTCGGCTTTGACGATGTTGATTTCTACACTCTGATGACCCCTCCAATCACGACAATCCGTCAGCCCGCTGCGGAACTAGGAAACTTGTCGGCCAGGCTGCTCTTGCAAAGGATCAAGGGCGAGTTCGCAGGTTCCCGTCTTCGGTCCGTTCTTCCGGTCACGCTCATTGTTCGTGAATCCTGCGGATGCAAGAAGAAAGAGCAGTAAACAGGCGGCGATCGCTGGATCGATTGCGCTAACTGTCAGAGGTGGAATCGTCTTCAACGCTCAGGGATCGATGCGGGTCGCCATTTACTTCCCCACTGAGTTGGTTGAGCTCCCATCACAAAGTGCAGAGCCGCGCCAGCTTGAATCTGTTCCCAGGTGATGACAGGAATGTCGAGCGGTTTGTTATCGAGCGTGGCGGATTGTATATAAACATTGGCCTCTGAGTTGTTCTCGGCTTCTACGCTGAATGTTTTGCCATTGCCCAATTTCAGGCTTATGCGCCGATATAGGGGGCTGCCAATCATGTACTCGCCGCTGGCTGGATTCACCGGATAAAAGCCCATCGCAGTAAACAACAGCCATGCCGACATCTGGCCGCAATCGTCATCCCCATCGAGGCCCCCAGCATCATAACCGTATTCCCTGCTTGCGATCTCGCGTACCTTCGCCTGCGTTTTCCACGGCTGGCCCCCGAAATCGTACAGATATGCATAGTGATGGCTCGGCTCATTCCGGTGAACATTATGGCCGCCGCTGAAATGCGCGTCTAGCTTGGCGTCATACGCTTCAGCTCCGCCCATTAACTGCAGCAAGCCTGCCTGATCGTGGAGCGGCGACCACGTGTACACCCACGCATCGCCCTCGGTCCAGCCAGAAGCTGACCGGTTTGCCGGTGTATCCTGCGCTTCACCAAGGGGCGCCCATTCCCCGTCCGAAGTCTTTCCGTTCATCAGACCAATCGCAGGATTGTAGAGATTGCGATCGTTCAATGAGCGGTGCAGGAAAAACCTGTAGTCCTTTTCGCGACCCAGTGCCTTTGCGATCTGGGCAACGCACCAGTCATCATAGCTGTCCTCCAGGGTGCGCGAAGAGGCCTCGTCGGTCTTGTCGGTCGGAATGTAGCCGAGTTGTTTGTAATAAGTCAAACCCGCCCGGGCCTCATATGGGGTGCGTTCCTCGCGATCCATCCACCGTCGCGTAGTATCTCCATCAGGCGGCGTCATCGCATCCTTATAGACAGCCTGCCACGCGAGGTCGCGATCAAAGCCGCGAAAGCCCTTGCGCACTGCCTCGCTGACGAGGGAGTCCGCATGAGTTCCGATCATGATGTTTGTGTATCCGGGGTTCGGCCACTTCGGCATCCACCCGCCTTCTTTGTAGTTTTGCAGCAATGCCGTGATCATGCCGTCGATACGCTCCGGCACGAGCAGCGTTAGCAGACTGTTTTCCGCGCGGAATGTATCCCAGATCGAATACGCCGTATAACTTTCACCGTCGTGGATGCGATCGTCGAAGGCGCTGTAGTAACGGCCGCCCTCAGAGAAAATCCGGGGATACAACAACGCGTGATAAAGCGCAGTGTAGAGTCGCGTTTTCTCTTTGTCTGCAGCGCCATCTATTTGCAGCCGTTTGAGCTTTTCGTTCCATGCGGCTCGCAAGCGCTCTCTCACTGCATCAAAGTCCCACTCGGGGATCTCTCGTTTGAGGTTGTCGCGCGCCTGATCGATGCTCAGGAAGGAGGTGCCCACTCTCAACTCGACGGTTTCTCCTGGTTTGAACTCCGCATAGGCGCCACGGCTGGATTCCGCCACTTCTTGTTCCATTCCATAGGTCTTTGCATTGTGTGGGATCTGCTTGAACTGGATAACAAAATAGCCCTTGAAGTTCGGCAACTTGCTCGGCCCAAGGTGGGCATCCATGCGGTGTGGGTTGTATCCACTGATCTCATGGGATTGCTCATCGATCGCTGCATAGCCGGGGACTCCGGGTCGGGACGCCTCCACCAGCACGCGCGCGTCGCCACTCTGGGGAAAGCGAAATCTGAACATTGCGCATCGCTCGGTCGCCGTCATCTCCACCCCAATATCGTTACCGTCACCGGCGTCAAGCGCAACTCTGTAATAGTCGGGGCGAGACGTCTCGGTGCTGTGTTTGAATGGCAATTTGCGGCTGTCAGGGGTGGTGCGCAATGGCCCTGTTTGCGGCATGATCGTCACATAACCGTAGTCCCCCATCCAGATCGCCGGCTGATGTGTACCGATAAAGCCTGAGATGACTTTGTCATCGTAGTTGTAAGAAGTGACGCTGATCTTGTTCTGTCTTGTCTGCGGCGTCCAGTCAGTCATGCCGAATGGCGGCGCCACGAACGGCATGGTGCCTCCATATCCGATAGCACTCTCTTGCGTCCCAATCAACGGATTTACATAGGTGACAGGATCACGATCTTCAGCATACGCGGCAGCAGATAACGCACAAACGGCGACAACGCAGAGAGCAAACGTACGCATGGTGGTAAGTATAGGGATCGTCCAGACGCACTCGCAATGACGGAAGGTGGAACATCGGGACCGCCGAAGCATGTCAACTCTCACGATAGGTGGTTGAGCTCCGTTCGCATGCGTCGCTCGTTTTAGACTCAAGCAATCACTGAAGGCCCGACCGCAACCCGGTATGGCCTTCGGATCGGAACTTTTTCAAATGTATTCAAGACCGCGACTCTTACTCCTGATGCTCTTCTCGGCGAGCCTCTTTGCAACGGCGCAAGATTCTCCGCCTCCAGACCTGGTCCTCGAGGGGAAGGTCCAACCAACTCAGAACCAGACTTATATCGAGGCGCCATTCGTAGTTCCAGACAACACTCACCGCATCTCAGTCTCGTTTCATAACCTCGGTCACGATCAGCACACTGTCATGGATCTCGGGATTGCCGATCCCGTCCGTTTTCGTGGCGCAAGCGGCGGCAACAAGGACCACTTCACCATCAGCGAGACCGATGCCACGCCCTCCTACCTTCCGGGAGCTATTCCTCCGGGCCGCTGGAATCTTCTCCTGTCGATCCCGAACATTCGTCCGGGCGTCATTTCGAATTGGCGCGCAGAAATCTGGTTCAATCGCGCTATCGATGACTCGTCATTCACCGAGCAACCCCTGCGCGACGCTCCGGGCTGGTATCGCGGCGATCTGCACATGCATACTGCGCACAGCGATGGAAGCTGCCCGAGCCAATCCGGAAAGTCTGTCCCTTGCCCCCTCTTCCTCACCGTGCAAGCTGCAGCCCGACGCGGTCTGGACTTCATTGCCATCAGCGACCACAATACAACCTCCTCCTACGACGCCGAACGTGAACTGCAGCCTTACTTCGATGAATTGCTCTTCATCCCCGGTCGTGAATTAACGACCTTCTACGGTCACGCAAATGCCTTCGGCACGACCCGCTTCATGGACTACCGCGTTGCAGCCGCGCAGGTTCCCGACGCGAACGCTATGTTCCGCCGTGCGAGGAGCCTTGGCGCTATCATCTCCATCAATCATCCCGAAGCGCCGACAGGTGAAATCTGCATGGGCTGTGGGTGGACGCCTGGTAAACCCGTGGATTTCAGCCTCGTCAACTCGGTCGAGGTCGTCAATGGCGGTGGCCCTCCAGCGACGCGATTCTGGGAACAGCTTCTTCGCGAAGGTCGTCGTCCAACGGCGATCGGCGGCAGTGACAATCATCATGCCGACTGGCCGCCGGAAAAGCCTGGCTCGATTGGCTATCCCACAACCGTGATCTATGCGCAGAATCTCTCTGCTGGTGCCATTCTCGATGGCGTGCGCTCCGGGCGTGTGTTCATCGACCTCATGGGCTCGCGCAACCGTCTCCTCGACATGAGCGCACAGGCCGGTTCGGCCACGGCAAATATGGGCAGCAACCTCGAACCGCATAGCGGCGAATCAGTTGCGCTGGAAATCCATGTGAGTGGCTGCGAAAGGGATCAACTCCGCTTCTTCCTCGACGGCATACAATCAACTGCCCTTCCGCCACTCGCCGTCTCCTCCTCCAATGAGGTTCTGCACGCGCGTTGGCAGGCAGACGGCGACCGCCATTGGATCCGGGTTGAAGTGCACGATGATCAGGACCGCCTGATTCTCTTCGGCAACCCCATTTACATCGGTTTTGATTCCAAACCGGCGCACTAGTGTTGGAACTGCATGCATCTCATGCTGATTTCTTCGGATCGAAGGACTCGAGCTATGGATTCGTATTCCGGGAACCAGTGCGGAGGGGGAGGGAGTGTGCGGCGAAATTCAGGATCTCTCGATAATTTTTTGAGGAGGATTGGAGGCGCGGGCCGGGATCGAACCGGCGCATAAAGGTTTTGCAGACCTCTCCCTTACCACTTGGGTACCGCGCCTTGGCAGGGCTGTCTATGTTGAGATCGCTCCATATCGCCGTAGCCAACCCGGCGGGCGCCGGAGGGCGATTTGGAGCGGGAGACGAGATTTGAACTCGCGACCCTCGCCTTGGCAAGGCGATGCTCTACCACTGAGCTACTCCCGCTTACTGCAAGGTTGAGTATACCGGGCTGCCGAAGGGCGGTCAAACCGCAGTCGGAGCACCACCTGCACCAGAAATGGGTGCGCCGGCATGGGCACCATTTGGGCTCGTTCCACTTTCGACGTGCACAATTTCGCCGTCACGCATGTGCAGGATGCGACTCGCGATAGCGGCTGCCTCGGGATTATGCGTGATCATCAGGGTGGTCTGTCCCAATTCCTGATTTGAGCGCAGGAGCATATGCAAAACAGCATCGGAGTTCTTTGTATCGAGATTGCCAGTAGGCTCGTCGGCGAGCACGATTGCCGGACGTGTAATGAGGGCTCGGGCTATCGCTACGCGTTGTTGTTCCCCGCCGCTTAATTCTGACGGCCGATGTCCCAGCCGGCCGCGGATTGAGAGAAGATCACTGAGATGGTCAAGGTAATTGTGGTCGAGGGGCTCTTTGCGACCGCTGACGGAATGAGCGATCTCGATATTGCCCATCGCTGTCAAGGTAGGCAGTAGATTGAACTTCTGAAATACAAAACCGATGCGATGCTTGCGCAGGCGGGTCCGCTCCGCGTCGTTCAAGGTGGCGAAATCGACTCCGTCAATCACCACCCGGCCTTTGGTGGCACGCGTCAGCCCTCCGAGAAGGTAGAAAAGAGTGGACTTACCAGAACCGGAGGGGCCCACAATTGCCACAAATTCTCCGCGCGCCACTTCGAGCGAGACTCTACGCACTGCCGAAACCAGAATGCGGCCTGCGGCATAAACCTTGCTGAGGTTTTCGGCGAGAATGATGGGAGAGGACGGCTCAGCCTGCACGACTTCAATTGTAAATCCAGCGACTGCAAGGCTGTTTCAGAGGCAAAGTTGCGGTCCGGCCGCTATTTGCCGGATGCACTAGAATGGATATGCACCAATCACAAAGCAGGTCTCCTTCCCGATGACAGTCGATTCAAAAGCAAATCTCGTTCGTTCGATGGAAACGGCGGCCACTAAAGCCGGCCTTAAACTTGTTTCCGTTACGCAAGGCGCTGATTTCAACGGTCAGCCTACAGCGATCTTCCAGATTGGACTTCCAGGCGCTGAAGCGCGCAATCTGCAACTTGAGTTAAGCGAGGCATTTGATTTCGCAAAGCCGGAATTGCTGCCCGAGATGACGGCGCATCTTGCGGCTGAGGCAAAGCGCCTGCGCAACCCTCGCCCTGAGTGCTACGTCACGCTTGGAGGGCTGCCCCTGGCATTTGGCAAGTTCCAGTGGCCCTTTCACAGATCGACGTCTGGCGCGGACACGTACATCGCTCATGGCGAAATTAGTCTGGCGGACGGCGGCGCGCATAATCTGCACGCCAAGGTGGCTGCTTCAGTGACTGTGACATTTGCCGAGATCGTTCCGGCGATGGAGCAGCCATACGCTGAGACATTCGTCTACAACGCTATTCGCAAGACGGTCGATCTTGGTCAACTCGAGTTTCTGAAGTCGGGAAATCGGCAGCCTGTTCCAGTGACCACCCGGTTCTATAGCCGGTGGCAGAAGAAGTTTCTCTTTACCGAGACGGATGATAAGGAACGACTGGCCTACCTGCTGACGAAGGTCTATTGGCTTTCAGGAGTGCTTGGTGAGGGAAAGCCGGTTTGGATCGCCGATCCGCGCGATGCGCAGTATCTCAATACCACCGAGGCAGATCTGCTGCGTATGGCCGGGGACGAGGCTGGTCACGGGCTGGTGGCGCTGGACGGCGAGTATGCTGCTGCAACGCCGCAACTGATGGCACGGGCTGCCGAATATCAAGCAAGGCTTGAGGAATCGCTCAACTTCACGAAGCCTCAATTCAACGAGTCGATGAGATCTGGCCAGGCAAACATGTAAGGGATTTGCCCTGGCGTCAGGCCCTCGGATTACTGGAGAGCCGTCCCGCAGCCTGTGCAGAACCGTGCTCCGGGTGGATTGGTCTTCTGGCATTGCCGGCAAACAGCCAGTGTATTGGGCTGCATCGCGACTGGCGTATTTGGCGCGGGCGGCATATTCACAGGCTGGCCAAATCCAGGTACCGCAATCCCCAACGCGGCAGCGATGCCGGCCGCTTGAATGGCGTTGAACTCGCGCACCCTCGCAGGCATGAAGAAGCACTCGATGAAGCCGAGGATCCACGGAAAAGGCGTCCAGCAGAAGCAGGCGTAGAAGATTCCCCAGCCCGTTCGCCGCAGATAGAAGTGGTGAATGCCAAATCCGCCGAGAAACAACGCCAAGAGAATTCCCACAACTTCGTCGCGACGCGCCTGCTCATATTGCTGGTAAAAGACTGCCTGCGCATTTGAGTATGGGATGGTGCTCATGGCTGTTCTCCTCACCTGCTGCAATTGAAGATACGGTAATGAGAAGCGCTGGGTTCCCGCCACGGGAGAGATTTGGAGTTCCCGTTCGTCCCCAATACCGTAGCATCAAAGGTGTTATGGACGCTCTTTCGGTTTCACTGAGCGGGACTTTCCAAATCGGGGATGACCTGCCGTGCGTCGGCTCCGCTGCGACTCACTGCTGAGGAATTCTCAGAGATGGAGCGCGGCGCAGAGTTAGCTTAAATTCTGCCGCCGGATTCGGAGAGAGATTTCACTGCCTTCATTGGCCTGTTTCACAAGAGCGATTCACGATGGGGCGGAGGTTAGCTTTGTCGCGTTTCGGTGTGGCTGAGGATACCCCACCCATACCCTGTGAGCAAAGTATCTTCTTTCAATGGGTTAGAGCGAGGTGTCGCGCTAAGATCCTCGTGGGGAAGGGCTTCGCCGCAGAATCCTCTCGGCAAAGGGGTTAGAGGAGATTTTGGAGGCATTCAAAATTCTCGTTGCCTGCCATTGTCTACCTGCGCGCCCCATTGCCGAAAGAGTAAGGAGGCTGTCCTACAGATATGGTGCAACAACCGGGAGAAATAACCGGCAAAACGGTTCTCGAAGTTTT
>Ga0207683_10000703_pt1 | contig 30509 bp, 23 predicted proteins | sample KBSM73metaG_FD_184333 | JGI IMG/M metagenome (GOLD analysis project Ga0207683, IMG submission 184333) | Miscanthus rhizosphere microbial communities from Kellogg Biological Station, Michigan, USA - KBS M7-3 metaG (SPAdes) (version 2) | ecosystem: Host-associated > Plants > Roots > Rhizosphere >... | reverse complement strand
GCTGGTCGCGGAGGGACTCGCAGCGGCGGCGCCGACGCTGCGGAACGCGGTGAGTGCGTTTCGTGACGACCAGAAGGTGCACCAGTGGGGAGTGGTGGCGGAGACCGCCGCCGCCGCCGCGCTCTGGGACTTCGAGAGCTGGGATGTGCTCGTCACCCGGCACTTGCAGCTCGCCCGTGAAGCCGGAGCGCTCGCGCTGCTGGCGATCGCGCTGGAATCAAAGGGCATCGTCGTTACGTGGAGCGGCGACTTCAGTGGAGCGGTCTCGCTGATCGCGGAGGCTGATGCGGTCACCGGCGCGACCGGCATCCGGATCGCCTCGTACGGCGGAATGTTGCTCGCGGCCTACCAGGGGCGCGAAGCCGAGGCCTCCGCGCTGCTCACAAAGACGATCGAGAGCGCCACCGCCAGCGGCGAGGGCATCGCCGTCCAGTTCGCGCGCTGGACAACCGCCGTCCTCTTCAACGGCCTCGGCCGCTACGGAGAGGCCCTCGTCGCAGCGCGGCAGGCGAGCGATGCGGCGCGCGAGCTCTTCATTTCCCACTGGGCGCTGGCCGAGCTGGTCGAGGCCTGCGTCCGTAGCGGGAACTCGGACCTCGCCGCCGACGCCCTTGGGCGACTCGTGGAGGCCACGAGCGCGAGCGGCGCCGAGTGGGGACTCGGAATCGTGGCGCGCTCGCGGGCGCTGGTGAGCGAGGACGAGGCGGCGGAGCCCCTGTATCTCGAGGCGATCACTCGGCTCGGGCGCACGCCGCTCCGGCCGGAGCTCGCCCGCGCGCACCTGGTCTACGGCGAATGGCTACGGCGTGAGAACCGCCGTGTGGACGCGCGCGGACAGCTCCGCACGGCCTATGAGATGTTCATCAGCTTCGGCGCCGACGCATTCGCCGAGCGCACCCGCCGCGAGCTGCTCGCGACCGGCGAGAAGGTGCGCAAACGGAGTGACGAGACACGCGGCCAGCTCACCGCGCAGGAGGAGCAGATCGCGCGGCTCGCCGCGGACGGGCAGACAAACCAGGAGATCGGCGCGCAGCTCTTTCTCAGCCCGCGTACGGTCGAGTGGCACCTGCACAAGGTGTTCACGAAGCTCGGTGTCGGCTCCCGCATGCAGCTGCGCGACAACCTGCCCGTTGCCGCGCGCACCGGCGCACCGGCCTAGCCACCGGAACCGCAGACCAGGCACGCGACCAGGGGCTCCATGGGCGCGACGGGGGAGCCCGACGCGCAAGCTGCCGCCATGACTGCATCAGGACACACATCACAAGGGAGGAATGAACATGCCACGCATCGCTGTTGGAAAAGAGAACGACGCTCCGATTGAGATCCATTACGAAGACCACGGCAGCGGCAACCCGGTGGTTCTCATCCACGGCTATCCGCTCAACGGGAACTCGTGGGAGCGTCAGGAGCGAGAGTTGCTCGCGAGCGGCCATCGCGTGATCCGCTACGACAGGCGCGGGTTTGGTCGCTCGAGCCAGCCGACCGTCGGGTACGACTACGACACCTTCGCCGCTGATCTGAACGCGCTGCTGGAGCACCTCGACGTGATCGACGTCGTGCTCGTCGGCTTCTCGATGGGCACGGGCGAGGTCGTCCGCTACCTGGGAACTTACGGGTCGAAGCGCGTGCGCAAGGCGGTGCTGCTCGGGACGATCCCGCCGTTCGTGCTCAAGACCGACGACAACCCCGAGGGCGTCGACGGACAGGTCTTTGAGGGCATCAAGGTGGCGATCGTCAAGGACCGCTACGCCTTCTTCGAGGACTTCTTCAACAGCTTCTACAACGTCGATGTCCTCGGCGGCAGCCGGATCAGCGACCGTGCCTGGCAGGCGAGCTTCGACGTGGCCGTCGGCGCGTCACCGTACGCGACGTATGCGTGCGTCGACACCTGGCTGACCGACTTCCGGGGTGACCTGTCGGAGATCGACGTTCCTGTGCTCGTCATGCACGGCACCGAGGACCGGATCCTCCCGTTCGAATCGACCGCCGCACGGCTGCCGGCGCTGATCGCCGATTGCACGCTGATCCCCGTCGAGGGCGGCCCACACAACATCTGCTGGACGTTCCCCGACGAGGTGAACGACGCTCTGCTCGAGTTCATCGCCGCCAAGGCGATGGTCACGGCGTGACCGCGGACGAGCCGGCGGTCTCCAGCGGCCGCCGGCTTGGCTCCTACACCTGGTGCAGCACGTAAACGAAGCTCGGATGTCGATGTGCCCGCCGTGCACTTCACGAATCTGCTGAGCGTCGTCGCAGTCGGCCTGCTCGCCCCGCTCGCGCTTGGTTTCTTCCCACGGCTCCGGCTGCCTGCGATTGCGCTTGAGATCCTGCTCGGCATCGTTATCGGGCCGTCCGGGCTGGGCTGGGTCGAGCCCGATCTGCCCGTCTCGATCCTGGCTCTCGTCGGGCTAGCCTTTCTGCTGTTCCTCTCAGGTCTCGAGTTCGACGTCGCGCGCCTACGCGGCCGGATCCTCGAGCTGACCGGGGCCGGGTTCGCGCTGTCGCTCGCGATTGCGATCACCCTCGGCCTGGGGTTGAAGGCAAGTGGCTTTGTCAAGTCGCCGCTCTTTGTGGCGATCGTGCTCGTCTCCACGTCTCTTGGCGTGATCGTCCCGACGCTGAAGGACTCAGACAACATCAGCTCGAACTTTGGCCAGTTGGTGATCGCTGCGGCCTCGATCGCGGAGTTCGGTGCGATCATCCTGCTGTCGCTTTTCTTCTCGGGCAGTGGCTCGACCAGCATCGCCGGGACGCTCATTCTGCTTGGCCTGTTTGCGTTGGTTGTAGCGCTGGTGGGCGTCGCGATCGTCGGTGTCGAGCACTCCATCAGCCTCTCACGCGTCCTTCTGCGTCTCCAGGACACGACCGCGCAGATCCGTGTTCGTGCGGCGTTCGTACTGCTGATCGGGTTCACAGCACTTGCCGACGAAGTCGGGCTCGAGACGATCCTTGGAGCGTTTGCGGCTGGCGCACTGCTGTCACTGATCGACCGCGACAAGGTGATGACCCATCCGCAGTTTCGCGTGAAGCTCGAGGCGGCCGGGTTCGGCGTGTTCATTCCGGTGTTCTTTGTCACGAGCGGCCTGCGTTTTGACCTGAACGCGCTGTTTGCCAGCGCGTCGACCGTGGCGCGAGTGCCGCTGTTTCTCCTCGGGATCTACCTCGTACGCGGGCTGCCGGCGATCGTGTACGTGCGACTGCTCGGTCGCTCGCGCTCGGTGATTGCCGGCGTGCTGCAAGCCACCTCCTTGACGTTCCCGGTCGCCGCCACGCAGATCGGGCTCCAGCTCGGCGCGGTCAGCCGTGCCAGCGCCGCCGGTCTCGTGGCCGCCGGGCTTCTCTCGGTGGTGATCTCACCGGCGTTAGCGCTCTTGCTGCTCCGCCGCGAGCGGCCGGACACTCGTTCGAAGTCGTCTGCTCAACCAACGCCCACTGGCTGGACGGCAGGATCGCAGGGACACATAATCAGAGGCCCGACCGCCGCTGTCGGAGATCAGGCCTCCGACCTGCGCTGATTTGGTAGCGGGGTCGAGTCATGGACCCATTAAACGAACCGCTGGGGTCGCCGTTGAATCGTTACTGGAATGGCCCTCTAGGCATTGGAAGGCTGCGGGTTCAACCCGAGGCGCCCACTTCTCGGCCTTGAGATCGAAGGAGTCCCTTGCCAAGCTTGTAACAAGCGATGCGGGCTCCCGTTCTCACCGGGACTGTGCTCGCCGGGTTCCGCCTGAAGTCGGTGGTCGGCGAGGGGGCGATGGGCGCCGTCTATCTCGCCGAAGAGATCTCGAGTGGGCGTCGCGTGGCGTTGAAACTGCTCGCTCCGGAGCTGGCGCGGGACGAGCGCTTCCGTAAGCGCTTCTTGCGTGAATCCCAGCTCGCGGGGAGTCTCGATCATCCGCATGTCGTCAGGACCATTGCGTCAGGTGATGAGAACGGCGTCCTCTACCTCGCGATGGAGTACGTCGAGGGTGCGGACTTGCGCGAGCTGCTCCAACGGGAAGGACGGCTCGATCCTGAGCGCGCAGTCGATCTGATCGGGCAGGTCGGCGAGGCCCTCGATGCGGCGCACGCAGTTGGGCTGGTGCACCGGGACGTGAAGCCTGGGAACATCGTTGTCGCCGAGGACGCTTCCGGCGAGCACGCCTACGTTTGCGACTTCGGCCTGGCGCGACACGTCTCCTCGGCGAGCAGCCTGACCGGTGAACGCGGCTTCGTGGGCACAATCGACTACGTCCCGCCGGAGCAGATCGAGGGCGGCCAGATCGACGGTCGCACCGACGTCTATTCGCTCGGTTGCGTTCTGTACGAGTGCCTGGCGGGTTCGCGGCCGTTCGATCGGGACACAGAGCTCTCGGTCTTGTTCGCACATCTGAACGAGCCGCCGCCGCGCCTGTCCGAGGCTCGGCCGGATCTGCCGGCTGCGTTCGACACGGTCTTCGCGACAGCGCTGGCGAAGTCGCCGGACAACAGGTACTCGACGTGCGGCGAGCTGGCCCGAGCCGCTCGCGCAGCACTGCAGGGCAAGACGCTCACGCGTCGCCGGGTCCGCCGGCGGCGAGCGCTTGTTGCCGCTGCGGTCGTGCTCGCAGCGGCCGGTGCTGCAATCGGCGCAGTGCTCGCCACCGAAGGAGGGCATCCGAAACGGCAGGCGCTTTCATTACGCCCGAGCGCGGTCAACCTCATCGACGCATCGACGCGCCGAGTCGTCGAGCGGGTCGGCTTCGGAATGCCCGTCGATGTTGGAGATACATGGTCCGACGTCGCCGTTTCGGGAATCTCGGGCTGGGTTCTGCTCGGCGCCCGGCAGCGGCTCCTTCGCATCGACCTTGCCACGAAGAAGGTCACCCGTATGGTGAAGCTGCCGTTCTCGCCGGGCGCACGTCTTCTGACGGCCGCCGGTTCGGTCTGGGTTACTCAGGATTTCGGACCCGGGCTGCTGCGGGTCGACGAGCGAACCGGCAAGATCGCTCGTCGTTTCATGTTCAAGGGAGAGGCGATCGGGGCCGGGCTCGCGTTCGGTGCCGGCTCGCTCTGGCTGACGCTCGGATCCGACGTGGCGCGCGTCGATCCGAAGAGCGGGCGCGTCCTGCATCGCTTTCCGACCGGCTCCCGCTGGCTGGTCTTCGCAGACGGGGCGGTCTGGGCCGTGCGTCCCGAGAACGGCCTCGTCACAAAGATCGATCCGGTCGAGAACAGAATCACGGCCCAGACGAAGCTGCACGGCTGGGCCAGCGACGTAGCAGTCGGTGGAGGTTTCGTCTGGGTCTCGGTGATTCCAGACAGCGCCGTCTTCAGGCTCAGCGAGGACGACCTGAGCGTGCAGGGAAGCTCATCGACGGGGCCGGACCCTGAGCGCCTTTCATTCGGCGGCGGCAAGCTCTGGATCGCAAACACCGCCGCCTCGTCCGTGTCGCTCCTCGATCAAGTGTCCGGAGCGCGCCAAACGTTCGCCGCGAGAGCGGAGCCGACTGCCGTCCTGTACCGCAAGGGGCTCGTCTTCACGGGCGCGGCTCCCGCGCCTTCAGCGCTTCCGCCGATTCGGGGGGAGGAACTTCGCATCTCGACGCCGACTGAAGATGCCAATTACGGCAGCACCGATCCCCTGAACTTCGGGTTCCCCGACGAGCAGTTCCTCTATGCCACCTGTGCGAATCTCCTCAACTACCCGGACTCGGCGGGGCCGGACGGAGCGCGGCTCCGGCCCGAGATCGCAGCCGCCACTCCGACGGTCACGCGCGGTGGGCGCACCTACACGTTCCGCATCAGACCGGACCTCCGCTTCTCTCCCCCTTCGAACGAGGCGGTGACGGCCGAAACGTTTCGTCGTTCGATCGAGCGTGAGCTCTCGCCGTACAACCGTTTTTCCCCGGGGCCGCGATTCGTCTCGGACATCGTCGGCGAGTCCGCGTACCGGCGAGGCGCGGCTGACCACATCTCCGGTCTCGCCGTCCGCGGGAACACGCTTTCCATCACGCTCGTCAAACCGGCAGGGGACTTCCTCACCCGGATCTCGATGCCCGCGTTCTGCCCCGTGCCCCGCTCAATCCCTGTGAAGGGCTACGCGTCGGCTCCACCTGCTTCCACCGGCCCGTATTACGTGTCCTCGGTGCAGGGTGACCGCACGGTCCTGCTGCGAAACCCCAACTACCGCGGAAGTCGGCCAAGACGCGCGGCGCGAATCGTGTACACGAACGACGTGGCGACGCCGACCGCCGTCTCGTTGGCGAACGCCGGAGCAATCGATCTTCTTCCGCAGGATTTCGACAACACCACGTCGTTCTTCGATCCCGGCGGGGTGCTCGCACGTCGTTCGGGTGGGGGGAGCGAAGCCGCTCGAGCCGGACGACAGCAGTACTTCCTCCACCCGGCTCCCCTCCTCGACTACATCGTCTTCAACACGAATCGTCCTCTCTTCCGGGACGTCCGGCTGCGGCGTGCCGTCAACTACGCCATCGACCGACGCGCGCTGGCGGCAGCGTTCGGGGACGCACCCGCGGATCGGATCGTCCCGCCGGCGGTCCCCGGCTTCCCGGCCGGACGCGTCTATCCCCTCAATGGCCCGGATCTCGTCGCGGCCCGAAAGCTCGCGGGGCGAGTGAGTCGACACGCGCTGCTCTACTGGTGCGGCCCAGATGCCAGACAGCGGACGCTCGCTCACATCGTGAGCTCGAATCTGGCGGTGATCGGCATCTCGGTATCCGTGACGGCGTCTCAGAGCTGTCCGAAGAACTCGCGCTACGACGCGCAGATGAAACGCGCCGACATGATCCTGTTCAGCGGCTTGCGAAGCGAAGAACGCGAGCCCGCCCCGTTCCTTGAACAAGCGCTGATGCGTGGCGGGGCCTTCGGCTCCGCGCTCGGCCCGGGATTGTGGACTACCGGCCGCTTCCGCGATCGACTCGCACGGGCAGCTGTGCTTCGCGGCCCGACGCGATCACGCGTCTACGTTCGCCTGGTTGACGAACTGGCGCGCGCGGCGCCCTTCGCCGTCTTCGGCAGCTTCATCTGGTCCGAATACTTCTCTCCAAAGATCGGTTGCAGGGTCTTCCAGACCGAATACGGCAGCGTCGATCTGGGCGCGCTCTGCAAGAGCTCGAGCTAAACCCCGATCGACCAGGTGAAGCGAGTCCGGCTCCCGCGCGGTGCAAGGCCGCCCGGACGCGGGCCCCGGTGGACGAGGAGTGTCGGTGGAGCAGCGTGCTTGACGAGCGCACGACGAACGGCGCCGATGCCCTCGCCGCGCCAACGTGGCGAGATGCCGACGACGACGAGCGTTGCAGACTCCACCACGGCGACGAGCCCATCCTCGGTGGGGTCAGCAAGGAGAGGTTCGGCCCCGACTCCCACAAGGCGCTGTACCGACAGCGACGCATCCGCCAGAAGCCTGCTTGCGTCGCGCCTATCGCGTCGCGGATCGGCAGTGGTACCGACAAGCCGCAACGGCGCCTTCGTCCTCAATGCCAACCAGGCTCCGAGCTCGAGTGCCGCCCAGTCGTGCTCGCTGCCCCCAAACGGCACGAATACGCCGTCGCCGCGCGCGGCGTCGACGTGCCCCGCGAGCAAAGCGACATCCGCTGGAGATGTGTCGAGAATCTCGGCGAGCTCGTTGGAAAGAGCGTCCTCGACCTGCGAGAGCCCCAGAAGGACGAGCTCGACGTCGTAGGTGCTCGCGAGCCGCACCGTGTCTCGAGCGAGGCCGTCGATGGTGAACACCGCACTGCGGGCGTTCGCCGACAATGATGCGCACCGAGCGGTCAGCGAGGCTGCCGTGGTCGCAAGCGCGCTCTCGTCGGCCAGCAGGCGGGCGACGATCAGCTCGCGCGGTTCCGTGCTTGCGAGCGGCTCGGCGATCGCCAGCAGCTCGTCGAGCTCGACCTCGTCGGCGGAAAGAACGAGCACCGCACGGTCGCCCTCGACAACCCCGCCTCCGAGGTCCAGCGCCGGATCCTGGGTCAAGATCGCGCGCTCCAGCTCACGCAGCCGCGGCGTGGGCTCGATTCCAAACTCCCGCATGAGCGTTTCCCGAGTGTTTCGGTACACGTCGAGCGCCTCCGGTTGTCTGCCCGATCGGTAGAGGGCAAACATCAACTGCGCGCGAAAGCGCTCACGCGTCGGTTGTTCGGAAGTGAGTTGCTCGAGCTCGGCGACGAGCTCCCGATGGCGGCCCAGCGCCAGGTCCGCCTCGATCCGCTGCTCGAGGGCTGCAAGCCGGATCTCGTCGAGCCGCTCAATCGCGCTCTGCGCGAACGACTCGTACGCGAGATCGGCGAGCGGTGTGCCGCGCCAGAGCGCCAGTGCCTCGCGCAGGAGCTCGGCGGCACGTTGCGCTTCCCCTCGTACTAGCAGTTGGGACGCGTTCTCAGCCTGACGTTCGAAGCGGTTCAGGTCGAGCTGTTCCGGCAAGACGTGAATCACGTAACCAGGCGAGCGGGTCTCGATCACCTGCTTGGGCAAGACCTTTCTGAGGTCCGAGATCTGACGCTGGACTTGCGTGACCGCGGTGACTGGGGCGGCACCAGCGTAGAGGGCTTCGGCAAGTCGCTCGACCGAGACGACCCGGTTCGCTTCCAGCAGGAGAATGGCAAGCGTCGCCCGCTGCCTCGGCCCGCCAAGACGAATAGTGCCGTCGGTTTCGACAACTTCGATCGGTCCGAGGATGCGGAAGTCGAGCACGCAGGGAGACGGTAACCCCTCGATAGCGATTCGATAGCGGCCTATCGGATGATCGCGCCGTAGTTCGATTCGAGTCAGCGAGCGAAAGGAGGAACGATCATGCGCAGGCTGCTCATCTTGGTGTCACTCGCCGCGGCGATCGCCGCACTCGGCGCGAGCGCCGCAGCCGCGAAGCCGCCGGGTGTCAACGGCAAGATCGTCACAAACAGCGACAACCGGGTGACCGGCGAAGAGCAGGTCTACACCGTCGATCCCGACGCGACGAATCGAGAGCTTGTCTACAACAACAGCGAGGTGGGCCAATGGTCGCCCGACGGCACAAGGATCGCGCTCGTCACCCAGGTCGGCCTCCCGCAGGTGCTCCTGTTCAATGTGGACGACGAAAGCTCCGTGTATTTCGGGCTGCCGTTCGACCTCTACCCGGACCTGGCGCTCTTCTGCGCGGTGTGGTCACCGGACGGCGTCCGGCTTGCGTGCGAGGGCCAAGGCCAGACGGATCCGAGCCTGACCGGCGTCTCCACTCTGCGGTCATCGGACGGGGGCGACCTGCAGCGGGTCACCTCGGATCCGACCGGCGACGATTGCCCGAGCGACTATGCGCCGAACGGCAGGCGGCTGGTCATTACCCGCGCTAACGACACCAGCTACGCCCTCTATACCGTCAAGCTGAACGGCAGCGGCCTGACGCAGATCACGCCCGACGGGATGAACTTCAACTTCTGCAACGGAAGCTGGTCCCCACAAGGGAACGAGATCCTGTTCTCGGCACGCGTACCGGCGGGCTACCACAGCTCGATCTGGGTCGTACACACCGACGGCAGCGGACTCAGACAGATTCCGGTCCCCGGCTGTGGTGGCTCGAACGCCGACCCAAACGCGATCGGCTGCTTCAATCCAACGTGGTCGCCTGACGGAAAGAAGATCGTCTTCGGCCGTCGACGGGGAAACGAGCAATCAGATCTCTACACCGTCAACGCCGATGGAAGCGGTCTCTTCCAGGTCACGAACACGCCCGAGATCGACGAGTTCGGCGGAGACTGGGGTACGCACCCCGTCACTCCCTAGACGAGACAACACCGGCCGCGCGGGGAAGCTTTCCCGCGCGGCCGCCAGCGGCTTCATCCTGAACGCCAGCGCCGTGGTTGACGCCGCGACCTCTGGGTCATGAGGACAACGTGCGTTCTGCTTTTCGCTCTTCGGTGAAGCGTTCTGCACCGGCGAGCTGCGCCGACAGGAACTGCCCGGCTCTGTCCAGCGCCGCGGCCGCTTCGCCAAGGATCGGGTAATAGGCCTGGAAGACGTGAGGCACCCCAGGGGTGATGTCGAGCGTGACCTCGACGTCGGCGCTGGCGGCTCGTTGCGCGAGGCGGAGGGCGTCGTCGAGGAGAACCTCGTGAGTTCCGGCCTGGATGATCAGGGGCGGCAGGTCGGACAGGTCGGCGAACACGGGGCTGATGAGGCCAAGAGCGGGGTCTTGTCCCGACGTGTAGTCGGTGACTCGGGCTTGGAGTGCTTCCCGGCTGAGCAGCGGGTCGACCTCGTGCCTGGTTTCCATGGTCGTCCCCGCCAGGCTGAGATCGGCATACGGCGACATGACGAAGGCCGCGGCTGGCAGGGGCAGCCCGTGATCGCGTGCGTTGACCAGGGTCGCGATGGCTAGGCCGCCTCCGGCGGACTCTCCCGCGAAGGCGATGTCCGAAGGGTCGACGCCGCTCTGCAGGAGGGCTTCATAGGCCGCAAGAGCGTCGTCAACCGCTGCCGGATACGGGTGCTCGGGCGCGAGTCGGTAGTCGACGGAGATGACCTTGGCCTGCGTCCGCCGGCCGACCTGCGAGGCCAGGTCAGCGGAGAGGAAGGCGTCCCCCATCACGTACACCCCGCCGTGGAAGTAGAGAACAACGTGGCGGGATTCGATTCCCTCGACAGTGATCTCGGCGGTTGGGACGCCGCCAAGTGCGGCGGCGGTCACGGTCACTTCGGCGGGCAGCGGCTGCGCCGATAGCAACTCTCGGAGGAGTCGCCGTTGCTCGTCGACATCGCTGTCGACAGGGAAGGCCGACTGTCGCAGGATCGCGTCGAGTGTCTCTCGCTGCTCGGTGCTCATGGAGGATCTCCCTTCGCTTGGCTTGATTTGGCGTCCGCCATCAGGGATGCACCTGGGAGCCGTAACCGAGGTCGAGCCGGATCGACTCCATCACCCAGAACGTCGTGCTCTCGGTGAACACGTCCACGGCCGCGAGCGTGCCCGTGTATTTCTCGATGACGGGCGCAGCTGCGACCGCCGTGACCTCGTCTAGGTAGCCCTTCACTGCGGCCCAGCTGTTTTCTCCGTACTTCACGAAGTAGCGCGTCGGGTCGACGGTGTCGATCGCGTTCTTCGAGCTCTCGACGATGTCGGCCATGTAGCGCTGGTGCAGAGTCACGTCGTCGCGCGTGCCAAGGCGGCCGAGGTGGCCGCCGATGAAGTGCTTCCACGCATACGCGAGCGCGTTCGCCGGAGCCTCGATGTAACCGGGGATGTCCTCCGTCAGGTTGGCAACGTAGACCGGCGCCCAGCCCGGATTCACGATGTCGATCAGCATCAGCGCGTCGTGATCGGGGAGGTGAATGATGATGTTGTCGGGCGAATGGTTCGCGCCGTGCCAAGCCAGGTCGATGCGCTCGCCGCCGATCTCGAGCGTCTGCCGGTCCTGGAACGTCTCCTCGTTAGGTGGCCGCGCCGGGTCGTCGTCGCGCAGGAGCAGGCGCCGGGTCTCCTCGTGCCCGATGCGGGTGACGTTCTTGTTGAATAGCGACGCCGCGCCGACGTGGTCGGCGTGGTGGTGCGAGTAGATGAGGTAGTTGACCGTGTTGTTGACGCCGTTGGCGGCTGCGATCTCGTCGACAGCGCGCTGGATGTTGTTGCCGATCGTGGGCGGCGCGTCGAGCAGCACGACGCCGTCCGAGGTGGTCAGGAAGGCCGACTGGTAGGTGCCGTCGGTTATCCAGTAGAGGTTCCGCTCGACGCGGCCGACGTAGTAGCCCTGCTCGTTGAGCGCGGGGCCGAACGCCGACCGCGGGACCGGCGCGTAGTCCGGCAGATCCGAGGTATCGATTGTCGCTTCCGGTGTGCTCATGACGGCACCTCCTTCGGGTTGGTGGCAGCGCGTGCCGGGTCGAGCAATTCGTCGTTCAACCCGTACTGGCGAAGGTGCATCGTCGCCCCCGCAGCCCGCCGCTCGAATCCCGGAAATCCATAGTCATGCGGCCTGCGGCGAGCTCTTCGGCCGGCGCCCGAGCAGGCCCCATCCGGCCGCAGCGACTCCCAGCCCTACGAGGATGGCGAACCCGAGCACCGTGTTTGGCGCGCTTGCACCTTGGTCGAGCGCGACTCCGGCGCCGACGACGGGGACCGAGAGCCCGACGAAGAGCGCGATCAGCAACTCTGCCGTCATCGCAACGCGGTTCTCGGGTGCCGTCCCATCGAGCACGAGGCCCGTCGTCCCTTTGAAGACGGCCCCCGCGCCCGCACCGATCAGGGCGCCGCTGATCAGAAAGAGCGCAAGGCTCGGGGTCGACAGGCGCACGGCGGTCACGAGCAGCACGAGACCGACGAGCATCGAGATCGTGCCGAGTGCGAACACGCGCGACGCCCGCAGCCCTGCCGTCGCGAGCTGGGACACTACCCCTGCCGAGAAGACGACGAACAGCGTCGCGCCGGCAAGCGCGTGTGAGGGACGGTGAAGCGTGGTGGCGAGGAACAGTCCGGACAGTCCGGCGAAGAGCCCGTTGGCAGCGAAGGCGGCAAGGGTCGCCGCGCCTGCCGCCACGGGAAGCCGGACCGGGAACGGAGCTCGACTGGTCGTCGGCGCTGCCGTCTCCGGCGCGGCGGCGAGGCCGACCAATGCGACCGCCCCGAGCGCGATCCAGACCAGATAGGGCAACGTAAGCGGCCGACTCACCCACGCCGCGAGGCAGCCGGCGACTAACGGGCCAATCCCGAGCGCACCGACATTCACTGACGTGCCGATCGTCCGGGCGACGACCGGCGACGCATTCGGATCCGCGCGGAGCCGCAACTCGATGAGGTACGTGATCGCGGTGCCGGCGGCCAGCCCCACGGAAATACCGGTGAGCAGCCGCCCGAGAAGCAGACCAGGCAGCGCTTTCCACGCAGCGAGCTCGCCGGCGGCCACCATCATCGTCGCCACGGCGGCGAGCATCACGCCACGGCGCCCGATGCGCTCCACGATGTACGGGACCGCGATCAGTGCCGCGATCGTGCTCGCCGCCCAGATCGCGTAGACGATGGTGATCGTGAACGCGGAAAGGTCATCGCGCTCCCGGTAGAGCCCGTAGAGCGGGCTCGGCAGCGTCGCGAACGCCATGACGATGAGGAATGCGAATGCGACGGCCCAGAAGGCGGACACGTGCCACCGAGTGGCCGATACCGGTGGTGCGTAGGCACTATCGGGCGGCAACGGGTATCACCACACCTTCATGCCGCCGTCGATGACAACGTCGACGCCTGTGATGTACGAGCTCTCGTCGGAGGCAAGGAACAACGCAAGGTCCGCCACGTCCTCCGGCTCGCCCAGACGGCCGAGGAGGGTCCGATCGAGCATCTCGCGGGCAAACCCGCTCACGTCGTCGTCGAGATGGGCTCTTGTCGCACCGCTCTGGATCAGCCCCGGCGAGATCGAGTTGACTCGAATGCCGTGTTCGCCTCCCTCCATCGCAAGCTGGCGCGTCATCCCGATGATCGCCGCCTTGTTCGTCGTGTGCGACAGCGAGGCGAGGCTCTTGAAGCTGAGCTGCCCGTTCAGCGAGGCCATGTTGACGACCGCGCCGCGGCTGGAGATCAAATGAGGCCACGCCGCGCGGGTGAGGTAGAAGATCAGGTCGACCTCGTCCCGGCGTGCGCCATCCCAATCCTCGTCGGTGACGCTCTCGACCCAGCCGAAGTGCGACCTGCCGGCGAGGTTGAACAGCGCGTCGATCCGGCCGAACTCGCTCACCGCCAGATCGACGAGCCGCGCGCACTCGGCCGGGTCGCTAAGGATGCACGGCTGGAGCGACACCATCTCGCCGCCGGCCGCCTTGACCAGCTCGAGTGTTTCTTCGGCAGACTCAACGGCCACGTCGCAGCCAACGAGCAGCGCACCCTCGCGCGCAAACCTCAGCACCGTTGCGCGTCCGATGCTTCCGCCTGTACCGGTGACGATGCAGGCCTTTCCGTCGAGCCTGCCGGCCATCACTGTGCTGCTGCGGCGGCCGCCTGTTGGGCTCCGTAGGCGGCTGCAGCGGCCTTCTCGGCCTCTGCGACACCGACGTCCTTCGTGAGCTTCGGGATCTCACGGAAGTACCAGTAGATGACGTCGAGGGCCGGCCCTGCAAGCGGCCCCGCCCAGTCGCGGAACAGCTCGGTTGTGACGGCGAGTGCGGTCGTCGGGACGGCGCCGGCACTCGCAAGACGCTCGATACCGGTGCGGTGCGCGGCTTGTGAACGTCCGCCCACGGCGTCGGTTACGTACATCACGTCATAACCGTCTTTCAGCGCCTGGACGCTCGCGAAAGTGAGGCAGATCTCCGTGTGGAGTCCGCCGATGATCAGTCGCTTGCGTCCGGTCGCCTTCACCGCGTCACTGAACGCCTCGTCCTCAAACGCGTTCATCGATGTCCGGTCGATCGGCTCGATGCCGTCGAGTTCGGACAGAATCGATGGAAGCGTTGGCCCGTTGAAGCCGGCCCCGACCCCCACGGTCGAGAGCACGATCGGCACGTCGAAAGCCTTGGCCGTCTTCGCCAGTAGGCGAACGTGCATCTCGACGAGGTCCGCGTTCGTCTCCGAGCGGATGACCTCGAACATCTCCTTCTGGTAGTCGATCAGCACCAACGTGCAGTCGTCGGCGGTCCAGACACCGAGATCGTTCGTCATCGTTCCTCCTCCTTCTCCGTGTGCTCTCGCATCAGGGCGACATCGTGGACCCCGTCGCCGAGCCATCGAATCCAGGAAACCCGTAGTGAGTCACCCCAGTGGCATGCTCTTCGGATGGTCACGAGGGCACCAGGGGATCAGCTGGTCGGCCGGCAGCGTGAGCGCGATGTCCTGGACCGCGTGCTCGAGGCTGCCCGGGGCGGTCACGGTGGTGTGTTGGTGGTGTACGGCGACCCCGGTGTTGGAAAGACGGCCCTGCTCGAGTACGCAGCCACGGCCGCGCCGGACTTCGGTGTTGCGCGTGCGGTGGGTGTTGAGGGAGAGATGGAGCTCGCGTTCGCTGCCCTCCACCAGCTGTGCTCTCCGAACCTCGACCTGATCGACGGACTGCCGGATCCGCAGCGCGAGGCGTTGGAGGTCGCGCTCGGGTTGAGCGCCGGACGGACTCCGGATCCGTTCCTCGTCGGGCTTGCGGTGCTCAATCTGTTGTCGGAAGCTGCGGAGGAGCGGCCGCTCCTCTGCGTTATCGACGACGCGCAGTGGCTCGACCGGGCATCGGCACGCGTGCTCGCCTTCGTGGCCCGCCGCCTGCTCGCCGAGAGGATCGCGATGGTCTTCGCGGCGCGCGAGCAGATCGTCTCGCTGGCGGGCTTCGCAGAGCTTCAGGTCGAGCCACTCGGCCATCGAGATGCGCGGGCGCTGCTGGACTCGATCTTGCCGGGGCGGCTGGATGAGCGCGTGCTGGAACGGATCGTCGTCGAGACGCACGGCAACCCGCTTGCACTTCTGGAGCTCCCACGCGGACTGACCCCAGCCCAGCTCGCCGGCGGCTTCGGCCTGCCGACGGCGCTGCCTCTCTCGACCGGGATCGAGCAGAGCTTCACGCGGCGACTCGTGCGGCTCCCACGCGATGCACGGCAATTGGTACTCCTGGCGGCGGCAGAGCCGCTCGGCGATCCAGCGCTTCTGTGGCGCGCGGCGCAGCAACTCGGAATCCCGGAGACGGCTGCGCAGGCAGCCGAGCTGGAAGGGTTGCTGAGACTGGACGGTGCGGTGACGTTCCGTCATCCGCTTGTACGGTCGGCCGTGTACGGAGCGGCCGAGCCGACCGAGCGACGAAAGGTTCACCTCGCGCTGGCGGAAGCGACCGATCGGGAGATCGACCCGGATCGCCGCGCATGGCACCGTGCGCAGGCGGCGGCGTCGCTTGATGAGGACGTTGCTGCCGAGCTCGAGCTTTCTGCAGCGCGGGCGCAGGCACGAGGAGGTTTCGCCGCAGCGGCCGCTTTCCTGGAGCGAGCCACGGAGTTGACACCCGAGGAGTCGCGCCGGTCGCGGCGCGCGCTCGCGGCAGCCCAAGCGAAGTTGCAGGCAGGCGCACTCGATGACGCACTGCGTTTGGTCGCGACGGCCGAGTCGGGAGTGCTGACCGAGCTCGAGCAGGCGAGGGCCGAGTTGCTGCGCGCACAGCTCTCGTTCTTCTCGACACGTGGCAACGACGCCGCGCCACTGCTGCTCGAAGCCGCCGAGCGGCTCCGAGAGATCGATCCAGAGCTGGCCCGCGAGACGTACCTCGAGGCATTGACGGCGGCCATCTTCGCGGGGCCGCTCGCGGGGCCCGGTGCAAGCTCCTCCGAGGTGGCGCAAGCGGCGAAAGCGGCACCGCCGGCGCGGAAGCCACGTGGGCTTGACCAATTGCTCGATGGCCTGGTGGCGCTTCTCACCGACACATATGCGGCTGGTGTGCCGATTCTGCGCATGACGCAGCGCGCGTTCGGGGCCGGGATGTCGGAGCGCGAGGAGCTGCGCTGGATGTGGGGCGGGACCGTCTCGGCAATGCTTCTGTGGGACGACGAACGATGGGAGCGGCTGTCGGATCGACACCTCCAGTTGGTCCGCGAGACCGGAGCGCTCGGGGGCCTCCAGATCGCGCTTGGCCACCGAGAAGGGATGCATGTCTTCGCGGGCGAGTTGGGGTCGGCCGCGTCTCTCCTTGACGCAATCGAAGAGGCAACGCAGCTCACCGGTAGCCCCCTTCCTCCCTACCACGGGCTGGGACTGGTGGCGATGCGCGGCCGGGAGGCCGAAGCCAGACGCCTTATCGATAAGGCTCGCCCCGAGGTGATCGAGCGCGGCGAGGGAGCCGGCTTGGAGTTCATGGATTGGGCGGAGGCCGTGCTCTACAACGGGCTTGGACGCTATTCGGAGGCGCTGGCGGCATCCCGCCGGGTGCTCGACAGTTCGGAGCTGGTCCCCGTGAACTGGGCGCTGCCCGAGCTGGTCGAAGCAGCCGCGCGAACCGGGGCCCGCGAGCTGGCCGCGGATGCCGATCGGCTGCTGACGGATCGGAGCGGGGCGAGCGGGACCGACTGGGCTTTGGGGATCGCCGCTCGCTCCCACGCGCTTGTCGTGGAAGACGAGTGCGCCGATGACCTTTACGCGGAGGCGATCGAGCGACTAAGCCGCACGCGCGTCGCGGTCGACCTGGCCCGCGCGCACCTGCTCTACGGAGAGTGGCTCCGGCGCCAGTCCCGTCGGGTGGACGCTCGTAAAGAGCTTCGAATCGCGCACGAGATGTTCACCGACTTCGGCATGGAGGCGTTCGCCGAACGCGCACGCGTCGAGCTCGAGGCGACTGGCGAGCACGCCCGCACACGGACTGTCGAGACACTCGGCGACCTCACGCCACAGGAATCCCAGATCTCTCGCTTGGTCGCGCAAGGGCACACGAACAGGGAGATCGCCGCTCAGCTCTTCATCAGCCCGAGCACCGTCGAATACCACCTGCGCAAGGTCTTCCGCAAGCTCGGCGTCAAGACGCGCACGCAGCTCGCGAACCGCATGCGGGGCTAGCGCTCAACGCAAACCGCGAATGATCGCGTGCGGGGCGACCGCTAAACCGCGACGGCAGTCGCCGGCTGCTCGAGCTCCTGCCCGCGCACCAGCGTCAGGCAGGCCACGACCGATAGGGCGCTGATGCCTGCAATCACCCAGAAGCCAAGGGCGAAGCCGCTCGTCGCGGCCTGCGCAGGCGGGTGTCCCGACGCGAGCAGGGTCTTCGTATGCGTGAACGCGACGGTCGCGGCGATCGCGACACCGAGCGCGCCGCCGATCTGTTGCGATGCGTTGATCAGCCCTGACGCGAGCCCGGCCTCCTGCGGCTCGACGCCCGCGAGCGCGGCGATCGACATCGGGATGAACGAGAACGCCATTCCGAGACCAACCAACAGATACCCAGGCAGCAGGTCCGTGACGAACGAGGCCTCCACCGGAATCTGCGTGTACCAGAGCATTCCGGCCGTGATCAGCGCCAGGCCGACGGCCATCACCGGCCGCGGCCCGACCTTCGTCACGAGCGCCTGCGAGATCCCTGCCATCAGGACCACGGTCCCGGCTGTCGCGAGGAATGTCAGGCCCGTCTTGAGCGCCGAGTAGCCGAGCACCTGCTGCACGTACAACGTCAGCAGGAAGAAGTTCGAAAACACGACCGCGCCGAGGAAGAGCCCACACACGTTCGCACCGGTCACGTTGCGGATGCGGAAGATGTCGAACGAGACCATCGGCGACGGGCTCCGCGTCTCGATCGCGAGAAACGCGACGAAGAGCACGGCGGAGGCGATCAGGAGCCCGATCGTGCGGCCGGTTCCCCAGCCCACTTCGGGCGCCTTCGAAATCGTATAGACGAGCACCAAGAGACTGGACGTGATCGTGATCGCGCCGGCCGCGTCGAAGCCGCGCAGCCCCGGGATCCGGCTCTCGCGGACGATCGGGCGCGTCAGCGCGAGTACGAGTGCGCCTACCGGGACGTTGACGAAGAAGATCCACTCCCACCCTGCGAACTTCGTGAGGACGCCGCCCAAGAGCACGCCGGCCGCTGCGCCGCTGCCGCCAATGGCACCCCAGATGCCGAGCGCCTTGTTGCGCTCTGAGCCTTCCTCGAACGCCGTTGTGATGATCGACAGCACCGCGGGAGAGACGATCGCCGCTCCGACCCCCTGCACCGCGCGCGCTCCGATCAGGACGTCGATCGTGTTCGCAAGTCCGCAGGCGAGAGACGCCGCCGTGAAGATCGTAAGCCCGATCATGAACAGCCGCCGCCGACCGAGCAGGTCGGCCAACCGACCCCCGAGCAGAAGGAGGCCGCCGAAGGTGATCGTGTAGGCGATCAGCACCCACTGCAGCGTGTTGTCAGACACGTGCAGCGAGTTCTTGATCGAGGGCAGCGCGACGGTGACGATCGTGCCGTCGAGGACCGTCATGAAGAACGCCACGCACACGAGCGCCAACGCCAGCCAGCGGCGTGGGTCGGGCTCGTGATGCCCGAGCGCCGAGCCCCGCAGGGTCGATGCGTCGGGTGTGCTCATCGTCTGTCGGTCGCTGTTTCGGTCATGTCGGGATCGTTCCCTCGCGGCCGACCGATCGCATCCCGGAAACCCGTAGTTACTGACCCCGGTGACGTCGCTTCTCGCCGTCCTCCGGGTGAGCGGAGGCTGTTCTACGTCGCGTTCACCGCGGAGCCCAACTCAAGCGGCGTGTGTCCACGTGGGCGTCGATCGGGATGCGCGGTAGATGACGAAGGAGACCACCGCCAACAACGCGGTCGCAAGTGCAAGCGGTGCAGGGTTGTCGATCTTCAAGACGAGCGCCCCGCCGATCAACGCGCCGAGCAGCATCGCTGCGACAGAAAGGGCGCGAGGACCGAGCTTTGCGCCGTCTCCGCCTGCGAGCTTCGAATCTGCTGCGACACCGGTCAAGGTCATAGTCAGGACCGTCGTGGTGAGATCAGGGACAGCGAGCTTCCTCGCGGCCGCGTTCTGAACGCCCATGGCAACCGCCAAAAGGACGATCACGGCGTACCGGCTTACGGTTCCGATGTGATGGGGCGAGAAGGCGGCGATGACGAGCCCACCAGCGACCAGCAGAAGCTCCGTCGTTGTTGTGGCGGTGAGCTGGCGCCCTCTGTTGTTGGGCCAGTGAGCGCCGATCCGACCGCCGGCGACGCCGCCGACGAGAAACGCGCCGAGCGCGGTCAGCGATGCCCAGACCGAGATGCCGCCGGCACCGGCGATTCCGAACCCGAGGAAGACGACGTTTCCGGTCATGTTTGCGACGAAGACATGGCCGAGCTTCAAGTAGCTCGTTGCGTCGACGAGCCCGGTGACGAGTGTGAGAGCCAGAAGCAGCGGCGGGAGCGGCCCGTGGGGATCGTCACGACGAGGCCGAAGCGTCGCCGCGATGTCGTGCCAGACACGCGCTTCGGTCACGCAGTCGGGCGAGGCGTGTCGCCAGTCAGCTGCGCGAGCACCTCGAAGAGCGCGGCGATGTCGCGGTGCTCGTAGCCGGCGGCTCGCGCAAGCGTGAGCACCTCGTCGGCTGCGGCGGCGGAGAGGAGCGGAACGCCCAGTTGCCGTGCGGTATCGAGCGCGAGCACGACGTCCTTCTGCAGCAGGCCGACATCGAACCAGGCCTCGTCGGGCAGGTCGAGGACGAGATCAGCGCGCGCCTTCAGCATCGGCGAGCCGATCGGGCTCTCCGCCATTACCTCGACCGCCCGTTTGCGGTCGATGCCTGCACGGTCGGCGAGCAGGAGGCCTTCCGCGAAGGCGAGCATCTGCACGGCGAGGCTGATGTTGATCGCGAGCTTTAGCACCAGCCCTTGTCCGTTCTCGCCAATGTGGTTGGGAGTGCCGAGCTCGCGCAGGATCGGCTCGACACGCGCGTAGGCGTTTTCGTCGCCGCCGACCATGATCGTCAGCGTCCCGGTCTGTACTTGCGGAACGCTTCCCGACACCGGTGCGTCGAGCATCGCAGCCCCGCGTTCCCGCACCCGCTCCGCAAGGTCGCGGCTCACCTGCGGGCTGACGGTGCTCACGTCGACCCAGACCTTCCCCTCCCCGAGGCCGGCGAGGATCCCATTCGGCCCCGAAGCGACGTCCTCGAGGGCGCCGTCGTTCGGCACGGACGTCAAGACGACGTCGGCGGCCTCCGCGATCTGCCGCGGCGTATCGCGCCAGAGGAGCCCTTCGTGTTCCAGGTCTTCTACCTCTCTGCGGTGTCGCGTCTCGCCGTAGACCGTGTATCCGGCGCCGAGGAAGCGGACCGCCATGTTCCCGCCCATATGCCCAAGGCCGACGAAGCCCAGCGTGGTCACGCTGACCCTCCCTTCTTTCGAGCTCCTCGTGCTGGCAGTGGCGACAAGGATGACAGAGCACGCGCACCGAGAGGCGTGGGCTAGGTCATGCCTCTGGTGACTCGCGCATCGCGACCTTGAGGTCGATGATGGGAGTGCCGTCGAGTGCCTCCAGAGCTCCGACGCGAAGGGTTGTCGGGGCCTCGAATGCGGTGACAGTTACGCGGTGGACCCCGATCGGGTTCGGCCGGTCGGGAGAGCGTGTCTTGAAGACGCCGGTCAGTGGGATTGTCGTGTTCCCCGTGGGGTGGGTCTGGAGGACGTCACGGTCGGCGAGATGGAGCCAGGTCAGCACGATCAGCTCGTCGCCGGCCTGGACGCGGTGCAGCGCGTCGAGGAAGGAGGGCTCGATCTCGAGCAGCGCTTCGGGTGCGCCCTCGAACGCCTGGTTGGGGGCGTCGGCAGCCGTGCGCAGACTGGAGCGGACGACGCCGATCGGATGCACCACATATTGATCGCCTTCGGCCATTTCGTGTGCGAGTCTCGCACGAGACACGGGCGGCCAGACCGCTTGTCGTGATCCTTTTCGCTGTGATCGCCTTAGCCGGGCGCTGTCGCGGCGAAGCTTGGGGCTCAGAATGCGTTCGCGGCAGACTTCCACTCGCGCAGGCGCTGCGCGAGGAGCTCGGCCCGCTCGTTCTCGGTCCCGGTGTCGAGCACTTGGAGGTCTGTGGGGTCGGCTCGAAGGTAGACGCCCGCGGTTCGGGCGTTCAGCCCGGGGTCGCGATCCGACCGCGTCGTCCAGTACCCGGTGGCGCGGTCGGCGGTCTCCACCGTTATCTCGCCGGCGCCCTCGAGTTGCGGGGCATTTGGATGCCGAGGGCGCTCGCCCTTCCAGAAGTAGAGGATTCCGGCCGGATCCCTGCGCTCCGTCGCGGCCTCGCTCCAGTAGCGGGCCGACAGCGTGCCGTCCTCTTGCCATGCCCGGCCGTTCACGGTCAGCCCACCGTCGCGGTCCCGCGAGATGCGCAGGAGGCCCACCGCCGACGGTTCTTCCTCGCTCCGCATGGTGAGCGAGAGCTGCCACCACAGCCCCTCGATCAGGCCGCGGTGACCCTCGGTCTCGATCGCCTTGCGGAGCTTCTGGTTGATCGCTCGAACCTCCGCCGGGCTGGTGGCCGGGTCGTAGCGGACGGAGGTCAGCCCGAGCAGGTCGCTCGGCAGCTTCGAACCGCTCGCGTGGAGGATGAACGTGCGCCGGATGCCGAGCGCGCCGCCAAACAGCCCGGCCTCGAACACCACGTTGTCGCGCGGCGACGCCTGGACGGACTCGGACGCATCGCTGGTCGTCCAGTCGTCCTGAGCAAACACGAACGCAGCGAAATCGACCTCTTGGGAGAGCTCGACCAGCCGGTCGAGGGTGGACCGCCCCGGGTTGAAGGTGGTCGTCCACGGCTCGACGTCGGCGACCTCCTCGAGCCCGCGCGTGATCGCTTGGAGCAGTTTGGCCTGCTTGCCCGACGACCCGAGGAAGACGCGCGGCTTGTTCATGAGAGCAACAGGACTTAAGATCGCACAACGACGACGAGAGGAGGCACGATGGCGAAGAGCGTTCGCGACACGATGACTGAGAATCCCCGCTCGATCAAGGCCTCGGCGTCGGTGGTAGAGGCCGCGCAACTGATGCGAAAGGAGCACATCGGCTCGCTCCCGATAACCGACGACGAGCAGCTTGTCGGGATGATCACCGACCGAGACATCACGACGAGGGTGGTCGCCGAGGCCGCAGACCCTATGAAGACCTCGGTCGGGGACGTCTACTCGCAGGATCTCATCACGGTTGAGCCCGGCAAAGATCTCGACGAGGCGCTCCAACTCATGGCGCGCCACCAGATTCGACGGCTACCCGTTGTCGAGGCCGGCAGGCTCGTCGGCATCGTTGCCCAAGCCGACATCGCCATCAACGAGAACGAGAAGACCGGTGAGCTGGTCGAGGCCATCTCTGAGCCCTCAGAGCGAGAGCGCAGGTAACAGCACAGGTAACGTCACTGAAGCATTGGCTTGACCTGGCCGACGGGGGTGCGTCACGGGGTGGGCTCGACGTCGTCGAGTCAGATGCCTTTCCTGATCGTCATCTGCCAGTGTGTGGTGGCGCGGCGGGTAGTTGCACGGTGACGCGGAGCCCGCCGGCGCCCCGGGGGGTGAGGGTGAGGGTTCCGTCGTGCGCTTGAGTGATGCTGTTGACGATCGCCAGGCCGAGGCCGACACCTGCGTCGTAAGTGCGTATGCGTTTGGTGCCGCGAAGAAACGGCTCGGCAAGCGTGGAAACTAAGTGTGGGCTGAGCTTCTCGCCGGTGTTCTCGACAGTGAGCACCACCGTGTTCGGGCGAACCCTGGTCGTGACCCACACGGTGCCGTGCTCAGGCAGATTGTGGACGATCGCGTTGTGTACGAGGTTCGTGCTCAGCTGAAGTAGGAGCAGGTTTGAGCCGATGGTGGGGGTCATGTCGCCGGAGGTGTCAATGGTGACGCCGCGTTTTTCTGCGAGGGGAAGGAGCGTTTCAGCGGCTTCTTCGGCTATGAGGGATAGGTCGACGTGGTCCCGGGTGAAGGACCGTTGGTCGGCGCGGCTGAGCAGGAGCAGTGCTTCGGTGAGGTCGATCGCTCGGGTGTTCACGGAGTGGAGGCGGTCGACGAGTTCGCCGTTGTCACCCTTGGGATCGTTGCGGGCGACATCGAGAAGTGTCTGCGTGATCGCCAGCGGGGTTCGCAGTTCGTGGGAGGCGTTCGCTGCGAATCGCTGCTGCTCGACGACTTGGGCTTCGAGCCGAGCGAGCATGGTGTCGAAGCTGTCTGCGAGTTCGCGGAACTCGTCCTGACGTCCAGTCAACTTGATGCGATGGGAGAGCGATCCGTCCGCGGCCGTGCGCGTGGCGTCTGTGATCTGAGTTAGGGGGGCGAGCATGCGGCCGGCGAGGAGCCACCCTCCCAGCAGGCCGAATATCAGCAGGAACGCCATCACGGTGGCCGCGATCGGAGCAAAATAGCGCAGGAGGGCGGCATGGCTTTGCACCAGAAAGATCACACCAGGGTGCACGCCACGCGAAAGCGAGAAGTACCCGGCGGCGAGCAGCACGGCACCCGCGAGCATGAGGAAGCCGGCGTAGCTGAGAGTGAGTTTGAGGCGAACGCTCAGTCCACGGGCTCTATCCACGCTCTTCCCCCTCAAGCGCGGTGTCGCGTGGCGTGTCGATGCGGTAGCCGACGCCGGCGACGGTGGCGATGATCCACGGTTCGCCGAGCCGTTTGCGCACTGCCGAGACCGTGATGCGCACGGCGTTGGTGAACGGGTCTGCGTTCTCGTCCCATGCTCGCGCTAGGAGTTCTTCGGCACTGACGACACCCCCTTCGGCGGCGACGAGGACTTCGAGCACCGCGAACTGCTTCCGGGTCAGCGCGACGTAACGGCCGTCGCGGTAGACCTCGCGGCGGAACGGATCAAGCCGCAGGCCTGCGATCTCGCGCACCGGCGGCCTGTTGTGGGCGCGCCTGCGGTCAAGCGCTCTGAGACGGAGAACGAGTTCTCGGAGCTGGAACGGCTTCGTGAGGTAATCGTCGGCGCCGAGCTCGAACCCGGTGGCCTTGTCGTCGATCCGGTCGGCAGCGGTGAGCATGAGAATCGGCATGCCGCTGCCGGAGGCGACGATACGTTCGGCGATCTCGTCGCCACTAGGTCCGGGAATGTCTCGGTCGAGGACGGCGATGTCGTAGGCGTTGGCGCTCATCAGCTCCAGAGCGGTGTCGCCGTCACTCGCGATGTCTGCTGCGATCGCTTCCAGACGTAGGCCGTCGCGGATGGCTTCAGCCATGTAGGGCTCGTCCTCAACGATCAACACCCGCATGCTCCGATGCTACGAGCTGGCGCATATTGCCCGCATATCCAAAACCACCTACGTGCTGGCAACACCGCGCTGCCTTGAATGGAGGCGTGAGCTACGGCCAACCAGCACGAACAGCGACCCGCCGGATTCGGATTCGCAGGGTCCGTCTCGCCGCGCTGCTCGTCGTCGTCGCGGCGATCGCCGTAGCCCTCGGCTACCACCTGTTGGCCTCTCCGTCCTCGACGGCCGCATCACCCATCGACGTCCTCCGCAGTGAGCGCCGTGGTGCGCCTGGCGAGGCGGTGCCCAGCACGGTGTGGCCGGCGTATGGCCAAGCCGCGTTCGTCCAAACAGGACAGTCGCAGGTCCAAGCCGGCCCGAACCAGCACACAGCTGCAATCGCCAGCGTCGCGAAGGTGATGACGGCGTATCTCGTGCTCCGTGATCATCCGCTGCGGCTCGGCCAGGACGGCCCAACGATCACGCTCACCGACGCCGATGTCGCCGACACCGACCGCCGGCTCCGACAGCGGGAGTCGATCGTGTCGATCGCGGCCGGGGAGCGATTGACCGAACGGCAGGCGCTGCAGGCGCTGCTGCTGCCGTCGGCGAACAACATCGCCGCGGCCCTGGCTCGATGGGACGCCGGCTCGGCGGCCCGGTTTGTTGCCCGGATGAATGCCACCGCACGGTCGCTGGGCATGACCCACACCCGCTACACCGACCCGAGCGGATACGACGACGCAACCGTGTCGACTGCCGCCGACCAGGTACGCATTGTCGATCGGGCCATGCGCCTGCCGGTGTTCGCGAGCATCGTCGCCACACCGAGCGCGACGCTGCCGGTCGCCGGCATCGTGCACAACACCAACACACTGGTTGGGCGCAACGGGTTCGTCGGCGTCAAGACCGGCTCGGACGACGCAGCCGGCGGCTGCTTCGCTTTCCGGGCCATCCGCTGGATCGACGGCGAGCGGACGACGATCACCGGGGTCGTGTTGGGACAGCCCGGCCACAACCAGATCGCGGCGGGTCTCGCGGCCGCCGACGCCATGGTCGACCGCATCACCGGGCAACGCCGATTCAGACAACGTCGAGATTCTCGCCCGCGCGCCCCTTGATCCCGTACTTGGTGACTGGCTGGGGTGCGTAGTTCAGCGCCGAGAGGCGCGTCGGGTAAGACCGGGGGCGGCTCTCATGAACGTTTCATCTGGGCTTCGTAGCGTCAGGAGCTCGATCCCCGAAGGAGATGGAGCCCGGGATCGACGGGCCAACCGTGAGCGGGGTGCTATCGAAAGGACGGTCCAGATGACACGTCGTGCTACCAACTCCAAAGCATGGATGAACGGAGCACTGGCGCTGCCGATGGTTGGAGTGACGCTCATTGCAGCCTTGGTGCTCGGTGCAGGCCCTTCGATCGCGGGAAAGCCGAAGCCGCCTTCCTGGGCGCTGCACGGAAGCTACTCCCCGAAGATCGACCCCGCGAACTTTGTGGCCGCGGTCGACAATCGCTACTTCCCGCTCAAGCCCGGCACGGCGTTCCACTACAAAGGCTTCAAAGGCAAGACGCCCCAAATCGACGACATGGTCGTGACCCGTCAGACCATTCGGATTCTGGGAGTGACGTGCACTGTTGTGCGCGACACGGTCTCGCAGCATGGGAAACCACTCGAGCGAACGTTCGACTGGTACGCGCAGGACAAGCAGGGCAATGTCTGGTACATGGGGGAGGACGCCCGAGAACTCCAGAACGGCCGATTCGTCCGCGCAAGTGACTCCTGGAAGGCTGGGGTCAACGGAGCCAAGCCGGGGATCATCATGCGCGGCAACCCGAAGCCGAACGAGGTGTACCGGCAGGAGTATTACCCGCCCGGCGGGGCGCTCGACCAGGCGCGCGTGCTCGGTCTCGGTGTGAGCGTGAAAGTGCCGTATGGGACCTTCACGAAGTCGCTCGCCACAATCGAGTGGAGCCCGGTCGAACCGCAGTTTGAGAAGAAGTACTACGCGAGTGGAATCGGCGAGGTCAAGGAGCAAGTGACCCAGGGCGGCCACGAACGGTTCGAGCTGGTCAGCCTCACACACGGCTGAGCCCACATCTGGCGGATCGTCCGTGATGACCCTGGCAGCCCTGCGGGTGGTCGTGCGTCGTGGCTTCACGCACGACATGGCGGAAATGCTCCTCGCCGACCTGAGGCGGCAGCTAGCGCGGGTCGAGCACCAGCCGGTGCCCGTGCACGACGATTCGTCGGCCTCAGGGTTCCACCACTAGCTGCGCGTTGCCATCAGGGCGTTCCTCCCGCCGGCCCCTAGCCCCCGGCGTGCTCGACCGCGACCATCGCCGCGACCGTCCAACACACGATCTCCTGCGGCGGCTGCTCGATGCGGTTCGGTCGGTCGTTGATCGTGTCGTAGACGTCCACTATCCGCTTCGTGAAGGGTGCCTCGTCCGGTCCACCGCCGCCGACAAACTCAGGAAAACGGTGCGTCGCGCGACAGAACGATGCGAGCCGGCGTCGCAGCTCCTGCGCCTCGTCGACGAAGCCGCGCTGTTCGAGACCTAGCGAGATCAAGTAGTTGTCGTGCGGCCAGACCGTCCCGTTGTGGTAGCTGCGCGAACGGAAACGGACTTCTCGGTTCGAGAGCGTTCGGACACCCGACTCGGCCAGGAACTCATCGGAGAAGAGCAGCTCGACGATCCGCCTTTGGCGATCTTCGCGTCCATCGAGAAGTCGGGAACGCAGCAACCAGCCCATGTTCGACGCACGCGTAGAGAGCGGACGCGGCGCGCCGGTCGCAGGATCGCGGTCGACGCCGATCGCATAGAAATCGCCGAGCCAAAAGTGCTTCTCGACCGATCGGGCGAGTCGGTCCGCCGCGTGCAACTCACCGACCTCGACGAGCGCGTCGTACGCAAGCGCCTGCGCCTCGAGCGATGCTACGGGGGCCGTATGGTTCGCGACCGTCCCGTCGACATGCGACATGCTGTCCCAGCTGTCCTTCCAGACCTGGTTCGCGATTCCGTGCGAGTTGACGCGCTGATGGCTGAGGAGGCCGAGGTTGTCGGAAGCCAGCCGCCGGAGCAACCACGCGACGGCCGCGGCGAGTGCGTCGCGGATTTCTCCCTCGAAGGTCGGTCGCGCCTGGATCGCGTGCATCGCCGCGCTGATGAAGTGGGGCGTCGCGTCGACTGTTCCGAAGTACGGATACCCCAGGTTCGTATCGCGATTCGGATTCCAGATCATGTGCGCAATCCGTCCCGGCTCCTCCTCGTGCCACGCGTCGTATCTCTGGCCCTGGTAGTCGGCCAGGTACAGGACGGTCGCTTCCCGCAGGAGCGGGAAGAGGTCGCCCACGAAGAGCGCGGCCATGAGCGAGTCCCGCCCGTAGACGATCTCGAACAGCCTTAACGCCGCCTCGCCGCTGTTTGCGTCGGTAGCTCGCGCTGCAATCAGCGGCCCGTTCCGCCCGACCTCCTCCGGGCGCTCGACGCGCGCCAGCTTGCACAGCTCGGCAAGTGGGTCCGGCGTTGCCAACGGGTCGACGATGTCGAGCTCCTGCACACGCTCGAGCCGTTCTCCCGGGAGCAGCTTGACGTCATTCCTCTGCAGTCGGAGCCCTTAGCGCGCCGTGAGTTGCTCGGGGAGGTTGCGCAGATCGCGTGTCCAGCGTGGTCTCACGTGGCGGCTGCCTCGACCGGCGTTGCCTCGGCGGAAATCGCCGCCTCCGCAGGTTCTGCTCTGTGACGGGCAATCAGCTTGCCGAGCTCCCACAGGATGCACAGCACCAGCGCGGGAAGGGCCCCGATCAGCCATTGCCGGCCGGTGAGGGCCTGAGTACCGAGCAGTGACGTCAGTACGCCGCCCCGGGCGATCAAGAGCGCGAGAGCGAGTTCCACGACGATGGTGACGTTCACGATGTTGTTGTCGAGAGTCTCCATACGCAGGATCGTTCCCGTCTGATCGCGGCACTCGAAGGCGGCAACCACAAGCATCAGCGAGAACGCCACCAGTCCCATCGTGCTGCCGATCGCGACGTTGTACTCGTGCTTCCCGAACACGATCAACAGGTTGATCGCGACGGACATGAACAGGCCGGCCAGCCCCACGGTCAGGATGACCGGGCGGGACATGATCGAGGCCGCACGGGGGCGCGGCTTTCGCTTCATCAGCCCTGGGGTCTCCTTGTCCAGGCCTAGCGCGATGCCGATCGGAGCCGTGATCAAGAAGTTGATCCAGAGGATCTGGACGGCGGAGAAAGGCTGCCCGCCCGCGATGTTGAACAGGCTCGCCATCAGGAAGGTGACCACGTAGGTGACCAGCGCCACCATCATGAAGCGGATGTACTTCAGCATGTTGTCGTAGAGCTTGCGGCCCTCGGAGACGGCCCGGACGATCGTGGCGAAGTTGTCGTCGGTGAGGATCATGTTGCCGGCGTTCTTGGCGACCTCCGTGCCGGTGCCCATCGCAATGCCGATGTCGGCGGCCTTGATCGCCGGGGCGTCGTTGACGCCATCGCCGGTCATGGCGACGACGTCGCCCTTCCTCTGCAGCGTGTTCACCATCAGCACCTTGTGCTCGGGCGCCACCCGGCCGACGACGCCGATCTTGTCGATGCGGGCTAGCCGCTCGTCCTCGGACATGGCTGCGAAGTCGGCACCGAGGATCGCCTCTCCGGGGATGCCGAGCTGCGTCGCGATCGCTGCGCCGGTGACGACGTCGTCACCGGTCACCATCCGCACCCGGATGTTGGCGTTCTGAGCGTTCCGCACGGCGTCCTTGGACTCTGCTCGGGGCGGATCGATCATCCCGACTATGGCCGTCATTTGCAGGCCGGTGACCAGGGACAGGAGGTCGCCTTCGGGGTCGAAGTCCGCCGGATCGATGTCTCTGGTGGCCGCGGCCATGATCCGCAGACCCTGGCCGCCGAGGCGATCCATCTCCTTGGCGGCTCGGCTGCTCTCGTCGTCGCCCCAGGGGACGTTCTTGCCGTTGGCCAGGGCGGACGCGGCCCGCCCGATCACTGCCGGGCCTGCTCCCTTGACGAAGGCTCGGACGACGGCCTTCCCGGACTCGTCCTTGGCATCTGCGAAGACGGCCATGAGCTTGTAGGTCGGGTCGAACGGCAGGGTCGCGAGTCTGGGGTAGGCGGCTTGCGTGCTTTCGACGTCGAGTCTGGCCTTGTACCCCAGGATGAGCAGCGCGCCCTCGGTCGGATCGCCCACGACCTTGCCGTCGACGAGCTTGGCGTCGTTGGCGAGCAGGAAGGGCAGGATTGCCTGCTCGATCGTATTGGTGTTGCCGGCTGTGTGATTGACCTCGCCCTCGAGGCCGTAGCCCATCCCGGTGATCTCATAGCGGTCCGTGGGGTCGATCACCTCGACGACCGTGACCTGGTTCAACGTGAGGGTGCCGGTCTTGTCGGAGTTGATCGCAGAGGTCGAGCCCAGCGTCTCGACCGAGGCCAGGCTCTTCACGATGGCGCCCTGCGCGGCGAGGTTCGTAGACCCGCTCGACAGGATCACCTGCAGCACAGTGGGCATCGCCATCGGCACAGCAGCCAGCGCCAACGCGATCGACGTCGTGAAGATGGTCTGCGTCGACTGATCACGGGAGATCCCGAGGGCGAACATGATTGCGATCGTCAGACCCGCGGCACCCGCGATCCACAGCGTCAACGTGTCCAGCTGCGCGGTCAGCGGGGTCTTCAGCGTCGGCGTCGACTTCAACAGCCCGGAGATCTTCCCCACCTCCGTGTCGGCACCCGTTCCGGTGACGATCATCACACCGCTTCCGTGCGTGACAGGAGAGTTCATGAACGCCATGTTCGACTGGTCTCCGATGCCTGGCTTCGGATCATCGGCGATCACCTCGGCGCTCTTCGACGCGGGAACGCTCTCACCAGTCAGGCC